>BNJS01000924.1_pt1 | contig 175895 bp, 202 predicted proteins | sample 8540461 | NCBI WGS metagenome assembly BNJS01 (sample SAMD00202454, study PRJDB9452) | human saliva metagenome | isolation source: human saliva | place: Japan
GTGAGCTGTGATCCGGGAAGCTTGGCGAGAGATATGAAGTACCTAAGAGAAGGCGGATATACGCTCGAGAAGTGGGTGGGGATAGATAATTTCCCCAGGACAGGGCATGTGGAGACTATAGCGTTACTACAAAAAGAGGAATCGTAAAAATCCTCCATTTTAGGCAGTTTTACAAGCATTTCGTCTTCGTAGAAGATTCTGATGGAGGAAGAAAAAAGATCCTGAAAAATTATGCCGATGTGAATGTTTGTATTGATATGGTGTGTGGAGATACAAAGATTGATTTTGAAAGAGAGGACTAGGCAATGTTGAGATTGATCATAAAGATACTTTTGTTTCCGATCAGCTTGCTATTAAGTATCCTAATAGCTTTTCTGACTTTTTTGCTTAGTATAGGAACTGTATTGCTATACTTTTTCAGGATATTATTCGTTGTAGGAGCGATAGCTTCATTTATCCAAAATAAAATATTACTCGGCATAGAAGCATTGTTTTTAGGCTTTTTGTTTAGGCCATACGGAATACCGATGGTTGGAGCAGCCGTTATAGCGTTTCTTCAACGGATAAATGATAGAATAAGGTCATTTTGAATTAGAATATGGAGATTGTAAGTGAATGATATTATAAAAAAATTAAATATGGAAAATAGAGACGAAGTAGTCAGATTCTTGAAAAGCATGTGGTCAGAAAGACCGATGCATTGTCCACTATGTGGAGGAGAGTTGGATTATTTTCATAAAAAAGCAAAAAAGAGTAATTCAAAATGGATATGCAAAAACTGTAATAAAAGATATGATGCAATTAAGATTTTGGAAGAACTTAATAATTGAAAATTTGCTCGAAAAATTTTTATAAAAATGTTTACCAAAGACGATAGAGAAAAACTATCGTCTTTTTCTTTGCAAAATTTCAAGGAGGGAGGTGAAACAATGGACTTTGACTATTTCTATAACAGGGAAGCAGAGGGCTTTAATTTTTTAAAAGTGCCGGAAATATTAGTGGAAGGAGAGGAGTTTCAAGGTAGTATTTGATTCTAACAAGGTTACAGACCATCATGCCATTATTCCAACAGTAAGCTCACTAAGTGAGGATTTATCAGGCATTACTGAGAGTGAAGCAAAGGTATATAGGATTATTTCTAATAAGCTTCACGCAAGTGTTGGTGATATTTTGAGCATTGAAAAGAAAGAGATTAAAGAAAAGTTTACGCAACCTCCGAAACACTTTACTGAAGATACTCTCTTAAAGTCTATGGAGATTGCAGGAAATGATGCCTTAGAAAAGGGTGTAGAGGTGGAAAGAAAAGGTCTTGGAACTCCTGCAACAAAGGCAGGGATTATAGAGAACTTAATTTATAAAGGCTTTGTAGAAAGGGATAAGAAAAATCTTGTAGCCATGCATAAAGGAATTAGTCTTGTAACAATAGTATCTGATACCTTTAAGTCGTCAGAAACAACTGCAAAGTGGGAAATGGAATTATCGGATATTGCAAGCGGTAAATCTTCAAAGGAAGAATTTTTGAAAGGTATTGAAATGGAGATAAATGAAGCTGTTTTGAAATATAGAAGTAAGTAGCCACTAATTTCAGAGTGGAAAAAATGATTTAAAAATGCTATAATCTTTTTGTAGGGAAAGTAGGAAATGCGGAGGTGCTTTATGGCGGAAGTATTTATAGATAATGCGAAGGTTATGGCAAAAGGACAAGTTACTATTCCAAAGAAAATTAGAGACATATTAGAAATTGAAAATGGAGATTATGTAACTTTTATAGTAGATGAGGGGAAAATACAAATTGTTAATTCAAAGACCTTCATCGAGGATAATATACAGAGCAGGAAATAAATTGTAGATGTCAAATGCCGATAGGGGGAACTTATGGATAAAGAAAAGACTTCTTTGCAAAATATAAACGCAGAGAAAAACAACAATCTGTTTGAAGAGATTGTTACGATTGTAGAAAATGCAAAAGATCGTGCATATAGAAAAGTTAATGAAGAGTTGATCTTAATGTATCAAGAGATAGGAAAATATATTAGTAAAAAAACGGAAGAAGCATCTTATGGCTCCGGATTTGTTGATAATGTGGCAGAATTTTTTTCGACAAACTATCCTGAGCTGAAGGGATTTAATCGTAGAGGGCTTTACAGAATGAAGCAATTCTATGAGTTATATAAAGATGATGAAAAAGTGTCACCACTGGTGACACAATTGAGTTGGACTAATCACTTGAAAATAATGTCAGCTTCTAAAAGCCAAGAAGAGAGAAGATTTTATATTGAATTGGCAGTAAAAGAAAGATATTCAAAGCGTGAGTTGGAAAGACAGATGGATAGTGGTTACTATGAACGCTTTATGCTTTCAAATGGCAATATGTTGCCGGCAATTCAGAAAGCAAAACAAGAAACACATAATTTGTTTTTAGACAAATATGTTTTAGAGTTCCTTGATGCACCAAAGGGTGGTAACGAAAGAGATTTTCAAAAATCAATACTTGAGAACTTGAAGAACTTTGTTTTAGAAATTGGAAAAGATTTTTCCTTTATAGGAAATGAGTATAGGGTACAGGTTGGAAATCATGACTATTACATCGACCTGTTATTTTATCATAGAGGACTGTCATGCTTAGTTGCATTTGAACTCAAAATTGGAGAATTTAAGCCTGAATATATAGGAAAGATGAATCTCTATTTGGAAGCATTAGATAGAGAAGTTAAGAAACAAACGGAAAATCCAAGTGTCGGAGTTATTCTTTGTGCATCAAAAGATGATGAGGTCGTAGAATTTGCACTTAGCAGAAGTCTTTCACCAACAATGGTATCGGAATACACCTTAAAACTGATAGATAAAAATTTATTGCAGAAAAAGCTGAAAGAGTACACTGAAATTGCAGAGGAAAAAGTAGAAGCAAATGAGGAAAAATGAAAAAGGAATACGATAGGAGAAGCTTTGATTTGCAGGCAATTAAGATGAAGAAAGGAGTGAAATGATGAGTGTTGAAAGCATACTAAATGGTGTGGAAGATACCCTGTATATCCCGCTTGTAGGAAGAATATATGCAACAAAAAAGTTCCCTGAATTTTTCTATGATGAAAAGGCTTTATCCTTAGAGTCACATATACCGACAGACAGCATAGACAAAAACAGCAATGAATATTTTTATATGGCGAGTGTTTGTAGACAACAGACAATAGATGAAAAGATAATAAGTTTTCTTAAAGATAATCCTGATGGAAATGTAGTGTTTTTAGGTGCAGGCTTAGAAACTGCTTATCATCGTATAGGAAATAAAACTGCCAACTTTTATCAAGTAGATTTGCCGAGTGTTATCGAAATTAGAAAAAGAGTGCTTGGAAATGGCAATAACGAAAATTTTATTTCAGGTGATATGTTCAGGCTTGATTGGATTAAAGAAATAGATACAACACTTCCAACACTGATTTCTGTTTCGGGTGTTTATCAGTATTTTGATGAGTCTAAAATTATAGAGATGATTAAAAAGATGAAAGCTCAAATTCCTAATGGAGAATTAGTCTTTGATGCTACAAATTCTAAAGGGTTAAAACTTGCCAATAAATATGTGAAGAAAACGGGAAATACAAATGCACAAATGTATTTTAGTGTAGATAACCCAAAGGAATTTGCAAAGTATACGAACACCAAGCTTTTAGAAGTAGATGGATTTTTCCAAAAGGCATTAAAGGATTGTCATGGATTAAAGTTAAGTACAAAAATATATATGTATTTTGCAGATAGATGGAACAGGACACTGGTTGTACATTTAAGATTTAACTGATAGAATTTTTCTATATATTTAACAGGAACATATTAAACTTATTTTTAAATAGCAGTAAGTTGCAATATACAGAATCAAAAGGTAATTAGAGTAAAATCTAACCGCCTTTTTTTGTTTGGAAAAAAAGAAGGAGGTAAAAATGCGAATAAATGATTTTCATAACATTTTGGAGCTTGTAAAACAAGATATTTTTGAAAAAGTGAAGCAGAATATCTAAAAGCTCTTAAAGGTTGTCGGAAACGATCAGAGATATGATTTTAGGAGTCAATTAAGTATCTACGATAGAAATCCTGAAGCAACAGCCTGTGCCAAGTTAGATTATTGGAGGGATATTAGCGGAAAGAGTATTGATGCAACCATCCAAAAAAGTAAAGAGCTTGATAAAGAGGTTTTAAGAGGACAAATTCATACTCATTTTTTAATATCTTTTTACACAGCTCCATGCCGATCTGGTGTGCTATTTCAGGCGTAGTTTCCCCCGGTAAAAAGGATTGAATAAGGTGTCTTGCAAGGACAGAATCTTTTGTTCCCGCATCATTTCGTATTCTATTTGCCATAGGTATATCCTCCTTTGAATGCATTTCGGGGTCTTAGGGTTCTCCCTAACAAGCTAAAAATTGATAAAAAAAGAAGCAGATCCCAAAGGGCTGCTTCATCAATTTTTCCGTAAGTGTCCGTACACTAACTGTGCTTGCTACATAAGAATAAATTAGAAAGTAAGCATTAAGCAAGTTTTGAAAATGTTATCAAATTATACTATAAGGACGCCATAATTTCCACATGTAACTTGACAAAAAAATTGAATTAAAATTTATTATTAAATGCAAATTCAGTATTGAAATAGAAAGAGGTGTGCTATGGCACAAGTATTAAAAGAAGAAGTTAGAAATAGAATACTCGAAGCAGCAGAAAAAGTATTTTATAAAAAGGACTATAGAGGTGCCAAATTAACAGAAATTGCAAAAGAAGCAGATATTCCTGTGGCACTCATTTATACCTATTTCAAGAATAAAGAAGTTTTGTTTGATGCAGTAGTAAGTTCTGTTTATATAAACTTCGAGTCAGCCTTTGACGAGGAAGAGTCTTTGGAAAAAGGTTCTGCTTCTGAAAGGTTTGATGAAGTTGGAGAAAACTATATTCATGAACTTTTAAAAGAGCGTAAGAAGTTAATTATCTTGATGGATAAAAGCTCAGGAACGAAACATACAGAAGCAAAACACAAACTCATATCACAAATGCAGGTTCATATTGAAGTAAGTTTAAAAAGACAATCAAAAGAGGAATATGATCCAATGCTTGCTCATATTTTAGCTAGTAACTTTACAGAGGGTCTTCTTGAAATAGCAAGGCACTATCAAAGTGAAAAGTGGGCAAAAGACATGTTAAAACTTATTGCAAGGTGTTACTACAAGGGAGTGGAATCCCTATAATCAGCACTAAAAAATAGACTTTGCGTAATCAGCAAAGTCTTACTTTAAACCTTAATATTGAATTAAAATTCAATATTATTCAATTTTGAAAGGAGAGTTGTTCATGCCGGAAAAAGAATTAAGGAAAAAAGTGATTGGGAAAAATGGTTTATCCAATTCACTTCTTGCTTTAAAAATAGTATTTGATTTGATACCACAAATCTTACTTGTATATTTGATTAGTTCTTTAATCACAAACAATATTAACGAAGGGAATTTAAAGTATATATTCTTGGGAATCTTTCTATCGTTTGTATTAAAAGGTGTGTTTTATTATTTTGCAACAAAGGTTGCCCATGAGAAAGCATACGAAAAATTGACAGAACTTAGGGTAGATATTATCGGGCATCTAAAAAAACTAAGTTTAGGATTTTTCAAAGAACATAATACAGGAGAGCTTACCAATATCGTTCAGCATGATGTAGAGCAAGTGGAAGTATACCTTGCTCATGGTCTTCCGGAAATAATGGCAGTTACACTTCTGCCTACCATTATTTTTGTAGCTATGATTTTTGTGGACCCACGTCTTGCACTTGGTATGATTGCCGGAGTTCCACTCATGTATTTGGTAAAAGTTCTTTCACAGAAAACAATGGATAAAAACTTTGCTATTTACTTTAACCATGAAAACAAGATGAGAGAAGAGCTAATGGAATATGTAAAAAATATTTCTGTGATTAAGGCTTTTGCTAAAGAAGAGGAGATTAGTGAAAGAACATTAAAAACGGCAAGAGAATATATTTACTGGGTTAAAAAGAGTATGGGAGCAATCACAATTCCAATGGGACTCATTGACATATTTATGGAAATTGGAGTGGTAATTGTCATGATTTTGGGAAGTATCTTTCTTTATCAGGGGAACATTACAACGCCTAATTTTATCCTTGCTATTATTTTATCATCTGCTTTTACTGCATCTATAAGTAAGACAGCTACATTGCAACATTTTTCTATTGTGTTTAGGGAGGCATTAAAGGCGATTGGAAAAGTTTTAACAGTTCCACTTCCAAACATAAAAAGACAGAACAAGGTTTAGAATTTGGAAACATAGAATTTAAAGATGTGAATTTTTTTCATATGGAAAAGATGGTTTTAAGCTAAAAAATATCAATTTGACTTTTAAGAAAAATAGCTTGAATGCCTTTGTAGGGGCAAGCGGTTGTGGGAAAAGTACCGTATCTAATTTGCTTATGGGATTTTGGGATGCAGATGAAGGACAAATACTGATAAATGGGAAAGATATAAAAGAATATAGTCAAGAAAACATCTCAATGCTGATTGGCAGTGTGCAACAAGATGTTATCCTTTTTGATTTAAGCATTTTTGAAAATATAGCAATCGGAAAACTAAATGCAACGAAGGAAGAAGTCATAGAAGCGGCTAAAAAAGCAAGATGCCATGACTTTATTTCAGCATTGCCAAATGGATATGAAACACGAGTAGGTGAAATGGGTGTTAAGTTATCCGGTGGAGAAAAACAAAGAATCTCCATAGCAAGAATGATACTTAAAAATGCACCGATTTTGATATTAGATGAAGCAATGGCAGCTGTTGATAGTGAAAATGAAAGACTAATCGGCGAAGCAATTGACGATTTAAGCAAGGATAAAACCATCATTACAATTGCTCACCATCTGAATACGATTAGAGATTCAGACCAAATTATTGTTATGGATAAGGGTGTTGTTCTTGATGCAGGAAGCCATGAAGAGCTGATGAAAAGATGTGAGTTCTATAAGGATATGGTTGAAGCACAGAACAAAGTAGATAGATGGAATTTGAAAGACGAAAGTCTTTCACGAGCAAGTAGCAAAGCGGATTGCGAGTGAATCAACGAAAGTCTTTCACAAGCAAGGAACGGAGTGGATTGCGAGTGTAATAAAGATAGTCTTTCACGAGCAAGGAACGGAGTGGATTGCGAGTGTATCAACGATAGTCTTTCACGAGCAAGAAACGGAGTGGATTGCGAGTGTACGGAGGTGGTAACAGAAAATGTTTAGAGAAATGTTAAACTACTTACAAAAACCGGCAAGAGAGATTTGATTATATCAAGTGTATTCTTTGCCCTTTATGGACTAAGCTCTATAGCCATGATTGTTATCGTATTTTTTATACTGTTCCGAATCTTTGATGGAACGAGCTTAGCAAGCCTATATAAATATTTTATTGCGATTGGATTACTTGTAGTCTTCAAAGGCATTTGTAATATGGTTGCGGATATGAAAAAGCATAGTGCAGGTTTTGATATTGTTCAGCAAATCAGAGAACGCATGATTATTAAATTAAAGAAATTTAGTTTGGGATTTTATACCAACGAAAGACTGGGTGAGATCAATACGATTTTACACAAAGATGTTGATAATATGTCCCTTGTTGTAGGACACATGTGGTCAAGAATGTTTGGTGATTTTTTGATAGCTGCGGTTGTATTTATTGGTCTTGCAAGTATTGATTTTAAACTTGCCATTATGATGGCTGTATCTGTTCCGATTGCACTTGTCTTTCTATATCTGACAATTAAGCAATCTGAAAGAATTGAAAATCAAAACAACTCAGCACTTCTTGATATGGTTAGCTTATTTGTTGAATATGTTAGAGGAATACCTGTACTAAAGAGTTTTTCAAACAATAAGAGCTTGGATAATGAGCTTATGAATAAGACAAAAAAGTTTGGAGAAACAAGCAAAGCAGCTTCAAGATTCAAAGCAAAACAATTATCTATATTTGGTTTTTTACTGGATATTGGATATTTAATTCTTTTAATCGCAGGAGCAATACTTGTTGTAAAGGGAAGTCTTGATGTACTTCATTTTATTATCTTTGCAGTAATTTCAAAAGAGTTTTATAAGCCGTTCGCTTCTATGGAACAACACTATATGTACTATGTTTCGGCGATAGATAGTTACGAAAGACTTTCAAGAATTTTATATGCAGATGTAATCCCGGATAAAGTGAATGGAACTGTTCCGAAAGATAATGATATAGCTTTTGAAAACATAGATTTTTCTTACGAAAAAGATGAATTTAAAATGGAAAATTTAAGTTTTGATATTGCTGAAAAACGGGTGACAGCATTAGTTGGAGAATCAGGTAGTGGAAAGACTACTATAACCAACTTGCTTCTAAGATTTTATGATGTGCATAAAGGGAAAATTACACTCGGAGGAATTGATATAAGGGATATTCCTTATGATGAGCTTTTAGATCGTATTAGTATTGTCATGCAGAATGTTCAACTGTTTGATAACACGATTGAAGAAAACATCAAGGTAGGTAAAAAAGGAGCAACGAAAGAAGAAATCATTGAAGCTGCAAAGAAAGCAAGGATACATGATTTCATTATGAGTTTACCAAAGGGTTTTGAAACGGATATTGGCGAAAATGGTGGGATTTTATCAGGTGGACAAAGACAGAGAATATCCATTGCAAGAGCTTTTCTAAAAGATGCACCGATTTTAATTCTTGATGAAATGACAAGTAATGTTGATCCTGTAAATGAATCTTTGATACAAGATGCCATTACAGAACTTGCAAAGAATAGAACTGTACTTGTGGTGGCTCATCATTTAAAAACCATTCAAAAAGCTGACCAAATCCTCGTGTTTCAAAAAGGCAATTTACTTGAAAAAGGAAAGCATGGGGAACTTCTTGATAAAAATGGTTACTACACAAAATTATGGAAGGCTCAGTACGAGGTGTAATCATGATTTTGTTAAAAGATGTTTCTTATGAATGGGAAGATGGACGAACTGCTTTAAAAAATATCAATCTTGAAATTAAAAAAGGTGAATTTATTTTAATTTCAGGGAAAAGTGGAAGTGGTAAAAGCACTCTTGGAAGTGTAATGAATGGTCTTATTCCACATTATTACAAAGGCAAAATGCAAGGAGAAGCCTTGGTGTCAGGAAAAGATATAAGCAAATTATTACTTCATGAAATAGGGCATATTGTAGGGACTGTATTTCAAGATCCAAGAAGTCAGTTTTTCACGACCACGACAGATGAAGAAATAGCTTTTGGGCTTCAAACCATCTGCAAATCAAGAGAGGAAATCAAACAGAGAGTAGAAGAAGTATATGCAGAGTTGGATATCCCGGAACTGAAAGGAAAATCTGTTTTTGAATTATCAAGCGGACAGAAGCAAAAGATAGCTATTGCAAGCATCTATGCGATGAATCCGAAAGTTTTAATTTTAGATGAACCTTCAGCAAATTTGGATATGAAAGCAACATTTGACCTGTTTTTCATTTTGGAGAAATTAAAGAAAAAAGGAACAACGGTTGTTCTAATTGAACATCGTTTGTACTATGTAAAATCTTTATTTGACCGTTTTCTTTTGATGAAAGATGGAGAAATTGCACAGGACTTGAGTCGGGAAGAAGTTATCCATCTTGAAGGGGAGTTTTGGGATGAAAATGGACTAAGAACTCTTGAATTAGAAGAATACAGGATAAGTGAGAAGAAAGATTCATATCAATTAAATGATGAAAGTATCAGCGGAAAAGGCTTGAAATTTTGCTATCCGAATGTAGCTAAGGATGGAAAGAAGCAAAAACAGTACATTTTAAATCATCTTGATTTCAATATGGAGTGCGGAAAAGCCATTGGTCTTATCGGCTTAAATGGTACCGGGAAAACTACTTTTGCGAGAGTGCTTTCAGGACTTGAGAAGATAAAAGAGGGAACAATATGGGCGGGAAAAGATAAGTCGCTTAATCATAAAGATTTAATGGATATGTCATATTTTGTCTTTCAAGATTCAGACTATCAGTTGTTTTCGGAAAGTGTACTTGATGAAATGCTACTTGGTATTTCAAGTAAGGATAAAAAAGAAACTACTCAAAAGGCAAAGTCTATTTTGAGTGTACTTGGCTTAGATAAATATATAGATAAGCATCCGTTTGCTTTATCAAGAGGAGAAAAACAAAGACTGACAATAGCTTGTGGAATGATGAAACAGGCAAAGATTTTCATCTATGATGAGCCAACATCAGGTTGTGATAAAGACTCCATGCTTTCCGTTGCAAAACTGATTGAAGAACAATTGAAAAATGGGACAACGGTTTTGGTAATAAGTCATGATTTTGAGTTTTTAGCAAACACAGTGAGTAGGCTCTGGGTAATGGGAGATGGAAAAATAGAAACTGTTTTAGATATGAGTGAAAGTAATAAATTTCTCATATTAGACAAGATGAGAGGAGGTATAGAGCTTGTCAGATAGAAAAACTATAGATCCGAGAATAAAACTTACTTTACTTCCCATTGTTGGATTTACGAGCTTTTTTATAAGCGATACAATTCTACTTTTCGGACTGATTGTCTTTGCCTTTTTTCTATATGTATATAGCAGGATGTGGAAAATAGCCTTACGCTTTATTTTGTTTTTTGTCCTTTTATACTGCATAGAGTTAGGGCTTGGAAAGTTTTGCAAAGCAAGTATTGTATTTGCAATATATATGTTTATTTACTTTGCATCAAGAATGACCTTAATCGCTATGTTTGGCGGATATATAACAAAAACTACAAGTGTAAGTGAAATGCTTGAAGCGTTAAATAGAATGAAAATACCCAGAAGCATTGGCATACCTTTTAGTGTTTTACTTAGGTTTGTACCAACTATAAAAATAGAACGCAAGGCATTAAAAGAGAATATGAAGATTCGAGGAATCGTAACAAGCCGATTTTTCCCGTTGCTACATCCAATTAAATATATGGAATATACGCTTGTTCCGCTTTTAATGAGAATGATTAAGATTTCAGATGAACTGTCAGCTTCCGCACTTATTAGAGGACTTGATAGTGATGAAAACAGGGTTACATTAACGGAATTGCGGTTTAGAAAAACAGACTTAATGATTGGACTATTAGGAGCTTTGATGATTGCTCTTGTGATAGTAATACAGAAAATTTATTAGGAGAACTTTTATGAAAAACAAATTGAATGGCCGTGATTTTATTACAATCGGAATTTTTAATGCAATTGGAATTGTCATATACATGGCAGTAGCATTTGCTATGGCAACAACAGTTATAGGAGGATTTATTGCTTCAGGAGTTAGCTTTATGATAGCTGCTACCGTTTATATTCTTATGGCTGTAAAAGTTAAAAAGAAGGGTGTATTTACCATATCAGGAACGCTTCTTGCTTTCATTGCGTTGTCAGGAGGACATTTACCTCATGCAGTCTTTGCTGTAATCGGTGGAATTATATGTGATTTGATTATAGGAAATTATGAGAGCAAGGGACGAATGATTATTGGATATGGGACATTTGCATTAGCAGATTTTTTAGGAACAGTAATTCCTGTAATTTTATTCGGGACAGCTTCTTTTGTGGAAAGAGCATCAAAATGGAAAATGAGCGAAGCACAAATAAAGGAAGCATTATCTTATTTCCAAGTTTCGTGGGCAGTAGGCTTTGGTTTGATAACTTTTGTTCTTGCTTGCATAGGAGCATTTGTTGCAACAAGGATACTTAAAAAACATTTTGAAAAAGCAGGAGTGATTTAATCAATCTTTGTTTGGGAGGGAAAAATGGATTAAATAGTGGAGGTAATTGCTATGTATTATTTAGGGTCTGTTATTCATATAGAAAAAAATAATAGACCTTTTTGATACTGGTAATTATCATAAAAAAACAAATATAAAAATATAGAGAAAGAGCAAGTTTCTTTCATTTCAGAGGACTTCTTATGCCTATGTGCAGAAGTCCTCCTTTTTTGTCTAAAAACGCAGAAAAAAAGAAATGGTTTGATATAATTATAAAAATGCACAAGAGGAGTTAAACGATATGGTCGCTATTTCAGTAAACCAGGTAACTAAGACCTTTAAACGTTATGAAAAACAGGAACGAATTCTTGATAATTTCTTTCATAGAAAGTATTTGGAGAAAGTGGCAGTTGATAATGTCTCATTTCAAATCAATAAAGGAGAGTGTGTTGCTGTAATTGGGCAGAATGGCGCAGGAAAAACTACAATGATGAAGTTGATGTCCGGCTTGCTGTTACCAACAAAAGGAAAAATTGAAGTTTTAAATTATAATCCCTTCAAAAAGGAAAAGGCTTATAAGAAATCCATTACACTATTGTTAGGACAAAAACAACAACTTTGGTGGGATGTTTCAGCGAAGGATAATTATTTACTACTAAAAGATATATACGAGTTAAGAGATAAAGAATATGAAAAGAACCTAAGTGAGCTAGTTGAGATGATTGGTGCTGAAGATATTCTTCAAAGCCCGGTAAGAACATTATCACTTGGAGAAAGAATGAAATGTGAATTAATTGGTTCATTGTTATATAAACCGGAAATTCTATTTCTTGATGAACCAACTATAGGGATGGATTTAATAGCACAAAAAGAAGTCAGGGAGTTTATTAAAAACTATAGTATCAATAATAAAGCAACAGTGATTTTGACAAGTCACAATATGGGGGATATAGAAGCTGTTTGCGAAAGAGCTATATTTATGGATAAAGGGAAGATATATTACGACGGTAAATTTTCTGAATTTGTAAAAGAGCATGGGAAGGATGTACTGGTATCTATTGAGAAAAGAAGCGAGAAGGAAAATATTTTATGGAGTGAATATGGTGAAGTGCTTGAAAATAGCGAGGGATTGGTAAAACTAAGGGTTGCAAAAGATGATATTACGATATTAAGACACAAGTTGGCAGACAATGAATATATAAATAATATCATGATATCTGAAGTTGGTGCAGAAGATATAGTTAGAGACTTCTATAAGATGGAGAAGAGACATGAAAACACTTAAAAAGTATCTATCTGTATATCGACTGATGTGGAAGCAGGTAACGGATTATCGTTTCGAATTTCTTGCAGAGTTAGTATGCACATTCATACCGGTAGTTGCTTTATACTATCTATGGAGTGACATATATATAGCTGAAAATAGCATAAAGGGAATGAAGTTTGGAGAGATGTTCCTTTATATAGTTTTGGCTAGATTTATATCAATGATTATTACACCTAATTTTATATTTGAAATTATGAGTGATATACAGAGTGGCGAAATACAACATTTCATTTGTAAACCAATCAATTATATTAGATATTCGTTTGTAAAGTATATAGCCGAAAAAAGTAAAAGCATGTTGTTTTGCTCAGTCATTTACATTGTGGTTTTTGCTTTCTTGTTTAAAGGTAAAATGTTTTATGGATCCGGAGTGGATATAGTTTTATTTTTTGTTGAAGTAATGGTGGCAATGGTATTTTATTTCCAAATAGCAATGGTGATTGGATTGTTGAGCTTTTGGATATATGAAATTTCAAGTTGGTATTATACATTGACTTTTGCGATTGAATTTTTGGCGGGTGGTTTATTTCCACTCACACTATTACCGGAATCATTTTCTAATATATGTAGATTCATGCCATTTCAATATATGATTTATTTTCCGGCACGAACATTATTGATGGGAACGGATAGGACAGAGGTGATTAGATACTTCTATGTTATTGTACCATGGATAGTAGGTTTAGGAATACTTCTTGAAGTGTTATGGAAAAATGGGCTTAAGCATTACGAGCTTATTGGAGGATAAGATGCGAGAACTAAGATTCCATATAAATGTATTTAGAGGATTCATCGTGAACACATTTGCAAGAGAGTCAGATTATAGGGGGAATTTAATAGCTGAAATAATAGACAGTTTGTTAAATATCTTTGTAAATATATATTTTTTCAAGATTATTTTTCTAAATACAAATGCTATAGCTGGTTGGAATAGTGAAGAAATGCTGGTGTTAGTCGCAGTAACACAGATTATAACATCGATTATTTATATGTTATTTATGAATAATTTACCAAGAATCCAAAGGTATGTCTTGCGTGGAGACTTCGATTATATATTGCTGAAACCTTGCAGTTCGCAGTTTTATGTATCGCTTAGATACTTCTATTTTGGAGCAGTACCAAGTGTGATATTTTCATTTGTGCTTTTGCTATATGCACTGTTTCATGTGGGAGCAAAAATAACGGTAGCAAAGGTGATTATATTTTTTATTGATATAGTAGCTGCTATTGTTATCTGCTATTCAATATGGTTCTTGATAATGATATTATCAATTATTTTTTTATAAAAATTGGAGCGATGCATGAACTGTTTTTTTAAGCGCGTTGAAATTTCTGGAATATCCTCAAAATATTTATAAGGGAATGATAAGAATCTTAATGATCTATATTATACCGCTTGCAACAGTTTCAAATGTTCCGGCTGAAAAATTATTAGGAAAAGTAGGAATGATTGATACGATAGAAATTGTTTTATTGTCGATAGTATTTTTTATGTTGACAAGAATATGCTATAGATTAGCCTTAAAAAGATATAGCAGTGCAAGTTCTTAATAATTTGGTAGTAATTTATAGTAAATATTTTTCGTCCAAAATCGCGTTAATTTGGACGAAAATAGAAAATGCCGGACGAAAAGGGCTAAGGATATGAAAGCGGGTGAAGTGGATGGATGACATTAAAAAGGATCCGTTTGAGGAATATATTAGGCAGTCAGAGCCTTCTAAACGGGAATTGGGTTATGCTTGGTATACCGCAATGGGACTTCAAGCTGTTGATGGTCTTGAAACATCGGATTATTTGAAAAATACGGCAAGAAAAAATATTGAAGGGATTATAACAATCTCTCTAAGGGAGTCCGAGGAACAACAGAGTTTTTAGAGCTGTTTTTAAGAAATCTTTTGCTTAAAGAGCATAACGAATTGAAAAACCGTTATGCTCATATTCGGTGGAAAACGATAGAACAGGACATTATAAGCAAAAAACAGGACATTGCAAACGCGAAACAGGACATTGGAAGCACGAAACAAGATGATAAAGAACACAAACAGGACATTCAAGAACACAAACAACAGATTGTGGTGTCGGACATTATCAATAAAAAAACAAGACAGCATATTCAAGTTTTGTTTGAAAGATTTGGGTATGAGTGCTTTTTTGGGCGTACCGAAGTAATGACTGAGCTATCTATAACCGCTTCACCGGCGTCGACACTGCTCAAGAAAATGCTTAATCTAGGCATGATATCGCCCATGAAGGGAAAAGGCAAAGGAAAATATCTCTTTGTAAGGAAACAGGCGTAAGCGTGCGGACCATCAAACGCAGAATAGTAGCGATGCCGAATTGCAATTTATAGAACTGAAAGCTTTTAGAAAATGAGCTCTTGCTCTTTCAATTCTGTAGATAGCAGAGTTTATTTTGCCCATTTTGAAAATCTCTGCGGTATTTAAATTAACTAAGTTCATTTCTGCTCCCGGGTCTCAGTTTTTCTAAGGGCACGCTGTATGAAGGCGGTCATTTTTTTTTGGGTGGGGTAGAATCAAAAATATAAATAATTGAACAGTGAGAGTTGCGTGTTAGGGCGTTTGGTACAGTAAATATTGTGGTGTATGTAAAAATCTTTCTATGGAGATTTCTGGATGAATATGATATTAATGCTATTCGTGCAAATATTGCTTTGGATATGGTTTCTGGGATGTACGATTACATGGCGTTTCGGGAAACGAATTCTTGTTGAAGGAATGGGAATGCAGAGCGCAGAGTTTGCCATGCTTTGCCTGTATAGCATAGGACTGATTAGTTATCGTTTTTTTCAGCCTACAGGTAAATTGATTTTGTTCACGATCCTTGTGTTGTGGTTTACGATTCAGTTTTTTTGCCATTGGTATTACACTATCTTTGGTGCCCCTGAAAGAAAACTGAAAGGGTACAATGCGTGCTTTAAAGGCACACTAAGGCTCATTCCTATGAGTGAAAAACGTGTGATACCGGACTTATATCATATTGTTCTTCATATATTGATATTGTTAAACGGCATACTTTGCTTGCTATCCCGACTTCCCGCTTAAAATTATCCGATTTCGTTTATCAGATATATGCTTCAGGTTATTTTGGCTTCTTATACAGAACTTGAAGAGCGCGTCGGATTAATATGAATGAAAATGGAAATGGCAGTACTATATGACGTTAATGTTCATACAATCAACTAGCATCTTAAGAAAGTTTATTCTGATGCAGAGCTTGAGGGAGATTCAACTATCCGGAAATTCCGGATAGTTCAAGAGGAAGGCTCTCGTCAGGTCACACGTAACACTAAGCACTAGGCTATACCGCAGTAGTATAGGAACTACTATTTAAATTATGAAAATTCTTATTATCCCCATGGCAGCCATGGCAGAAACTTCGGGACCTTCCTCAAGATCTTTGGGTTCTTATGGGATGATAAAACACTATTATTCCGATAATCGAAATATGTTATTCCTATATTGTTTATATTATTCCGATAAGAAGGTATAATACAAAAAATGGAGGGATGATTTATGTACATGACAGTGAAGCAAGCGGCTGAAAAATGGGGGATATCGGATAGAAGAGTAAGGGTTTTATGTGCAGAAGGGAAGATTTCCGGTGCATATCAGGAAGGTAGGGCTTGGAAAATACCCTATGATGCTACGAAGCCAACGGACGGAAGATATCAAATCAAGGAATCCCTTATTCCCATCATAGAAGGAAAATTAGAAGTTCTTAGAAAAAGAAGACCTTTAACCGAAGGTGAGCTCGAGAGGTTAAATGAGGAGTTCATAACAGAATATACCTATAATTCAAATGCAATCGAGGGTAATACCTTAACTTTACGAGAGACAGACATGGTTCTTAGGGGGCTTACTATTGACCGGAAATCATTGAAGGAGCATTTAGAAGTAATTGGGCATAAGGAAGCTTTTGATTATGTTAGGCAGCTTGTTTGTGAAAATACGGAAATATCGGAAAAGGTAATCAAGGATATTCACTATTTAGTCTTAGCGGATAAAAAAGAGGACAGAGGTATATACAGAAGAATACCGGTTCGAATCATGGGAGCGGCACATGAACCTGTACAGCCATATTTGATTATTCCTAAGATGGAAGAACTGTTGGCAGAATATAAAAACAGTAAAGAAGATATTGTGACTAAGCTGGCCCGTTTTCATATCGAATTTGAAGGAATACATCCTTTTATTGATGGAAATGGAAGAACCGGAAGATTGCTGATTAACTTGGAACTCATGAAAGCGGGTTACCCGCCAATCGATATAAAATTTACCGATCGCTTGAAATACTATGAAGCCTTTGATGCATATCATATAAAACATAATTTATCAGCAATGGCGGATATGTTTGCAAGATATTTAAATCAGAGATTGGATTTATATCTGTCTATTTTAGATAAGTAGGAATAAAAAAGTAGTTAGATAAACTAGAGATTGACATGATATAGAACTTGATTCGAATGATTAAGCTCTTGATTATGTACATACTTTACTTAACAGGAATAGGGGGGATTAACCATGGCATTGCTGACGCTTAAAGATGTATCCTATTTTTACGAAGGAACGCACAACGGAATTTGTGACATCTCTTTTGAGGCAGAGAAAGGAGATTTTATTGCTGTTGTTGGCAAAAACGGAGCCGGAAAAAGCACTTTACTCAATGTATTATCCGGAATTTATACCCCCCAACACGGAAGCATTACTTGTTCACCCAAGCTTACTTATCATGATTTAGGCATAAGTCCACAAAAGCAATCCATTGATTGGTATTTAAATGTGCGAGATAACATTATGCTTGGAGCTGTATTGACCGGTCTTTCTAAGAAAGAATCACAGGCGGCAACAGATTCTATCTCTGAAATTCTTGATCTTACAGATTTCTATACCCGTTCCCCCGATTCACTATCCGGCGGACAACAACAAAGAGTTCAAGTTGCACGTGCTTTAGTTCATAAGCCTGAAATAATGATTTTGGACGAACCAACAGCCGGTCTGGATTACCGCTACTCCCATGGACTATTTGAATATTTGAAAGAGAAATGTTTCAATGAAAAGAAACTGGCTCTTGTCTCATCGCATGATTTGGGAATGCTGGAAGATTACTGCAACAAGATTCTATTTCTAAACCAAGGTCAGCAGTTTTACTTTGGTAGTATGTGTGATTTTTTAAGTGCTCACCAATTGACAAGGGAAATCGAAATTTCCTTCTCCGGTGAAATGAGCGACACGCTCAAAGAGGAACTGATTAACCAAGGAGCTAAGCTTGAAGAGCAAACAGTAAGTTTCATCGAGTCTTCTGTAGATTTGAACTGCATTGTTGGAAAGCTTTTAGCCGAAGTATCGATTACAAGTATGGGCAGTGAACGCTTGGGCCTTAAGGAAATCATGATGCAAGAGGAGGCGACAGAAAATGCGTAAATTTCAAATGTATATTAAGCGCGGGCATCTCGGGCTAAAGGGTTTACCCATAATGGTCAATAATGAGTTGAAAGCACTTTGGTCCAACAAACAAATTATCTATAGTAGTTTGATTTCCCCTATTCTATATTTCTTATTTTATTCTGTAGGTATTCAGGCTACCTTTGGAGATATATCCTTCAATGGAACGACGGTAAGTTTTCTTTCCTACTCTTTAATCGGTATTTTTGCCATGTCGTTATTTAAAGAAATGTACCAATGCGTTTATCGCATGATAACGGACAAGCGTTGGGGACTTTTAAGCTTAAAGATTCTTAACGGCATTCATCCGGCAATTTATATTCTCGGAATTGCAACATTTCCAATCGTAGGAGTTGTAATTCAAGCTACCATTTTATATATTCTTTCCTTTTTTGTTGGTGGCTCTTTTTCGCTTTATAGATTTTGCATGATAATCGTTTTTTTAATGATTAGCGTGCTGTTTTGGGCTTCTATTCTGATTTGTGTTGCGCTACTGATAAAAAATTATAAGCAGCGAGACTTTGTTATGGACACCCTGTTAGTGCCAATTCTTTTTGCCGCACCCTTATTTTATTCTTTTGACAATGCGCCATTCATTCTAAAATATATTTCACGCATTAATCCCTTAACATATCAAGTTGATGCCATGCGTACAATCGCATTCGGCATTCCGGATTTCACTACAATTTGCATCGTTTTAGTTTTCACAGTTGTGGCATATTTATTCGCTATATTCTGTCTTAGTAATACCAATTTCAAAAATGATGAACATTAATTGCAAGTCTAAATCCAAACCTATGAATTAAATTCTAAAATAGTGGGATCTTATTTCAAAATGGAAATAAGAGACTGAGTGATGAAGCATTGGTGGCGATAATATTAATGATTGCGGAGTCGAAGCAGGGAGTGATGCAGGAAGAAATTCCGGTTCTGAAGAGAAAGAAGTGAAAAGTATGATTTTAGAAACAGAAAGACTTATCCTCCGTCCGTGGGAAGAAACGGATGCAGAAGAATGCTATAAATACGCGAAAGATCCGCGAGTAGGACCGATTGCAGGGTGGCCTGTACACACAAGTGAAGGGGACAGCAGACAGGTTATTAGGAATGTGCTGATGGTACCGGAGACCTACGCTATTGTGCTAAAGGAAACAGGACTTCCCATTGGTAGCATCGGCCTTCACCACAATGATCTTGCAGTAAAGGAGGATGAGGCAGAGCTTGGCTACTGGCTGGGAGTTGAATATTGGGGACAGGGTTTTATGCCGGAGGCGGCAAGAGAGCTGCTGCGTCATGCCTTTCTTGATCTGAACCTTGTTCGTATCTGGTGTGGTTATTATGATGGTAACGACAAATCAAAGCGTGTTCAGGAAAAGCTGGGGTTTAAGTATCAATGGACTACCGGAGATACACATATACCGCTATGTCCGTCATATTAAAATTGAGTCGTAAAATTGTATCGGAAAGAATAAAGAAATAAGAGGAGGGCAGTAACATGCCAACAACAATAGAGGTGAATAAACAGAGCGTGGAGACGCTCCTAGGCAGTGGTAAATCAAAGCCGTTTGTTATTCCGGAATACCAGCGCCCCTACGCATGGACAGAGGAGCAAGTAGAGACTCTTTTTGAGGACTTATGGGAATTTACTACTATTAGTGGCGGTGCAGAAAGAGAAAGCTCCTATTTCTGGGGAGTGTGGTTTCCTACGAAAATGAAAATGGTGAGCAGGAAATTATCGATGGCCAGCAACGTATCACATCGTTATTTCTGCTGCTACGTGCAATTTATACAAAGCTTGTAGCCACGCCTGAATCGGAGAGAACAGCAGAAGCTAATAACTTTATTGGTAAAATTGAACCTACAATCTGGCGCACGGATAAGCTTACCGGTACAGTGAACTTCAAGAATATTCTTTTGACTTCCCGTGTTGTGAATAATGAAGGGAATGAAATTCTACGTGCCATCTTGGAAAGCGGAAAAACAGATGAGAATGCGAAAGATAACTATTCAAGGAATTATCGTTATTTCCAAAAACTGTTTGATAGACATTCTACAGAAAATCCCCTTATGATCTATCAGTTTATTTATGCAGTGTTGAATCAGGCAATTTTACTCCCAATTACCGCAGATACACAGGATACGGCATTAACTATTTTTTCAACATTAAATGATAGAGGATTACCTCTGTCAGATGCTGATATTTTCAAGGCAAAAATTTATAACCAACTTGAGGTGGAAGCCAAGAAAGCATTTATAGAGCGCTGGAAAGATTTGGACGAGCAGGCTACAGATGCAAATGAAAGCATACAGCAGCTCTTCTATTACAATATGTTTACTACCGAGCACTTGATCAGGATACGAACACAACTACTCCCGGTGTTAGAAAGTATTATGCAGCTAATAAATTTGAACGTTTATATAAGAAAGAACTGTTGGATACTCTCTTCATAATTTTGAATCTGTGGAAGGTTATAAATAAGGGTGAGGAGATTGAAGGTGAAGCTTGGTCTAAGAATAATAAAATAAAACAGACACTGGATATCTTGACTTCCTATCCGAACGAGTTCTGGAAATATCCGGTTGTTATTTATTATGTTTGTTACAGAAACGAAGAGAATTTTGAAACAAGATTTGCACGTTTCTTGAACAAGCTTCTTATGGAGTTGATGACAAAGTATCTGATGATGCCGACAATCAATGCTGTTAAACCGGATATTCTGAAGCTAAATTCTGCCATTGTAGCATCCAATATACCTATTTTTGAGTTTAAGACCGTTGATGTGACGCAGTTGGAGCCTTATATTCATAATCCGAATCGGAATGCAGTACGCATGCTGCTGAAGACACTTGCCTACGAACATCAGGATGATCTGCTTCCTACTAAATGGGAAATTGAACATATATTTCCTCAAAAGTGGCAGACCAATTACTTTCCAAAGGAGTCGGACTCAACTATTAAGGAAAAAATTGAACATATAGGGAATAAGTTACCAATTGAAAAGAAACTGAATATTGTTGCCGGCAACGGATACTTTAGTAAAAAGAAAAAAGAGTATATGGTGTCTAAGATTGCTATCACAAATACAATGGGAAGGTCGGAAGTCATGGAATGGGATTTGGACTCTATTATGAAACGAGATCTTCGCATATCAGATGAGATGGCTGAGATTTTTGCCAGATGGAACAGTGAATATTTGAATTTTACAATCGATAAAGAAAAGGCGGATGTACCTTCGGAGGAAGACTTAGCTCAAATTGAAGAGTTTAAGAGGAAAGGTTGGATCTAGTAATAAGACAAAAAGGGGGGAGCTATATTTGACAAAGAAAAAAGAAGAAATGAGCATCCGTTCCGGCGCAGCAGAATACTTAACTTATGTTGCTTCTATCGGCGAGCGGGAAGACAATATTGAGATGCGCTACGAGGACGAAAATATATGGTTGACGCAGAAGATGATGGCAACTCTATATGACGTAGGTACGAATACAATTAACTATCATATCAAAAAGATATTCGAAGATAGTGAATTACAGGAGGTTTCAGTTATTCGAAAATTTCGAATAACTGCGCTTGATGGGAAAAGCTATAGTACAAATCATTATTCTTTAGAGATGATTATTGCTGTAGGCTTTAAAGTCGATTCTGACCGTGCGGTACAATTCCGGAAATGGGTAAACCAAATTGCAAAGGACTATACCATTAAAGGCTGGGCAATAGATAGTGAACGGCTAAAATGGCGGCTCTGTACTTACAACAGAATACTTCGACCGCTTGTTGGAGCAGATTCGAGAGATTCGTTTATCTGAGCGTAGGTTTTATCAGAAAATAACGGACATTTATGCTACAGCTCTCGATTACGATCGAACAGCCAAAACAACCAAGCAGTTTTTTGCAAAAGTGCAAAATAAAATGCATTATGCGGTGCATGGACATACAGCGGCAGAGTTGATTTACGAGCGTGCAGATGCAGATAAACCTCACATGGGATTAACGACTTGGGCAGCAGCACCGGAAGGAAAGATTGTAAAAAGTGATGTGCGTGTTGCAAAGAATTATCTAAGCGAGAAGGAACTGCGTTCACTGGAACGAATTGTATCAGCTTATTTAGATTTGGCAGAAGACCGTGCGGAGCGCCGTATTCCTATGACAATGGAGGATTGGTCAAAGCGTTTGGATCTATTTTTGATGGCCGATGATAGAGAAGTTCTTCAGGACGCAGGAAAAATCACTGCTGAGATAGCCGCAGCAAAAGCAGAAACGGAATTTGAAAAATATCGTGTCATTCAGGATAGGCTATTCCTGTCTGACTTCGATAAATACATGCTGGAGCTGGAAGAAAATGCGAAGAAATAGTAGTGTTGGAAACACTGTTTACAAAAGGAAATGAGTTGGCTACAATTTGTAGTCAACTGAAATTTAGGCCAGAAGAAAAGGAAAATTATATGCAGAAAATCTCTCCTTATAACAAGAAACTCTATGACGCCATTTTTGGCTTTGCCATCGGCGACGCACTTGGTGTCCCCTATGAATTTCAGGAGCGGGGTAGCTTCCTCTGCACGGACCTCACAGGCTATGGCTGTCATCATCAGCCGGCAGGGACCTGGTCGGACGACACTTCCATGACCTTGGCGACATTGAAAAGTCTCAAGGAAAATAACGGGAAAATCAATATCGAGGACATCAGAAAGCGTTTTCTTTCCTGGCTTCGGGAAAATGCCTTTACCGCCAATGGAGAAGTTTTTGATATCGGTCATGCTACCTACGAGGCGCTGACCAGCGGCAAACCTTGCGTAGGGGAGCGCTCCAATGGCAATGGCTCCCTTATGCGCATCCTGCCTTTGGCCTTTGTGGAATGTACGGAGGAAGAAATCAGAGCCGTTTCCGCCATCACCCATGGGCACTGGATTTCGGAGGAGGCCTGCGTAATCTACGTGCATGTGGCAAAAAGATTGCTTGCCGGAGAGAATATTTTGGATATCCTTCCCGCCTTACAATATGATAAGCCTTTTGATAGGCTTCATCGGATTCATCAGTTGGATATCTCGGAAATCAGATCCTCCGGATATGTGGTGGATACCCTGGAAGCGGCTTTGTGGGCAATCAGTCACCTTGGGGAGAATGAGGAAAACGATGAGCGGACAGGACTGATAATCAAGGACTATGCCAATGATGTCTTATCAGCCGTAAATCTTGGGGAAGATACGGATACCGTAGGAGCAGTGGCAGGAGGCCTAGCCGCAATAATTCATGGATTGGGGTATAAAGGAGAACAATGGCTTGAAAGATTGAGAAATAAAGAGCTGATATTGGAATGTTTATGGGATGATAAAACACTATTATCCCGATAATCGAAATAGCTTATTCCCATACTGTTTATATTATTCCGATAAGTTATATAGGATCTTTCTCACTACTTTTTGACACCGAAAAATATTAAAGCAATTCCCAACAGAGCAAGAAGAACTCTCCACACTATACCGGATAGTCCCAGCATCATCGGAAGTGGAAGTGTTGCGCTGATTAAAAGAATAATAAATCCGACTATTATCAAAACAGTACCCTTTTTCATAATGCCTCCATTTTTTTAGTTAATATTTAAATCAAATCTTTTTCATTGCCCCTTAATGACCATGAACAAAATGATAATATAGGGAAAAAAATTGATGCTTGAAAATCTCGTACAACTATAGGTATTCTATCAGAAAAAAATTCTATAAATTGAATCTTCATGATAAAAAAATGATAGTAAACGCAAGAATCCAGCCAAAAGACCCGGGAGGAATTTATTATGCCGGAATATGGCAGGAACTGGTTCTGAAGGACAATAAAAAAATTCGGAAAAATTGGGCAAAAGAGCATGTTTTGATGTGCAAAATTATGCACATTTCTATTACAAAGGACAGATTATTTTTTTGCTCCATGGATGAATGAAAAGTCACAGAGATTACCTTAGCCGGATCACGAGAGCAAAGGAGGCAGCATAACTTGATTATTAACACAGGACAGAGGACGGACATTCCCGCTTTCTATGCGGAATGGTTTGCAAACAGGCTGAAAGAGGGCTTTGTTTGTGTACGAAATCCCTATAATCCGAATCAAGTCAGTCGCTACCGTCTTAATCCTTCCGTGGTGGATGTCATTGGTTTTTGCACGAAAAATCCGGCTCCCATGTTCCCGTTTATGGAGTTTTTAAAGTCGTATGGACAATACTGGTTTGTTAGCATTACACCTTATGGAAAAGATATAGAGCCGAATGTGCCGGATAAACATTTGCTCATAGAGCATTTCAAGCATCTTTCCATGCAGCTGGGAGTGAATTCTATCGGGTGGCGTTACGACCCGATTTTTCTGTCGGAAAGATATAGCAAAGACTATCATTTGAAAGCATTCGAGCAAATTGCTACGGCATTGGAGGGATTTACGAAAACCGTTGTTATCAGCTTTGTAGACCTTTACCCAAAGGTGAAGCGGAACTTTCCGGAGCTTCAGGCGCTTGAGAAGGAAGACAGGCTTTTGCTGGGAAAGGCCATGATTGAGATTGCTCGTGCCCATGGCATGACATTGAAGTCCTGTGCGGAGGGAGATGAACTGGCTGAGTATGGGGCAGATTGCGGTGGATGTATGCTTATCAGTGACTATGAGAAAGCCATTGGAAAACGCTTGCATGTTCCCAAAAAGAAGGGGGCAAGAGCAGCCTGTGCGTGTTACCTCTCTTCTGATATCGGCGCCTATAACAGCTGTAAGCACCTTTGCAAATATTGCTATGCTAATGCTGATCCGGCTATCGTTATGAAGCAAAGCCGACTGCACGATCCGAAATCCCCATTCTTAATCGGGAATTACGAGAAAAATGACAGTATTCATGATGTACCCCAGCAGTCCTGGGTGGATGGACAAATGAGCTTGTTTTAGTCCCTCGTTGACAGTAAATGTAGCGCAACTTATACTGAAAAGCATATAGAGTAGGAAAGCGGAAGGAAGTAAGGAAGGAAGCAGGGAAGCAAGGGAGCAAGTAAAGGAGTAAACAAGGAAGGTAGAGCAACAATATCCATAGCGAGAAGGTAAAATATTTTTACGGAGTAACATCATGAAAGTAACATTTCTGAACCACAGCGGTTTTTTTGCTGGAATTAGAAGACTGCTATATTGTTTTTGACTATTACAGGGAGAATTACCGCCTCTCAACGAGAAAAAAAGATGTGTTTGTTTTTTTGCAGTCACGTCCATGGGGATCACTATAATCCGAAGATTTTTTTCCTTGCTTGACGGGCAGGGGATGAGCTATCAGGCGGTATTGGCAAGTGATATACGGGATGAAAAAGAGGCTATCGAAGATCAAGCACAGCTTTGTTGAGCCTGATAAAAAGCTATCAGCTGGATCATGGGATTCAGCTTGAGACCTTGCTTTCCAATGACAGTGGAGTCGCCTTTATACTAAAAAAACAAAGGAAGGTTCTATCTATCATGCCGGGGACTTAAACGATTGGTATTGGGAGGGAGAACCGGAAGAAGATAATCGGAGACTCCGCGAGATTTATCACAGGGAGATAGGACGAATCAAGGGCAGACATTTTGACCTTGCCTTCGTTCCCCTTGATCCGAGACTGGAGGCGCACTACGCTGACGGGATTTTTGTATTTTTCTTGAAAATGTGGATTGCGATGCCGTTTTTCCCAATGCATTACTGGGGAGAGCCCGATGTGATTCAACGCTTTCTTAAGGAATATCCTGAGTACCGCTCACGAATCAAAAACACGGAAACCGCGAAAGGAGAAGAACTATGAAGTTTAAGATGATTCACGAGAATTTGAATGTATCCGATTTGGATCGTTCTCTTCGATTCTACGAGGAAGCCCTCGACCTACACGAGGTAAGACGAAAAAAACCAGCGAGGACTTTATCATTGTGTACTTGAAAAGCGATGTCGGTGATTTTGAGTTGGAGCTTACTTGGCTGAAAGACCACCCTCAGGCTTATGACCTGGGAGAGTGCGAATTCCACCTGGCATTTCAGGCGGATGACTTTGAAGAAGCGCATAAAAAGCATGAGGAGATGGGCTGTATTTGCTTTGAAAATGAAGCCATGGGCATCTATTTCATTGAAGACCCGGATGGCTACTGGCTGGAGGTTTTGCCATAGATTTACCGATTCGGAGTGGGATAGAGAGATTATTTTAGAGCACTGTCGTGATATATCTTGAGAATATAGCCCGTGTAGAGGAATTGGTTGTAAACTGTATTTTCGAAGTTGTGATTGATATCCTATCTATTACTCATTCCTCTAATGAAATTTACATACTACTGGACAATAATACTAAAATCAAAAAATTGTCCAGTAGTATTATTTTTTTGTAAAAAAATCAAAAGCCCTTGCCTTCTAGACATGTGTTCTCACATCACTTTTCTTTAGATACAGGATGCCGATGCCCAATGCTGCGAAAATATAAAAGGCACAGCTTAAGAGGAGAATCGGAAAATTCAGCTCTCCCGTGATAGAAGTGCTGCCCATACCGTAAATCAGGGTGGAATAGGGCAGGGCATAGTAGGCTCCTTTCACGGTCAGTGTAAAGCCTGCTAAGCTACCCAGAAAAAGCCAGCGCGATGGGGAGGGCAAAGGAGTGGAAGAACATGGACAGGATGCTTTGCAGGGCAGTAATTGCGGCAATGGAAAGGACAGCGGAAAGGATTCGCATCCAAAAGATGGCAGGAACAGCTCCCGGAAGTCCGAGAATCTTACCGCTCAGAAGATAAATAAAACTGATCCAGACCATGCAGAGCGTACTGAGGAGTGTGGCGGTAAACCATTTGTCCCGAACCAGTTTTCCAGGGGAAGTGACGGTTAAAATCAGGTTCCAGTTACTGCCTTGATGCTCCATTCGCCATAGAAGACTGCAAAGAATGCCGATGAGGGGAGCCAGGAAAAACATTCCCAGAAACAGGGATTGTTGAGTCCAGAGATCCTCCCAAGTATATTGTAAGACACCCTGATTTTGCACAAAATTCACCGTTCCAATCAGTGCCGAAATCAGAGGAATCAGAAGGAAAGGAATCCAGATGGGGTTCCTTTTTAACTTGATAAATTCCGGGGACAAGCTGCTGTGCATACTGCGACTTACTTTTTGTCTATGGAGAGAAAATAAAGTCTCTCCCTGCTCTGCCCGAGTGAAAAGAAGGAGACCAAGCAGAAATGTGCCGATGAGATAAAGCAGGCTTAGCAAAATATCGGAAATAGGGATGGATCTTAGGCTTAGGCTCATGAGTCTTGATGCTTTGTCATAGTCCATACCGATAGGGCTAAGAGAGAAGAAAACGGACCAGGGAGTCCACATGTCTGTGCTGATAAAGGCCAGAAATAAGCCGGCCAGGGTACCGCCGAAGGCGATGGAAAGGGCTGCAAACTGGCTGGAAAACAGCAGGGAAAGCATGCATTGAAGCTGATACAGAATCATTCCGCCGATAAGTTCTGAAAAGAACAGAACGGGAACAATATGTGACGGAATATCACCGGTAAAACCTAAGAACTTTCCCCCAAGAAGGACCATACCGATTTGGAAACTACAAAACAGGACAAGGGCAATAAAACCGAAGAAAAGCTTTCCCAGATAGATAGAAGCTCTGCTTTCCAAGGTGGGAAGAAGGTTCCACATAGCGCCTTTGTGTTCCATGTCCACAGACTGGGAAGCAATTACAGCCATAAGTACGGACAGAACCAGAGTGTTAATGATGGGAAGAGCATAAAAGATATTTAACCATGTCTCGGAATGCGCTTTTGTGCCATAAAATAGATAGGCACAATCCAAAAGCAGAGCTGCGAGGAACAGCAAAGGAAAATGCTTATGGCGCGCTTTTTGAAACTCGATAGAAACAATTTTCGGGATATTGCTTAGGGTATTCATAAAGACTCCTTTCCGCCGGTCATTTCCAGAAATGCCTCTTCCAGACTTTTTCCGTTACATTCCAGGTCCTTAAGAGGCCCTTCATAGAGCAACTGTCCATGGTGAATGATTCCGACTTGACTTGCCATTTGCTCTATTTCACTGAGGAGATGACTGGAAATGATGACCGTCATATTTCTTTCTTTAGGAAGAGATACAATCAACTCACGAATTTCTTGTATGCCGGCAGGATCCAGGCCGTTTGTGGGCTCATCCAGTATCAGAAGCTTCGGATTTCCCAAAATGGCCATAGCGATACCGAGACGTTGTTTCATACCTAGAGAATAACTGCTGAGCTTCTTATCTCTTTGTTCATAGAGCCGGACGGTTTTTAATGCCGAGGCAATTTCTTCTTCCTTAACGCCCTTTAATTTCTGCACAATCTGCATATTTTCCAGTCCGCTTAAATGCCCGTATCCCCCCGGATTTTCAATGAGACTTCCGGTCTTTTGGAGAAGAGAAAGTCGATTTTGGGAATTTACTGTTTTTCCCAGAAACTGAATTTCTCCTTCATCGGGGTGAATCAAACCCAGAATCATTTTGAGGGTAGTGCTTTTTCCGGCGCCATTGGGACCTAAAAAGCCGTAAACGCATTTCTCCGGAACAGATAAAGAAAGGTCTTTTACACGGTAGCTGTTTCCGCTTTTTTTGCTAAGATGCTGTGTTTCCAGAATATAGTTCATCATTTTTTTCCTCCATATTTTTTTTCTCCATGTGTTTGTTTACGAGAGGAGAATAGCGAAGGAAGCTTATGGGAACCTTGTGCGTACCTTATATTTACCTTAAGAAATGAAAAAAACTATGGGGAAAGAGAGGGAGAAAGGCTATAGTAGGATGGGTAAGAACAGACAGCAGCAGGAGACAGAATCATGGAAAAAGAACATTGTAAAATTTTGGTGGTGGACGATGAGAAAGAGCTTAGAGAACTTTTGCAGGAACTATTAAGAAAAGAAGGCTATTTTTCGGTGGAGGCCGTTTCTTCTTGCAAAGAAGCGGAAGCGAAACTTTCCGAGAATTGCTATCAGCTGATTCTTTTGGATGTCATGCTGACCGATGGCAATGGCTTTGATTTTTATAAACATCAAAAAAGGGAAGGTCTTCTTTCTGAGGTTCCGGTGATTTTTCTCTCTGCAAGGGACGAGGATAGGGCTCGTTTGCATGGCTTGGGACTGGGAGCGGATGATTACATTACCAAGCCGTTTCTTCCGGAAGAGCTTATCCTGAGAATTGCCGCCGTACTAAGAAGAACCTGCCATTTGGAGGAGAAAGAGCAGGGAGTGCAGCTGGGGGAATCGCTGGTTTCCATTGATGCAGGAACGGTGATTCGACAAGGAGAAAAGCTTTCTCTAACGGCGAAGGAACTGGCGCTTTTTTCTATCCTATACCGGAATAAGGGGAAAATTGTCACTACGGATACCCTCTGCGATGCCCTTTGGCCGGATGGGAATTTCGGATTGGAAAGCTCACTGCTTGTGCATATGCGGCATTTACGGGAAAAGATAGAAAAAGAGCCATCTAAACCCGTATTTTTACTGACCGTAAGAGGCCTTGGCTATAAACTGGAGATAGGAAGATGAGAGGAATAGAGAACGGAAAAATGCAGCTGATTGCTCTGGTGTTTCTGCTCACGATTTTTTTACTGTTTGCAGACCTTTTGATTTTTTTGGAATTTTTTTGTGTCCCGAAACGGTATGCCATATTATCCCGACAGTGAGGAGATTATGGAACATTTGCATAAGGAAAAGGGTGAGTACCGCTTAGAGGAAGAGGAAGCTGAAAAGCTCTCCGGGGCTCGGCAATTTGCCATGCTCCTTGACAATGGAGGCAATATCCTTTGGAGTGAGTTCCTGCCGAAGGAGCTTCAAAAAAACTATACCTTACAGGATGTGGCAAAGTTTACCCGTTATTATCTGGAGGGGTATCCGGTGCGAACCTATGTGGTTCCGGAAGGCTTATTGATTATTGGGCAAAAGAAAGAGCAGATTTGGAAATATACTCTGGAATATGATGAGAATGCTGTTCGAAATCTTATAGAGCTTCTACCGCTTCTTTTTCTCGCCAATGCGGTCATTCTTGTTTCCGTTCCCATATGGATACAGAAGAAACGGGCAAAGCAAAAAGAGGAAGAGCGTACGGAATGGATTGCCGGGGTTTCCCATGATATTCGGACACCCCTTGCCATTGTTCTGGGAAATGCGGAAATGATTGTAGCTACCACGGAATCGGAAGAAATCAAAGATCGTGCGCTAAGGATTGAGAAGCAGGGACTTCGTCTTCGTCGCCTTGTAGAGAACCTGAATCTTTTCAGTAAGCTGTCTTTTGGCTATGGGAACTTGGAAAAAGAAAAAATCCAAGTGAGTCGTTTTCTTCGAAAGACGATTACGGAAATGCGGAATCAAACAGAGGATGAAAGGGTGCAGTTTACCTTGGATATCGAGGAAGATTTGCAGGGCTTGGTACTGGGCTTTAATGAAAATCTGATGGAAAGAGCATTGATGAACTTATTATACAACGCAGTGCAACATAATCCGGAGGGATGCGAGATAACAGTGAAGTTATATCAGGATGAGAAAGGCCACGTGTTTCTCCATGTGGAGGATAATGGCTGCGGTTTAGAGAAAGCCGCTCTGGAAAGACTGAACCGGAAAAACTATGAATGGGAGCCCAGCACAGGACAGCATGGATTGGGATTAAAAATTGTAAAACAGGTGATTAGCCGTCACCGATGGAAAGTGCATTTTGGAGAAGGAAGTCAGGGCGGATTTTTGTGCTGCGTACAGATGAGATAAAAAATGTATTGCCCACATGGTTAGATTATGCTAACATAGCTATTGAACGAGTGTCGGTCAATGGCGGATTGGTGGTGATGATTTGGTAAATAGAATTTCCAAAGCCCCGGAAGAGAGAAAGCAGGAATTTATAGAAGTCGCAACAAGGCTTTTTGCGGCAAAGGGGTATGAGAAAGTTTCTGTGAGAGATATTCTCGCGGAAGTAAATGGCGCTCCCGGGATGTTTTATTATTATTTCAAGTCCAAGGAAGATATATTTTTAGCTTGTATGGAAACTTATTTTTCAGAGAGACTGAAAGTAAAGGTAGATTTACTGAAAAACAAGGATATCGCCTATGAAGAGAGAATCAAGATCTTGAGAGAGCTTATTACGAAGGATATCCGTAGTTTTACCCATAGCTTTGATTTTTCAGCAGACCATTCGATAACGGATAATTCCTATAGACTTTGGGAATTAACGCATTACATCGGACGTTTTATTGAGGACTATGCCGATTTCATTTTGGAAGGAATCGAAACGAAGAAGATAGAAAATCATATTGGTGTTACAGAGGAAAATGCAAGGGAGATTGCCGCTTTTATTCTTTATGGAGCAATAGGAGCAATTTACAGTGATGCAAAAAATGGGAAGGATGAGCCGCACAGTCCTGCAAGTGTATTTCAAGTGATTGGCAGGATATTTGCTTAAGACAATAAAATTTATTTTTTTACGCGGACTTTAAATCATCATTTATAAGACAGAACAAGGAAAACATGGAAACGTGTTTTCCTTGTATTCGTTTTAGGGATAACGAACGAACTCGTTCGGTCGAAAAAGCGGGCAATGCGTCAATAAAGAGGGAGGTAGATTCATGAAGGATAAGAAGAAGTCAATAGAAGAACTTGTGCGTTTATGTGGCACGAAGAAGGGAAGCCTGATTGTCGGAAATATTCTGATTGCTATGGGAGCGATTCTTAACATTTTACCCGTTTTACTGACCTATAAGATTATTGTGAGCCTGATGACGAAAGGAGCCGCGGGAAAACCTGATGTTCTACGCTCTTTATGGCATTTTAGCGGTATTCGTAGCCTATCTTTTTACCTATATCGGAAGTATTTTCTGTCATACGTTTTCCTATAGGATCATTGCCGATTTAAAGAAAAAAATAGTATCCCATATTGCCACCTTGCCCCTCGGCTATTTTACCGGAGAGCATAAAGCAAAGCTGAAACAAGTCTTAAGCTCGGATATGAATCAAATAGAAGGATATTATGCACATCAATTGCCAAGTCTTGTTTCCACCTTGCTTCTCATTCTGTCCCTACTCTTTTTCATGTTCCGCATGAATGTGGTTTTCGCTTTGCTAACCCTGACTGCCATTGTGGTCGGACTCATGATTCAAGTATCTATCATGGTGAAAATTGTGAAATCGGGAGGACTCGAGGAAAATTTCAAGATACTGGACCGGATTAATTCTGTGACAAATGAATATGTAAAAGGGATGCCGGAAGTAAAAATCTTCGGAAACAGTACTTCCTCATTTCAAAATTATGAGAATGCGGTCAATCAGTATAGACAGTTTACCGAGACTATGACGGCAAGAATCAGACCGGGTTTTGTTGCCTTCCGGGTTGTCATTCTTTCCGTGGCGACTTTTCTTGTTCCGGCCGGCATTCTTCTCCTTACTAAAAAACCAAATGACATGGCGACGATGAGGACAGTGCTTTTCTTTTGGATTGTAGCACCGGCGATGAGTGTTCCGTGCTTAAAGCTTAGGGATTTTGCGGAAGGAATGAATTTATTGGAAGATGTTGTACAAAGAGTTTGGGATGTCCTCGTAGAAAAAGAATTAGCAGAAGGGAAGTATACAGAAAAGCTGAAAAATTATGACATTATCTTTGAAAAAGTCTGCTTTTCCTATGAAAAGGAGCAAGTCTTAAAGGATATCAGTTTTATCGCAAAACAAGGAGAGCTTACCGCTTTAGTTGGTGCTTCCGGGGCAGGGAAATCAACAATTGGAGTTTTGATTCCGAGATTTTATGAACCAACGGACGGGGTGATTAAACTTGGAGGAGTGAACATACAAGAGATGCCCTCGAATGCATTGATGGAAGATATCTCCTTTGTATTTCAGGACAATGACTTGCTTTCCGGTACGATTTTTCAAAATATTGCCATGGCAAAAAAAGGTTGCAGCAAGGAAGAGGTGATAGAAGCGGCTAAAAAAGCAAGATGCCATGACTTTATCATGAAACTGGAGAAGGGCTATGAAACAATATTAGGCAAGGGCAATACTTTATCCGGCGGAGAAAAACAAAGAATAGCCGTGGCAAGAGCGATGTTAAAGGATGCACCGGTTTTGATTTTGGATGAGGCGACAAGTTATGCAGATTCTAAAAACGAGTGTCTTATGCAAGAAGCTTTAGCGGAGTTAGTAAAAGACAAAACGGTCATCATGATTGCCCATAGACTTGGCACGATAAAAAATGCACAACAAATTCTCGTTCTTTCCGAGGGGCAAATCGTGGAAAGAGGCACCCATGAAAGCTTGATGAAGAAAGAGGGAGTTTATCGGAAAATGTTTTCGATTTTTGATGAGGTGAGAAGCTGGCAGATGAAGCAGGAAGGAGGATTGTATCATGCTTAAAAATATTACTTTAGGGAAACCGGAAACGCTTATAAAGCCTGTTTTGCTTAATACTTTATCCTCGATTTCTAATTTGATCCCCTTTATTTGCCTAGTCCGGATTGTGAAGAGTCTCATTCTGTCGAGTCAAAACGGAAAGACAGACATTGCCTCGTTGTGGAAATATTTCACTTTGATGGTATTATTCTTTCTTCTTACTTTATTTTTTGAAAATCTGGCAACAAAGGATACTTATGAGTCCGGCTATCAAAAGACGGCAGAGGGACGAATCAGGCTTGCAAATCATCTCAGAAGCTTGCCGCTGGGATTTATCTCCGGGAAAAGTTCTGCAGAAATTTTGGATACGTTAATGCATGATTTTAGCATTGTGGAAATCGCCACAACGCATCAGGCACCGCAATTTTTCAGCTCTGTTTTTGTTGCTCTTTTATGCGTAATCTTCTTTTTCACTGTAGATATCAAAATGGGAGTTGCAGCATTCATCGGCTTTCCTCTTTCCATACTGTTTTTAAGCTTGATGCAATATTTTCAAAAAAAGATGCTTTTAAAAACCGAAGTGGCAAAGCGGAATGAGCAGGATGCTTTGGAGGAATATTTAACTACGGTAAAAACGGTAAAGGCGTATAACTTTACTCCGGATACGATAGAAAAGATTCATAAAGCTATTGAAAGGGCGGAGAAGAGTAATATAAAAAACGAAAAAGGGATTGGTTCTCTCATCACTATAGCCGGCATGGTATTACGGGTAGGTCTTCCCTTGATGAGCTTGGTAGGGCTGAATCTCTTGTTAAAAGGAAGTCTTAGTCCGGAAAAATTTCTTTTATTTTTGTTTGTCGGAACAAGAATATTTGATCCTTTAGATCTTGCTCTCGTAAATTATGCTGCTTTGCAAATCGCTTCCGTTTCTGGGGAGAGAATCAGGAAGCTGTTGGCAGAGAAGCCGATGACGGGAAAAGAGGGATTGAATGCGGGAAATACGGTAGAGCTTAGCGATGTTTCCTTCTCTTATGAAGAAAGAAAGGTAATTCAGAATCTGTCTTTACAGATTAAAGAGAAGGAATTTCTCGCGCTGGTCGGAAGCTCGGGTTCCGGTAAAACTACTTTACTCAAACTTCTGGCAAGATTTTATGATGTGCAGGAAGGAAGGATTCAGATTGGCAATAGCGATATTGCAAAAGCTGCTCCTGATGAGGTCCTTCGGAAGTTTTCCATTGTTTTTCAAGATGCCCTGCTTTTTAGAGATACTATTTATAACAACATTCAGTTTGGGAATGCATCGGTAAAAAGAGAGGATGTCATAGAAGCGTCCAAGATGGCAGGGGCGTACGACTTCATTATGCGAAAAGAAAATGGCTTTGAAACGATGGTGGGAGAAGGCGGTTCCACCTTATCCGGGGGAGAAAGGCAACGCATATCGATCGCAAGAGCGATATTAAAGAATGCGCCTATTATATTACTGGATGAAGCCACTGCATCACTGGATCCGGAGAATGAAGAAGCGGTACAGAGGGCGATTTCCAACTTGATTCAAAATAAAACGGTTATCGTAGTGGCGCACAGGCTAAACAATGTTGTGGCTGCCGACAAGATTGTGGTTCTTCAGGAGGGAAGGATAGTAGAACAGGGAAAGCATGAAGAATTACTTAATCAAGGAGGATTGTATAGAGAGTTGTGGGACTATCAGGAGAAAGTAAAGAATTGGCAAATTACAAATACAGTACATCATGCGGAACCCTAAATTCTCATAAACTGCTTAAGAGCGCTCAAATATGTTTATGCACGTGAACTTGGGTACCACTTTGTAATCTTACGCGTCCATTACAGTATAGGAGGATTATTATGTCGAGAACGAAAAATCATCAAAAAATGCAATCACAGCAGGGGTTCTCATCACCGTTTATCTTGTTACTTATGTAGTTATTGGGGCACTTTCCATGCCAATTCCCATTCTATTTTTGTTGATGCCGATGATTGTAGCTTTATTTGCGGCGCCAACGTATCACATGCTTCTCGCAAAAACAAAATCGGCTACAGCGATTATGATAGCTGCGGTGCTTCCCAGTATTCTTTTGATAGCAACCGGGCACATTCCAATTGCCCCCTTAGTGTCCGTACCGGCAGGGCTTCTCGCTGCATGGGTTGCGAAGACGGGCAATTATGAAGATTTTAAGAAAAATGCCATTAGTCATTTATTCTTTTCTCTCAATCTCTTTGGAGGTTTCCTTCCTATCTGGGTCATGAGAGAAGCCTTTTTTAGGAGCGTACAGCATGGGGGACTTGATCAAAGCTTTTGCGATACGGTAAGAGCGTTCACGCCGCTTTGGATGTTACCGCTAATGATGGCAGGTACTTTTTTGTTTTCTCTGGCAGGCTCTTATTTAACAAAGAAGATTCTCTATAAGAAGTTACAGTCTGCTGGGGTTCTTTCATGATGGAGGCACTTATGAAAGGGAGAAGATTTGCGCCTTCACTCCGTTATGACCTTAGAACAAAGCTCATCGTGTTAATACAGGTAAATCTGTTACTCTTTCTCGGAAACAGCATAGCTTATGAGGCTTTTTTAACTCTGCTTTGTCTATTCGTGATGATCAGTAGCGGGTGTATCAGGTATTCGGTACGGTATGTCGTGTTTTTTATACTGAGTATTGTGGTGGAAACCATCGTTGTAAACTTGGGACATCCCTTTTTTCTAAGCCTCATTTTATTTCTGGTCGTTATTATGAGAAAGTTTTTGCCCTCTGTGATTATCGGAAAATGGATTTTAAGCTCAACGAGCTCATCCCTTGCAGTGGCGACATTACAGAGGATGAGAGTCCCCGAAGGATGCCCCTCATTATGATTTCTGTTATCTTCCGGTGCTTTCCCACGATACAGGAGGAGTGGTCCAATATTCATATGGCAATGAAAACAAGAGGCATCAGCATGGACTTTTATAATTTTGTGCATAGACCTTTGCTTACTATAGAATATTTTTTTGTTCCCCTATTTGTGAGTGTGATGGAAATCGGGGACGAACTCTCTCAATCGGCTATTGTAAGAGGTATAGATGCCCCGGTAGCAAAGACATGCAGGCACAGAATCCAAATGAAAACAGGCGATTATATGCTTCTGTCCTTATTTTCTTTTGCGCTCGGCATCGTTCTTTTCCTGCACTTTTTGGGGTATTCGCTATGATTACTATAAAAAATTTAAGTTTTCAATACAGTACGGAGGAGGATTTTGTACTTAGAAATATCGATTTGTCGGTTCATCAGGGCGAGTGTATCCTTTTATGCGGAAAAAGCGGTTGTGGAAAATCTACCTTTTTGAAAATAATCAATGGAATCATTCCGGAATTTTTTCAGGGGAAGATAACGGGGCGCGTAGAAGTTGCCGGTATGAATCCCTTTGAAACGGAAATTTATAAAATTTCTGAGAAAGTAGGCTCAGTTTTTTTCAGAATCCCAAGACGCAGTTTTACACGACAAATACGACAGACGAAATTGCTTTTGCGCTGGAAAATTATGGAGTAGAAAGGGAGAAGATTCAGAAAAGACTGAAAGAGGTACAGGAGACAATGCATATTTCGAGTTTAATGGACAGAAATATATTTGCACTCTCAGGAGGAGAAAAGCAAAAAATAGCTATTGCGGCGGTCTATGCCTTAAACCCGGAGATTTTTGTTTTCGATGAGCCCTCTTCCAGCCTGGACATGGATTCGATGATAGAGCTTTCGAAACTCATGGAACGATTGAAGGAGGAAGGGAAGACGATTATCATTGCGGAGCACAGGCTCTGGTATTTGAAAAAAATTGTGGATAGAGCAGTATATCTGGAAAATGGAAAGATTACTAAAGAATACAGCATGGAAGAAATTCAAAACTTATCCGAGGAAGAAAGATGTAGAACAGGGCTTCGGCACACGGATTTCTCCGACAATGCATGGAAAGAAAGATCTGCCATAATGCTTTCTGCGTCAGAAAAACACACGGATATAGAGAAAAGAAGCTTTGTAAGCCATTTGTTTAAAGTGGAAAGAAAGGACTCGGCAGTAAAGAGAGATTCATCAGGAAATGCATTGGAACTGGAAATAAAGGATTTACTGTATAAAAGAAAAGAGCGGACTATTTTCAAAATCGATCGTTTGGGCTTTGAAAGGAGAAAAATTGTAGGAATCGTTGGAAAAAACGGAATGGGAAAATCGACGTTTGCGAAAGTTGTTTGCGGCCTTGCAAGGCAAACTACAGGAGAAATTTGCAAAAATAACAAGGGAATCTCCGTGCCGAAGAGAAGGAAGAACAGCTTATTGCTTATGCAAGAAATCAACAACCAGTTGTTTACTGACTCCGTTTATGATGAAATCCGCCTGACGTCGGCGTTCAAGGAGGAAGAACAATTTTTGTACTTGCATGGCGGATATGCAAATTGACCAATTGAAGGAAAAATCCGCACAGTTTATCGGGGGGTCAAAAAGCAGAGAGTCGTAATTCTATCCGCCTTACTTTCCAAGAAGAAAATTTTTATTTTTTTGGATGAGCCGACCAGCGGACTGGATTATGCAAGCATGAAGGTCGTTGCAAAAGAACATCACCAAGTTTAAAGCGGAAAAAGAATCTGATTTTTAATTATCTCCCATGACATGGAATTTTTTTAGAGGAGGTATGTGATAGAGTGCTGTTCTTTCCCTTATAGATTGCTTTATCCCTTAAAGGCCTATTTTTAAGGGATAAAATGCTTACCAAGGGATAAAAAGTTGTAGGAAGAGAAACAAAAGTATATCCGGTTGAAATAAAAAAATCATATTAAATTGACTCGCATTGTGCAAAGGTCTAAGATATCCCTGTATAAGTAAAAGGAGGGTGAAAGATATGATTTTAAACAACGAGAAGAAATTGAACCCTATGACAAAGTCCGCCGGTGTGGAGCAAGAGTTTCAGAAAATTGCCGGAAAAAGAAGCTTCTTCGGTCTTACAGGAATTAGGGCTGTACAGCAAATGGAATCAGCGACGAAGAACGGGAAGAAAGACTGGAGAAATACGGCTATAACGACCTTTCCGCCATGCAGAAGCATGGCGTATTCTATTTTTTTATTTCACAGCTTTACCGATGCTTTTTATTATTGTTTTTGCTTGTTTTGGCTATCGTTACCTTTGTTGTGGAAAGGGATATACTGTCCGGAGTCATTATCCTGGCACTGGCCTGTATGAGTGCGGTGATTCGATTTACCCAGGACTACGGTTCCTATCTGGATATGCAGAAGCTAAAGGATATGGAGCACGATACGGTAAGGATCCGGATTCCGGGAAAGGATGGCACGGAAATAAGAGAAGTGCCGGTGGAAGAGGTGGTACCCGGGGATATACAGCTCATCGGCTCAGGAGATATCGTGTGCGGAGATCTCTATCTTCTGGAGAGTAGAGACTTGTTTCTTTCGGTTTCCGCTTTCACGGGAGAATCCATTCCGGTGGAGAAATATACCGGAGTGGATCAGAGAATTGTTAATGCAGCGGAATTAAACAACCTCTGCTTAGGCGGTTCCACAGTGAATTCCGGCACCGGAGTCGGCATCGTGGTGCGGACCGGAAAGAATTCCTATCTGGGGAAGATTTCCTCCACCATCCATACACAGAAGAAAGAAACGGATTTTTGATAAGAGCCTATCGAAAAATAACCAAAATTCTGATTAGCTACATGATTGTGGTGGTTCTTTTTGTATTGCTTATTAACGGCTCTGGTGAAGAAAAAAACTGGCTGGAAGCCTTTTTATTTTCCATCTCCGTTGCAGTGGGTATTACCCCGGGCATGTTACCGATGATTGTGAATGGAACCCTTGCTAAAGGGGCAAAGTTCCTGGCAAAGAAGAAGACCATTGTAAAGAACATGTCCGCCATTCAAAACTTAGGAGCTATCGATGTGCTGTGCACCGATAAGACCGGAACCCTTACCATGGACAATGTGGTTTTACAGAAATATATCAATGTAAATGGCGAAGATTCTTATGTGGTTTTGAATTATGCATGGATGAATGCCTACTATTCTACAGGGGTAAAAAACCTGATTGATCGGGCCATCCTATCCTACGGTGCGGAAAGCGATGTGCAAAAATACGCCGGAGGCTATGTGAAGTCCGATGAGATTCCCTATGATTTTGAGCGCCGGAGAATGAGTGTGGTGATTTCCAATCCGGGTGGGGAGCATCTGGGGGAGGAGACTGAAGAAATTCTTCCTAAACCCCAGGATGAGGTATTGATTACCAAAGGAGCTTTGGAATCCGTACTGGCCTGTTGCAGCCGTATTCGGGTGAAGAAGGAATACAAGGATATTCAGGAAGAAGACCTTCAGAAGATTAATGCCCTTTCCGAGAAGCTAAATCATGAGGGAATGCATGTCATCGGCGTTGCGGCAAAGAGGAAAAAAATGCGGGGACACCGCCGTTTTTCCATGCGGAAGACGAAACCGACATGACCTTCCGGGCATTATCGCCTTCCCGGATCCGCCCTAAGCCGGATGCCAAGGAAGCCATTCACGGACTGTATGATGCGGGAGTGCAAGTCAAGGTCATATCCGGCGATGCCCCCGTTGTGGTAGAACACGTATGTAAGCTGGTGGGCATGAAGGTAGGAGAGCAAAATGCGGTAACAGGCTCCGACTTGGAAAAGATGAGTGAGGAAGAGCTGTCCCGTGTTGTGGAGAAAAATGACATTTTTCGCCCGTCTCTCTCCCATGCAGAAGCAGCGTGTGGTGGACGCTCTTCGGAAAAAAATGGACACGTGGTGGGCTATATGGGAGACGGGGTAAATGATGCGCCCAGTCTTCATGATGCGGATGTAGGTATTTCCGTGGACAATGCCACAGACGTTGCCAAGGCCAGCGCGGACATTATCCTCTTGGAGAAGAGCTTAACCGTCATTTTAAACGGGATCTATGAAGGAAGACGAATCTACGGAAATATCCTGAAATACATGAAAATGGCATTATCCGGCAACTTCGGAAATGTGTTCTCCGTATTGATTGCTTCGATATTCTTGCCATTTTTGCCCATCCTGCCCCTGCAGATTTTGATTCAGAATCTGATTTATGACTTTACTCAGATTGCGATTCCCTGGGACAATGTGGACGAAGAATTCCTGCAGAAACCCCATAAGTGGAACAGTGCGTCCCTTGTGTCCTTTATGAATGTGATGGGCGGTATCTCCTCCGTATTTGATGTAATGACTTTCCTGGTTCTTTGGTTCCTTTTGGGCTATAACAGCCTTTCCATGCAGAACTATTTCCAGACAGGCTGGTTTGTAGAAGGCTTGATTTCCCAAATCCTGATTGTGCAGTTTATCCGCACTTCGAAGCGACCGATTCTGGATTCCAAGTGCGACTCCAGACTGGCGCTTGCTTCGGCATTGGGCATTTTTGCGGCCATCTCTATTCCCTATCTTTTTTTGATAACTTGAAAAAAATACGGTATTTACGGAAATGCCGATGGCATATTTTGCGTATTTGCTTCTTATCCTTGCACTTTATAGCTTTACCATCGAAACGGTGAAGAAGCTATATATTAAGAAATATGGGGAGTGGCTATAAGCCATGCAAGTACTATTCCAGTTCCATTGTGAAAACAGCAATATCCTTTCGATTTAATTTGTCTAAGGCCTTAATAGCTAACAAGGCAGGCTGATCCCAGCTCATGTATAAGCTGGATATGCCGGTGACCAGACAATGTAGTGATAAAGGAGAATGGTATTGGGGGGCGATTCTGCATACCTCATGAAGTGAAACTCTCCGAGACAGGAGATCTACTTGTTGATATTCCACAGGAGTTTACAGAAAGTATTCACAAAACAATTCCTTGGAATTATTTTCCTGTCTTAGGGGAGTACAAAAGATATGGTGGAGAAAGCATAGTGTTGGATGTCTTTTACAGGTGCTGCAGCGGCTGTAGCAATATACGTTCAACATTCTTATCGCCTCCGACTTAACCATTGTTTTTCCTCACTGTCACTGTTCCGATTATAATTCTGTCTCTCCCGCCATTTTCATGTATCGCTCCAGTCGAGCAAGCATTTTGTCCAAGCTAAAGTAGCCCGATTCTCTTGCGACTTCCGTACCATCAATCACGGCTATGACTGTTGGAACCGATAAAATCCCTTTCTGAGCCGCCTCCTCCTGATGATCTTCAATCGGGAAATAGCTATAATTCACCGTAGGATGCGCCCGCTGCCATTCCTCGAGCTTGCGTCTGATTGCCATGCAAGGCGCACAGGTCTCCGAGCCGTATTGTTTTACTTCGATTCTCATACTTTCACCATCATTTCTCATGCTTTCACCATCATTTCTCATGCTTTCACCATCATCTCTCATACGTTCATCATCATACCATACATCATCCTGAAGAAAAAACCGCCAATCCTCGGTAATGCCCATATACGAGTAATCGCATGAATTTCGATTGTACCGAAAAAGAGGCTGCAGCCTCAAGAGAATTTGTTCAATTCGCTTGATTGTTACAGCCTCTTCACATATCCGCAATAAATCTTATTTGGAGAATTCTCTACGAATTGCATTTCCCTCTTCATCTAGGGACGGAGAATCAAGTGAAGCAGTTCGCCCTTTGCGTAGGACTTTGCTTTTTGCGACACAGAAGGAAATGGCCCCGGGTTCTGTTATGCCCAGTGCCGGAACCATATCTTTTTTTGGATTAGTGCGCTTAATTCGTGCATATTTAGAAATCTCCCCCGCTTTTTACTTTTTTTAGTATAGCATTTTTTTGAACCTTGATAGATGCCTCATCTGATGAATAAAAAGGATGAAAAAAAGGAAAATAAAGCATGATATAATACATCTGCTTTTCTCCGAAATGTAAGTTTCTCCGAGAAAAAAGCTGTTTATAAAAGAAGAAAGCAAAAGTAAGGAAACGTGAGGGTGGTATGGGAGAAAAAATAATAGAAGAAGCAAAAAAGGTTAATCTTACCGAGCTGTTTTATGATTTGGTTTTTGTCTTTGGGATTTCCAAGATTACCCATATCTTAGAAAGTCTGAATGAGGGAATCTTTAGTTTAAAAGAGATTATCATTTATATCGTAGTCTTTGTTTGTTTCATCAGCGTATGGAATGTGCAGACCGTGTATATGAACCGCTATGGAAAACATAATCTTTTGCATATCATCATTATGACGGTTTTCCAAATGCCGGCTTTAGTCTTTATGGCGGCAAATGTCAGTTCCGATATGGAGGAAAGCTGGACAGCCTTTACACTGGCGCTTCTATGGATTGTTGTCATACAATTTCTGCAATATATCTACGCTTATATGCAAAACAAGAATAGTGAAAAGGATCGAAAACTGATTCGGGATTTTTTTCAGCTTCTTTTTGTGGGCATGATTAGTATTATAGTCAGCTTGTTTTTGTCAGGAATCGGACGCATCTTATTAACCGGTTTTGGCTTTATTGTAATCATACTGGGTGCTATTTTCTTTCGAAAAGATATGGCTAGAGTACCCATTAATATGCCACACCTTATAGAAAGATTAACACTCCTTACTATTATTACCCTTGGGGAAATGCTGATAGCCGCAGCGGATTTCTTCGAAATAGAGAAATTTTCGTTTTACTCCGTTATTATAATGCTTCAGGTAGTAGCTTTATTTTTGTTCTACATCACGGAATTTGACCATGCCATTGAGGAGAATCTTCCTTGTCAAAGCGGGGCAGGACTGATTTACAATCATTATTTTGTGTGGTTCGGTTTAAATCTTTGTACGATTGACCTGGATTATGCTAATGATGCCATGGGCATTGCCCGAGTGATTATGATGTTTTTAGGATTATTCCTCTTTTATCTTGGTGTGTTTAACAATGCGCATTTAAATAAAAAGAGCCACAAATTGGATAAAAAACTGATGATTCCTTTTGTACTTGTTTATCTATTAGGCCTTGGCAGTTCCTTCATATTCCAGTCCAATGTTCCGGTGATTACAGTCCTTTGTACCCTGACGATTGTTTTGGAAACCGTACTCTTTGTATCTTTCGTAATACGACGTTTTCCGAAAGAAATCAGAAAAGAAATGATTGGACCGTAAAGGAAAAGAATATGTTCCATTTTAGAAAAGTGGTACAAGTACCTAAAATCTAAAATGGGAGAAAGTAGAATTATTAGGTGGTGACATAGTGAAGGTAGATATTCAAAAAGTAAATTCCTATGAAGAAGAGCAAGCGCTGCTCCGTGTTGTCAAAGTGACGGAGAGTGTTCAAACTGCCGTAAATGCTCTTGAAAACAGTGACCCTGCTATCACGGCCCGCTCTAATGGGGAAACGCTTCTCTGTCCCATTGATAAAATCTATTATATAGAATCCGTGGATAAACGAACCTTTGTTTATACAAAGGATAATTGTTTGGAAGTCCAATATAGGTTATATGAACTGGAAAATACGCTAAGCCGGAATTTCTTCAGAGCGGCAAAGGCAATGATTATCAATATGAGGAAAATAAAGTCAGTGCGAGCAGAACTTAACGGAAGAATGACGGCAGAACTTTTGAATGGAGAGCGTGTCATCATTGCAAGAACGTATGTGAAAGAACTGAAAAGAAAGGCTGGGACTATGATATGCAAAAAAAGTAAAAAAACTATTTTTTTAGTCAGACTTTAATGATTTCAACAGCCATTCTTTTTGGAATTGGAATTCTGATGTTTATTCAGCACTTTGTATCAGGAGTACAGACCCTAAGTTTGCAATGGAGTGACCCTCTTTCTATTTGCCTCACGGGATTTTTATCCTCCTTACCGACATATTTTCTTTTGGATATGGATAGTTTGAAGAAAAGCGAAGTCCGGATCAGAATCGGAATCCACTTTGTCTCAGTTCTCGGAATCGTGGTTTTGTGTGCAAGTCTTTTTCATTGGTTTGGACAAACCATCAACTTACGCATCATTTGTCTTATGTACAGCCTCATTTATCTCTTTGTCTGGTGTGCAACAGCATGGATGGCAAAGGTAGATGAGATTAAAATCAATGGAGCCATTAAAGATCTGCAAGATTCGGAATGAGAAATAAAGCGTTTCATGAAAATAAAGTCCTTCATGGAAAAAGTGCAACTCGGTAAGCTGTAAATGCAGCTTGGTAGGGCGGCACTTTTTTTAATGCTTATAAGTTGATAAGCTGATTTATGTCAAAACCGGTGAGACAGAACAACAAGTTAAGACAACAGGGCAGAATTGTGGGAAAAAATACAGGGTAGAACCACAAGATGGAACCACAGGAACCATAGGACAAATTGGAACCGCGAGGGGATATAGGACTGAATGATAAGACGAACTATAGGATAGACTTACAGAAAGAACTATAGTGGCGCCAAGAAGGAGCGAATCGGATGAATGCAATCACAGTAAAGAACTTAAGTAAAAACTATGATAAAACGACTGCGGTGGATCATATTTCCTTTTCCGTGAAAGAGGGGGAGTTTTTTGCATTTCTTGGGGAGAATGGTGCGGGGAAATCAACGACCATCAATATCCTCTGTACCATTTTTGAAAAGACAGAGGGAGAGGTAGAAGTCTTTTCCCACAAGCTTGGAGAAGAGGATGATAAGATTCGAGAGAAAAATAGGCATTGTTTTTTTCAGAACTCGGTTCTGGACGGAGTATTGACAGTAAAAAGAAAATCTGCTGACGAGAGCCTCTTATTACGGAATACACAAAGAAGAAATTTTTGGAGCGCTTACATCCTTTAATGCAGGCTTTCGAATTGGAAAGCATCTGGAATAGAAAATATGAGAAATTATCCGGAGGACAGCGAAGAAGAGTGGATATTATCAGAGCGCTTTTACATAATCCGAAGATTCTCTTTTTGGATGAGCCCACAACCGGGCTGGACCCCATGTCCAGAAAGCTGGTGTGGGAGTATATCGATTATCTTCGGAAAGAAAAAAACAAATGACGATATTTCTTACAACACATTATATGGAAGAAGTAAGAGATGCAGATCGGGTTGTGATCCTGGATAAAGGGACAAATTGTAGCAGAGGACACACCGGCGGCTTTAAAAAAAGGAAATACACGAATACAAAACTTATTTGGTATGTAGAGAAATGTAGTGACAATGAAGCTGTGCTGAAAGGCATAGAGCATTCTTATGAAGCGGATCACTACATTGTGCCATTGGAATCAAAAGAGGGGTTCCATCTCAGTGATTTCCTCTATACAAATCGAAATGAAATCAGAGATTATGAAATTGTAAAAGGCAGTATGGATGACGTATTTTTTTGCATTTAACAGGAAGAAAGCTGGAGGTATAAGATGAGGGGGATTTTGGGATTTATCAAGAGAAATTTATTGCTGTTTTTCAAGGATTGGCAGAGCATTCTATTCTCTTTACTGACATCCATTATTGTGCTTGTACTGTATTTATTATTCCTGAAAGGCACCTTTGTTAGTGCGATACAAAGTGCAATGGAGCAGTATCCGGGACTGGCTTCTATGGTTCCCCAAAAGGATATCGATATGTTTGCAAAATCTTTTTACTGAGTGGTATTTTTAGGCTCCGCAATGATTTCAGTTCCTTTTAGTTGTATTACTGTACTCGTAAAAGATAGAGCAAATAAAGTGGATTATGATATTCTGGCAACACCTATGAAAAGGGGACAAATCATCTTTGCTTATTTTGTATCGGCCGTGCTTACTTCAATACTTTTGAACAGTATAATTCTGGCTGTCGGCCTTATTGGAATTCGTATGCAAGGAAATATGTATTTGAATATAAGCCAAGTTATAAAAGCCTTTTCTATTGTTGCACTTGGCTCTATCTCGGCAAGCGCAATATTTATGATTATCGTTTTGTTTTTCAAAACCGTCAGTGCTTGCGAAGCTTTCTTTGGAATACTATCAGCAGCTTCCGGATTTGTGATTGGAGCCTATATTCCTATTTCTCAATTTTCCGATGGAGTACAAACCATATGCAACCTGTTTCCTGCGAGTCAAATAACGATAATGCTGAGAAATATACTGCTTAACGGACTTTTGGAGCATATCAATACAAGCCTTCAAGGAGTGGATCAGGGAATGTTTGTTCTTAGTCTGAAAGATTACTTTTCGTTTAAAGCAAAACTGTTTTATGGGTATCTGAATATGAATAAAATGCTGGGATATATCCTGGGGGTAATACTATTCTGTATCGTAGCGCAAATTATGATTTATTCCGGAAGCTATAAGAGAAGCTAAGCCGGGGAAAAGAACTTATTTTCCCATTTTAGAAAAGCGGTAAAAGTAGATAAATAGCCCTACAGGGCATCCTTACTATTCCGATTGACATTCATTATAGTAAATTTATAATAAATTTTGAATTTTTTAATTAGAATTCCTTTTTTAATGACTGATCTTGCCTTTGAAATGAGGGGAATTTTAGGAGGAATGGAAATGATGACAAAAACTATGATTATTTCTACTGTAATGACATTGCTATGGACTTTATCCTTTCCCATAATGCTTTTCATACTCAAGAAGAGAGTGAATTCGGTGAAGAAGTTTAGTGCAAACAATCGAAATGGAGCTATGCTTCACATCTATGGTAAGCAGGTCAAGGTCGATGGAAGCAGTCTTGTCAATGTGCCGTTTACTACGGGAAAAGATTTGGAAATCATCGTGGCGGTGACTCCCGGTCAGCATACAATTGAAGGAATCTTTGAGTCCACGGAAACGGTGGGCACTAAGACAAGGAATGTCAGAACGGAGAAGTTGAGCTTTAATCTTTCCGTAGAGGCCGGACACAGCTATTCCGCCGCATTGTATTTCTACTCTGCCGAAGAGAGAGCGGACTATAATAAGGGGCGGACAGGTAAAGCCATTTTGGAGATTCCGCTCACTATTATGGAAGACAGTGATTATATAAAGGCCTATATCATTGTCTATAGGGAAGACTAAAAAAGAGCCTTTGAAAGGCCCGACTGCCCCTTATGACGGCTATGATGAACGGGAGGACACGGAAGAGAAGGTAAGGCAGGCACTTGCATTTTTGCAGGTGCTTTTTTTGATTTTCAAATTTCCAAAGAATTAAGTTTTAAAAAAATGCGTTTTGAACAAATTACCGACTAAAAGTCGAAAAAGCTTGACAGTCACCTTTGACTGCTTTATCATACAAACCGACCAATAGTCGAAAATGCTAAATGGAAACAAAAGCTCAAATATAGATCCGGGGAAGATATGAAAAATAGGGCGAGTATGAAAAAAGAAGGCAAATAAAAAATGGAGGCGGATATGAAAAAAGGGGAACAAAGAAAACAGGAACTGTTAAAGCTTGCCTATCGCATGTTCATAGAAAAAGGTTATGAGAATACCAGCATTGACGAGATTGTGGCCAAGGCCGGTATCGCAAAAGGAACTTACTATTATTATTTTGCAAGCAAAGAGGAAACGCTGGAAGCGGTTATTGAAATGATGATAGAGAAGGAGAGTGCCGTAGCCAAGGAGCTTCTTCAGGCACCGCTTTCTATACCCGAAAAATTGGTTTCGGTTGTAAATGCCTTTCGTCCGGAGAAAGAGGAGGCAGTGATTACGGATGTTCTGGAAAGAAAAGAAAATATCGTCATGCACGATAAAATCTGCAAGAAAATTGTAGAAGTGGCGGTACCGATTCTGGCAGAGATTGTTCAAGAAGGAATAGCACAGGGAATCTTTTCGTGTACGCATATTGAAGAGCGAGTGAAGATGCTCCTTGTTACGAGTCAGCATATGTTCGATTATGGAGTTTTTGGTGAAAAAGATGTAGAGGTGTACATCGATATGCTGGAGAAGTCTCTGGGGGCAAAATCCGGAACCATGCAATTTATCAACCAGGTCTTAGTAGAGGGGGCAAAGGAATGAATAGAGGACAGTCCATGCATCAGAAAAAAATGAATCTTTTCTTGCGCGTGCTGTTTATCATTCTCATCATAGCGATATCCGGTGCGGCGATCCTACAGATTTTCGCACCGGAATATATGGGAAGAAACTCTGCGTATGGCATTTCTACAGGATGGCAGAGAGAAATCGGCTTTTGGAATATTGCCGTTTTAGTCATATTGATTACAGCGTATAGGCACTACAATTGGACCTATCTAAAATCTATTTTGCTGGCTCTCATTCTCGGCGGAATCGGTATCGGAAGCAATCATTTTATCCATTATCTTGAGATGCATCAAATGGTAAATTTGATTGGCGCTGTGGAAAATTATCTTCTTGTTCTTGCCTGGATGATCGGATGGAAAATAGAAGAAAGGAGGCAGGATTTATGAGAATATGCGTAGTAGGCCTTGGTGTTATAGGCACAACGTACGGGTATGTGTTCCAAAAAGCTGGGCATCAAGTCGAACATTTGCTGAGAGAAGAGAAAAAATCGAAGGCACCGGAAAGTCTAAATATCAGTTTATTAGATGGACGCTATAACAAAAAAGGAGAAGAAAAAGCGGGTCAATACAAGGTGAATCTTGCCGAGTCGAATGCAGAGTTTGATTTTATTATTTTGAGTGTGGCAAGCGGAAAAATAAAGGATGCTATAGCGACACTTTCACAAAACCATATTACAGGAAGCTTGATTTTGTTTTGTAACTTTTGGAATAGTCGGGAAGAGATTGATGAAATAGTGGGTGCTTATCCTTATATTATCGGCTTCCCTACTGCCGGCGGACACCTTGCAGGAAATGTGCTGGATTGTGTTCTCTTTGACCACATCATGCTGGAAGGTGAGGGAAAAGCAGGGATTTCCAATTACAAAGCTTTAACAGCTCTTCTCGCTTCTGCAGATTTGAAAACGGAGATTCCTCACGACATGGTGGAATGGATATGGCTTCATATGGCCATCAATGCAGGGGTCACCTCTTCTGCTGCCCGGGAAGGGAAAATTGATCATCCGATGCAGCTTGCTCTTAGCCTGATGAAGGATGCCCATGCCCTTTCTATTACAGTAAAGGCAATAAGAGAAACCATTCAGGTGGTCAAGGCAAGAGGAGTAGACTTAAACTTCTATAAAAATGAACTTCTCCCGTATAGGATTCCGGCTGCCTTTGCCGGAATTTTTATGAAACGAATGTTCAAAACGAATGAACTTACCCGAAGAATCATGACTTTACATAGTGATGTAGGGGATATGCTATATGGGTGCAAATGTGTTTATGAGACCGGGAAGTTAAAGCATCTTGAGCTACCGATATTTTACTCTACTATGGATAAAATCTTGGCATGATTTTTGATTGACTTTAGGGATTGGCTTTTAACATTTGTTTTTAACATTGGTGTTGGCTTCTATTATTCTTCATAGCATATTTTCCTGAAAATACACAGAAAGCAAAGATTGTGTATCTTTTTTGAAATGATTTACTTTCCTTCGATGCTACAGTACCATGCCCTTACAAGATACACAAGTGAGTAGTTTTGGAGGAGAAAATGCAGGTTTTAATCATCAATGGGAGTCCGAGAAAAAATGGAGTGACGGCAGCAGTGCTTCATAGGATTGAAGAAAATCTTCGAGGAGCAGGTATAGAAGTGCTATTTTACAATCTGTGGGAAATGAAAATGTCCCATTGTACCGGCTGTAACTATTGCTATAGAACAGGGCATTGCTGTATGGAGGATGATGCAGAGCTACTCTCCAAAAGAATTGAAGAGGCAGACGGAATCGTTTTGGGTTCTCCAACTTACGCAAGTAATGTATCCGGATTAATGAAAGATTTTATAGATCGAGGACATTTTGTGATGGAACAACTGCTTCATACAAAGTACTGTATTACGGTGGCAAGCGGGGAAAATTACGGAAGTCAAGATACTTTGAAGGTTCTGAAGAATCTTGTGTTATTTTCCGGAGGAAGATTGAGCGGACAGCTTCGGATTCAAGCCGGCTTTAACGAACTTGAGGGAATGATAAGGAAGAGGAAAGGACAGATTGATCAAGTGTCGCAAAACCTTATCATGGCAATGAAGGGTAAGCAATACTATCCGATTCAGAGCATAGTTCATTTTTTAATTTTCCATCTGGGAATCAAGCCCTTTGTAAAGAAAAAAGGTGCGCTATATCAAGGGGTTAGGGAAAGATGGAGCAAGTTGGGAATTACCTGAATAAAGGAGATTTTTGTATTGGATGCAGAGAATCTATAAAAAAATATTTGACAAAAAGCAAAAATCCCTTATAATTGGCACGGCGTCAGTTACAAAAGGAACTAATTGACATTTTTTAGTAACTTTACGACAAGTACATATGGAAAGGAGTCAGCAGATGTCTAAGAAAAAAATCAATCTTTTTGTAGGTTCTATTGGAGCGTTTCTTGGAATTTTTGTTTTTATTGCCTATATCCCGCAAATTTACGCCAATTTACAAGGAAGCAAAGCACAACCGTTTCAACCGTTATTTGCTGCAATTTCTTGCCTGATTTGGGTTATTTACGGGTGGACCAAAGAACCGAAAAAGGACTGGATTCTCATTATTCCTAACTCTGCGGGAGTAATTTTAGGAGGATTAACCTTCCTTACTGCATTATAAATCCATGTAATGGCTATAAGAGCCGGCGACTTCGTTAGGAAGTTTGCCGGTTTTTTATTACTTGCCATTCCGGTGGAATTAGTTTAAATAAGGGAAGAAGCTGAATATAGAGAAGAATGCAGACTCAACCGGTGGTAGAATCAATAGAACTCAACTGCCGGTTCCTGTCATTTTCGGCGGTTTCCTGTAAGCTTGTGCCGTGAAAGGAGGTGTCCGATATGGATCAAATCAAAATCGGAAAATTTATAGCAGCTTGCAGAAAGGAAGAGGGCATGACACAGGCGGAGCTTGCGGAAAAGCTTGGTATCAGTGACCGGGCGATATCCAAATGGGAAACCGGAAAGTCTATGCCGGATTCCGGAATCATGCTGGAGCTTTGTGGGTTTCTGAAAATCAACGTAAACGAACTCCTGTCGGGCGAAAGAATCATGGCAGAATTCTATAGTAAGCAATTAGATGAGAACCTTCTCGCAATGAGACGAGAAGTGGAGGAAAGGGACAGGAGAGCCCTTAAGTTGGAATACTGGCTGGGATTCTCGGTTGTACTCTCCGGATCGGTCTTAATCCTTTTGGCATCCTTCCTAGTGATGCCTTTCTGGCTGAGAATGGTACTCTCTGCCTTTGCCCTGATGATAATTTTACTGGTCAGCTTTATCGCGGTTGGCATTGAACAGAAAGCCGGATACTATGAATGCGCGTGCTGCCATCATCGCTATGTGCCCTCTTACAGTAAGGTCATTCTATCCATGCATAAAGGGCGGGCAAGATATATGAAATGCCCGGTCTGCGGAAAACGAAGCTGGCAGAAAAAGGTATTAGGGGAAGAATAGAAAATTTTTCATTTCATAAAAGTGCCGTTAATGGCAAAAATATGAAATGGGAATAGTTTGTTGATTTAATTCATGAAGAGTATCGTGTGGAAAGCCCACGATACTTTTTTATGGTATTGAACTCGTGAAAAAAAGGTGGAATTCCACCTGAATTTTTCGAGTTTGTTTGCTTGAATCAAAAAAGGGTGCTTGTGAAAAATTCAAAAGTCCCTTGAAAAAATTGTAAGAATCAATGAAAAGTCCCTTGGAAAAGTTGTAATAACCGAGAAAAAGTCCCTTGAAAAAGTTAGTTCTTATTCAATCTCTGTTTCCAGAGGTACGAAATATCCCTTGAAAAGAAGGGACTTTCATCGCAAACGATTCTATATTCTTGCTAATGCAGTTTTCCATCGTTATGATATAAGACGATGGAAGAAATTTCATCAATTGTGTACACAGCAAAGATAAAAACGCAACGCATACAAAGAGCTATGCCAGAGCCGGTAGGTAGCCCGGCCGTCACAGAATCTTGTGGTAAGTAACCTTCCCCTCCGGGTTGTCCATTCTTTGTTCATAAAGTAATTTTGGAGGGACAAATATGGACAAGATGACTTGTCAAATGACAGTGCTTTTTGAAGGAGCTTTTTGGGTGGGCGTTTTTGAGAAAACAGAGGGAAATCGCCTATCTGTTGCGAAGGTGACTTTCGGTGCAGAACCAAAGGATTTTGAGGTACGTGATTTTATCTTAAAGCATTTTTATGAGCTGAAATTCAGTCCGGAAGTCAAAACGCAAGTCAAGGAAAGAAAACAGAATCCGAAAAGAGCACAAAGAGAGGCAAAAAAGCAATTGCAGTGTGGTGGCATCGGGACAAAATCGCAACAGGCGTTAAGTTTACAGCATGAAGAGAACAAACAAAAGCGCAAAGAAAAAAGTAGAGAACAAAAACGTATTGAGGAAGAACGGCGATTCATGCTGAAGCAAGCGAAGAAAAAAGAAAAACACAGAGGCAGATAAAGAAAATTGTGAGGAATAGCATGGCCGCTTTAAAACTAAGCCTTATACAAAAATACAAGTTGGAAAAAGCATACACCTATGTGTACAGCACAGGCTTTCTTTCAGGAGGTAGCGTTTTAAAGCAAGGCGCCTATTCCACAGAAGAGGGAAATGCCTGTATGTTTCCTGCGTGTCCGGAGCAAGTCGCGAGAGCTCTCCTCTTAACGAGAAGAGAAGAATCCCCCGGAGCCTACACTGTTCTTGTCCTGTCCGAAACCGGCATACAAGAAATAGAGCTTGGAGAAGACTTTCTTGACCGGGAAAATGATCCGGTACTTTTTCCCTACCGGGACAGCTTCGGGGTAATCAAAGCGAAGAAAGAAATTGCCTATTTTACCGGAGATTTTTCTTCGCCGGAAATCATCCCGATTAAGAATGGATTTTTGCCCTTTAGCAAAGTACTGCCGGAAAATGCAAGAGAGCGGCATTTTCAGACCGTATCAGATGGCAGCCTGATTCCCGTCTGCTTTGAAAAGGACGTTTATTACGGCCTGTCCCGCTGTTTTGCTTTATTAGACTTTGACCCTGTAAAAAAAGAAGCCAAGTGGAAATGCTTTTCGGAAATAGAGAAAAATGCCTTTACCCATCATGATGAGAGGACGAAGGATGCTCCGAAAATCGACAGTTTAAAAATGGCAAATGAGGAACTCTACGCCTTTACTTCGGGAGAAAGCACAGGCTCGGTGAACAAATGGGGAATGGATTATTATGCTCTGGCAAATTTCCCCTGAGGGCAAAGTAAAGGAAAAGCTCTTGGAGTCGGAGCAATTGAAGGCGGGCGGAAAAAAGTCCGGGGTGAATGGAACTTTCACCCATTCGGATTATCTAATTCTTACACCGCTTTTTAACAATGACGATTGGAAGGGAAAGCAGAAACTCTTTTCCCTTAGTAAAAGAGAGTATCTGGATATTATTATGCCAAGAGGCATGACAAAGCATAGCTTACACAACATTTACGGAGAGCTATGCCTCACTGCCCTGTATGACAGAGGATTGAAAGAAATCGGACTTTGTAAAATAGAGACTATCCCTGTGCCTTCCATTTTAAAAGCAGTGCAGAATTAATAATAACCAGTACACTTCCTGCATTGTGCACGAGAGCGCCCACAACCGGTCCCAGTATGCCGGTAATAGCCAGCACAATGGCAAGGAAATTCAGCGCCATGGAGAAGCTTAAATTGATTTTTATGGTTTTCATCATTCTCTTTGATAGAGCAAGAAGGTGGGGTAGCTCTTTAATTTCATCATCTACCAAAGCAATGTCTGCGGCATCCACGGCAATATCACTGCCGATTCCTCCCATAGCGATACCGACATTTGCTTTTTTCAGAGCAGGTGCATCGTTAATGCCGTCTCCAATCATAGAGACACTTTCTCCTCTTTTTTGCGCCTCTTCTATCGCAGTTAATTTATCTTCAGGAAGACAGTTGGCCTTTACCTCGGTAATACCTACCTTCTTTGCAATGTTTAAAGCGGCATTTTCATGATCCCCGGTAAGGAGTACGGGGGTGATATGCAAGGCTTTTATTTTCTGAATGGTATCATAGGATTCTGTACGCAGTGTGTCGGAAAGAACGATAAATCCTGCCAACTTTCCGTCGATTCCCATGTAAATGACGGTGCTTCCGTCAGAAAGATAGCTTTCTGCTTCTTTAGCGACCTCTGCATTCAGGTGGATTCTGTTGAAGAGTTTCGTATTTCCTGCATGGATGGTTTCCGTCAATTATAGCGGAAACGCCTTCTCCCGGCTCCATGTGGAAATCCTGAACAGGAAGAGTTTCTTTTCCGTAGCAATGGACAATTGCTTTCCCCAGGGGATGCTCGGACATTTTTTCAACGGATGCGGCATAAGCGTAGAGCTCCGCTTCGGAGTAGGAGGAAAGGGATTTCACTGCGGTGACAACGGGGGTTCCGTAAGTTAATGTTCCCGTCTTATCAAAGGTGATTTTCCGCACTCCGGCAAGACGCTCTAAGGCATCTCCTTCCCGAACAAGAAAACCGTGTTTTGTGGCATTTCCGATGGCAGCCATAATAGCAGTGGGGGTCGCAAGGACAAGGGCGCAGGGACAGAAAACAACCAGTATGGTGACGGCACGAATGATTTGCCCTGTAAAAAGCCAGGTGAGGGTTGCTGCGGAGAGCGCAATCACCACAATCCAGGTAGCCCAGCGGTCAGCCAGTCCCACAATCTTTGCCTTGTCGGCGTCCGCAGATTGGACCAACTGAATCATACGTTGAATGAAGCTGTCTTTTCCGACCTTGGTTGCCTCCATTTCAAAGGCACCGTATTGGTTCACGGTTCCGCTGGAAACCGTATCTCCCACCGTCTTGTCTACCGGTAGAGATTCACCGGTCATTACCGCCTGATTTACGGAAGTTTGTCCGGAAAGAAGGATACCGTCTACAGGGATTGTTTCTCCGGGAAGTACCCGCAGAATGTCCTTAAGCTGAACCTGCTCTGCCGGGATGATTCGTTCTTCGTTATGGGAAATGACACGGGCAGTTTGGGGAGTGAGCTGCACCAGCTTTTCTATGCCTGCTCTTGCTCTGGCCACAGTCAAGTCCTCCAAGAGCGCACCGAGCTGCATGATAAATGCCACTTCTCCTGCCGCGAAATCTTCGTGGATGAAAATAGAGGCAATGAGCGCAAGAGAAACCAGAACATCCGCTTTAATATCAAAGCGGGTAGTCAGTCCGATTACCGCCTCCAGGATGATAGGGATTCCGCAGAAGAGAATGGAGAGCCAGGCAATGTCGAAGGGGAGGGGAAGAAAGGGAAAACGACTGTTCATGAGACTTAATAAAAGAGAAACACCGCCAATCACAAGGAATACAATATCTTTTTTCATTCCACCAACTTCCAACAATTCTTCCAATCTGAACATCATTTTTTTCATGCTTGCTTCTCCTTTTTTTGCTTTATTATCGGGAAAATGAAAATGAAAATTTTCTAATATCTTGGCTTATACCCATAGGGGTATAGCCACATAATATACCTATAGGGGTATAAGTTGTCAAGAAAAAAATTAAAGCATATAAGAAAATGATTTTGATGTGAAAAGCAGCCAACGAGATATTGCACACTACGCGTGCAATACTCGTTAAGAATAAGCTGTCTCAGGCTTCGCCCGCGTCACTTGCTCAGAATAAAAAAGAGCCTATAGCAGCGCTTTATAGTAGCTCCGCATATAGACTCAAACAGAATTCTTGAAAATCCTTACTGCATGTTGGCAAAACGTTCGATGGCTTTTGTGAAATTTTCAATTTCAGCCTCATCACCCTGCTCCACTGCGTCTTTAATGCAGTGGTGGATGTGCCCTTCCAAAATGACTTGTCCGGCTTTATTTAGTGCGGACTTTGCTGCGCTGATTTGAGACAGCACATCTTCACAGGGAACATCATCATCCACCATCCGATCAATGGCTTTAATCTGTCCCATGATTTTGGCAAGTCTCCGGTGTAAATTATCTGCATCCATACATTTCTTCATAGAGAACCCTTCTTTCCGGCATTACAGTGATAAGAATCATATACCCCTATGGGTATAACCATTCTATCGTTTTTATTGCTGCTTTTCAATGAAAATCTTCTCCTTCTTCCTATACGCCTCCCATGCTTTTTTGTAAAAAAACCGCATAGATTCCCGACATTCTTCCGGCTCAAGAATCACTGCCTCTTTTCCGAAACGCCGAAAATATGACTCCAGCTGCAATTTTGGCCAGTGAAAATACAGAGTATTTCCCTCTTTTTTCAAGACATCCGGTCTGTTTTTTGTGACAAGATGAAACTTCTGCATACCCTTATCGGTGAAGAGAACTTTAGCTTCTACACTTTTGGATGCGGATTGGGGGCTTCTTCCGGCAATTTCCTGTAGCTCCAGTTTTCTCTTTCATCCGGAAGAAATTTATCGGACGAGGTAAAAAGAGCATGAATTCTGGAGATACGGAAAGTTCGGGGAATTCCGCTGGCGCGGTCCGTACACAGAAGGTAATTGCATTGTTCTTCTTTGGATGCGGCAATAAAATAGGGGCAAACCGTGAAATGCAGTTCGGGAGCGGAGGTGGAAGAGAAGCTGATAATACTGTTCTTCTGAATAGCGGCATTTAACTCCAAAAAGCTATCTTGAAAGAGGATTTTCTCCCGGTCCTTTCTGGAAATGGAAAGGTAGGAGCTGAAAAAGTCATTAAGATACTGAGAGAGAGAAACCCGGGTGAGCATATTGCTTTCGATGGAACGCATAATATTTAAGGAGCGACCGCTGACCGTTAAGGTGATGGCAGCGTTTCGCTCACTTTTTAATGCAGAACGAGTATTTCTCCCAGAGCCTGCGGCAGTTTGCCTTGCAAGGGTATCTTGCGTAAAGTGCACGATATCCCGTTCTGGTCTTCGAAGATACGTATTCATGATTTTATCTGCGATGGCATCGGCGTCGTCCCGGGAAATAGAGGAAAATGCACTGAGGTCGGACAAAATAGTATCGAGGAGCCGTTCCTTTGTTTCACGATATTCATCAAAATATTGGAGTAAAAGCTCCTTCAAAAATCCATTCAGATTTATAGAGCCATCCTTCTTATAAAAATCAAAGAGCTCCGCATCATTCAAAAGGCGTAATCGCATCTCTTCCGGAATATAAATTTTGTACTTCTCCGTCATGACGACCTCCATCAATACAGATACTTAAACATATCTCTGAATTTATCCTCTAAATATATTTAAAAAAATATATTCAATCGACAATCCGAGTCACAATCGAAACTTCATTTTAAAAAAACAATGTAAATCGAGCATTCAGTAATTATTGGAATCCTAAATGGATATGCAAATTATTTATAATATAACGAAAATACATGATTTATACAATAAATTTGGGGTTGAAAAAAATAATTATATTCCTCAGCTTTTTATCTCCTGAAAATCGTTCTATCATAAAGGCACGAAAGACACATACAGCAAATTGCATACATACATTTTAGAGTAAAAGCGGATGCTTCATCCTGTGTCTTGTAAGTCTTAGTGGATTTCCACTAAGTATAACTTAAAACAGTCGGAAAGATACTTACAGCAAAAAATGTCATGTCGATATTTGGCTGAGATAGCCGGCGCAGGGCTAAAGTCCCGGCGCTTTCGGGGGTGCAACTCCCCCTGCTGGAAGGGGCGAATACCCCTTACCTTATAAAGTATCTTGTGGCTGTTTCTTTTTAAAAGGAGGTAGGAGCAATGTTTTTAGAGGACTTAAGAAAAGAAGAGAATCTGACATATACGGAGAATGGCGCTCTTACCAACAGGAGCACAAATTCTTACTGTCTGGATCTTTTTGCCACCATTGGTGCTTTGCGAAATGCTGAGGACAATGAAATCATTTCCAGGTTTATCAAGGCCTATACGGAAGACAGAAATATGGCGATGAAGATTCTTTTCTTCGCAAGGGATATCCGAGGAGGACTTGGGGAGAGAAGAGTGTTCCGGTCTATATTCAAGTGGCTTTCTTTTCATGAGGCGGAGTCCGTTCGAAAGAATATTACAAATGTTCCCGAGTACGGAAGATTTGACGACCTGCTTTCTCTTCTGGACGGACCTTGCGAAAAGGATCTGCTTAGCTTCATAAAAGAGCAGTTGGATAAGGATCTTACTGCCCTGAAAACCGGAGATAGTGTCTCTTTACTGGCTAAATGGCTTCCTTCCGTGAATACCAGTAATACAGACACCGTTAAAAGTGCAAAAGAAACTTGCGAAAGCTTTGGGATTTAGCGATGCAGAGTATCGTAAAGTCCTTGTTTCACTGCGGGCGGAAATAAAGCTGATGGAGAATTATCTTCGGGAGAAGGATTACTCCTTTTCTTATGAGAAGCAGCCTTCTAAAGCCTTGTATAAGTATAGACTGGCTTTTCTTAGAAATGACAGGGAGAGATACTATGCCTTTTTGGAAACGGCAGAAACGAATCCCTCCGTGATGAATACGGGAACCTTGACGCCCTATGATATCGCAGCATCCATTATTCATAAAAATATAGTGGAAGAGGAAATCACGGAAGAAGAACGCCGTTCGATGGATGTCACCTGGAAGGCTCTTCCGGATTATACAGGGGCGGAAAATGCCCTTGCAGTAGTGGACGGATCCGGTTCCATGTATTGTAACTGGGGATCCGGGTACATGCCGGCAGCAGTGGCACAGTCTTTGGGCATTTATTTTGCGGAGCATAACAAGGGCTGTTTCCATAACCATTTTATTACCTTTTCTGAAAATCCGAGATTGGTGGAAGTCGAGGGGCGGGATATTGTAGATAAAATTAGATACTGCATGAGCTTGAATGAATATGCCAATACTGATTTGCGGAAAGTTTTTGATTTGCTTTTAAAGACAGCACTGAAGAATCATGCGAAGCAGGAGGAAATCCCGGAAAAACTCTATATCATTTCAGATATGGAATTCGATGGCTGCATAGAAAATGCGGAGATAACAAATTTTGAATACGCAAAAAAGAAGTTTGCAAAGCATGGCTACAGGCTTCCGCAAATTGTATTTTGGAATGTAAACAGTAGAAATCTGCAGCAGCCTGTTACGAAAAATGAGCAGGGAGTTGCCTTGGTTTCGGGGACTTCTCCTCAAATCTTTTCCATGCTGTCCGAGGGGATTCTGGATCCCTATTCCTTTATGCTGGAAACGCTATCTTCCGAGCGCTACGAAAGGATTTGTGCGTAGAGAGGGGGAAAAAGTGGAAAGTGCTGAGATAGAACAGCAATTTCCGCTTTTTTTAATGTATCCATTTTCCCTTTCCCTTGACAAGGAAAGACTTTGAACTATATAGTAAGCGGAACAAGTGAAAGGAGTAGTAACTATGGCAAATTACAATATTAATACAATCTGTGTGCAGGGCGGGTATGAGCCGAAAAATGGAGAGCCCAGAGTGGTTCCCATCGTGCAGTCCACGACCTTTAAATACGAAACTTCTGAGCAAATGGGGAATCTTTTCGACTTAAAGGAATCAGGCTATTTCTACTCCAGATTGTCGAACCCCACGAACGACGCTGTGGCCAACAAGATTTGCCAGTTGGAAGGCGGCGTAGCGGGAATTCTGACTTCCTCCGGGCAGGCGGCGAATTTCTATGCTATCTTTAATATTGCCGCGGCAGGAGATCACGTGATTGCCTCTTCCGCAATCTACGGCGGAACCTACAATTTAATCGCAAAGACCATGAAGAATATGGGCATTGACGCCACCTTTGTAGACCCGGACATTTCTGTAGAAGACTTGGAGACAAAATTCCGTCCCAACACAAAGGCGGTTTTTGGAGAAACTTTAGCAAATCCCTCTTTAAAGATTTTGGACATTGAAAAGTTTGCGAAGGAAGCGCATAAGCACGGTGTTCCGTTAATCGTGGATAATACCTTCCCGACGCCCATTTTCTGTAGACCCTTCGAGTGGGGAGCGGATATTGTGACGCATTCCACTACAAAATACATGAACGGTTTTGCCAACTCCGTCGGCGGTGTAGTAGTCGATTCCGGAAATTTTGACTGGACAAAATATAGTGAGAAATTCCCGGGTCTCACCACTCCGGACGAAACCTACCATGGTACAGTCTATACGGAGAGTTTCGGGAAGGCGGCTTATATTGTGAAAATGACCACGAACCTCATGCGTGACCTAGGTTCCATTCCTTCTCCGCAAAACTCCTTCTACCTTGGCGTAGGATTGGAAACTTTGCACTTAAGAATGGAAAGACATTATGAAAATGCCTTGGCCTTAGCAAAGCATTTGGAAAAGCATCCGAAGGTATCCTGGGTTTCATTCTCCGGCTTGGAAAAGGACAGCCAGCATGAATTGGCTAAAAAGTATCTGCCAAAGGGCTCCTGCGGTGTTATTTCTTTCGGCGTAGTTGGCGGAAGAGACGCGGCTGTGAAGTTTATGGATTCTCTGAAGCTCGCGGCTATCGTAACTCACGTTGCAGATGCCAGAACCTGTGTGCTGCACCCTGCATCCACCACTCATAGACAGATGAATGATGAGGAGCTTCTGGCAGCAGGCGTATCTCCTGACCTTATCAGAATGTCTGTAGGCATTGAAGATGTGCAGGATATTATTGTCGATGTGGATCAGGCATTGGAGAAGTAAAATAGAACTTTAGCCCTAAAACTTGCGAGTATATTTATTTTGAAAAGAACTTACTATAGTTGATGAATTTTATCTATAGTAAGTTCTTTTGTTATAACAAGCATCTTGATCCTTGCCTTTAATGCTAGGTTTATCATGTACAAGCATATAAGAGTCATGGCTTCCACGGGTAGGATAAGTATATTAACGTAGGACTTACTTCTTCTTTCACATAGGCAAAGAAGAAGCATAGAAATCCTATTAGCCAAAATGAAAATATTATTGAAAATGGCTAATAGAATAGATATGATAAGGACATACCGGAAAGGAGGGAAAGTTATGAAGTTAATATGCCGAGAGCTCTATATGAATAAAATTATTCATGCTATGGGAACCCCGGATATCAAAGTCATTACAGGCGTTCGAAGATCCGGAAAATCCAAATTGTTGGAAGCATTTAGTGACTATATTAAAAAAAATATTTCTACAGCTAATATTATTTTTGTCAATTTCAATTTGCCTGAGTATGAATCCCTTCTTAGCTATAAAGCATTGTATGAATTTATCCATTCACAATATAAGGAGAATGCACACAACTTTGTTTTCATTGATGAAGTGCAGATGTGTGCAGGCTTTGAAAAAGCGATCAATGGGCTACATGCCTCGGAAAAATTCGATATTTATATCACCGGATCAAATGCTTTTTTATTAAGCTCTGATCTTGCAACTTTATTTACAGGAAGAACTTTTGAAGTAAAAATCTACCCATTCTCCTTTAAGGAATATATGAATTATTTTCCTTCTCAAAATAAAGATAAGGCTTTCTCTGCATATCTGAAAGAAGGAGGAATGGCGGGGTCTTATTTGTATCAAGAGCAGGAAGCAAAATATAATTACATCGAAGATGTTTTTGACACATTGATTATCAGAGATATTCGACAAAAGTACAAAATTAGAAATATGCAACTGATGAACAGAATTGTGGATTTTTTGATGGATAATATCTCAAATCTATCTTCTGCAAGAAATATTACCAATGTCTTGGGAAGTATGAATGAAAAAGTACACCATACAACGGTCGGATCGTATATAGACTATCTATGTAATGCTTTTGCATTTTACAAGATTAGAAGATACGACATTAGAGGGAAAAAGTATTTTTCCAGTAATGATAAATATTACCTAAGTGATCATGCTTTTCGTTATGCAAAACTGGGAACAAGAAATATGGATTATGGAAGGATTATGGAAAACATAGTTGCCATTGAACTTCTTCGTAGAGGCTATGAGGTATATGTCGGCGTGTTGTATCAAAAGGAAATCGATTTTGTTGCCATAAAGCGGGATGAAAAATTATATATTCAAGTATCAGATAATATTTCAGAGGAAAAAACTTTGGCACGAGAAGTTTTTCCGTTGCTTCAGGTTAAGGATGCATATCCAAAGATTTTAATAGCAAGGACGAGAAATGAGGAGTATCAGTATGAGGGAATAAAAATTATGGATATTTCTGATTGGCTGTTAGGCTAGACAAAGCTGGCATGTAGCACAAACTAAAGGCTATAAATCAATTATAGTAATATAAGTTGAAAAGGAAGAAATAAGAAAGGAGAATCATCCGTTTTCTCAAAGTTGTATTGGCACAAGAGGTCGAATCCGTAGTAGGAAAATCGGATGAAGAAACAACTATGAAAATCATTGAAAACAATAGAGTATTTGCCTTTGATGGCAAAAATGAACCGGTCGCGGAGGTGATGGATGGAGAGACCGTCCTTTTCCGTACCCACGACTGCTTTGATAACCAGCTTAGTGAAGAGGGAAGCTGCATCGGAGCTTTGAACTGGGATCGTATCAATCCTGCTACCGGGCCAGTCTATGTGCAGAATGCAAAGGTAGGGGATGTCCTCAAGGTGGAAATCCTAGAAATCGCTTTGGATAAGCGGGGGGTGATGTGTGCCCTTCCGGAGAACGGCGTCCTTGGCTCTTTGGTGAAAGAAGAGTCCGTAAAACGGATTCAGGTGGAAGAGGGCAAGGTTCATTTTAACGACAAACTTGTTTTCGATGTTACGCCGATGATTGGTGTTATCGGTGTTGCGCCGGAAAATGGTTCCATCAACTGCGGTACACCAGGCTGTCATGGCGGAAACATGGACAACAAGCGCATTAAAGTTGGGGCAAGCCTGTATTTTCCGGTATTCCATGACGGTGCTCTTTTCTCCTTGGGAGATGTGCACGCGGCCATGGGAGACGGAGAGGTGATGGTCAGCGGAGTGGAGATTTCTGCCGATGTAAAGGTAAGACTATCGGTGATGAAGGGAATCCGCATTGAAACGCCTATGCTGGAAAATGAAGAGCTCTGCGGCGTAATCTATTCTCATGAAGAGATAGAAAAGGCGGTTTTCCATGCAGTGCGCATCATGAATGAGAGAGTGCAGGAGAATCTGGGGCTCTCCTTTAACGAAGCCGGAATGCTTCTCAGCGCGGTGGGAGACCTACGCTTCTGTCAGGTAGTGGATCCGGAAAGAACCGTGATGATGTGTGTGCCGAAGAAGATTATGAAGAGCTTATTTTAATTTATTCTCTCCTTCACAAGCCTCTGTAAAAGGGGAATATTTTTCTCCATAAACCAAGAGTTTTTCTTAATCCAACCATAATTTAAGGGGCTGGGGTGTACCAGCGGAAAATCGATAGGGGAGGGGCCGTTTTCCGGGGAGAATGCTTTATCCTCTACAGCATAGGAGTAAAGCAGTTCCTTTAAGGGAAGCTTTGCTCCTTTTTTATCGTAGTGGGAAATAGCATACTTCCCGATTAAAATTCGAAGCTCAATCTTGGGAAGCAATGCCACAATTTCATCGTGATATTTACGCATAAAGCTTCGGGGAGGGAGGTCTCCGCCCTTTCCCTTTCCGGGATAATAAAGGTCCATGGGAACAATGGCAATGGACGCTCCGTAAAATATTTCTTCCGAAATCCCCATCCACTCCATCAGCCTTTTTCCGGAAAGATCATGAAAGGGAATGCCGGATTCTTCAACCTTTCTTCCCGGCGCCTGCCCGACTAAAAGAATCTTCGCCTCTTTATGGAACTGAAAAATAGGCGGAATGCCCCGCTCGGTATAGCTTTGATTTTCCGGTAAATGTTCTATTTCTTCTACTATTTTCTGTAAAGCGAAATCCTGTTCGTTCATATTTTTGTAGTCCTTTTTAAAAATATCATCTAAGATACAAGAATAACACCTTTCAGCATAGGAAGAAAGCAATAGAATTGCTTTTCTTTTTGCCAAGAAGAAAGCGATAGAATTCCTTTTATTTTGCCCTAGTAAGAAAGTGATAGAATTACGTTCATTTTGCTTTTAGAAGGAAAAGGAGACGGGCGATGTCCAACGAAATGAAAGCAATATCCAACGAAACGGAAGTATTTTCCAAGAAAAATATAGAAGAAAATCAGCGCAAAGATCATCAAAGCGAAAATCCGGAGCAGACCTATGAAGAACTCGAAAAGGAGAACTTTCCGGATGGAAAACGGATCAGATTCATTGCGGAATTAGGGGCGTCTTCCAATATCGAGGGGCATTTCCGGCTAATTTGCCGGACTTGGAAAGAGGAAAAAAATCTGCGGCTGGAAAGTAGTTTTGAACGGCATGGAGAAGAGGGGATTCGCTTTTTACTGGAAAGACTTAGGCAGACGGATATAACCGATGCTTTATTTGAAGAGCAAGAAGCTTCCGAAGAGCTTAGAGAAGCTATGTTTACGACTTATCTTCTTGCGGAAATTCTTTCGCAGGGAAGACATAGAAGCTATTATCCGTCCTACTGCGAAGAACTTCTTCCTTTTCTCCTTCGATTTAGCGAAACGGAAGACGATTTCCTTCGTGAGAAATGCCTGATTGCCCTTGGCTGGATAGCCGGTGAGCGGGAGATTCCTTTTTTGACAGGGAAAATATTGGAAGACCGAAATGCTTATTGCCGAGCATGGGCGGCGAGCAGCCTTATGCAAATGTCTTTTCATAGAGTAAATGGAGTAATTTTACAAGAAAAAACGAAGAAGGATTTTGCAAAAGCTATACAAGAGGAACAGAATTTACAAGCCTCCGGCATCATGATAGAAGCGGCACAAACTTTATTTTCTAAGAAATGGCTGAGTGCATCCGCGTTGGAAGCGGAAGACGAAATGCAAATAGAAAAGGCAAGACGCTCTGCGCTACGGTTTTTGGCAAAGTAGAGCGATGAAAGTTATCGATACAAGATATTTATTGAGCTATATCGATTTAATACTCTTTTCATACTTTCAATATGGCTTTTTCCCATTCACGCTTTATGATTAATACGTTGACATTTCCTATTTAAAAATTTAACGGGTCAAAAGAGAATCACTTTTCTTGTAAGTGAGTTATCGATGATTTTTGATGCGTTTGATATTTACATTACTAAAAATCTAAAGGAGAAGATTATGACAAATAAAAAAGTAGAGAATTTAATCATCGGATTCGGTAAGGCGGGAAAGACTCTTGCAAATTATCTGGGAAATAAGGGCGAGAAGACTATTTTGGTGGAAAAGTCTCCTCTGATGTACGGCGGAACCTGTATCAATGTGGGCTGCATTCCCTCTAAGTTTCTTGCGACCGCTGCGGATAGAAGAAGCTTCAGCGGAGGGAGTGACGCGGAATACTATAAAAATGCCGTTGTACAGAAAAAAGCACTGATTGCCAAGCTGAATCAGGTGAATTACGACAAGGTGGCAAGCAATGAAAATGTCGAAGTGCTGGATGGACTCGCATCTTTTAAAGACGAGCACACCGTGCAGATTACGAATGGCAGCGAGGTGTCCGAGGTTTATGCGGAGCGCATCTTTGTAAACACCGGGGCAAGACCGTTTATCCCAAGTGTTCCCGGTTTGGAAGTCGGAAAACGTATTCATACCAGCGAAACGCTGATGAATCTGGAAGAATTCCCGAAGAGTTTGGCGATTCTCGGCAGTGGTTTTATCGGGCTGGAATTTGCGGCGAGCTACGCGAAGTTCGGTACAAAGGTTACGATTATTGACCAGGGAGATCGAATCTTACCGAGAGAAGATGAGGATGTAGCGAAGGAAGTATTTGCATCTTATCAGGGATTAGGTGTGGACTTCCTCTTTGGCGCGGTGCTTCAGCAGGTATCACAGGATGAAAAGGCAGTTCACCTTTCCTACACGGTAAATGGAGAAAAGAAAGAGCTTTCCGTAGATGCCTTTCTCGTCGCAACCGGAAGACAGGCGAACACGGAAGAGCTGCATTTGGAAAATGCGGGTGTAGAAGTTTCTGAAAGAGGCTTTATTAAGGTAAATGAGCATTTGCAGAGTAATAAGGCGCACATCTTTGCCATGGGAGATGTTAACGGAGGCCCGCAGTTTACCTATATTTCCTTAGATGATTTCCGAATTGTGAAGAGCTTTTTGGACAATCAGGGAAGCTATACAAGGAACGAGCGTCAGCCGGTTGCTTTTTCCGCCTTCCTCCATCCAACATTTTCCAGAGTGGGACTCAGTGAAAAAGAAGCGCGAGAAAAAGGCTACAAAATCAAAGTGGCGACCTTACCGGTTACCGCGATTCCCAAGGCGAAAATCCTCGGAAATCAAACCGGACTGTATAAAGCGATTGTGGATGCCGAGAACAATCAGATTTTGGGCGTGACCTTGTTCGGCGAAGAGTCCCATGAAGTAATCAATATCGTAGTTTTAGCGATGATGACGAAGCAGCCCTACACTGTTCTTGCGAACCAGATTTTCACCCACCCGACTATGGCGGAAGCGCTGAACGATTTGTTCGGGGCGGTGAAATAAAATTTGCTGCAATTTACCGCAGTGGTTGTTATGATGCCATTCGAAATAAGGAAGCACTATATCGGAGTTTTAAAATAGACTTTATGTGCTTATGAGAAAGAGTCCCCTAATTTAAGAGGGGGCTCTCCTTTTGTTATAGGAGAAAGCATGAAATTTAGCTAAAAAGCATATATTAATATTAGCTAATAAGAATGAGAGGTGGCATTATGATAGGAAATACAGTAATTGCTACAGCAACGGAGATGAAGAACAACTATGGAAACAAAATGTGAAACCTTATTTGCTCCATGCTTACCACGAAAAGAAGAAGCAGAACCGAGCTGATGATGAAGCATCCGCTTACGGCAAAGCTTGGAGAATAGTAGATTCTCTTTTCCTTTGGAGAGGAGCCTAAATTCCAATAATGTGTCAGTTCGCTCATCACAAGGCAGATGACAAACTGTGCTCTTCCGCAATTGAAAAGTACGGAAGAAATAGCATGGCTTTTGGCATGAAAGAAAAGATAAGTAAAGAAGCTTAAAAGAAGCATTCCCCGGAGAAAAAAACGACTCTGCTTCAGCGCATCATAGTTGGTCCTATTTTCCAATTTCACGCGGTGAATTCTATCTTGCATACTTTGCCCGATACGATAAAACCAATTTGGTACTTCTTTTTTCTGTTTCACGGAAAGCTCCAAAAGAAGATAAAGATAAAAGGAGAAGCCGTAGGCAAGGCAAATGATAAAGGCAAAGAATAAATAGAACAAATAATAGCCCATAGTATTTCGATCTCCCTTTTTACCTTTTAGTGCGGATTCTTCGTTTGATTTCCCACGAACCAGTAATCACAGATTGCGCCTCCTGTTGCCAAGGTCTGTTCTCTATGCAATACACCCTTGTTTCGTTCAACCGCAATGTGGTCAATGTCACAGCACAAGGGCAATAAATCAAGATAGCCATTTTCTCTTGCGAATTTCCAAAGGGCATCTTGTGAAGTGATAATAAAAGCCGTCCTTATGCCGTTTTTCATCAAAATGAAAATCCCAGGTTTTATCCTGATATTCCGGATGCGTCTCCGCCCATTCTTCCGCCTTATGCATTCTTTCGGCAAATTTCTTCATGTCCGTCTCTTTATTGAAATCTATGGAGCTCATGGCTTTTCTGATGAAGGGGTTATCCATAAATGCAGCGATTATTTCTCTAAAATCCTCTACCGAAAAGTCACCGGCTCTGCATACTGCCAGAAAAACATAGGCGGAATAAATATTGTGAGCCATAGGGTTCTTCTCCCCGATATCTTCCGTGTTTTCCAGCATTTCCCGATATAAAATGCGTCCTTTTTGTAAGCTTTCCTTCGTCTTATCTTTCCCGAATTTTTTTACCATCGGTTTTTTCAGAAATAAACTGAATAAGTTAAAATAGATTCCTTTGTACTTCATTACAATCACCTCGTTAAAATTTTTCATCAATGCAGCTCTGGTTCTGCTGCTTAGTACATACCGTATGAGCTACAGAACTATAGGAATAGAACATAATGAGATAAGATAATGATATAACAAGTAACACGGTATTAGCCTCATTTAACTAATAAAAGCTTAACACTTTCAGCCATTTTGTCTAGGATGAATTATCCCGTATATCGGCTTATTTTTATTGCTTTTCAAAGTAGGAAATACTAGGATGTTTTTTGAGGAATAAAGTAAAAACTCTATCAGTTGAGCAATGTAAGATAATAAAAGGCAGAGTAGTAGCTTATCAGAGCAGGAGAGCATAAGCCTAAATTGGTAGATAGGTAGTGGAAATTATCAAGACATCTGAAAGGAAGGGGAAAAGCTTATGAAACATTTTTCGTGGATTCTCAGAATATTCCATATTCTTGTATTATATACTTGGATTGCTTTTATACTTCTACTTCCGGCAAGCCCCATATTCAGTTTACAGCTTTATGTCTTATTGAATATCCTGTTTGCCCTTGTGTTTACCGGTCTTTTAATCACTCAGATTGTGGAGGCTTTTAAACTCTTTAAAAGAGAGGATAGTGAGCAGTGCATAAAGGCTTTCCTTTTCTTTAAATACAGTTCTCTACCTGCCGTACTGATTTTTCTGGCAATCTTTCTTGTGGTCTTACTTGGCGGAATAGGGCTTTCTTTTGTGCTGCTGGTACTGCCGGCGACTCTATTCATTGCTCCCTTTTTCTTCGCCATGAGCTTGGTTGTAGCGCCGCTTTTCCTCGGCATGTCTTTTATGGCAGGCTTAGCCGGACTTAGCTATGCCATCTGCTTGATTATACTGAGCAGAAAGCAAAAGGGATGGAAAGTCGGACAATGTATCTTGCATTTTATTTTCCAGAGTATTCCCGGCTTTGATATATTGGATGGGCTATATATTACCCTGCGATATTGGAATAGGGGAAGAATCTTATCGATTATCACTGCAATTTGTGTTATCTTGGGATTAACATTTATATTATTTATGCGTTCTTAAACAAAGACATTATGCATTCTTAGAGAAAGGCATTATGCATTCTTGGAGAAAGGTATTATGCCGTTCTCAAGTAAAGACATTATGTATTCTTAAAGAAACAGTAAAGATAGTATTTTAGGAAGAGAGACAAAATGAGAAATTTATGTTTTTTATTGATTCCAATGGGAATTGCACTATTGATTTTCAGCATTAGAAACACTATCCGCTTTGCGAAGGCAGAGCTATTCTACGAAATGCCCTGTTTAGAGGAAGAGGGAAGAGTTCACCTTCCTCAGGGAAATTATGGTATTTGGCTTAGCGGGAAGAGATTTACGAAATCTCCTCTTGGAAAAATCGGTTTCCAGCTGGTAGAGGAGGAGACAGGGAACAGAGTCAGTCTTGCTCCCAATCTGATGCGGACTACGGTAAGCGGCTTTAAAATGGCAAGAATGGAGCTCTACTCCTTTCAAGTGGAAGAGGGAAATTATATTCTTTCCATAAATGGAGAAGGAAGTGTCAGAGATAGAATAGAGGCTTCCATAGGAGACCTCCTTATCAAAAAGCCTGTGGATTTAAGCAGCTTTACCGTACAGATTCGAAAAGGAAAATCTATAGCTATGTTTTTCCTGTCTGTTTTAGGGATTAATCTTGCAGTCTGGATGATTCTTGGAGGAATTATGCTTCCCTTCCTATTGGCTGAAGCAGGATATTAATGCATTTCCCTTGAGTGCGAATTCCGTAGTTGGTAACAGAATAATCTGCACGAAAAGTCACGCCGAAGGATAGCTTTTCCATAACGAATAGTCGACGATTTGCCTGCTTAGCAGATATAATTGCTCATTTCAGACTTCGCAGTGTTCCACGGGCTTTTACGGAAGCCCTACAGATTGACGTAAAGAGCGAGAAGGAAGACGGAAAAAAATGCTGCTCCGCGAACTGCATTTGTGGTGGAGTAGATATGATAGGCGTCTTCGGAAGAACTGAAATGCATTCTGAGAAGAAGCAAGATTGGGTGGACTATTAAAGCCACGATGATCGTAGCAAATGGCATTTTCATGCATTGATAGAGAGCGGCATGAGCGTCTCCGTTTTTATGGTATAGAAAAACAAAGGTCAAAACATTGACTAAAAGCCAAAGAAAGAGAAATAAATTGGCATCCCGAAGAGCGGCAGAATTCGTTGCATTTTCATATTCAATATGCACTCTTCCCTGAAAAGCCTGCCCGAATTTATAAATCCACTGAGGGACTTCCCGCTTTCTTATTACGCCGATAAGGAGTCGCAAATAGATATAAAAGGTGAGGAGAAAAGAGAGGCCAACCATAAGGCCGAAAAAGAATTCAAAGTTAAAAAAGTTCATTTTCATTATCCTTTACTGATAGAATCATTCCCAAATCGATTGTTGAGCGCGGATTCCGTAGTGGAATACAACGCCATTTGTATCAAAATATGCATAAAGACTATAGTTTTTCCATAATGCATAGTCTTTTGTTTGCATAGTCAAAAACATAATAGCTTTTATTCTGAATTTCTTTATAGTTACTCAAAATAAAAAAATACTAAGCACGCAATGAAAAACTTACTCTATTTTAGGTAAAGCATGGTAAAATCCCATCTTTGACAGTTGCGAAAGAGTCAAGAGCCCATAAACGGCGTAATTACGCCATTTATGAGCTCTTGTTGTGAGCCTAGCGGCGCACGTTTCTAACGGGTTAAAGTCCCGAATCCGCCCGGTAGTGGGAAGGATAAGACTGCAACACAAGCCAAAGTCCAATAACTACACGAAATCATGCATGATAAATGAGGTAGATATATGGAGAGGAAGAAACGTGTGGTACCTAGGGAGGTCTGTGTGATAAGCCTTGAAAGAGGTAACCATTGTCCAAAGCAATACTGAACGCACAGAAGTCAGCAGAGGTCATAGTAGTCGAGAGACAAAGGACCGAATCAATAGGAGTCTCAAGTATGACTGAGAAATGATGGAAAGAAAGTCTATCTAGACAAATACCTCTATATGATTATAATTATATTCATAATCATATAGATACTAAACTTTAGATACAAGTTACAAAAATAAGGAGGTATGGTTATGGCCACAAAAAATATTTATGTTGCAGAAGCAGATCTACACTTATTTGATGATGCTGCCAAGTACGCCGGAAGTGTTTCTGCCGCTGTGATACAGGCACTTCAGGACTTTCTAAGTGTTCAACGCAACAAAAGCGAAGGATATGACAAGATTGAGTTAAACCTCTATGAAAAAGGGGTAAGAAGAAAGGTAATGTTCTATGGTATGGAGATTACTCGTGTAGAACGTCCGGTAGACGGTGGAATAAGGATTGACACGATTTATAAAACTGCAAAAGGGCAGCTTGCAGTGGCAACCAAGGTTCGCAAGGAGCTTCCGAATTGGGCGAAAGGAAATCCACACGTATGGGAAAACCCGCAGTCTTGGTCACATGATTTTTGGAATCTGGAGGACAGAGTGTTAAAGGTATATCCGGACATAGAGAGCCTAAAGGAGAAGGATGCGTATCTTGCCGAGTGCTGCGAATCTTCTCTTTCGGAAAAGCCTTATGAGTTTTTGGATATTTAGATTAGGTATAAATACTAGATTTATAGAACTATAACAAGCAAATAATGAGATAGCTTTGTGTTTATATATCATATGGATTTCAGAGATGAAAAGAAGGAAAGCTTTTAATTAACACGTTTCTAACGGGTTAAAGTCCCGAATCCGCCCGGTAGTGGGAAGGATAAGACTGCAACACAAGCCAAAGTCCAATAACTACACGAAATCATGCATGATAAATGAGGCAGATAGATGGAGAGGAAGAAACGTGTGGTACCTAGGGAGGTCTGTGTGATAAGCCTTGAAAGAGGTAACCATTATCCAAAGCAATACTGAACGCACAGAAGTCAGCAGAGGTCATAGTAGTCGAGAGACAAAGGACCGAATCAATAGGAGTCTCAAGTATGACTGAGAAATGATGGAAAGAAAGTCTATCTTGACAAAATACCTCTATATGATCATAATTATGTTCATAATCATATAGATACTAAACTTCAGATACAAGTTACAAAAATAAGGAGGTATGATTATGTCCACAAAAAATATTTATGTTGCAGAAGCAGATCTACACTTATTTGATGATGCTGCCAAGTACGCCGGAAGTGTTTCTGCCGCTGTGATACAGGCACTTCAGGACTTTCTAAGTGTTCAACGCAACAAAAGCGAAGGATATGACAAGATTGAGTTAAACCTCTATGAAAAAGGGGTAAGAAGAAAGGTAATGTTCTATGGTATGGAGATTACTCGTGTAGAACGTCCGGTAGACGGTGGAATAAGGATTGACACGATTTATAAAACTGCAAAAGGGCAGCTTGCAGTGGCAACCAAGGTTCGCAAGGAGCTTCCGAATTGGGCGAAAGGAAATCCACACGTATGGGAAAACCCGCAGTCTTGGTCACATGATTTTTGGAATCTGGGGGACAGAGTGTTAAACGTATATCCGGACATAGAGAGCCTAAAGGAGAAGGATGCGTATCTTGCCGAGTGCTGCGAATCTTCTCTTTCGGAAAAGCCTTATGAGTTTTTGGATATTTAGATTAGGTATAAATACTAGATTTATAGAACTATAACAAGCAAATAATGAGATAGCTTTGTGTTTATATATCATATGGATTTCAGAGATGAAAAGAAGGAAGCTTTAATTAACATTGCTATGGTATATTTATCTGGTGTTCGGTTCTCCTCGCGGTTAATGTAAATCATGTTCAAAAATTGATATTAAAAAAGCGGAGCGACTCTTAGACGAGTCTGTTCGTACCGGAATTGTAGAATATCATTTTTCCGTTGACGGGATTGAGATCATTTCTCAGCTTGGGATCAGCAAAAATTATTGAATCGCATATAAGGGCTACGCTACTAAGGGGCAATATATATACGCGGTAACCATACTAAGGGCGGTATTATTTTATATCATGGGCAGTAAGGGGGGGATGAGATGGCGCTGATTACTAAAATCAAAGCCTATCGCGAACAGGCCGGAATAAAACAATTTTTAATATTTTTTCTATTTTGGGGGCAAAATCCCGACATCTACATCTAGTAACGCTATCCAGCATCACGTTCACAACTTGACGATATAGAGCTTTCTTGATATTCCCGTATTTGACAGTTGCGAAAGAGTCAAGAGCCCATAAACGGCGTAATTACGTCATTTATGGGCTCTTGTTTTCTTTTTGAATTCTAGCAATATTTCTACTTACTCGTTGCGGTTAAATTCTTATTTATTTCTCTTTGAGATACAATCTCGTAATCCGTTCTAAAACCAAATGTGCCGTGATTCGATCTTTTCTACTGAGATATACCGGTCTGGCTTGAAATTCACTCTTCATAATCCGGAAACATTCTTTAATCCAAGGCCTGAGGAGATTTTGGAACGATTTAACTGTCAAACTACCGAACTGAATAATGGGAACGTGTCTACTTATATTGACTGCTACAGGTTGGAAATCCGGGAATCTAGGTTGACAAACAATCAAAAAATATTATAATAAAAACTGACTGAAGTCAGTCAATATATATATGAGGTGGAATTTATATGGCAAAAACTAAAGAAGAAAGACGCAATGAAATCATTGAGACAGCTGGAAAGCTGTTTGAGGAGAAGGGATATGAGCAGACACAAGTACAGGATATTGTCAATGAAATTGGAGTAGCAAAGGGACTTTTCTATTATTACTTCAAGTCAAAAGATGAAGTAATGGAGGAGTTGGCAGATAGATATGCAGACGCGATAATAGATGCTGTCAATAAGTTGATAGATAAGGATATAAGCACCTTTGACAAAATCAATCGTATTTTTCAAATTTTTATTGATTCGGCAGAAAAAAAGTTTGGCATATTTATGGGAATCCTAAATGTGAAAAACGGTAAAACACACGAGAGGATTTTTTTCAATGTTGGGAAAAAAATGGTTCCTCTTGTAACAGAACTTATACTTTCTGGAAATGATAATGGAGAATGCAACTGCAGCGATCCAAAGTTTATCACTGAGTTTTTGGTTTCAGGATTATTTAATATCATGAATCAAATTTCTCCAGATGAGAAGATCGATTATTTGAAGGAAAAACTGCCAACAATCAAGACAATGATTCTTAAACTATATAATTTTGCGGAACAGAAGGAGAGCAAATGAGTAGAAATTACGTATACACAGAATTAACAAATGCCATTGCATAGCGAGGTGAATATATTGAAAGCAGTTACATTTGAGAATGTATCAAAGACATATAATGTTGGTGACAGCGAAGTAACGGCACTTGATCATGTTAGCTTCAGCATTGAAGACGAAAGTGTCACTGTGATTTTAGGACCGAGCGGATCTGGAAAGAGTACGATGCTCAATCTTATAGGTGGCATGGATAGAGCCTCATCTGGGTGCATACGGGTGTCAGATACCGATATTTCAAAGCTCAATGAATTTGAACTAACCGAATACAGAAGGAAAAAAAGATAGGATTTGTTTTTCCAGTTTTACAATCTGATACCATCACTTAATGCGCTAGAGAATGTCAGTATTGTGGCTAAGATGACGTCACATTCGTTTGACGCAAAGGAAATGATCCGTAGTGTCGGGCTGGAGGATAGATGTCAGCATTTTCCTGATGAACTTTCAGGCGGAGAAATGCAGCGCTTGTCTATCGCGCGTGCCATATGTAAAAATCCTGACATTCTTCTCTGTGATGAGCCAACAGGGGCTCTGGACAGCGCTACAGGAAGGAGTGTACTTCAACTTCTTACGGATATGGCCAGGAAATATAACAAAACCGTAATCATAGTGACGCATAATGCTTCTATTGCGCTATGCGCTAATGAAGTGATACACCTAAAGGACGGTAGGATCGAATTTTCTGAGAAAAATGAAAATCCTTTGAAGGTTGACGAGGTAAGCTGGTAATGGGTACACTGTTTCGTAAAATGCTTCGTGACATCTGGCGACTGAAATCTCAGTTCTTGTCGATATTTATCATGTGCGCTCTTGGGATGCTGATATACTCAGGCATCGAGGGAGTATGGAACGGTATGGAGCAGGAAGAGACTGCCTATTTTAAGGATTCAAATCTGGCAGATATCTGGATCAGTGGTCTCGGATTTGACAATGATGATATTGGACAGATCAAAGCGCTTGATGGGATAAACGAAACCCAGCTTTCTGCTGTAGAAAGCGCATACCTGGATAGCGATTCCAATGTCAATATCCGTCTTATATCCAACAAAGACAATAAAATATCAAAGCCTTTATGTATTAACGGAAATGAATATAAGCCAACAGAAGACGGCATCTGGCTGGATAAAGATTATGCAGACAATAAGAAAATCCATGTTGGTGACCAGATTCAGATATACTACGGTGAAAAAAGTCAAAAGTTAGAAGTTAAGGGATTGGTCTACAGCCCTGAGTATATCTGCTATACAGGTTCATCTACATCCATGGTGCCAGATCATTCGAAATATACCTATGGATTCATATCAGCAGATACTCTTTCTCAGATAGTCCCTAATGCAGCCTATAATCAGATAAAAATTACTACAGATAATATAACTGACGTGGAGTCACTGCGCTCAGATCTGAAAACTATTCTCAATGATAAATATATGATGTGTTATGACAGAACGGAATACACACCTGTATCTTCATACATAAATAAGATCGGGCAGATAAAAAAGATGTCTGTCATGTTTTCACTCGTATTTTTTCTTCTGGCACTCCTTACCATTTACACAACTATGACAAGAATTGTCAGGAAGCAGCGTACACAGATCGGAATATTAAAGGCGCTTGGTTTTCATCCTCTTCAGATCCAGCTACATTATGCTATTTACGGACTTATCATCAGCGTTCCGGCAGCATTACTGGGCTACGAGCTTGCACCATATACAGTAACCCCTGTCCTTCTTTCTCTGCAGAAAAAGTTTTACAGCATGCCTGAATGGCTGGGGCGTAATTCGTATTATTCAGTAATCCTTATTGTACTGCTTATCACTATCTGTACATTATCTGCCTGGATCTCATGCAGATCTATCGTAGTTGAGACACCGACTGATTTGCTCCGTGATTCTGGCAGGCAGAGTCAGAAAAAGGTCTTTGCTGAACATTTTAAAGTTCTGTGGAACAGACTGAGCTTTGACTGGAGATGGATCATCAGAGATGCAGGACAGAACAAAATTCGTACAGCAATAGGAATTGTAGGCGTTTTAGGGAGCATGATGCTTCTGATGGCAAGCTTCGGATTAAAAGACACTATCAACATCGTAAACAGTGAGATTTATGGTAGGCAATACACTTATTATGAAAAGTTAAATCTCAGTATGTCTCCAACAGAGGATGAAGTCAAAAAAATAGAATCTCTTCTGTCAGGCGACTGTCAGTGGGTAAGCGAACAGTCATGTGAGGCAAGAAGCTCAATGTCTGTTCATTCTGAAAGACTGTTTATTATTGGTCAGGGTTATTTTTTCACGACATATGATACTGATGGAAATGTGCTGGGACTACCTGTTGATGGAATAATTCTATCCAGTTCTTCAGCCAGAGATCTGAATGTGAAAGAAAACGGATTTATCAGCGTACTTATAGCGGGAAAGAGAAATTATCTGAAGGTCTCCCGAATAGCAGATATAAACAGCCCCCAGGGAATATTTATGTCGCAGTCATACTGGGAATCGCTTGGCAATACATTTACAGCTAGCGCATTATTGGCAGATGACAACATGAATCTGGGCGATGTGAAGCAGATGTCTGTTATCAAAGATTCAGTCAAATTGAAGAAACAATACAGTGAGTCCGAGGAATTGCTGGACAGCGTTCAGGGAGTAATCATACTTCTGATTGCAGCAGCCATTCTTCTAAGTGTTGTAATCCAGTATAATCTCGGATTATTGAACTTTACAGAAAAATACAGAGAATATGCCACACTTCGTGTTCTCGGTAGCTACAATACAGATATAAAGAGTCTTATCTTTAAAAGCAGCCTGATCCCCATGGTGACAGGGTGGATAATTGGCTCGATTGCTGGATGGTATTTTCTTGGACTATATGTCAGAACAGTCTCAACAACCACGATTTCATATTCACCTCATTTACGATTGATATCATATATAATTGTTTCATTAATCGTCGTAGGCTGCTCTCTTTTAATCCAGCTTATGGTATGCAGGTTAACAGCACATATAGATATGGTCGAATCGTTGAAGTCGGTCGAATAAAATGTTGTAATAAAACGGAATATTCATTCTTAAAAACAATAAGCAATACTATGTGTATTACATAATAAATATGATACTCCCGTCTTTGACAGTTGCGAAAGAGTCAAGAGCCCATAAACGGCGTAATTACGCCATTTATAGCTCTTGTTTTCTTTTTGAATTCTAGCAATATTTCTACATTCTCGTTGCGGTTAAAATCTTTTTAATTTCTCTTTGAGATACAATCTCGTAATCCGTTCTAAAACCAAATGTGCCGTGGAGTTTGTCTGTAAGGTCGGTTCGTGTATACTCAGGGATATATCCTTCACCGGGAGCTATCAGCATGTTCATTTCTTTCAGTGTTCTTATAATGCTTTCAGTGGTATAACTCTCACCTAACCTCTTCTCCAGAATGCGATAAAGAATCAGGGCGGTGAAGCAGGTAATGAAATGTGCCGTGATTTGATCTTTTCTACTGAGATATACCGGTCTGGCTTGAAATTCACTCTTCATAATCCGGAAACATTCTTCAATCCAAGGCCTGAGGAGATTTTGGAACGATTTAACTGTCAAACTACCGAAAAAACTTACTCTATTTTAGGTAAAGCATGGTAAAATAAACCGATTATTTTTGAAGCGTATAGCAGTAGCTTTTGGGCAATAGCGGATTTTTGCCATTTATAATTAAAATTCACATATTTTTTACTATAGATTATTTAATAGGAATTCGGAAATTGCCATAAGAATTTATTGAATAGGAGTGAGAGACTTGCTGAAAATCTTTATTTTAGAGGATGAAAGAATACAACAATCCCGCATTGAAAAGGTGATTAAGGAGCTGATTAGTAGGAAGAGCTTATCTTGTAAGGCACCGGAAATCTTTGGAAATGCCGGGCAGCTTCTACTGCGATTACGGAAAGAGGTTCTCATCAGCTTTTTCTTTTTTTGGATATTGAGATTAGAGGAGAGGAAAAGAAGGGGCTGGATATTGCGAAAGAAATTCGAAGCAGGGATCCCAATGCCACTATCGTATTTGTGACGACTCATTCGGAATTTATGCCGATTACCTTTCGCTATAAGGTTTCGGCACTGGACTTTATTGACAAAGCTTTGGATGAGGAACATTTTTCCGAGCGTGTGGAATCGGCTATTGAGTACACGTTGGAAAAACTTGGCGCTACTGTATCGGAGGATTCTTTCAGTTTTGAAACGGCCATGGCCAGAGTGCAGGTTCCTTTTCATAAAATTTTGTATTTTGAGTCTTCTCCTACCGTCCATAAGGTGATTTTACATACCAAGGAGGAAAGAATTGAGTTCTATGCAGGGCTTTCCGACCTGGAAAAGGCGGATTCCAGACTGTACCAATGCCACCGCTCCTTTGTGGTCAATCCGGAGAACATTGTGAAGATTGATAAAGAGGAGAAAATGGCGATATTCGAGAATCAGGAGAGCTGTCTGATTTCCCGTATGAAGTATAGAGGACTTATGGAACGGATGAAGTCGATGAAGCAGTAAAATATTTTCAGAGAGGAGAATGTATGGAATCTATGATCAATCTGACAATTGAATATGTGAAAATCGTCAATGTGATGTTGTTCTATCGTCAGATTAGCGATGAAAATATGCCTCTCTGGTCTTTTCTTCTTGTTCCGGTTCTTTTTGAGCTGCTGTTTTTCTTTTTTCCGCCGCTTGCTTTCTTCGGGTATTTTGTGAGCTTCGTGATGTACAGCTTCTATCGAAATCGGGAGAAAGACGGAGGACTGAAGCTGTTTTACGGTCTTTATCCTATTGTTTTAGAAAGCCTGCTGGGAAGGATGCTGGCCTTCTATGTCTTTCCGTTCTTCGGCATTTCCGTTTACAATGAGGCGAGTATCGGCGGATATGATCTTCTGATTGAACTTCTGGTTTTCCCCCTCTATCTTGTCCTTATAAAATCCCTGAAAATCAATTTTCAGGAGTTGAAGGCAGGCTTTGCGCGCGGTTTTTTTCGCCGCTTTTTACTGCCGATCAATCTCTCGATGATGGTTTACACTGTTTTGATTACAGCCTTTTTGGTACTGCGTGACCACTTTTCTTGGGCGGACAGCTTTCGGGGACAGCTGAACAATCTCTATATCATTATCTTTTTCGTGGTGCTTTTATATATCAATGCCGTTTCCAAGGAAAGACTGGAAGCGGAAGTTCTGGAGCAAAAGGATAGTGAGTTAAAGGCACTTTCCGAATACAGTCATCATGTAGAGGAGTTATACGGAGAGATTCGCAGTTTTCGCCATGACTATATGAATATCTTAACCAGCCTGAAGCTGGGAATCGAGCGGAAAGACTTTGACAGCATTGAAAACATTTACAATACGGTTCTAAAAGATAGCGGAAAGCCCTTTTATAGCAGTAAATTTGATCTTGCAAAATTAAGTCGGATTGAAAATGATGCGGTAAAAAGTGTCTTATCTGCGAAGCTCCTGGAGGCCCAGAGTAAGGGGATAGAGACTTCTGTGGAGATAGAAGAAGAGATTTATGATTTTCAAATCGAGTTGCTGGATTTTATCAAGATTCTTTCTATTCTCTGTGACAATGCCATAGAGGGATGTCTTACTGCCGAAGCCCCGAAAATCGCCATCGCCTTGATTCGTGAGGAGAGAATGCTCATTTTGGTGGTGGAAAACAGCACAGAGGCGGAAAAACTGGAGCTCTCTCCCATTTTCGAAAAGGGGTATTCCTCTAAGGGGGAAGGCAGAGGACTTGGTCTTCATAACGTGCATACAATTCTGGAAAAATATCCGAAATCTCTAATCAGTACCCGCAGCGCCAATCATCTTTTTTCTCAAACCATTCAGTTTTGCAAATAGACTTTGGGAGTCTTGCTCGGGGTCTATTTTTGTGCGTTCTTTTAAGTGATGCTCCTTTCAAAAAATTTTTTTGCTGCTATACAATCCTCTTTCAGTCTGTTTTTTTTCCGGAAAATTACCGTTCGCGACAAAAAAATTACCATTCACGACAAGCTTATTTTCTCTTCCGGAACACGTTCTATAATGAGCCTCGTAAAGAAAAAAGAAATGGAGGTTCACTGAGATGTTTAGTGTAGATGAAATCAAGAAATCCTTTAAAAATAAAGAGGTATTAAAAGGCGTTTCCTTCTCCATAGAGGAAGGTGAGAAGGTCGCTTTGCTGGGGAATAATGGAGCGGGAAAGAGTACGCTGATGAAAATCATTGCCGGTCAGCTGGAGGCAAATTCCGGTACTGTGAAGACGGCACTGGATTATCAGAAAGAAATCGGCATGATGCCCCAGGGCGATATTTGATCGATGATTTGACGGTTTCGGATTTAGTACAGCTAAAAAGTTCGATGAATCGAATTGCAATAGATGTGGATAAAGCCTTGGAAAAAGTTTCCTTGCAGGATTTTAAAAAGCAATATGTGGGCGGTCTTTCCGGCGGGCAAAAGAGAAGGCTTTCCTTACTGCTCAGCATTTTAAATTCTCCGAAGCTGATTTTTCTGGATGAGCCAACAACCGGAATGGACTTAGAATCTGTAGACCGGTTTTGGAAGCTTCTAGAGAAGGAAAAATATACTTCGGTGATTGTTACCCATGATTTTAACCAGATTGATCACTTCTTTACGAAGGTGATGATCTTAAAGAATGGACGAATTGCAGCAGCTGAATCCGTAGAAGAGATTCACCGGCAGGGAAAAACGATTGAAGAATTTTATAGAGAAAAGGTTGAAAAGGAGGCCTAAAAATGATTAGCATGATTCAATTAAAGCAGGTGTTACGAAACAGAAGATTTGTCTTATTTACGATTCTTCTTCCACTGGCCTGGTATATGTTCTTATACAATATTCAGGCGGATATGCTACCGAATATTATGCTGGGGATTGCCGTATTTATCGGTATCATCGGAAACAGTCTGGCAACCTTTAGTAAAAGAATCTCCTCTGACATCGGTTTTTATTCCTTTGAATCCCGATTTTCCAACTACGGAATCAAAAACTTTCTTTTGGACCAGACCTTCGTGCAAATCGTGTTAAATACCTTGATTTTTGTTGTGGTTTTAGGCGCTGCGACGGTATTTGCCAAATTCCCGATTAACGGAAAGCTGGGCATTCAGTTTTTCTTATTGACCATCATGGGGATTTACTTCAGCGTTATCGGCTTTGTACTTGGTGTGAGATTGGATGCCAAACTCATTGATACAGTGGGATTTCCGGTCATTATTCTGGCAGCTTTGACCATTATACCCTTCGCAAGCTTCGGAGCGGAAAGCGGATTTATTTCCCTTATTGCCAAAGTACAAAGGATTTTCCCGGGCTATTATTACACGAATATGATGAATGCAATCTTGTCCGGAAATGGAATTCAGCTGAAGGATATGCTGCTCTTTATCACAACATTTGTACTGAATATCATTCCTCTGTACTTCCTTGTTCCCAAGGTGAAATTAAGTAAGACAAAATAAGAGATCTTATGCAAAGAAAGAATTTCTATGCGAAGAAAAGAGGAGCCCTATGAAAAACCTTCGTTCTTATGAATCATCTCCGTCACTTCGTTTGCGAAATATAAGGCATATTTCAGCTTTATTGCCGCGTCTTCTATCCGCCATGCCTTGAGACTTTTCTTGTCTTTTGGCATGGCGAAGGAATACCGATTGTTATAATTTGCAAAATAAATCCGAGCTTCGTTGCTATAGAAGGAAAACTTGCAGTCCGAAGTCATGTTGTTAAACCATTCGATGACAGTGGGAGTTAAGAATTTTCTTGTAGATTGTTCATCCGTACAGTAAATGTTGTAGTGTTCGTTATGCTGTATGTCTTCTACATCGATTTTCTTCCCGTCTTGCATGGTGCCGGGATAGCCCCCTTGGGTTTCAAAGAGAAGGAAATGCTCTGTCGGAACAATCCGCAATTCTCCTTTTAAAGAGAATGTGTTCTTTATGGAGTAGACCTGTCCGAGAAAGTCGGTTACATCATCGTAACCGTCTTTTCCTTTTATGACACTATACGCATATAAATCCACTGTTTTGAGATCTCTTTCATCATTGAGCTTGAGTATTCCGGATTGGATATAGTATTCTGAAACGGGAACCACTTCTTTTACATTGTTCGGGGACATGTCATGTTCCGTATCGATTTCTGAAGAAGGATAAAGGATTTGCAGTATCGGAGCCAGAATGTCACATTCATAAAGCTTGCGGAGCTTAGCTCTTTGCTTTGCTTCCCAACCGGAACCAATCAAGCTATAAAGTAGGACACTAAGAATCTGAAGCACCACAAGAAAGATGCCCAGTCTGGCGAGGAGCATCATAAGTGCATCTATAAATTCACTGCGGGGAAGAGCACCTTCATCGGTAAGGAGCATTAAACCGCCACCAAAAAGAAAGCAAAGAAACAAAAGAAGCATATTCCGAATAAAATAATGTTGTACTCTTTCTTTCCAAGTGAGGGTATTTCGTATGGCTTTCCAACTATGTTGAAATTGCGCCGTATTCCGGAGATTGTTCAGTTTTATTTGTTCTTCCGAGCTTAAATCCATTTTCGCTATCCCTTCTTCCACTCATTTCTAAAAAAAGTAAAAAATCGATTTTATTATAACTTTTTTTAAGTATAACACAGGAGAGTTCTATTCGTGATACAATAAATTATCTTTTTATGGAATTTTGATTCGATTACGTTGGAAAGAAGAGGAGAAATTATGGAATTTTTTATTGCGGAAGAGGGAGTTCCGATAAACCTTGGCCCTAACGGGGGAAGCATCGCTTATTTCGGCAGTGAAATAGACTTCCAATATGAAACGGAAGCGCCTCATGGAGACGGGATTTTTCCGCAAAACTTCCGCTACTTCAAAGGTCGCTTCCCTTTTGGATTTATGGGCGGAATCTCCTGTTTTTAGATGCCTATTATTTACTGGCGGAGACGGTGGAGAAAGGCAGTTGGAGTCCGATTTGCAGTATGCTGATTAATATTCATTACGGACAATATGCTTCTTTGGGACAGTGGTATAACAGCGTGAGTATCGAGGAAAAAGGAATTCGCTTACGAAATGACTTTGACGGCAGCAGCTTTTTTCTGGAAAATCCGAAAGAATTGCAGTGGAAAGACATCTAAGAGAAGTTACTTACATCATAGGACTTCTACTTCATCAAAAACCTCATTAAACGGACGCCCCTCCTTACGAAGTGATTGATTATAGCTGTGGGAGAGCTTTGCATTTAAATCAGCTTTAGATAGTTGATCAAGAGTTTTCGGTTCTTTGGGAATCGTAAGGGAAAAGGGGATACCCTGCTTGTATATTATCTGTCGATAAAGGGAATTTATTACAACAGAGACAGGAACACCCAGTTTTTGCAAAATATCTTCTGCTTCATTTTTAACATTACATTCTACACGAGCACTTACTGTTGCATCTTTCATCATATCACCACCTTTCTACCTAATTGTAATGCAATGTATTGTGAATTACAATACATATTACTTCCTGCATCTTTAGGATAGATATAGTATAATTACCATCGTTAGTTAAGAAGAAGCAGAAGAGTTTTTGTGTTGAATATTCAGGATAAAATCGAATATTTATGATAAAAGAAAGCAGGAGTAGAAATGGATCTTATTCAGAAGATAAAGCGGATAGAGCAGTACGTAGTAGAGAATTTTGATGAACTGGACTTGGATGATCCGATAGAAGAGGGATATTGGGAGGAGTATCAAGAGATTCCCGGGGCTTCGCAGAAAGAGATAGAGGCTTTTGAGAAGAAGTTTTCCATCAAGCTACCAAAAGACTTTAAGGCACTTTACAGCTATAAAAACGGAAGCAAATATTTCAGCATTTTACCCTCTGTAATCCATGATGTGGAAATGTCATTTTCCCTGATGAGTTTAGAGCAGATGGAGAAGACAAAGCAATATTTTCAGAACAGAGATGCTCTTCTGACAGAGTTTTCGGATTTTTTCACCGAAGAAGAAATAGAGAAAATGCGGGATAGCAGGATTAAGCCTTATCTTTTTCATAAGCAATGGATTCCCTTTGCGGAGTATTGTGACAGTTGCTTTTTAATGCTGGATTTTGATCCGGATAAGGAGGGAAAAGAGGGACAGATTCTTTGCTATATTCATGATCCGGATGAGGTGATTTATGCCGCAGCAGGGCTTTCAGAGTTCGTGGATGAGATTTTACAGACTATAGACTGAGAGGAATCCGGATTTTGATATTACAGGGAAGAAGTAATGATAACGGGGATATTGTCCCGGAGAGGGAAGACTATGGAAGCAATAAAACTACCTAAGAAGTACCGAGACATTTGTGAGGAAATCAAAAATGGTTCCTCTGAAAGTTTGGCTAAACTGGATGCCTTTGAAGAGAAATTTCCGCACCAAAATCTTGCGGTAAGGGCCGGGGTGGAATTTTTTGACCGAAAGTATGAAGAGGCAGTAAGTCATACTCTTCTTCTCATGCCCTTTTGGGATGAGTGGTATTATTCCAATGTAGCCAACGAATATATGATGGCCATGTGCTTTGCGGCAAAGAAAATCGGACGGGAAGCAGAAGTCATTTCGGCTCTTCAAGAAGAGCAAAGTAGGCTAATGGAAGCAGAGGAAGTGAAGTGTCTTAAGGAATCTTGCCAACGATACAATTATTGCAAGATTCTCCTGAACTATATGCAGCAGGATATTTTACCGGAATCAAGAGCTACGAATTATCAGCCGCCAAAAGTACCGAAAACGGCTTTAGAATTGATAGCAGAGGGTAAGCTGAATCCCGAAAAAGATTTTGATAAGATGAAGCTTTTGAATTTACTTTTTATGAAGGGGAGTCCGGAGGATACAGTGGACTATTATGAAAGGATCAAGGAATTAGATCTTGGGGAACTGTATTACGAGCAAGCTTGTATTTGCTATGGGTATCTCGGACAAGAAGACAAGGTATTGGAAGTGATAGAGCGCTGGGCAAAAAGTAAGCTTTGGGATGTAGCCAGTCCTACGCAGGTTCGCCCCATGAGCTTCTTTATGTATCCCTTTATGCATGAATATCTGGAGAATGAAGAGAGTTTAAAACGAATTAGGGAAGCTATTTTCGGATAAAGATTAGGAAGGAAAAGGATGAAAGAAAAAACCGTCAGAGTAATCAAAATCGGTAAGGAAGCCCTGTATGAATTTCTCTATGAAAATATCATCTCGCAGGAAGAAAGTCTCTTGCAAGTGCCTGCTACAGAGGTGATGAATCACTTTGCCATAGACTGGGAAAAGGGAGAGTTTATTTTTATAGCACATCAGGCGGAAGATGCGGATGGAGAATTGATTTCTCTCTCCCGAAAGAAATTCAGCCGGAAACTCTGCTGAAAACCCTGCCTGAAACGACCGAATCTCTACTGAAACGAGGAAAGGTCTATCAGGACTATAGCTTTGAGGAATTAAAAGAGCTTTGCGGAGAAAACGAAGATAACGACGGAAATATTCATAGATGTAAAAATTCTTCCGATACTTAAACAAGAAGTGTTTTTTTATATCCTTCAGTTATAATGGAGAACAGCAGAATCCAGAGGATTTCAAAGAAGATAAAGAAATAGATTTAAAGAGAACAAAGCAATAGAACCAAAATAGGATTAGAGTAGAATAAGAGATAACAAAGTAATAGAATTAAAACAGTATAAAAAAGAACAAAACCATAGAATCAAAGGAGGTTTCAGACAATGAAGTTTTTAGAGGAAGCACGGGCATATCAGGACAATATGATTGCTGACTTGCGAGAGCTGGTAAAGATCGAATCCGTGCGGGATGACGATGCGGCAACGAAGGAAGCTCCATTTGGCCCAAACATTGCAAAGTGCTTGGATAAGGCCTTGGAAATCGGTAAGCGAGACGGTTTTCAGGTGGAAAATGTCGATGGCTATGCCGGTGTAATTCAGTACGGGAATTTAGAGGAGTCGGTAGGCATACTGGGACACTTGGATATTGTTCCTATCGGAGACGGCTGGCACTTTGACCCCTTGGCAGGAGAAATTAAGGACGGCTATATTATGGGAAGAGGGACCTGTGATGACAAGGGTCCTGCTATTGCGGCGTATTATGCGATGAAGATATTAAAGGATAAGGGCTATAAGCTAAAGCACAATATCCAGATGATTTTAGGTACCGATGAGGAAAATACCTCTGCCGGCATCCTTTACTATAAGAAGGTGCGTAAGAATCCTATTATGGGAATCGTACCGGATGCGGAGTTCCCCTGTATCTACGCGGAAAAGGGAATTCTGGACTTTAGCGCTGAAGGGAAAATTGATTCCTGCATAAAGTCTATGCAGTCCGGCACAGCTTTCAATGTAGTAATCGGTAAGGCGGATGTAATTGTGGATAAGCCGCTCGAAAAAGAGTATTTTGAGAAGTTCCTGCTTGCAAATGGACTAAGCGGAGAATGCCATCAGGATGAGGAAGGCGCGCATTATCATATTGATGGAAAACCCTTCCATGCTTCTCGCCCTTACATGGGTGTGAATGCGGCGGTGAAGATGTTTGAATTTGTCGGAAGCTGCTATAACGATGCCTTCAGCTTAAATGCAGTGAAGCTGTTCAAGGATCCGTACGGCGTCGGCCTGAAGGTGGATTATGACGGTGCCTATATGGGCCCATTAACCTTTAACTTAGGTAAGGCAAATATTGAAAATGGCCGGGTTTACTTTGCCTTGGACTACCGTTATCCGAATGAATGTGAAGGCAGTGATTTGCTAAAAAGAAGTGCGGACATCATTCAGGAAGTCTTACATATCGATACGTGCTTAGTGGATGATTCCAAGTGGCTTCTGAACAATCCGGACAGTGAACTCATTAAAACTTGTCTGAAGCACTACCGTGCCTTTAGCGGAGATACCTATACACCGCCTCTTCGTATCGGCGGAGGAACCTATGCGCGCAGCTTTGAGAATTTTGCCGCCTTCGGTCCGATTTTCCCGACAAGAGAATATGCATCATGGGTTGGTGCGGAGCACGAGGCGGACGAGGGCTTTGAAATAGAGACGATGCTTCTGGCCTGTGCAATTTATACCAATGTGCTTTATGATTTAGCATGTGAAAAATAAGAGCATTTGAAAAAAGGGGACAGATTGAAGTGACCCCCTAAAGTTAGACTTTTTACGCGTAGCAGTTTTATGGCTGCTACGCTGTTTTTATGCAACCAAGAGATTAAGCCTATATTGAACAGGACTCATCCATCCTAGTTTCTCCTTGGATTTTTCGGGAACCATCCTTTTTCCACTCTCTTTTCCTGCTCATATAATTCATGAATACTCCAAAAGCAGGAGATGCCAAAGATGGCCAAACTTCCGGAGAGGAAAAGAGAAGGGAGAAAAAGACTGGCTATACAGGCGGATAGACCTATTAAGAAAAAAATAGCCGAGCTATTTTTTACTAAAAGTAATACTCCGCATACACCACTATGGGATGAAATATCCCTATGCAGAGAAAGCAAACCAAGCCTAAGAGTAAACCTTGAAAGCTCATAGTTTAAAATACTCCCTAAGCTCTCGAAGCAGGGTATCCAAATCCACCTCTGCCCGTTCACTCATAATCTTTACCGTGGCTTTCGGCATCATAATACGAGCAAGAGGAGTGTTTAAGGCCTTAAAGCGGTCACTTAATCGGAAAAGGAGAGTCTTTACATTGGGATCCGCTTCCAAAATATCCTTTAATAGGGTATCTTCGGTAATTTCCGTCAGCTTGCCGGCTGTCAAAGACCCTGTGCTTTCTCTATTTCCTTCGTTTCCCAAAGACCCTGCGCTTTCTTTATTGCCTACATCTTCAGAAGTCTCTGAGCCTTCCCTCTTGTCTTCGTCTTCAGAAGTCTCCTTGCTTTCTCCCTTTTCCTGCTGCTCCCATGTCAAAAGAGTTTGAGAGCCCTGTAAGGAACGGATATGGGTGCAATCCTGCATCATTTCCAGCACACCACGAAACTTTCCGTTTTCATCCCGAACCGCATAGTAGATGATGTAAATAAAGAGGTCCGGCTTGTTAATCCAAAACTCCGCCTTATCCTGTTCTCCGGAACGGAACTTCTCTTAATGATTTCCTCAACGATATGTACCGAAGCCTTTGGATGACAGTTTTTCACATCTCTTCCGATGACATTTTTACTTCTGGGGAAAACTCTGTGCTTGGTGTCGGTGTAGAAGCAAACCAGTTCATTTTCATCTACATAGGAAAGATCCACAGGCATATGCTGATAAATCAGATTAATCTGCTCCAAGGTAAGTTGACCGGTGCTAACATTCAGCTTCTCTTCCTTATTATTAAAGCCATACTTTCCTAATAGACCGGCAAGCTCTTCTGCAAAGCCGGGAGCAGAGGAAAGACCGGAGAGGGGAGCACCGGCTGTAGAAGCTGAGGCAGAAGAGGAAGCCGAAGCTGAATTGCCGGACTTATCTGCCTGCACGCTAATATAGGCAAAACCGATTTCCTGGTCTCCCTCAGCCATATAACGGAACTCTTCTTCGTTGATCATTTCCAAGGAGGTAGGGTAGAGGATATTTTCTTCCTTGTCCATCAAATCCCGCACATCCGCCACAAGCTCAGCCTGCTTTCCGATAAATTCCTCTTCCTTATCCTCTAAGAGAAGATTGTAGCACTCTGCAATCTCATCCCGGATAAAGTCATCCAAAGTCCACATGGTGGTGGTAGGACGGGTAAAGCCTTTCTTCTCCAAAACCGGGTATAATTGGTTTTGCTTTCTGGACAAATGAATCTTGAATTTCAACAATTCTTCATAAAGTTCCAGCCATTGGTTTTTAATAAGGGGATACTGCACCAAATCCTCCACGGAAAGGAGCAATTCCTTCATTTTGGCATTTTCCCTACGATAGCAGGAGATGGGATGATTTTCCGGAAGCTCTTGATCCTTTGTGACCAAAACATCCTGGAAGACCTCCAGCATAGCTTGGATATCTTCCTTAATGCACTCGTCTTCGCTTTCTACCACCATTTCCTGCTCGATAATGGCAATTTCATAGGGAGCCAGGTGTTGTACTCTATCTTTAAGGGATTTTCTGGCTTTTTCCAAAGATATCTTTCCCTCATCATAGGCGGATTTAATTTCATGGACAATTTCTAATTTCTTAGCATCAATATTTTTGAAAAATTCTCTCTCATAGCTTACTCCTTCAGGGTATATTCCTATCTGCTGATCCGATAAGATCAGAAAGGAAAAAATAATATCGCATAGTTAGTTAGAAGATTCTAACTTATAACATCATAGCAAAAAAGAAGAAAGAAAAACAATAAAAATTCCATATCAAATTCTAAAGAGATTTTCTCTAAAGCCATAGCTATAGCTTATGGAAAAAAATATCTTCACAGAACTTAGCTGAAAGAGAGAATAAAAAAATATTAATGTACTACATAATGAAGATTTTTATTTCTAATTCTTAAAAACAGAATTATACCGCGTAGGTAGACAAGGCTAACTGATTTAAAAAATAATGAGTAGGAAAATATTTTGATTTTTTATAGCTCCTTTTTTTCTACAGCTAATTATCCTCTTCTTCCCAAAATAATTCATCCAATGTTTTCCCCAGTACATGACAAATGGCAAGGCAGAGGCGGATGGTAGGGTTATAGTCCCCTTTTTCTATGGCATTGATGGTTTGCCTGCTGACATCTACCAGATCTGCAAGCTCCTGCTGAGACAGATCTTTTCCCGCCCGGGCGGATTTTAAACGTAGATTTTTCATTTTTCCACCTCACTCTTCATCATTCTTCATTCGATTCTTCATGAGCATGAGAATCAGGGCAATGGCAAAAAAGATACTGAGAAGGAGAGGAACCATAAAACGGCTGCTGAGCCTTCCTGCAACCCACATTTTATCGGGAGAGATATTCTCTACGGTGTTTAGGACATTCAGTACGCTGAACATAGCCCATACAGTAACACCAATGGTTTTATTTTTTTTACTGCTAAGCCCCCAGAAGGCATCATGGAAAAGGCAGTACCCCATCAGAATCAGTCCAGAGAAGAGGAGGATGGCAAGGGGGATAATTCCTGCGTCCAAATACTTCTCCAACTTATCGGCAAAGGCGGCGTAAAGCATGAGGAGTCCCATGGTGGTAAAAAAAGCATATTGATAGCCCTTCCCGCGGACGATTACCTGCCTTTCATCATAACAATCCTGTTGTTCCTTACTCAATCTGTTACGAAAAAGAACTAAGAAGGAACCTGCAAAAACACCTACAGCGATTCCTAAGTTGAAATAATTCATTGAAAACTCCTTTCCTTTTCTTGCATTCTCACTTTTTGGAGGAGGCAACACGTGTTACAAAATGTCGTAAATACTTTACATAACAAATATACACCTTCGTTTTAGAATGTCAAGTATATTTTACAAAAAGACATTAGATAGGAAACTTTCTTCAGAAGTATCCGTCTCGATTTTCTTTACCGATCATCTATTCTTCAAAAGTTCTGCTACAATGAAACTGTTTAAACAAATGAACAGAAGGGAAGCATAGATATGGACTCAAAAAAGGAATCTTTACAGTTAAAGACGGTATTCTGATAGCGCATATCGACCGTTTGCTTAAAAGTGAAGAACATAGGGCATTAATAAAGAAACAAAGTGAGGAGTAAGGAAGATGTTATTTTATTTTTCAACTACCGGAAATACCAAGCATGTAGCAGAGAAAATTAAAGAGCCGCAGGAAGAAATGATATCTATTGAGGAGGCCTGCAAGGCAGAAAGCTATGCGTATACGGTAAGAGACGGAAGGTTTGGGATTTTAAGCCCTACCTATGCTTGGGGACTTCCCAGCATTGTTTATGCGTTCTTGGAAAAGTTGAAGCTTCAGTATGAAACAAAGCCCTACAGCTTTTATGTGGGAACATTCGGAACGACAACGGGGGCAGCATCTTCGATTGCGGATAGTCTTTTAAAAGAAAAAGGTTTGGCCTTGGATGCGAAATTCGATATTCGTATGCCGGATACTTGGACTGTGATTTTTGACTTATCCAATGGGGAAAAGGTGAAAAACAGCTTAAAGCGGGCAGAAGAGGAAATCACTGAGCTTAAGACATCGCTTTCCGAAAAGAAAAAAGGAAAAGAGATGGATTTCACGGTGCCGGAATTTGTAGGAAGGGTGGCGAAAAAGATTTATGACGGCAAAATTAGAAAGACAAGGAATCTTTCTGTATCCGACGCCTGCATCGGCTGTACACTTTGCGTGAAGAAATGCCCGGTTCAGGCTATTGCAATGCAGAACAAAAAGCCGGTTTGGGTGAAGGAAGACTGCACCATGTGTCTGGGCTGTCTTCACCGTTGCCCGACACATGCCATATATTACGGGAATGGCAAGGCGACCAACGCCCATGGACAATATACGTATCAAAAATACGCAGGAGAGAAGAGCGTGTAAGCTCTTCTTTGTGCTTTGAATAAACTTTTTTGCATCCTAAACATATTTCTCATACCAGCACTGTTCGATGACTTCTTTTCCTAAAAGTGTAATGGCTTTTTGGGGACAGGAACTTATGCAACGATAACACATGGTGCATTTTTCAGATTGACGGCTTTGCCGTTTTGTATACGTAGATTTCCCATGGGGCAGATGGAGGCACATAATCCACATCCAATGCAGTCATCACTGATTTTGAGCTTTTTACTATACCTAGTGGTTTTGTTATAAAACCATAATCTTTGTCCGAATAATCCTGCGAGATGAGCCGGAAAGCTTAAGCCTTCCCGGGGATATTTTCCGGTTTGTTTAATCGTGTTTGTTGCCTTTTCGATTTTTCTATCCGCTTCATGGATGATTCTTCGGTTTTCTTCTAAAGACTTTTTCAGTAATTTACTGTCACAAACGGCGGTTAATTCTCTAAATCGATATCTTCTATAGAGAATAAGAAACGGTAATACAGAGGGTTTTCATAAAAAAAGAAGACGTAATTTTTTCCCAAATTGAAAAGAATTCTGGAAGGGTCGGAACAATCTTCCGTGGCTTTCACCAATGTCGAATAAAATCGATGATTCACATAATTTCGAACTTCGGACAGAAAAGCCTCCTTATTTTTAAAATGGGCATAGGGCGAAACGAATGACGGATATCTGGACTGTTATTTTTTTTTGATGTAATATTAGATTATTTCAATTGTATGAAGATGAAAGTATCGGAATAGAGAGTTAATTCTGCCATGCAATTTTTGTATTTAAATTTTACAAAAACTTACCGGAGATTTTATGATTTTCTTTGTTTGAGTTGAATATGGATTGGGGAGATGGAATGTCAGTGAGGAAGATGCGAAAAAAATATAATAATGTAGAGGCTGTTGATATATTGCATCAGGTGGCGAATCTTTATATTTCGACTAAGGTTCCGCAGGACTATGGCACCGGAGAGGAGTATACCTCTGTGGAGGTGCATACACTAAAACATATTGCAGATAATCCGGGTATTACCGTGACGGAATTGGCATGGGATTACGCAAAAACCAAAGGAGCCATTTCACAAATTTTAAAAAAGCTGGAGAATAAATCCTTGGTTTATCGTCCACAGAACCCTGCCGGTGATAATCGAACTCCCTTGTATTTGACAGAAAAAGGCGAAATACTTGATGCAGCACATCGTAAATACGATGAGGTCAGTTTTGGAGAATCTATCGATCAAGTACGTTTGCAGTTTAGTGAGGAGGAGATAGATATAGCCTTTAATGTTTTGGAAACATGGTTGAATGTAAGACGTGAAGTACAACAAAATCGTATGAAACAAAAATATACAGCTAAGCGTAAGAAGCTTATAGGATAAAACATATAAAATATACTGTAAATTCTTGTAAAAAGGAAAACGGCTTTTTGGAAGTGTTATATGCACTAACCGGAAGGCCGTTTTCTTTGCTTCGCCATCGGCGTTGTAAGAGAGGCCTATGAAATATGCCGGACTATTTTCTATAGGGGGTTCTATGCCAAAAAAGCTACTCGATATATGGATTGAAAATATAGACGTTTTTGTACTAGTTAATCATAAAAAAAATATTATAAAAAAAGATAATATATCATAAAAAAATTTTTGTAGGTTTGTCAAACATTTGTTACACCCTCATCTAATAAATTCCTTTAGGATGGTACTTGGAGATTTCCATCCTAAAGGTCTCATGGGAAAACTGGTTATAGTCCCTTCTGTTGTATACCTGTAATTGCTTTGAAAAATCATCAAAGGAATAGAAACTATGCGTGGCATAGAATCTTTCGTTGTCTTTTTCGATGACTACGCTCAACTTTACCATTATGTCGTGGAGTAAACGGTCGAATCAGCTTGTGGTGAATGCCATATTGCATTAGCCGTGCTTCAAACAAAAGTAGGTTTATTTCTGTGAGAAGTGAAGCGATTGGTAAACTCTGTCCCGTTATCCGTTTGTACACATTCAATGGTCATTGGAAATGCATTTAAAAAGATGATCTAGAAATACAGCAGAGGAATAGGTGTTATGTTCTTCAAAGGCTTCTACATAGCGCCAGCGAGAATATTCATCAATGGCGGTATACTGGAAAAAAATTGTTTGCCAATGACCTTGCTGTTTTTTTAAGCAGGCAGAAGGGACATATTTTTACATCAATCTGAACTCGCTGCCCCAGGGTAATGCATTTGTTCATAGGGCTTTGGGATATACTTGGGATTGGGAGGTTTTACAGCCATAATGCCCTGTTTTTTAAGAACACGGTAGAGCCCTGAAATAGAACGCTTGTAACCCCTTTGCATAAGTTTCACCCAAAAAATAACAAGACCTGCGTGAGGGTTTCTGCGCCGCATATCAGAGATAAGTTTAAGTTCATCAGAGTTATGCTGATTAGGGTGTCTGTGTGGTCTTCTAGAGAGATAGCGCAAAGAATCCGGTGAGCCATCAAAACGTTTTTTCCATCGATAAATATACTGTCGATTGACATGATACTTAACGGCAGCCTTAGTTATGCCATACTTTTCAGCGTAGCGAATAAGAGATAGCCTGAAGAGTAAATCTTGTGTTATAGTAGCCATAGCGGAAGACCTCCTTGAGTTGGGTGTTGTTTGTGGTGAACTAACTTTAACACAAGGCTGGCTCTTCCGCTTTCTTTATTTAGTTGTGATGTAACATATGTATTGTAATCCTACAAAGATAATATATCATAAAAAAATTTACTATATATATAATATATTAGTATATGTTATTATAAGATATTTTTAAATAACAATAATAAATTAGGCATAATTTATAAAAACGACATTGACAAGTGCAAAAATGCAGTTTAGAATCTAAACATAATATATTATCAGGAGGTGCAAAAATGAAATTCGTGCACAATTTTGATGAAGTTATTGACAGAAGAGGAACAGATTCAAAAAAATATTCCGTCTATCCGGAAGATGTGATTCCTATGTGGATTGCAGACAGTGACTTCAAAGCACCTCAACCGGTTGTTGATGCGTTGGTTGAACGTATGCGTCAGGGAGTGTATGGATATACCCCCGTAAGTTCTCGTCTAATGGCGGCTGCAGTAAGATGGCAGAAAGACAGATTCGGATGGGAGGTGCATCCCGATGCGGTAGAATTTGTGCCGGGAGTTGTCTCAGGCATTATTTGTGCAGTACGTGCATTGAGTCGCCCGGGGGACAATATTGTAATTCAGACTCCATGTTATCCTCCATTTTTTGATTTATCGGAACATAACGGGAGACATTTACTGAAAAATGAGATGATCTTAAAGGATGGGCGTTATGAAATTGATTATGATGATTTCGAGTCCAAACTAAAAGATTCCAGAACGAAACTGTTCATCTTGTGCAATCCGCAGAATCCCACAGGGCGTGTATTTACTAAAGAGGAACTGATTCGTCTTGGGGAGCTGTGTCTTAAATATCATGTGATTGTGATTGCAGATGAAATTCATAGTGATGTGGTGTATTCCGGAAACAGGCATATTCCTTTTGCGAGCATTTCCAAAGATTTTGAACAGAATACTATATCTTTATGAATCCCAGTAAAACCTTTAATCTTCCCGGTTTTCGTACAGCGGCTTTTATTGCTGCAAATCCACTTTTGAAAGCGGCAGTGCACAATGTAGTGGTGAATAACAAAGCTATTGGTGAGAATATTTGCGGTACTCTGGCATTTTGCATTGCCTACGAGCAGTGTGATTACTATGTGGATCAACTGATTCCTTATCTGGAAGTGAATCGTAATTATGTGGAAACAAGCTTAAAAGATATGGATGGAATAGATGTGGTTCACCCGGAAGGAACATATCTGCTCTGGCTGGATTGCAGAAAATTGAAGATGAAGCAAGAGGAATTGGAAAAATTTTTTGTTGAAAAAGTAAAATTGGGATTAAATAACGGACTTAGTTTCGGTATAGAAGGAAACGGCTTTATGCGTATGAATATAGCGTGTCCGCATAGTACGGTGGAAGAGGCTATGGAGCGTATAGTTATGGCAACAAAAAATTTGATTTCATAAAGGAGAGAAACAAATGAGAACGAGAAGAATTTTAGCAGCCTTTTTGTGTTTAGGAGTCATGGCAGTGTCTATTGGAGGCTGTGCAGGCAAAAAAGAAGAAACGCCAAAGGACACTCAAGCTGTAGCGGAAAGTTCTGCCGAGGAAAAAGAGACCGCGGTAAAGAATACGGATTTTCCTAAAAAGAATATCAAAATTATTGTTCCCTATGCTGCGGGGGGAGGAGTGGATATTACAACTCGTATTTTAGCGGATACAGCCGGGAAGGACTATTTTAACGGACATTCGATTATTGTTGAAAATATGCCCGGCGGAGGAGCTGTAATTGGAGCAACTTCTGTTGCTAATGCTGAACCGGATGGATATACACTTTTGGCTTATTCCAATAGTATTGTAAGTGCACCTTTGCTAAAAGAAGTGACATTTACACTGGATAGCTTTAAGCCTTTGGGGATGGTTTGCTTTGATCCCGAAATTTTTGTAGTGCCTCCAACATCTCCTTATAAGACATGGGAAGAATTTGTGGCCTATGCCAAGGAAAATACCGTGAAGCTTGCAACGCCGGGACATTCTACTGCCCATCATATTGCGGCTATGCAATTGGCAAAAGAATTCGGTTTAAAGTTTGAATATTTGCATAATGATAGCGCTTCTATTCAGATGCAACAACTGATGGGAGGACATTGTGATGCAGCTATGATGGCAGCAGGAGAAGCTGTTAGTGCAATTAAAGATGGTACTGTCATCGGATTAGCAATTGGTACCGAAAAACGTATGGAAGAAATTCCGGATGTACCAACTTTTAAGGAAATGGGTGGAACCATGGTTGCCGGTGCATTTCGTGGATATGCGTGTCCGGCAGGAGTACCGGATGATGTATATCAGGTATTGTGTGATGAATTTAGTAAAATAACGACTTCCGAAAAGTTTATTAGCAGTATGAAGGAAGCATCAATTCCTTACTCTTATAAGAACGCAGCAGATTTTAAGGACTATGCCGTTCAATATTATAAAGACATTGAGGCTTTGGTTCCTGAACTGAAAGAAACGAAATAAGACAGAGGATTATTGACAGGCATTCGCATACTGAGTGCCTGTATCTTTTTATAGATGGAGGGTGCAATCCTTGAATAAAAAACAATTGATTATCGAACTGGCAATGCCTGTTTTGTTTATTGCATTGTCCCTTTTTGTTATTGTCAGTGCTGTCCCAATGGGAAAGGAAGGCTTTTTCCCTATTATGTCGGCAGTTGTATTGCTGCTTTGTGCCATATACCTGTTCTTTGAGTCTGCTATTAAAAGAGATGCAGTTGTAAAGCTGGAAGGCGTGAATCTTGGGAAAGTTGGAATTACACTGCTGATTTTAATTGTGTATGCTGTCTTGATGAAAAAAATAGGGTACGTGATTGATACTTTTTTACTATGCGTGTTCATTATCCGATTTCTGGGTTATAAAAACCTTATAGTAACTGCACTTTGTGCCATATTAACCGTATGTGCTACTTTTGTGGTATTTAAGTTGATGCTATCGGTACCCTTGCCAATGATTTTTTTGAATTTCTAAGAAGGGGGAAAAATGAGTGGTATTTTATTAGGGCTTGGAGAATTATTTCAAACAAGTGCATTGCTTGCACTTTTTGCCGGAGTGGTTATTGGCTTAATTGTTGGATCTTTGCCGGGATTAAATGATTCTATCACCATGTCGGTTTTAATTCCCATCACTTTTGGTATGGAACCTCAGGTGGCAATTTGTTTACTGGTGGGTATTTACTGTGCCTCTGCCTGTGGCGGTTCGATTCCCTCCATCTTGTTAAAAATTCCGGGAACAGCATCGGCCACTGTAACTGCTTATGATGGTTATCCGATGTCGCAGCAGGGAAAAAGCGGAGAGGCATTGGGGCTTGCTATATCTTCGTCTACCTTTGGAGGATTATCCAGCGCTGCCGTATTGTTATTTTTGTCCCCTTTTTTAGCACAGCAGGCATTAAAATTCGGACCACCGGAGTATTTTATGCTGGCAATACTGGGAATGAGTACAGTAATCGGTATGGCGGGGAAAAATATTGTAAAGAATATTTTGGCTATGGCGGTTGGACTGGTTTTTAGTTGCATTGGCATGAGCCCCCAAACGGGACTGGCAAGATTTACTTTCGGCCAGGTAAGTTTGATGGATGGTATTTCTCTAATTCCCATGCTGATTGGTTTATTCGGCATTACTTCCATTTTGGAAATGATTGAAGGAATCAAAGGTAAAGAGATTGATTTGCAGAAAGTAAAAGAGGAATATCAGAAAGTAAAGGTGTCATTACCAAATAAGAAGATGGCAAAGCGCTTATTGCCTGTCTGGATTCAATCCAGCGTAATAGGAAATATTATTGGTATTATTCCCGGAGCGGGAATGATTATGGCGATTTTCATGGCATATGATCAAGCCTCCAGAAGATATCCAAACTTAGAATTCGGCACGGGAGTTCCGGAGGGAGTTGCTGCTCCTGAGTCTGCTAACAATGCAGTGGTTGCCAGTTCTATGGTGCCTTTATTAAGCCTTGGTGTTCCGGGGAATTCAACATCATCCTTATTTCTTGGCGCTTTAACCATTCAGGGCTTACGAACAGGCCCAACGTTATTTAGAGATACGCCTGAAATGGCTTATATGATTATACTAAGCTTTATTGTGGCAAACATTCTAATGCTACCATTATGCGTATTTTATTGTAATTTTTTGGCAACAGCAGTATTGCGCTTAAAGCGAGAAATACTAAGCGGATGTGTTTTAGTGCTATGTGTGACAGGTGCCTTTGCGGTAAGTAATAACGTTTTCAATGTATACATCATGATTTTTTTCGGTTTTGTCGGATATGCATTTAACAAGTACAAAATTCCTCAGTCTCCTCTGATTTTAGCGTCAATATTAGGTAGCATGATGGAAAACAATTGGACGCAAAGTATGGTATTTGCCAATGGTTCTTTAACTGTATTTGTAACTAGACCGTTGAGCTGTGCGCTATTTATTTTGTCTGTTATTTTTATCGGTATGCCATTGGTAAAAAGATTTAAAACACCAAGAAATAGTCATTAATATCTAAAAGCAAGCTTAGAAGCCAAGAAGAAAATGTAAATTCCAAGAAATAATTTTTTTCGATATTGAATTTCGAGAAAGAACGTAATCCCAATTTTTAGGAGGAGCTTTTCATGAAGGAGACGATGGGGCTAACACAGAGCTTGGCAGCCTATCTCTGTAGCCTGGATGCTTCCAAATTCAGTGAATCTGTTATCGATGTCACAAAGATGTGCATAGAAGATTTTGTAGGAGTAGCTATTGCAGGTTCAGTTAAAAGAGAGTCTGAAATTTGGAAGAAATATTATGCGAAAAAAATCACGGCAGTTCAAGCATCTACCTTACAGAAGGGATTTGTCGGGATGACAGTGGAACAGGCTGCAGCCCTTAATGCAGTATTTGGTCATGTGATGGACATGGATGATGTCAATAATGCCTCCATTGCTCATCTTGCCGTGATTACTATTCCTACAGCTCTTGCTTTGGGGCAAGAGCTGGAAAAAAGCGGTATGGATATCATTACAGCTGTTGCAGCAGGTTATGAAGCCGGATCCAGAATTGGAGAGGCCATTAATCCGTCCTCCTATAAGTACTGGCATACTACCGGAGTGGTCGGTGCTTTTTCATCCGGTACAACGGCGGCTAAGCTTCTGGAACTCAATGAAGAAGAGATGTTGCACTGTCTTGGAACTGCCGGCACTCAGGCAGCAGGATTATGGGAATTTGGCCAGCGGATCCATGAGTAAGGTGGTACATACGGCCAATGCTAACCTCTGCGGCCTACGGTCTGCAGAGTTGGCTCAATTAGGTTTTACAGGCGCTCCTACTATTTTGGAGGGGGACAGGGGATTTGTGCATGCATTGGCTTCCGAAGCACATTTGGAGAGCCTGACAAAGGATTTTGGAAAGAAATTACGAATCGAAGAAAATTCCTTTAAGCCCTATGCATGCTGTCGTCATACTCATTCCGCCAATTACTGTATCGAAAAAATTATATCTTCTCAGCGTATTCAGCCTGAAGATATCCTTTCCATTACCGATGAAACTTATAGTACGGCGGTTCAGACAACAAATAATCCTTATCCGGAAAATCCTTATGCGGCCAAGTTCAGTCTGCAATTCTGTATTGCTGCGGCAATTGTACTGCGAGATTTAAGTGATAAAGCTTTTACTGTAGAAAATATGAATGATCCGAGAATCCGAAGCCTAATGAGTAAAATTAGAGTTACGATAAATAGAGATTTGGATGAGGAGTTCCGAGCAGATCCTTGCCGTTGGGCACACCGTCTTACGATTTGCCTGAAAAATGGGAAAACAATTATGGAACAGATTGATTATCCGATTGGGGATTTTAAGAATCCCTTTGATTGGGATATGGCGGATCAAAAGTTTACATCCTTAGTAGAAAATATCATTGGAGCAGAATCTACACATAAATTGCTGGACAGGCTACACCGGCTGGAAACAATACAGAATATTAAGGATATTTTTAAAGATTTATAAAATATACATTGTAGTCACAACTTAAACATTAAAGTCATTCTTTATTTGATACGAGGAGGTGCTTGTATGAACGAACAGCTGATGAGAAAGGAAATTCACGATGCCTGTATTCGGGCGGTTACGGAAATTTCAGAGGATGCAAAAGCGTTATTACAGGAAGCTCTACAACGGGAAAGCAATGAAACGGCAAAAAGCATGCTATCTTCCATGTTGGAAAATCTTAACCTTGCCAAGGAACAGGACAAGGCAGTGTGTCAGTCTCCCGGTTATCCAACTGCGTGGATATCATACGGCGACGGTAATTTTCCCGGATTTGCACAGGAAGTGATTTCTTCCGCATTGGATGAAGCTACGAAGAAAGGATATTTACGCCCCAGTATTGTGGATCCTCTTACACGATTCAATCCGGGGAACAATACGGGAATAGGTGTTCCCAATATTGAATATCAATATCATCCCGGACAGGACTATGTGGATTTTATCATCAGCTTCAAGGGATGTGGTGCAGAGTTGGGAAATGCAATGAAAATTTTCACAACGGCAAGTATCAAATTGGATCAAGACTTTGAGGGATTCAAACGTTTTGTATTGGAAACGGTAATCAATGCGGGAGGAAAGCCCTGTCCGCCCTTTGGTATTGGCATCGGTATCGGAGGACAAATGGATGTGGCCTCCAAACTAAGCAGAGAAGCTATCAGTACCCGCAGTTGGGATGATTGCAATCCGGATCCTCTGCTGGCTAGATTGGAAGATGAATTAAGAGAGAGAATATTAATTCCCTCAAACTTGGTGCAGCCGGAACGGGGGGGGATACAGTTTGTCTTGCGGTAAAAATCGGTACTGCAGCCACGCATACGGCCATTGCTCCGGTAGCTATTAATTTTCACTGTTGGGTGGCCAGAAGGGCAGGAATACGTTTCTATGACAATGGGGAAATAGAAAAACTTCTTTAAGAGCGAGGAATATCAAAGGAGGATAAACAGAAATGAGTGAAAAAATAGTTTTGAAAGCTCCGCTGAAAGAAGAGGATGTCCGTAGCTTGCAGATAGGGGATGTTGTTTATATTACAGGACATATTTTTACAGCAAGAGATATGGGACATCTGAAAATTCGAGAGATATTAAATAAGAATGTTCAGTTACCAAAGGACTTTAGAGGCTCAGTTGTTTTTCATGCAGGTCCGGTTTGTCTAAAAAATGAAGACGGTTCCTGGCGTCTGAATGTTATTGGGCCAACTACTTCCATCCGTATGGAACCCTATGCGGACATGGTCGGTGAGTTAGGAGTGAAGGCCGTTATCGGAAAAGGCGGAATGGAGCAAGGAACGCTTGATGCTTGTGAAAAATACGGGTATATTTATTTGCAAGCTGCTCCCGGGTGTGCAGCTAAACTGGCACAAGGAGTGAAGGGGGTACAGGATGTGAATTGGCTTGAAATGGGAATGCCGGAAGCTCTATGGGATTTAGAAACAGAGGAGTTCGGCCCCCTGGTAGTAGCAATGGATACGCATCAAAAAAGTATTTATAAAAATTTAAAAGAAGCGGCTCGGAAAAAACTTGATGAGATTTATCCAAACTGATTTTCCCTGTTGTAAATGCTGTATGGAGGAAAAGAAATGGACTATAGAACAGAACACGATTCCATGGGGGAAGTGCAGGTTCCGGTGGAAAAATACTGGGGGGCACAAACTCAGAGAAGCTTTGAGAACTTTAAAATAGGGACGGAGAAGATGCCCACTGAGATTGTTCGTGCCTTTGCCATTTTAAAAAAGGCGGCGGCAATCGCCAATAACCGACTTGGTAAACTGGATGAAAGACGAAAAACTTTGATCTCCGACGTATGTGATGAGATTTTGGAGGGGAAACTCAACGAGCATTTTCCCCTTGTGGTATGGCAGACCGGAAGCGGAACCCAGTCCAACATGAATGTGAACGAAGTTATTGCCAATCGGGGCAATGAAATGGCAGGAGAAAAGCTACTTCATCCAAACGACCATGCCAATATGTCCCAAAGCTCCAACGATACCTTCCCAACAGCCATGCATATCGCAGCAGCCTTGGAAATCGAGGAGAGACTTTTTCCAAGTTTGGATTCCCTCATCCAATCCTTTGAAAGACTTATGCAGGAAAATGAAGGCATTGTAAAAACAGGCCGGACTCACTTACAGGATGCCACTCCAATTAGCTTTTCTCAGGAAATCAGCGGTTGGAAAAATATGCTGGAAAAATCGAAGGAGATGCTTCAATTAAGCCTTCCCGGACTTCGGGAACTGGCTCTTGGCGGAACTGCAGTGGGAACGGGACTGAATGCCCCGAAGGGATTTGATGTGGAAGTGGCTAAAGCAGTTTCGGAACTGACACATAAGGATTTTAAAACGGCGGACAACAAATTCCATTCCCTTAGCAGCAAGGATGAACTGGTTTTCGCCCACGGTGCTTTGAAAGCCTTGGCAGCGAATTTAATGAAAATAGCCAATGACATCCGTTGGCTAGGTAGCGGCCCAAGATGCGGTCTTGGAGAAATTTCCTTCCGGAAAATGAGCCGGGAAGTTCTATTATGCCGGGAAAGGTCAATCCCACCCAGTGCGAAGCACTCACCATGGTTTCCTTGCAGGTCATGGCCAATGATGTAGCAGTGGGCATGGCGGCTTCTCAGGGAAATTTTGAGCTAAATGTATATATGCCGGTGTGCATTTACAATTTTTTACAGTCGGTGCGCCTACTTTCCGATGCCATGCTATCCTTTAATCAGAACTGTGTTGTGGGGATCAAGGCGAACAAAGAGAAAATGCAGGAAAATCTTCACCGTTCTCTGATGCTGGTAACCTGCTTAAACCCCTATATCGGCTATGAAAATGCGGCGAAGACAGCGAAGAAAGCCTTTCAGGAAAACTTCTCTTTAAAAGAGGCCTGCCTACAGCTTGGCTTCTTGACGGAAGAGAAATTTGACGAAGTGTTTAAGCCGGAAGAAATGATATAGGAAGAAGAAATGATATAAGAAACAATGAGTTAAGAAAGGCACATTATAAGGAGCGACTAATACCGGAAAGAAGTATTCATTGGCAGAGGTAATAAAAAGTCAGAAATAGTAAAAAGGCAGAAATTACATAGAATAGAATTGAAATAAAGTATGGAGGAAGAAAAATGGACTATGCGAAGGAATCATTGAAACTGCATTATGAATTAAAGGGAAAGCTGGAAATTACACCGAGAGCCAAGGTAGACAGCAAAGAAGCACTAAGCCTTGCTTATACCCCGGGAGTGGCTGAACCCTGCCTAGTGATACAGAAGGATGTGGAGAAAAGCTATGAGCTGACCAGACGCTGGAATACGGTTGCAGTGGTAACGGACGGAACTGCGGTTCTAGGCTTGGGAGACATTGGGCCGGAGGCAGGCATGCCGGTTATGGAAGGTAAATGTGTGCTGTTTAAGGCGTTTGGAGATGTGGATGCCATTCCGCTCTGTGTAAGAACGAAGGATGTGGAGGAAATCGTGAAAACGGTGAGCCTCCTTGCCGGAAGCTTTGGGGGAGTAAATTTGGAAGACATTTCCGCACCTCGTTGTTTTGAAATTGAAAAGAGATTAAAGGAAGTTTGCGATATTCCGATTTTCCATGACGACCAGCATGGCACTGCTGTGGTAACTTTAGCAGGCCTCATCAATGCCTTAAAGCTTACCGGGAAAAAAATCGAAGAAGTGAAGATTGTGACCTCCGGAGCAGGAGCGGCAGGCATTGCCATTATCAAACTGCTCTTAAGTATGGGAGCAAAAAATGTGATTATGACGGACAGGGAAGGTTCTATTTATAAGGGGAGAGAGAACTTAAATCCCATTAAGATGGAAATGGCAGAGATTACCAATCTATCCATGGAAAAGGGAAGTCTTTCCGATGTTATCAAGAATGCGGATGTCTTTATCGGTGTTTCCGCACCGGGAACCTTAAGCAAAGACATGGTGAAGAGCATGGCGGAGAAACCCATTATTTTTGCTTGCGCCAATCCTATTCCGGAAATTTTCCCGGAAGATGCGAAGGAGGCCGGCGCTGCGGTAGTATCTACAGGGCGGTCGGATTTTCCAAACCAAATCAATAATGTACTATGCTTCCCCGGTATCTTTAGAGGTGCCCTGGATGTGCGGGCAAAGGATATCAATGATGAAATGAAGGTTGCCGCAGCCTATGCTATCGCAGGCCTTGTGAGCGATCAGGAATTAAATGCGGAGTACATTTTACCGGCAGCCTTTGATGAAAGAGTGAAAGATGCAGTGGCAAATGCCGTTGCGGAAGCTGCGAAGAAAAGCGGCGTTGCCAGAGTGTAAAACTAAACTGTAATGCCTAACTATAAAATTAAGCGGTAATAGCATTCTTGCAAAACAAGCTGTAATTTTGGATTGCTATAGGGCCGAATAGAAGAATAAATTTTATAGTGCAGAAGGGGCTGGAAAGAATAATATAGTTATAATTTGAATATAATCATGTCATTCTCTTGTTTTTCACAGCCCCTTTCTCCTATAAGTGGAAATATATTTTATAAACTAAGCTAAAAACTCTTTTCCATTTCTCATAAAGTCAATAAGGTTAATATGCTCAATACCGTTTCGCTGTTGAAGAATAGAGTCTGCAGTAACAACATATTTAGGATAATTGTCCTTAATGGCTTCGAGTGGTCGGTACTCACGGTCTTCGGTATCCTTTGATAATGCAATGGTATAAGCAACTTGAATGTAGGAATAACGCATCTCGTTATTTCTTAAGATGAAATCACATTCCAGCTTCCCTATTCTCCCGACAGCTACAGAATAGTCATGAGATTTTGCATATATATAGGTAATATTTTCAAGAACAGGACCAAAGTTAATTCTGTTGTCCGTGTTCTGAGCAAAATAAAAAGCGGTGTCAGCTAAATAGTATTTCTTTTCTCCACTTAAGGATTTTTTGGACTTCATATCAAACCTAGGGCATTCGCAAAGAATTTTCGCATCCAACAAGGCTTTAACATATCTTGCAATCGTGGCTTCGCTTATAGCTGTTCCATTTTGTTCAATGGCTTTTTTTAAGCTTTTTAGACTGGTTGTTGCGGCAAAGTTGTTGATGATGTATTTTTGGACTGTTTCAAATGTATTTTTATTACGGATTTTTAGCCTTCTTCTAATGTCTTTTTCAAAGATTTCCTCGATAACACTTTGAACATATCTACGCTTTGCGGCAATATTTTCCAGTTGTATTGTTCTGGGAAAACCGCCTTCAAGAATATAGTTTTGTAATTCTTCTTGTCGGTCGGAAGCAATTTTTTTTCCATAGAATTTTTTAATGCCTTCGTATTCCTCAAACGAAAGTGGGAACATCTCAAATTCAATATATCTTCCGGTTAGTTTTGTCATCAATTCTCCGCTTAGGAGATACGAATTTGAACCGGTAATAAAAATTGACCATTCATTAGACCTACGAAAGCTGTTAAGAATTAGTTCAAAGTCCTTTACATTTTGAATCTCATCAATAAAAAGATATTTTGTTCCACGCACTTTCGGAACTGATTCCAATAGCTGTTCCAATTGTTCCGGATTTGTAATTTTATGATAGTCCTTACTGTCCAAGTCGAAGAAATAAATATGATTACTAGGAATTCCGGACGATTTTAATTCGTTGGCAATTGTTTCCATAAGACAGGATTTACCACATCTTCGCACACCGGTGATTACTTTAATAATATCGGTTTCGTGATAAAAGTCACGAATCTTCTTAAGGTAGTTTTCACGAGGATACCAAGCCATATTATTCTTCCTTTCTAACTTATTAGTTCATAGTATATAATAGCAAATACAGTACGAAATATTAAAATTAACGTTGGCAGTTTTGTGAAAATGCAAAAAATGCTAACGTTAAATCCATAAAATCATTATATCAGAATATTCCCGTACCGGCATGTGTTATAGTAAAACAATTATAAGAAAGGAAAAATATGACTACAGAAGAAAAATTAAAGAAGTATCAGGACTGGCTGTTCAAATGTTCTGCCTATCAAATGGCCTTGAGCATCATTGGTATTGATAAGCAGACGGTGGCACCGGAGGCAGGGGCCAGCTATCGGGACGAGCGTTCCGCCTTTTTGGCAGGGGAGCTTTTTAGCTTGGAAACCGATCCGGAAATCGTGGCATTACTAAAGGATTTGCAGGAAGATCCTGAGGTGGACGCGGAAAATAAGCGGGCTATTCAGCTTTACTATAAGAAGGCGGAAGACACCCTTTGTATTCCGAAGGAGGAGTTTGTAGCTTTTAAAAAGCTTTGTGATGAGTCCTTTGATGCCTGGATTTTAGCAAAGTCCAAGGCGGATTATTCTCTCTTTGCCCCTTATCTGAAAAAGGTAATTGAGAGCCAGAAGAAACTCTACGGCTATCGAAAGAGCGATAAGAGTATTTACAACCAGATGCTGGATGACTTTGAGCCGGGGATGGACGAGGAGAAATATGATGCCTTCTTTGCCGCTTTAAAGGAAAGACTGGTACCCCTTATTCAGAAGGTCACAAAGGCGAAGCAGCTACGTGAGGATTTTCTTACGCAGAGCTTCTCTGTGGAAGAGCAGAAGAAGTTTATGGAAGGTCTTTTAGAGTATCTGCATTTTGATTCTTCCTGGGGCTATCAAAATGAGTCCGAACATCCTTTCACTTCCTGGACTTGTGAAAATGACTGCCGAACCACTACGAAATACCTAGAGAACAATGTGATTTCTGCCATTTTGTCTACGGTGCATGAGGTAGGACATGCCTACTATGAGCATAATATTAACCCGAAGTATGACGGTATGATTTTATCCGAGGGAGTGTCTTCCGGTATGCATGAGTCCCAGTCCCGCCTTTGCGAAAATTATCTGGGAAGAACTTTGGCCTTTTTGGAAATATCATTATCCTAAGCTGCAAAAGCATTTTTTCCAAAGCAACTGGGAGAGGTGTCTTTAGAGGATTTTATCAGGCAATCAATGTGTCCAAGCCTTCCCTTTATCCGAACGGAAGCGGATGAATTGACCTATCCGTTGCACGTTCTCATTCGCTATGAAATCGAGAAGGGCTTGTTTAACGGAAGCATTTCCACAGAGGGACTGGATAAGACTTGGAATGCCAAGTACAAGGAGTATTTGGGAGTAGATGTGCCAAAATGATAAAGTGGGCATCTTACAGGATGTGCACTGGTCGGACGGAAGCTTCGGCTACTTCCCCACTTATGCTCTGGGAACTGCCTTTGCAGCCCAGTTTATGCAGGCTATGCGGAAGGATCTCAATGTGGAGAAGCTACTGGAAGAAAACCGTTTTGATGAAATTATGAAGTGGTTGAAGGAGCATATCCATACCTACGGTTTCCGCTATGAGGCACCGGAGCTGATGAAAATGGTGACAGGGGAGGAGTTCAATGTAAACTATTTCTTGGATTACATTGAGGAGAAGTACACGAAGCTGTATCAGTTGTAGGGGAGGGACTTTAAAGTTCGGTGTTTTCTAAGATGATGTTCAACATCTGACGAGGGGTAACTACATAAACTTTTTCAGGAAAATGCTTTATATTACCGGTTACAAGCCAAGCTTCTTCCGTTTTTCGTTGTTCCATTACCACCTCATAAAAAACTAAATCTTTCGGATCGGGAAGACTCACGGATAGCGGTTCCGCATCTATATAGAGACCATACAGACGAAAAGTCTGTATAATATCATCAATCAAGTCTTTTGGAAGATGGAATTTGGGGCGAGATAATACATCCCGGTATTCTGACTCGATATTGTAATTTAAAACCGGTGTAATGATACCGGAAAATACCATGTCGAGAATGTTGCCGGGAACGGATTGATGCTTGAGCATTGCAGATATGAGTACATTGGTATCAATGACAGCAAAATATTTCATAAGATACTATTTCCGTGCTTCTGCAATTTCTGCGTTGATTTCATCTAAGGACATATCGGAAATACCATATTCTTCCGCAATTTTGCTGGCTTTCTCCAAAGCATAAATTCCGGGGGAATACTTTTTTTCAAGGGTCATGCTAAACGGTATACCAGTTTTCCTGATTTAACCTAGACATACACATCCTAAGATAGGCAGGAAGAGAAAGTCCCAGTTTTTCTAAGATTTGTATGGATTTTAGCTTTTCCGTGTCTTCTGTTCTGAATTGAACCAGTGTACTTGCCATATTTTCCCTCCATTCGTAGAATTTATACTAAACATCTTCTTGTGTATCAGTATAGCAGACAGAGACCGGAAAAACAATCATGCGATTTCGATTGATTACAAATAATTACGATTTGATTTATTAACGAAAGATGAGTAAAGGAGATTTTTGTGGCACGCTTTATTGTTTTTGATGTGGAGACACCGAACCGAAAGAACAACCGTATGAGTGCGATTGGCATTACTGTGGTGGAAGAAGGAAAAATCAGCAAGGAATTCTATTCTTTAGTGAATCCCGAGGCAGACTTTGACTATTTCAATGTAAAGCTTACCGGAATCAGTAAGGTCAGTGTCAAGGATGCTCCCACCTTTCCGGAATTATGGCAGCAGATTGAGCCACTTTTTTCCGACGGAATGCTGGTAGCCCACAATGCCTCTTTTGACATGAATGTGTTGAAAAACTGCCTTTTGGACTATGGCATTGACTGGAAGCCCTATGCTCGCTATCTTTGCACGGTGAAAATGGGCAGAAGCCTCTTTCCGGATAGGAGCCATAAGCTAAATATGGTCTGCGAGGATTTTGGGATTTCCCTTCAACACCACCGGGCGGACAGCGACAGTCATGCCTGTGCGGAGATTTTGCTCCGTTATCTGGAAGCTGGGGCAGAGGTAAAGGACTTTATAAGGACCTGCTCGTTTAAGAAATAAGGAATATTAGAAATTTTGCAGGGAAGATATTATGAAAGACATTATCATTAAAGAAGCTCTATCGGAGGAGGCAAGAATAGCGTATGCATAGAGAAGATTTTACCTTGTGTGATTATAAACTAAGCTTATTTCGGGCGGAGAAGGCGGACTCCCCGCTTATTATTTTCAATCAATTTTCCGATGAGGGAGAGGCCGCATTTTTGGACTTGCAAAAAGAAAATTCTAAGGATTTTCATTTTCTTGCCATCGGAAATCTTAACTGGGAGCGAGATTTAAGCCCTTGGCCCGCTCCTGCCTTAGGGAAAGAGGGGGACGATTTTACCGGAGGTGGAGAGAAGTATCTGGATTGTATCTTGTCCGAAATCCTTCCCTTGGCAAAAGAAAAAATCAATGGTGTACCGGAATTTATAGGCATAGCCGGCTATTCTCTGGCGGGATTATTTGCCTTGTATGCCCTGTATAAGACGGATGTCTTTACCCGTGTGGCCAGCATGTCGGGCTCTCTGTGGTTTCCGGGGATTAAGGAATTTTGCAAAGAAAATGCGATGAAAATTCTGCCGGAAAAGCTTTATTTGTCTATTGGAGATAAAGAGTCTAAAACAAGACATCCCATTTTACAAACCATGCAGGAAAACACCGAAGACTTGCTAAAACATTTTAAATCTATGGGGATAGAGACGACTTATGAAGTAAATCCGGGCAATCATTTTCAAGATGTAAATCTCCGTTGTGCAAAAGGGATTTTGGAGCTTTTGCAATAAATATGGATTTAAGGTATTATGGGAAGTCCGGTTGCTTATCACGCGAAATAAACCGAGTATTTTGAGCGAGAGATGCATCTTGTCCGGTAGGGTAAAGGCGGTAAAAGCAGGAGTATAAATAGAAAAGTAGGAGGAGCAGAGGAAAAATGTTAAATAGTAAAGGTTTTGATTTATGGGCGGATGATTATGATAAATCAGTCGGGGTATCGGAAGAAGAGAATCGTTATCCCTTTGCAGGGTACAAAAAGATTCTGGGAGATATTTACAAAATCATAATGGAAAAGCCGGATGCAGTAGTTTTGGACCTCGGGTTTGGGACAGGTACATTAACGACAAGACTATATGAGAACGGATGCACTATTTACGGACAAGATTTTTCCTCAAGAATGATAGAGCTCGTGAGTGAAAAGATGCCGGGTGCACATCTTTATCAGGGAGATTTTTCAAAGGGATTAGCGGATGAACTGAAGCAAGAGTCCTTTGATTTTATTGTTGCGACTTATTCTATTCATCACCTAACGGATGCGCAAAAGACTGTTTTGCTAAAAGATTTGCTTGCACATCTGAAAGCCGGCGGAAAAATTCTAATTGGAGATGTCGCTTTTTCAAATCGCAGGGAATTGAATCAATGCAAAAAAGAATATGCGGATGAGTGGGATGACGATGAAATCTATTGTGTTGCTGATGAATTAAGAACAGAATTTCCGAATCTGATTTTTGAGAAGAAGACATTCTGCTCCGGCATACTGATATTAGCAGGAGAAAATTTTGTCTTATACGAAACCATTGGTCTTGAGGGAAATTAGAAATGTCTGTAAGCAGTTTTATTCATGTAAACAAAGCGGAAAATAAGGATTTTGATTTAGAAAAATTCAATAGGGAAATAAAAAAGAAGTATCCGGGGACAGAGATAGAGCAGAGTAGCAGTGCGTCATTTTCCTATGATCTTTGTTGGGAAAATTATGAGGAGCCTTATCAGTTTACCCTACGAATGGATAAAAAAAGAACCACCTTTGCCATAGAGTATTTTAATTCCGAGAATAGAATGAGGGATTATGCAAGCTTTATTGTATGGTTAAGTCTGTTTTTTAATCAAGAACAGGAATTGATCTTATGTGATGAAAATAATGAGGATACACTGATGCTTTTCCCAAATACTTCTGTAGAAGATATTGAGGAGTGGTTAGGAAAATTAGGGCTATAAGGATGGGAGACAGAGATGGATTTTTAATAAGATGATTCCGGAATTATCGGTTTTTGATATTAATAAAACAAAAAAATTCTATAGCAGATTAGGATTCAAAAATAGAATACGAACGCAATGATGAAAGGTTTGTTTTCATGTCTTTTCAAGGTAGTCAGTTTATGTTTGAACAAATTCATGATGATGGGTGGAACACAGGCGAATTAAGTTATCCCTTGGGAAGAGGTATAAATTTTTTTCAATAGCAGTCGAAGATGTTGAAGGAATTTATAAATTAGTGAAAACTCTAAATTTTTGAAATATATAGAGAACTAACAAGAAATCAATATCAAGTTAATGGTGTAGAAGAATTACAAATTGAGTTTTTTTAATACAAGATCCCAATGGATATTTATTAAGATTTACAAATTGATAAATGCCAATTTGTTGAATTTAGCAAGGTATTATGAGATGAAACCTATAAAACTTGTACAGATATTGTAGGGTAGGAAAAGAAGTCTTCCTCTATACTAAAATAAACCGAAAGAAAGGAGGAATCGAAATGAATATTATCAAGTCATTTAACGATACGATTGATTATCTTGAAACAGTTCTTGATGATGAGATTGACGAAAAGAAAGTAACTCAGCTATCTGGATACTCTTATTCTATGTTCAGCCGATTGTTCTCTATTCTAACCGAAACAACGCTATCAGAATATTTAAGAAGCAGAAAATTGACGGAAGCTGCCGTTATATTAAGAGATACGGACGAAAAGATTATTGATGTTGCCTTAAAATTCGGATATGAGTCATCGGATTCATTTGGAACAGCTTTTAAAAATTTTCATGGATTTACTCCTTCTGAGGTAAGAAACGGAAAACCATTCAAATTAGTATCACGAGTGCAGTTAGCACTAAGTGTAAGAGGAGGAAGAAGCATGAACATTACAATTCAAAAGAAACAAGCATTTACAGTTGCAGGGGTAAATGAACAAAGCATCAATTCATCATTATGTCCGAGTGTATGGAATAAGCTATATGAAAAATATAGCCACGATGAACTTGCAAGTTTGGGAAGCGGTCAAAGCATGGGCGTTTGCCATGATGTGGAAAATCCAAGCACAATAAATTATATGGCTGGTTATATCGTTAATGATGTAGATAAAGCCACAAGTATGGGCTTAGATGTTTTGGAAGTGGAAGAAGCAGAGTATGCAGTTGTAGAATTAGTAGGAAGTGTTCCGGAGTGCATTCATAACGGGTGGAAATATGCAATGGAAGTATTCTTCCCTGAGCATGGCTTTATTCATTCAGGAAAACCTGACTTTGAATATTATTATGAAGGTGATATGCACAGCAATGATTATAAAATGGAGCTGTGGATTCCGATAACTAAAGCTTAAAAAACAGGTTTGTAAAGATAAAAGAGATTACATTTCAAGAGGATTGGGGAGATAGAAGAAGTATGCTGAACATCAGCCAACTGTCTACAAAAGTATAGAATTAAAAAAATGGAGGAATTTAAATGGGATTTAGGATATTCATGCTAATCGTAGTTTTACTGATTCCGTTCACTATGCTTTTCTTTGGCTGGCTACTTTTCAGGAGAACACCGAAAGAAATCAATTATGTATATGGATACCGAACAAAAAGGTCCATGAGGAATGAAGAAACATGGAAGTTTGCGAATCAATATTTTGGAAAACTATGGTATCTTTGTGGACTGCTTTCAGCACCTCTCTCCGTGATTGCCATGGCCATTGTTTTTGAAAAGGGAACGGAGACAGTGGGGACTGTTGGCGGTATTATCACGATGATTCAGATGATTCCTTTAGTTGGCGCGATGATTCCAACAGAGATTGCATTGAAGAAAAACTTTGATGAAAACGGGAGAAGGAAATAAACGAGATATATCCATCACTAGAAGAAAAGCAGCAGATCTTTTATATTTCTTGATAAAGGATCATCCCTTTGTTGATGGATGTAAGCGGATTGCAGCATCCATTTTTTTGGAATTTCTAGGGAGAAATTTGGTTATGAATTTATTGAAGATGTAGATAACTTAGAATTTGTTTAGTTCCTTAGAGTAATGTATGAGCATTGTGTATTGTCTGATGCTCTAAATTGTTCTAAGACCTTATATAGAAAGGAAGAGAATATGGGTAAAAAAGTAGTGATTATTGGAGCAGGTGTTTCTGGCTTGAGTGCTGGAATATATGCATTGCAGGCTGGATATTCAGTAGAAATATACGAAAAAAACAAAATGCCCGGTGGTGAGTGTGCAGGGTGGAACAGGCAAGGATATCATATAGATAATTGCATTCATTTTCTCGTTGGATGCAATAAGGATGAACAATTATATAAAATGTGGGAAAATCTAGGAGTTCTTTCTGATAGTTTGGAGATTTATCGTGAGCCATATTTTTATTGTATGGAAATGGACGGGGTAACACTACATTTGTGGAGAAATTTAGAGAAAGCAAGAAAAGAGTTTTTAGAACTTGCTCCAGAAGATACCAAAGAATTAAATTTGTTTTTTGACTGTGCTAAAAGCTTAGAGTGTATAAAGCCGCCATGTGATATTTCAATTGCTCATATGAACCTAATACAATTTATTAAACTAGGAATGAGCATGAAAGATGCTAATAAGGCTATAAAGGAATATGGAAAACAGTCTATGGAAGACTTTACAAATCGTTTTACAAATCATTACATTAGAGCGATTTTTAAAAATTACTTTAATAGCAACTTCATTGCCCTCTCCTTTGTTGCATCGTATGCTTTTTATACAAGTAATACAGCAGCTATTCCACAGGGAGGTTCTGTTGGCTTGGTTAGTAGAATGCTTGCAAAATTTGAATCCTTGGGTGGCAAACTACATTTAGGCGTTAATATTGAAAAAATAAATATTGCAGATAAGCAGGTTGTTAGTATTATTGGTAATAATGGAAAGGTTATCAACTCAGATAACTATATTTGGTGTGCAGACCCACATTCTCTTTTCTATGACTTAATTGATGAAGGATATTTGGATAAAAATCTTAGGTACATGTATGAGAATCCGGAGGGTTATGTTTCTAATACAGGTTATCAGGTTGCATTTGGAATAGTTACTGAAGCGGATTTGAAATTACCTGAAGGAAGCATGATTTTTCCTTGTGACGAATATGATGTTGCAGGAGAAACACACAATTTTTGTGGAATGCGTGTTTATGATTATGATGAAACACTATTTCCTATGGGAAAGAGAGTTATTCAGTGTAATGTTTTACAAAATGCTGAAAATTATGCTTACTGGTTTGGGCTAAAAGATAATAAAGAGAAATATAATCAAGAAAAACAGCGAATTGCAGAAGAATTGAGATTAAGGGTTGAAAAAAAGTTCCCTCAGCTTGAGGGTAAACTCATCGTGCTTGGAACGTATTCTCCAGTTACATTCACAACTTGGTGTAATGCCTACAAAGGGGGATATATGAGCTTTAATCCACAGAAAGGTTATAAAAGTAAGTATGTTAAGAGCATTATCAAAGGTATAAACAATTTATACCTTGCAAGTCAATGGATTCAAACTGGTGGAGGGCTTCCTATAGCTGCAGCAAGTGGAAAGTTTGCCATAGATAATATGAAATCTCATAGATAAATTCCTGTTTGGAGAATTGAAAAAAACGGAATTTACCTATTAAGACATATAAACCGTTGACAATAAAGCTCCTATATAGTATTGTTTAAAGAAAACTACTATATAGGAGCTTTTGCATGAAAACAAATGGCGGATTTCTTGTCACCAAAATAAAACAGCTTGGAGACCGGATTTTTGAGAAGATTCTCAGCGAAAAAAAAATATTGATGCGTTTAATGGAGCGCAGGGGCGTATTCTTTATGTGCTGTGGCAGGAGGATGGTATCTCAATCAGGTCACTTTCGGTCAAATGCGGATTAGCTATAACATCTCTTACGACGATGCTGGAAAGAATGGAAAATCAAGGGCTGATAAGCCGTGTTCAGTCTGAAACGGACAAAAGGAAAACACTCCTGTTTCTGACTGAGAAAGCACATGCCTTAAAGGGCGAGTACGATTCTGTATCTGATGAGATGGGAAGTATTTACTACAAAGGTTTTTCAGAGGAAGAAATTACCCGGTTTGAGGAATGCCTCGACCGCATCAGAAAGAATCTTGAGGAGTGGCAGAAGTCATGAGTATTTGTATCAAAGATCAGATTCAGAACATGAACATCGTCATCGGCTGCACAGTGGGGTGTGCATATTGCTATGCCCGCAACAACGTGAAACGCTGGCATATGATTGATGACTTCGCTGACCCTGAATTCTTTCCGGGTAAGCTCAAGATGATGGAAAAGAAACGTCCGCAGAACTTTCTTCTTACCGGAATGAGCGATCTCTCCGGATGGAAGCCGGAATGGAGAGACGAAGTGTTTGCAAAGATCCGTGAAAATCCACAGCATCAGTTTCTGTTTCTGACCAAGCGCCCCGATCTGCTGGATTTTGATACTGATCTGGAAAACGCATGGTTTGGCGTTACGGTGACGAGGAAAGCAGAACTGTGGCGTATTGACGCCCTTCAGAAAAATGTCAGAGCAAAACATTACCATGTTACCTTTGAGCCATTATTTGACGATCCCGGCACAGTTGACCTTTCCGGAATCAATTGGATCGTTGTCGGCACCATGACCGGGGCCCAGAGCAGGAAGATTCATACGGAGCCGGAATGGGCATGGTCTCTGACAGACCAGGCACATACGCTCGGCATTCCGGTGTTTATGAAGGAAGACCTTGTCTCTATCCTAGGGGATAAAAATATGATTCAGGAAATGCCGGAAGAATTCAATAAAGTGTTGGAGGTACAGAAAAGATGGCAGAAGTAATCGATGGAATCCTCATTGACGAGGTGGAAACAAAGAACATCATGACTAAGTCCGGTCTGCCGGTAGGCGGTTACTCGGTCAATCCCTATGTGGGCTGTACACATGCCTGCAAGTATTGCTATGCTTCTTTTATGAAGCGCTTTACCGGACACACGGAGGAATGGGGCACTTTCCTTGATGTGAAGCATTGGTCGGAAATTAAAAATCCGAAGAAATATGCCGGACAGCGGGTGGTCATCGGTTCTGTGACGGATGGCTACAATCCACAGGAGGAGCAATTCGGGAATACCAGAAAACTTCTGGAGCAGCTAATCGGCAGTGACGCAGATATTCTGATCTGCACAAAGTCTGATCTTGTGGTACGGGATATTGATTTACTGAAGAAATTGGGACGAGTAACCGTTTCTTGGTCAATCAACACACTGGATGAAAATTTCAAAAATGATATGGACTCTGCGTCTAGCATTGAGCGGCGTATCGCTGCTATGAAGCAGGTATATGAAGCAGGGATCCGTACAGTCTGTTTCGTATCCCCGGTATTCCCCGGTATCACGGACTTTGAAGCCATTTTTGAGAGAGTAAAGGATCAGTGCGATCTGTTCTGGCTTGAAAACCTCAATCTTCGAGGCGGCTTCAAAAAGACGATTATGGATTATATCGCCGGAAAACATCCTGATCTTGTGCCGCTTTACGATGAGATCTATAACAAGCATAACCGCAGCTACTTTGAAGCACTTGAAGTAAAAGCTGCGGAAATGGCTAAGAAGTATGATTGTCCCTTTGTGGATAATGAAATGCCTTATGGTAGAGTCCCGCAGGGACATCCGGTGATTGTAGATTATTTCTATCATGAGGAAATCCGTGGGACAGAGAATAGCGGAAAAAGAAATCGTTAACTTCTGGTTTGTAGGGGAGAGCAAAATGTTAAAAATAAAAGATTTTATATTTCAAGACGATTGGGAAGATAGAAGAAGCTGCCTCATGTTCTTTAAAGAAGGCCGGGAGGAAAGCGCCTCATGGGCTGTAGACATTGGGTTTAAGCCCGGGGATTTCGAGGGAAATGAGATTTCTCCTTCCATATGTATTAATCCGATAGATACGGATAAGAGCACAGTAAAGGAATTGGTGGGGACTACATTTTCAGTAAAGACAGTTGAAGAAAGCGAAGAGCGTGAAGATTCCTTTTATATTTATGAAAATGAACCGCTAATGGAATACAGGATAGAAGTCTTAGATATAGTAGAGGCAAAAGCCCATATAAATGCAATGGGGTGCTTATTCTGGACGGCTATGCGGAACCATGGATAGAGGAAAGATTCGAAATAGACAGTTGGATTCCGGTAATAGAATCCGTGCAGGATTGGGATAAGCTGGCTTTATGACGGTAAAATGACATGCTTTCTCTGTTTGCCGGGAAAATCCATGCGGTAATTTGCCGTGGGTGGCAGAGTCGCCTTGACAGTATTGACTTTTTGCAAGCCAGAAAGGATGTTGAGCCATTTATTCGCGATACTTCCATTTTGGATATTTGGAGTTCGGAAATTTTTAAGCAGATTACGGAAGGATTGAAAGTACTATAAGGCTATGTAAAATTTACTTTATGGCTAAGTCTGTTTTTGATTAAGAAAAGGAATTGATTACTAAATATAAAAAAATGAGGTGAGAAAGGAAATGGAGTTAAATAAAAACAATGTTATTGAAAATGCTTATGATAAACTCTTTTTTACAGAAAAAAAGCAGACAAAGGATATACAAATATATTGCTTAAACAATGATACAGGAACAGGTGAAATGCGCTGCTATAATCTTTTGGAAGGAATTCAACTTTCTTACAATACTTTGAATATGCAAACTACTTATCAAAAAATAGAGCCTAAGGAGGGGATGTTACAGATTGATCATTGTTTAGAAGGTTGTTATGAATTTATTTTAGAAAATAACGAGCATGCCTTTTTAGGGAGAGGAGATTTAAGTATCGTTGATCTTGGCAAAGCTTCATTTAAAAAGTCGTGTATCCCTATGAAGAAATATGTTGGACTTTCACTTTTTATTGATATAAATGTGGCTCAAAAATCAATTGATCAATATTTTCCGTATGGAAATATTGATTTGCATAGATTACGAGACAGATTGTGTAATAATGGAGTATCTTTAATTATACGTTCTCGTGATGGAATAAATCATATTATCAACGAATTGTATGAGGTAGATGAAAGAGTAAAACTTCCATACTCTATTATAAAAACGATAGAGTTACTTTTGTTTTTAAGCTTGATAGAATCAAAAGATACAGAACAGTTTTCATCATTTTCCGAACCAATATACAGAGCAACTCAAGAGTGTTATAAAATGATTATAGAAAATCCTTTTGAATGGCTGAAGATAAAAGATTTAGCGAAAAAGTTTGCGGTTTCCGAATCAAGTCTTAAAAATTGCTTTCAATGTATTTCGGGGCAATCGATAGGTGCTTTTATGAGGACAAACAGAATAAAAGAAGCAGCGATTCTTTTGAATAAAAAACCATACTTAAGTATAGGGGAACTTGCCGAGATGGCCGGTTATGAAAATCAAAGCAAGTTTTCAAAGGCGTTTAAAAGTATTATGGGTAAAACGCCAAGTGAATTTAAGTGAGAGCAATTTGTCTTTTTGGAGTAAAAAAATACCCAATTGGTTATAGAGCACTTCTAACATTGCAGGCATACTTAACATAGATGGTGATATAGGGCACTGGTACACCAGTGCCTTAATTTTCATCAGGGTTAGTTGAAACTAATAAAGAACTGGAATTTAGGAGGAAGTTTATTATGAAGTTAAAAAGACATTATTCAAATCACTGTATTTACAGTTATTGCTTTTGTTTTAGGTATGGCTGTATCAATGGGAACAGGAATGTTGGGAACCGTTTCTCTTTATGTTGCAAGCGGCTTTTCTGCCCTTGTAATTGCTCCACCGTTTGTTGTAATGGCAAAAAAAGTTAAGAAAAAACCTTCTGCTTTTATCTTTTTTATGTTGTTATCTGTTTTTTGGTCACTAATGGGATATTGGCCGATGCTATCATAAATTTAGTAGTGGGCATTGTGGCTGAACTTATCATAGGAAATTATGAAAATGATAAACGAATTGCAGTGGCTATTGCAACAGGAATGTTTATCATTTCAATGCATGCTATGACCTTTGTTAAAGTTTTAGGTCCTGAAAAATTAGTGGAAGTATTTACTGTTTTTTCTCCGGAGCAAGCTCAATATATGTACACGTTTTTTACACCTAAAGCAATGTTGATTTCAATTATTGTAAATATTGTTTTGGTCACTTTGGCTGGTTTGTTCGGAATGTATATCAATAATAAATTTTTGAAAAAGAAAGAGAAAGGGATACTTTGATGCAAAAACACGGTAAAAGAGACTTGCATAGTTAATAGTATAGTTTTGTTTATCCTCATCGTTTCGTTTTCCATTACACTTTTTATTACTGATAAACTTGGCTATTACATTATGATGTCCGTTTCATTTATTTTGTTACTAACGCATTCAAAAAAAGCATTTCTTAGTGTGTCTGTAAAGTACCTGTTTCTTTTATCGCTTTTGCATTTGTTGGGGAAACTTCCTTATGAACTTGGAGTGGCGTCTTTTATAGGTCTACTCTTAATTGGGATAAAACTTTTTCCTATTTTTGTTTTAGGTAGAATACTGATTTCTTTATCGCCACTTACTATAATGAGTTCCTTAAGGAAAATTGGAATTCCAAATGACTTTAACCTTAGTATTGCTACGGGACTTAGATTTATGAGTGAAATGGAAATAAGGATTAAAGAAATACGAAATGGTATGAAAGTAAGGGGCTTAAAAATAAGCCTCTTACATCCTGTCCGTTCATTTGAACTTTATCTTATTCCATTGATGTATAAGTGTCTTCATGTAAGCGAAACTTTAACATCTTCCATTATTTCAAAAGGTGCAGAGTATAAAATAAAAAAAACAAGTTACAATCCAACTAAATATAATATTTTTGACTTGATTTGTTTTGGTTGTTGCTTTTTATTTAGTATGGAGATTGTTTTAGATGCAGAGGATTATAAATGAACATTTTAGAAGTCAAAATCAACAAATTTAAGTATAAAAATAGCAAAGAGATTATCTTAAAAAAATTTAAGTTTAAGTGTTAAGCCGGGTGAATTGATTGTTATAACAGGACTTTCAGGATGTGGAAAAACGACTTTAACAAGAATATTAAATGGCTTAATTCCCAATCACTATGAGGGTGATTTAGACGGAGAAGTAAAATTATTTGATAAAAATTTGCTGGACTACGAAAAAGGTGAGCTTGCAAAATATATCGGCAATGTATTTCAAAATCCATCGGATCAGTTTTTTGCTACCATTGCGGAGGAAGAAGTTGCCTTTGTCGGAGAAAACTTAGGAATGCCCCTTGAGGAATTAAAGCAAAAAACAAAAGAAGCCTTTGAAAAAATGGGGATTTCCAATTTGATGGAAAAGAAACTTTCAGAACTTTCCGGCGGACAAAAACAAAAAGTGGCAATCGCTTCTACCTTGCTATATGATACCAAAATTATTTTCTTTGATGAGCCTTCCTCCAATTTGGATTATCAAGGGATTGCTCAGTTTAGAGATATTGTCCGTACTTTAAAAGAAATGGGAAAGGCGATTATTATTGCGGAACATCGATTGTTTTTTTTTTTGAATGATTTATATGACCGGTTAATCTATATGAAAGACGGGACAATCGAGAGGGTGTTTTCTCAAGGAGAACTCACAGAGGATGACTGTAAAAAATATGGATTGCGAGCAATCCGTTATCAGTCTTTGAAAGCACAAAACTCGGATGAAGAGCAAGAAAAGGTTGCCGAGATCGTAGATTTAAATATTGATATACGAAAACAGGAACTCATAAAGAATCTTTCCTTTGATCTTCATTATGGAGAAATCATGGCAATCATCGGGGAAAATGGAATTGGAAAAACAACGTTAGGAAGAACTTTAGCGGGTTTAATTAAAAATAAAGGGAAAATAAGCTATGGAAAAACAACGAAAGAAAGATTGAAGCAATCATACTATATGATGCAGGATGTGGATTATCAAATTTTCTTTGATACGGTGGAAAATGAACTGATTCCTAAAAATAAAGTGAAAGACAGTGAATACTTAAAAGAAGTCACTACCTGTGTTCATGCAATTGATTTGTGGGATAAAAAAATGGATCACCCGCAAGAGCTTTCCGGCGGGCAAAAGCAAAGGCTTGCACTTGCCACTGCCTTTTTAAGTGAAAGAAAAATCATTATATTGGACGAGCCGACTTCAGGGCTTGATTATAAGAGAATGAAAGAAATAGGAGCTATGATAAGGAAATATGCCGCCAAGAGACCGGTGGTCATTATTACCCATGATTTAGAACTTCTCTTTGAAGTGTGCAATACGGTGTTGATGCTGGATGACAAATCTTATAAAAAGCTAGCTGTAAAAGGAAATGAAGGTAAAATATCGGATTTCTTATTTGCTCCCATAAGATAAAAATTTTTGGTATCAAAGGAGGATTCAGATTATGAATTTAATCAAACAGTATGTAAAAGAATATAAGAACACTTACATTCAATCCGTTCTATTGGCAGTTTTAGGAGTGGTATCCGGTCTTGCCGCATATATCGTATTAGCAAAAATGATTGTAGGACTGATTGGAAAAAACACAGAATTCGGATTTTATTTGCAATACGGTCTTATGGTATTAGCCGCAATGGTCTTGAAAGAAATCTTTGCGGCGGCTTCCACTTCCATATCGCATCAGGCAACGTTTTATTCCTTAAAAAAGATAAGGGAAGAAATTTCAACTAAACTGTTTCGGATGCCCCTTGGAAAGGTTATGAATATTTCTTCCGGTAAGCTCAAGAATATTATTGTGGATCAGGTGGATTCTATGGAAACAACCTTAGCGCATATTATTCCTGAAATGACTGCCAATATCATCGGTCCGATTCTCTTGCTGATTTATATGTTTATTTTGGATTGGCGATTGGCACTTGTTTCCTTGATTCCTCTTGTGATTGGAATGTTCTGTATGAAATCGGTGATGGCATCTTATGGGAAAAAGTATCAGCAATCGGTGGAAATCAATCAGAAAATGAATAACGCAGTGGTGGAATACATTGGTGGAATTGAGGTCATCAAGATGTTCAATCAAAGCGAAACTTCCTATCAGAAATACAGTGAAGCAGTCCATGAAAATGCGGCATTTTATTATCATTGGATGAAAGAAACGATGATTGGTGTATCTGCATACAGAAAAATTTCACCTATGTCCTTGCTTACAATCCTGCCGTTAGGAGTTTATTTCTATTTAAATGGTTCCTTAACAATAGCGACTTTTATAACTATCATAGTACTTTCTTTTGGAACGGTGGAAAATATATTGACGGCGACCAATTATATGGATGATTTGTCCAGAATAGGAACGATTACAAAGGAAATCGGATTGATTTTGGATGCCCCTGATCTTGAGCATGGTAAAGAGAATGTTTCGTTATCCGGTAGTGATATTGAACTGAAAAATGTGGATTTTTCCTATACGGAAGATAAGAAAGTATTAGAAGGGGTCAGTTTGACGATTGGGGAAAATCAGGTAACGGCATTTGTCGGTCCGTCAGGAGGCGGAAAATCAACCATTACGAAGCTGATCGCAGGTTTTTGGAATGCAGATGCCGGAGAAGTAAGTATCGGGGGAAAAAACATCAAAGAGATTCCGCTGGAACAGTTATCCGAAACCATCTCTTATGTATCACAGGACAACTATCTATTTGATATGTCTGTCAGAGAAAATATAAGAATCGGAAAACCGTCGGCAAGTGATATGGAAGTAGAGGAAATGGCAAAATTATCCGGTTGTGATGAATTTATCCGAGGGTTATCTGCCGGGTATGACACGATTGTGGGAGAAGGCGGAGGACATTTGTCCGGTGGAGAAAAGCAAAGAATTTCTATCGCAAGAGCCATGCTGAAAAATGCACCGATCGTCATTTTAGATGAAGCCACCTCTTATATGGATACCAGAAAACGAAAGCATTGTGCAGGGAAGCCATCAGTAATTTGGTGAAAGGAAAACATTGATTTTTAATTGCATATAGGCTTAGAACCATTGTCAATGCAGATAAAATATTTGTGGTCGAAAACAGGAAGATTGAAAGTTGTGAGACAGCATGAGGAACTTTTAGAAACGTCAAAAGTCTATTCCTCTTTGTGGAAAGCTGCGGGAAAGGAGGAGCGTTATGATTACAGTATTTAAGAAAATATGGAACTTTGCGGAAAAGGAACAGCCGAATATACAAAAGTCCATTATTGTCGGCTTCCTTTGTGCGGCATTTAATGCAATGCAAATGGGTGGTGTGTATTATGTTCTCGTTAAAATATTTGACGAAACTCTTTCCATGAAGGATATAGCCATTGTCTTAGGGATTCTCCTTGTCAGCTTAGTTGGAAAGATTATCACACAATATATATCTCAACTGGAGCAAACGCATGCCGGCTATTTTATGGCGGCGGATAAAAGAATTCGTATCGGAAACAAGCTGAAAAAGTACCGATGGGATTTTTCAGTGAATTCAGTTTAGGAAAGATTACAACAATGAGTACCACCACTCTCAGCCAGATTGAAATGCAGGTACCAATGTTACTTGTGCTTGTTTTAGGCGGATTACTCAATACTTTTGTTTTTGCCTTAGCCTTGTTTTATTTGCACATAATGGTAGGAATTACCGCATTTTTGGGTATCCTTGCATTTTTTATTGTCACCTATTTTATGGAAAAAAAGTCAAGAGAAAATGCAAGCGAAATCGGTATTGCTCAAACACATTTGACAAAACAGGTATTGGAAACCGTACAAGGAATGCAGGTGATTAAATCATACAATTTAGGCGGCAAGAATAATAAAGAACTGAGTAATGCGTTTGAAGAAAACTGCAATATTACAATGAAACTGGAAAAAACCATGACGCCATATATCGCTTTACAGCGAATTGTTCTTGGAATCAGTATTGCCGCTATGATTATTTTATCTGCCAAATATTACATTGAAGGAGATATGCTTTTGGCAGATGCGATTATGTCTATGATTGCCGGCTTTATTATTTTTGAAGGAATTCAAAGCGGCAGGAAGCTCTATGGCGATACTGAGAGTGCAGAGAACTCCATCGACAGCTTGAAATATATGGAAAAGGTTCCTGAAATAAAAGAAGGAGCTGAAACAAGCTCAATCCGTCACCCGGATATTGAATTTAAAGATGTTTCTTTTCGCTTATGATGAAAAAGACAATTTTAAATCATATTTCCTGTGAGATGAAGAAGAACACCATGACCGCCATTGTCGGTCCGTCCGGAAACGGAAAGACAACCTTTTGCAATCTGATTGCAAGATTTTGGGATGTAAACGCAGGAGAAATCTTAATGGGCGGCAAAAACATTAAAGAGTATACCCTGCCCAATCTGATGAGTCATATCGCTATGGTATTCCAGAATGTATATCTCTTTGAGGATACGATTGAAAATAATATCAAGTTCGGTGTGCCAAGTGCCACAAGAGAAGAGGTCATAGAAGCTGCTAAAAAGGCGATGTGTCATGATTTTATAGAAGCCTTGCCAAATGGTTACGATACGTTGATTGGAGAAGGCGGAGCCACTCTTTCCGGAGGACAAAAACAGAGAATTTCCATTGCCAGAGCTATGTTGAAAGATGCCCCGATTGTCATTTTTGACGAAGCCACAGCAAATATTGATCCGGAAAATGAAGATAAGCTAAAGGCTGCCATTGAAGAACTGACAAAAAACAAAACCATTATTATGATTGCTCACAGGCTTTCTACCATACGAAACGCCGATCAGATTTTAGTTTTAAATAACGGGAAAATAGAACAACGAGGAAATCATGAAGGACTGATGAAGCAGGGAGGTTTGTATAAAACCTTGATAAGCATGAAAAATAAAGCAACTATTTGGAAGATTGCCAATTAGTGTGAAGGAGAAGGTTAAAATGAAACAACTTAGTGTAAAAAGTTAGCTTCATGATGAAGATGAGCTTGGAAATGTTGTTTGTTCAAAGAAGTGGGATTGATTTTGTAAGAGATTGAATGAAACCGCTTACAGAATATCTATTTTTCAAATTTAAGAAGCAGTATTCTTGATGGCGGTTTTGAAATGAAACTATTTCAAGCCGCCATTTCTTTTTTTATACTGGAACTCGGAGGAAATTTACGATTACTTGCTTTGAGCACGGTGGCAAAAGGAGGATTCACCGTGTTATTATAGACTTTGAAATTGAATTTGTTCGTGAGGCCTTTTCCGTAGCAGGTGATATTGCCATAAAATCTATGATGGGCGGATATCTTGTATGGGACAGAAAGGAGTCTGTAAGTGAGATTACTCATATTTGGTCCGGGAGTGATAGGCTCGCTGTATGCCTCGCTTTTTGCCGAAGCGGGTTTTGATACTGCTGTTTATGCAAGAGGAGCCAGGCTGGAAACGCTCAAGAAGAAGGGTCTGCTTTATTTGAAAAGAGAAAAAGTTACAAAAGCAAATGTTTCTGTTTTGTCTGAACTCAAGGATAATGACGAATATGATTTTATATTCTTGACAATCAGAGAGAATCAGTTATATCAGGCACTTGAGGAATTGAAAACCAATAATAGCAAATGCATTGTAACAATGACCAATACTATTGATGACTACAATGAATGGGAGAATATTTGTGGGAAGGCAAGATTCTTCCGGCATTTCCGGGCGCAGGAGGAAGTATTAAGGATGATGTATTGGATGCCACGCTTACTCCGAAAATCATTCAACCGACTACCTTTGCAGAGATTTCCGGAATGAGAACGGATAGAGTAAGACGCCTTTCTTTGATTTTTAAGCAATCTTCTATTCCATATCAGATAGTGAAAGATATGCACATTTGGCAGCTTTGTCATCTTGCAATGGTAGTTCCTATTGCAGATGCATATTATGAAGCGGATAACCCCGCAAAGCCGGCTATGAACACAAGATTATGCATAATACAGCAAAAGCTCTAAAACGAAACCTCCAATTTGTGAGGAAAACCTATGGCAAGTTATCTCCATGGAAAATGAATATCTTTTTGTTTGTGCCACTACCGATATTGACTTTTATTATGTCGTTTGTATATAGAAGCATTTTCGGCGAAAAGTTCATGTATCAACATTCGATAAACGCACCGGATGAAATGAGAGAATTACACAAGAAATTTTATGAGTACATGGAAAATGTTATAAATATAACTGAGGCTGAATCAATGCTTCAGAAGTAAAAGTAATGGAGGAATTTCAAATGGGATTCTGGATATGCATGTTCATTATGGTTTTACTTATTCTGTTAACTATGCTTTTCTTCGGGTGGCTACTTTTCAGGAAAACACCGAAAGAAATTAATTATGTATACGGATACCGAATAAAAAGGTTAATGATGAATGAGGAAACATAGAGATTTGCGAATCAATATTTTGGGAAAGCATGGTATTTTTAGAGAAGATAAACAGAATTGACGGAGCTTTTTGAGTGAGATTCGTCAGTACAAAATAGAAAAGAGCAGAGCAAATCTCTTAGGGAGGTGAGTAGATTTGAAGGAATATATTGCCGCATTAGAACAGGAATTATCTTCGCTAGAAAATGGTTTCAAGCCGGAAGAAAGCAGAGCTTTACAGGATTTTCACTCCCATGATTTTGCTTATTGCAAGACTTTGGCATTTGCAGCTTTTCAATCTCCTGCTTATCAAGTGAGAATGTATGGGGTATTTCTTTTCGGCTACTTATCTGAAGATGAAGAAATCATCCATTTTATGAAGGAAGAAGTTACAAAGGATGAGAACTGGAGAGTGCAGGAGATTTTAGCGAAGTCCTTTGATACCTATTGTAAAAAAATCGGAATGGAAAAAGCCCTCCCCACGATTACGGAATGGCTACAAAGTCCTGAGCCGAACGCCCGAAGAGCCGTTACGGAAGGGCTAAGAATCTGGACAAGCAGAGCCTATTCTAAAGATCACCCGGAAGAAGCCATTCATCGTTTAGCCGCTTTAAAAGCGGATCCCAGTGAATATGTCAGAAAATCTGTGGGCAATGCTTTACGAGATATCAGTAAGAAATTTCGGATTTTATTCGAAAAGAAGTAGAGGCTTGGTCCTTAGATAGTAAAAGAGATCAAACAGGTTTATCACTTGGCAAAGTAAATTTATCAAAGGATTAAAGACATTGTTCTGTTACTTGCTATAATTGGAACGGAGAAGTTGAGAAGGAGGTATACTAAATTGAATTCTAAGAGACTGGCAAAATTTCTTATCATTACATTCCTTATTTCTTGGATAGCATGGTGTGGGCTTGCTGCGTTAACAAGTCTCAATATTATTCCATTTTCCCATCCTTTAGGTACTATTCTGCATATTATAGGAGGCTTCGGACCAGCGATAGCAACTTTATTTGTATTGGAAGAAAAAAATACGATTAAATCTATAGTAAAATACATTTTTGAGCACAGAAAAAAATCATTGAACTATCTGTTTCTATTTTCTGTTTTTGAAATACTGACAATAAGTTTATCTTCAAGAGAATTTAATGCTGCATTAAAGATGTATTTGATACCTTTAATTTTTCTACAAGCAACATTTATATATGGTGGTGAAGAAGAATTAGGTTGGAGAGGAGTTATGCAGCCTTTATTAGAGAAACAATTGAATTTTCCGATATCCGCCATCATTACAGGTACAGTGTGGGGGATTTGGCATATACCGCTTTGGTTTATAAATGGGTCATCTCAACAAAATATGCCGTTTACCTTGTTTTTAGTATTAGCTATTATACTCAGTTTTTGGCTAGCGACAATTTACAAAAAAACCAAATGCATATTTGCTTGTAGTGTTTTTCATGGATTGACAAACACTCTTTTGTCTATGTTTATCATTAAATTGAATATTATACTTATAATAGGTGTTATTGCTATGCTTATATATTCAATATATATATGGTATTACGGAGAAGCAAAATCATAATTCCCAGTTTGTAGGGGGGAGAGAAAACGAAATGGACTTATGGGAGCAGATCAAGAATAATACGGAACTCCATACTATGCTTATGCGAGAGTGTGACATTTACTTTTACAAGCAGCTTCAGGAAATCCAGTTTATGGAGAATAATGAGAACTATTCTATGCAAGCTAAGGCATTTGCACATGATGCGAGTGGCGGAGAATTTGCAGGATGTGGCAATGCAGTTTTATAAAGCAGCGATAAGAGAGCCTTTATTTTCCTGCAAATATATGGACGGTACGGAGGAATATACTTGTGATTCTCTGCTTTCCGATACGGTAGGGATGTGGGTGAAAGAACTTAGCGGAATGACGAAAGAGGAGATGGAAAACAATCATGAACCTATATAATTGGATACAGAAAGTGTTCTTTGAGATTTATGAAGAATGGCACATGAAAGACCCGGCTTACGATAGAAATGGATTTCATATCAGCGGAATTGATAATGCACTAAAAGCGATGCATGACGGATATTATACTTATGCAGAGATAAGCCACTCCCATGCCATAAAGGGTTGTACGTCTATGAAAGCGGTAGTCGGGAAAAGCAAAGAGCTGGTCAATTTATATTTGAAAATAGAGGATAAAAAATATCTAATTTCCGACTTAAGCTACAGCGATGCCGTAAAGATTATGAGGGCATTTGTAAAAAAGGAAGTTCTTCCCGATGAAAAGACTTATACGGAAGTGATAGGAAATGATGATGCAATCGTAAAATCCGCATTTGAAGACTTATCAAAGCTCCTGCTGGAAGACCCAAAAACGGCGCAGCGTTTCCTGAAAAAGCACAAGCATGAAAGTATGGAAGATATGGATCAAGCCTGGGAAGAGCTTTTTTTCGCGTTAGAGCGGAAAGGAAAAGTGATAGAACTGGATTGGAAAGCAAGGAAAGATAGTTTTATTCCTGCTGTGCGTAAATTAAGTGCCGGACTAAATCTCAATCCGGATGAGAAAATGCTGAATGATGAAGAGGATATCCCAAGATGGGGAAAGATTCTGAATGCCCAGTGGACAGAGTATGTTTTGTCTGCTATGGATATAGGAAGTGACAGCTATGCACTGATGGTTCTCAGCAAGGAAGACTTTGAAAAAGCAAGAGAGCTGGCGAAAGTAATCTTGCATAGAATAGCAGTGATTGAAGAGATGTGAGAAGAGAAGTGAGATGAGAAGTTCTAGAAAAAACTCGAGGTGAAAATAGATATGGAAACGCTAAACAGCATCATTCAAAAATGGAAGCGGAATGCAAGATAACGAGGATTTTGAAACCGTGATGATGGACTGCATGGAAGAAATTGAAGAAAACTATAATCAATTAGACTCTGGTACAGCCATTGCTCCGGCTGATGGAAAGGCATCCGTTGACAGATTTTGGAAGTCCCGGACCAATCGTCCATTTTGTGGAGAGATTTTATAAAAAAGGATATGAAGAAGAACTTCTTCTGTCCTTGAAAAGAATGCCTACATTGCATACAGTTTGGATGCTAAATCGTCTTATCAATGGAACAGATCAAGCGGAAGTCTATTTAGATATTCTGAAGGAATTTCTGAAAATGCATCATGCGATAAGGAAATCAGAGAAGAGGCATTGCATTTCTCGTCGATTCACTAAAAGCACAATAGTTCAAAGTTTACTTTTTATAATGCTTGATTTAAAATAATAAAAAGAAAACTTGAAATCTAAAAGAATCTAAAAGAATTTAAAAATTTAAGTAAGATAAAGAGCGAAAGGAAGAAAATATGAACTTGGCAAAAATTTCAGCAAACGGTCAGATTACAGTGCCTGTAGAAGTGCGCCGCCAACTTGGATTAAAATCCGGTGATAAGCTTTTATTTCTTCAAAAGCAAAATGGAGAAATTATTGTTAGTAATGCCTCCGCTACTGCCATCCGAAAGGCGCAAGCTGCATTTCAGGGAGTTGCAGAAGAAATGGGTATAAATAGTGAGGAGGATATTCAAGAACTGGTAAATGAAGTGCGTTATGGAAGGAAAGTATAATGCGGATACTGGTAGATACAAACGTTCTTTTTTCTGCACTGGTCTTTCCTGAGTCAAAGCCCGCACAGACACTACTTTATATTGCGGATAATCATGAAATTGTCTTATGTGATCGGAATATAGCAGAGTTGAAGATATTCTTCAAAGGAAAGCACCGCGTTATCTTCCGGATGCAGAAGTTCTACTTGCTGAAATGTCTTTTGAACTGGTTCCTGCAGTGGATTATGCAGAAAAACTTATAAGAGATGCAAAAGATCAGCCGATTCTAAATGCTGCCATTGTGTCAGATGTTGACATCATTCTTACAGGAGATAAAGATTTTCTTAGTCTTGATATAGATCATCCAAAGTGTATGAGTGTAGCTCAATTTTTAGAATATGAACAAATAGATTTTTAGGAAAAATATTTGTTTAGTTCATGCGACAAAGAAGGCAAAATTTGCCGAGACCTATCCTGTTCATGAATTCGTGCAACAGGTTGTTGCACAAATTTCATGGTCTCTTCCCTAAAGGACATTTCAAAGCCGATTGGTGTGAGTGAATATAAAGTCACCCGAAGCCTGCCGGATGCCTTGGAAGAGTAGTTACCGTCGGTTGAAGATATTCAAAAGAGAATCAAGTAAATAGTGCAAGTTGCGCTTGCACAATTTAGATAACGAAACCATAACAATGTAACCCATAGTAGAGTAGTATCTTATACTAGATTATTCTCATTTTTAGGGCCAACAGCAATAGCGCATTCAGCAGTAATCTTGTGGAGAAAAAATATGAAAAAGTTTATGAGAATCACCTTAGCTTTTATTTTTATTTTTGTATTAACAGCTTGCGGAGCGAAGAAGGAAATCAGCCTGCCGGAGGCAAAGGAAATAACAGAAATGGAAATTACGGAAAATCCTTCCGGAAATACTGTGAAAATCACGGATCAGGATGAAATAGCTAAAATCGTGAAGGACATCAAAGAAAATACTAAAGATACAGGAGGGGAAAGTTATCATGAATCGCCTGCAAACATTAAAAATTTTCTGGCTGTTAGCTTTTATTATAACAATACGGAAGGGAACTGGGGAGTCGTTTATCTATATGAAAATAGAAATAAGAGCTATGCTGAACAACCCTATTCAGGGATTTGGAAAATTAAAAAAGAAGTATTTAAAGAGATTAGCGGTAAATTAAAGCAATAAAGGGACAATGTAAAAGGATTTTGACACACTATAAGTGATGTAAAAGCCATTTGCTGGACGACAGGGGGCATTTTCCCTACAATAAAAATGCTAGGGAGGTACAGTGGCATGGAGCATAATATTAGAAATAAAATCATTATCATACTCTCCTATCTTCTGATTTGGGCACTTGCCATAATTGTGTTTTGGCTTTTTACAAGTGGAAGTGATGCTATGGGCTACAGTTTAATGTACCTTTGGATTATCCTACCGGTAACAACATTTGTTGAGTCCGTGCTGATTGGGAGACATGACTTTTGGGGACAAGGAAAATGGGGATGTACCCTTTTCTTTGGCCTAATGTATATGCTTGCTGAATACGGTACATTTAAAATGGCAAACAACATTGCCGTTAACAAGATAAATGCCCCGGATTTCGGAATGATTGTAGCCGGAGTGATAATCTCTGCAATCGGTATGCTGCTGGGTTCGTTGTGGAAGAAAAAATACCATCATTAAGGAGGTAGTTCCTTGCGATATATCCTTTTCCTTCGAGCTGTCAATGTGGGTGGGAAAAATAAAGTTTCTATGACGGATTTAAAAGCCTTATTGGATAATGCAGGTTTTGAAAATCTTGATTCCTATATCAACAGCGGCAATCTGTTTTTCAGTAGTGCGGAAAGTCGTGAGGCTTGTATCTTAAAGATAAGAAAAGTCTTAGATAGAAACTATGACTTTTCGATTCCCTTTGCTTTACTTACGAAAGAGGAGTATCTGGAAGAACAAGCGGCATTACCGGCTTGGTGGGAAGAGGAGTTGGCAAGAAGAGATGTTTTGTTTTATTCCTGTACTATGGATAAAGCCGGTATTCTTCACTTTATAGAGAACGCTACATTTTACAATGAGAAAGTATATGTCGGGAAACAGGCTGTATTTTGGGGGAAAATGGATGAGGCGGAATATCTAAAAACCACCTACCATAAAAAACTCATGAAGCAGAATTTCTACAAGCAAATTACGATTCGAAACGGAAATACCTTTGATAAGATTGCAGATATGTTGAGGAGCCGGGAATGAAAACAATAAAGTTAATAGGGAAAAATATAGGAGTCATAATGCTTTCCATCCTGGTATTAATAATCGGTGCTATTGCGGAAAGTGTAGTGCAAGAATGCTTTTCCGGTCAGTATTTACGCCTTGTTATACCGGCTTTTGTAAGGATTGCGATTACCATTGGACTAGCTTACTTTGTATCATCAAAGCTACTAAAAATGAGCGCAGAGAATCTGGGGCTAAAACTCAAAAAGATGGATATAAAGTTGCTCCTTATCTCTATAGCCCTACCGCTTACCGTTCTGGCTTTTTATGCCTATGTACTGCCAAGTAATGTATACATTGCAAAGCCGGGAAGCTTTTGGATATCTTTGATAAGAGGTATAATTAGTTTTGGGATTACTGCAGGAATCTGTGAGGAGCTGGTTTTCAGGGGCATGATTTTTCGGTACATGCAGAGAACTTTAGGCTTAAAAGTTGCAGTGATTCTACCTTCTCTTTTATTTGCCTGTGCTCATATTATGAATATGGAAAGCTTTAACCTTACGGATCTGGTACTTTTAATCTTAGCCGGTTCATCGGTTGCAGTCATGTTTACCCTATTTGCATTAAAATCAGATTCAATCTATCCGGGGGCATTTGCCCATGCAGTCTGGAATACCCTTATCATCGGCGGTGTTTTCGGAATAGGGGATACGGTAAATGGTATGGCTAACGATTCCTATATTATCATTCCTATACAGTCTACAAATAAGCTACTTACAGGTGGTAATTTTGGCGTGGAAGCAGCCCTTCCGGCGATTATAGGATATATTATAGTTGCTTTGATAATAGGATTTTTAGTAAAGAAGGAAGGAAAGAAATTCTAATAAATAAGACAAGACTTTATACGGCGACTAATCTAAAATGAGACTTTAGATTAGTCGCCGTTTGGTATAGTATTGAGAATAGAAGGTGTGCAGATCAAATAACTACATGACAGCATATCTATAGAATAGGCAGAAATGGATTTTGCGCATAGATTGGAAAAGATATGAAAAAAATCAGTAAAAGCATGAAAATCAGTATCATTTTGGGCGTCTTTTTTGGCCTTTTCCTACTCTTTGTTAAACTATGGTTTCAGCTTAGTAAAGAAGAAACCATGTGCATTTACATTTCTTTATCGATTGCAGTGCTACTCATCAGCGTTATCATAAACCTGTCCTATAATTTATTTTATGGAAGGAGAATAAATGCCCTTACTCCATTACTTGGCGAAGCAAAGTATGATGAATATCTGGAAAAGATAACAGCAATTCGAGATAAGGTAAAATCCAAGCATCTTAGGGCTATTGCGGAGCTGAATCGTACTGCGGCGTTAACAGGGAAAAAAGAATATGGTGCAGCGGTGGAAATTCTAAAGGAATTGGAGCCGAGGGTAAAGAAAATGCCTTCTGTAGAGATGGTGAGAAGGTTGAATCTATGCCTGAACTATTTTTACTTAAAGGACTACAAGGAGGCGGAGACTCTTTATCAAGATAGTGAAGCTCTTTTTGGAAAATACAAAGAAAATGCGTTCTATAAAAAGAACTTTACCATTCTGGATTTGTTTATGGATTTATGCTGCTATGGGAAAAAAGAGGGAGTGGCAGAACGGATTCAGGAAGCGAGAAGGATGTATCCGGAAAAGCAATTGCAAGAAGATTTTGAGTATTTGGAGGAACTTTTGGAAGAAGGAAAGGAAAATCTGCAGGAAGACACCAAAAGTGATGTATAAGAGAGAGAAAAGGAGGTGTAAAAAGCAGCATGATACAGTTTATACAAGAGGAAATTTTGAGAATGGACTGGCTAAGTCGACTGTTTCGGGAGGCTTTGGAACACTTTGGGATTGCTACGGATAGTCGCATCGGGGGAAGTCTCCATTTCTTTCTCTATGATTGTGTGAAAATCACGGTTTACCTTTGCGTCTTGATATTTGCCATTTCCTATGTGCAGAGCTTCTTTCCGCCGGAAAGGACAAAGCGGATTATGGGGCGTTTTCACGGCATCTATGCCAATGTCATAGCAGCTCTTTTGGGAACGATTACTCCTTTTTGTTCTTGCTCCTCCATTCCGATTTTTATGGGGTTTACAGCAGCCGGGATTCCTCTTGGAGTCTCCTTTTCCTTTTTGATTTCCTCTCCCATGGTGGATTTGGGAAGTCTTGTACTACTCACCGGTATTTTCGGTCTAAGGATTGCCTCTATCTATGTGATATTGGGACTCTTGCTGGCGGTTCTAGGTGGCTTAGTGATAGAGCATTTGTCCTTGGAAAATGAGATAGAACCCATTCTTTTGCAGCTGAAACCCGTGGAGCAGGCGCTCCCTACCTTATCCCGGAAAGAGCGTCTTTCTTATGCTGCCGAGCAGGTGAAAACGACCTTTCGAAAGGTTTTCCCCTATATCCTTTTAGGGGTAGGTATCGGTTCTTTGATTCACAACTGGATTCCGGAGAACCGGATTATTTCTTTACTTGGGAAAGGAAATCCTGCCGGCGTGATTCTTGCGACTCTGGTGGGAATCCCCATGTATGCGGATATTTTTGGAACGATACCGATTGCGGAATCCCTTCTTTTAAAGGGGGCGGAGCTGGGAACGGTGCTGGCCTTTATGATGGGGGTCACTACTCTTTCTCTTCCCTCTATGATTATGCTTAGGAAAGTCATTAAGCCGAAGCTTTTGGGGACTTTTATAGGAATATGCATCCTCGGCATTATTCTTATCGGATATATTTTTAATGCATTACAGGCGGTGCTTCTGTTATAATTTAAGAGAAGAATGCTTTTCTTTCGACTAAGCAGTTTCGCCGGAGTATACGTTATTTTGTGCTACCTTTTACTATCTTTTACTATCTTTTATATCTTGTACTACATTGTCCTCATTAGGAGATCATTTATGGAAAAGAAAAAATTATATGTCTTAACAGGTTTTTTGGGAGCGGGAAAAACCAGTCTTTTGCTGCATATCTTGGAAGAATTCTCCGATAAAAAGCTTGCCGTCATTCAAAACGAATTTGGGAAAACGGGAATTGACGGCAGTATTCTGGAAAAGAAGGAACTCACCATCAAGGAAATCAACAGAGGATCGATTTTCTGCTCCTGTCTGCAACTTTCCTTTGTGGAGGCTTTGGCAGAGATGAGCAAGGGCGATATGGAATACCTTTTTGTGGAAAGTTCCGGTCTTGCTGATCCTTCGAATATTCGGGACATTTTAAAGAGCGTAGAAGTTCTGGCCGGGGACGCCTATGATTTTCAGGGGGTAATCTGCTTGATTGACGGGGTACATTTTCCGAAGCAGGTAAAGGATACGGAAACGGTAGACAGGCAATTAAAGCATTGTGATGTAGCCATCGTGAACAAGATGGATTTGATTTCCGAGGAACAATATAAGAAAGTACTTTCTTTGATTCGGGAAGTGAATCCCCATTGCCTGATTTTACATTGCGAAAATGGAAGAGCAGATATTAGCTTTATTCGAGAGGGCTTTGAAAAGGGAAGCTGGGTGGATTCGGAAGAAAGCTTAAATACGGTGGACAACAAGCCGAAAACCATTTCTCTGGTCTGTACGGAAAATGTTTCCAAAGAGCGTTTTCATCAATTTTTGCAGGAAGTTCTCCCGGACTGTTACCGAATCAAGGGCTTTTTCCTTCTGGAACATTGCTGGATGCAGGTGGATGTGGTGGAAGAACTAATCGACTATAAGCCATGCCCAAAGAAGGAGATTTCCGAGTTGGTATTTTTATCCAAGGTAGGCCCAAAGGTGATTCGGAGCATTGATGAAGCTTGGAAAAACTATATGGACTCTCCTATGAAGCTAAAGAATTAAAAAGCGGAAAAACTGAAAAGAAACGTAGAACAGAAACATAGAAAAGAGGCGTAGAGAAGATACGTAGAGAAGATACCTAGAACAGAAATACTGATTAAAATTTAGGAATTGGAATGGCGAAAAAAGCGGAACAGTAATGTAGTGAGGGAGGGAAAATGGAAATTAAGGTTATCGGTGCAGGCTGTAAAGAATGCGATACGCTATATCAAAATGTAGCAGAGGCGGTAAAGGAGCTGGGGAAGGATGCTAAAATCGAAAAAGTAGAGGAGTTAATCGAGATTGTAAAGCTTGGGGTACTCAGTGCGCCATCCCTCATGATTGACGGGAAACTGATCGTAAGCGGACGGGTTCCCGGAGTCGGAGAGTTAAAAAAGCTTTTGTCTTAAAGGAAGGAGAAGCGTGATGCAAAAGGTAAAAACTGTAGCCATTGTCAGTCTCTCCAGCGGTGTTCTGGGAGAAGACTTTGTGCAGCATGAAGTAAAAATAGGCTTGGAACGCCTACGCCGTTTTGGGTTGGAAGTGAAATTCATGGAAAATGCTTTAAAAGGCTTAGACTATCTAAAAGAGCATCCGGAGAAGAGAGCAGAGGATCTCTTACAGGCTTTTTCCGATGACTCGGTAGATATGATTTTATGTGCCATAGGGGGAGTGGAAACTTACCGCCTGCTTCCCTATCTTTTTGAAGAGGGACAATTGGAAAAGGTTGTAAAGCAAAAGATTTTCCTTGGCTTTTCCGATACCACGATGAATCACTTGATGCTTCATAAATTGGGGATTAAGAGCTTTTACGGACAGGCTTTTCTACCGGATATTTGTGAGTTAGATGAGGAAATGCTGCCCTACAGCGAAAAATACTTTTCGGAATTGATTCAAAGCGGAAGCATTCGTTCTATTGAGCCGAGCCCTGTTTGGTATGAGGAGCGGACCGATTTTGGACCGAAAGCCATAGGAACAAAACGAGTTAGCCATGAGAATGAAGGCTTTTTACTCTTACAGGGAAGTCCTGTTTTTCAAGGAGAAATCTTAGAGGGCTGTATAGATACCCTCTATGATATCTTTGACACAACGAGGCACGAGGACTCTGTCGGCTTATGCAAAAAGTATACTTTATTTCCGGATTTGGAAGACTGGAAAGGGAAGATTCTTTTGCTGGAAAGTAGCGAGAATTGGCCAAATCCGGAGAAGTATAGGAAAATGCTCAAAGCCTTAAAGCAAAGCGGTATTTTCGAAGTTCTTAGCGGTGTGCTGGTGGGAAAGCCGATGGATGAGCGTTATACCAAGGAGCATCAGGAAATTCTTCCGGAGGTGATTGGTAATCCCACTCTTCCGATTGTCTTTAATCTGAATGTGGGACATGCCACTCCCAGAGCAATTATTCCCTTTGGCATTATGGCGAAGGTGGATGTTTCAGCACAAAGAATCAGTTTTACGGAAGCGTAAGGCTGATTCTTAACTAAAAAAGACACAAATTTTTCACAACTTAATTAGCACTCAACACTTGACAGTGCTAACAACTTGAGTATAATCATAATCAAGCAGAGGAACAGAGAAGACCGCAAGGACTTTAGAGGTTCTCACGATGATGAAGATTCTTCCCCTTGCTGAAAAAAACGACAAGAAATTAGAAGTCAAAAGAAGAGTATAAGGAGGAAAAAGATATGTTAGCACCTAGCATTTTTGGAGAGAATTTATTTGATGATTGGTTTGATTTTCCAAGTTTCGGAGGTCTTGGCAGAGTAGAGAATAAGCTTTACGGAGACCGCAGCGGAAGATTGATGAAGACAGATGTTCATGAGAAGGACGGACAGTACGATATGGATATCGACCTTCCGGGATTTAAGAAAGAGGATATCAAGGTAGAACTTCATGACGGCTATCTTCAGGTTAGTGCCGTGAAGGGCTTAAATGAAGAAGAGAAGGATGAGAAAGGTAAACTCATTCGTCAGGAGCGTTACTCCGGCTCTATGCAGAGAAGCTTTTATGTTGGAGACAGCATTAAGCAGGAAGATGTAAAAGCAAAGTTTGAACAGGGCGTTCTGAAGCTTTCCTTCCCGAAGGAAGGGGAGAAGAAGCTTCCGGAAAAGCAGCCGATTATGATTGAAGGTTAAGGCTGCCTTGTTGCGGAATTTAAGGCTGAGAAATGTAAAGAAAGAAGATGGAATTTAATAGATTCTATTTGGAGAAGGCTACAGGAAATAGAAAGGTATTTCTTGCAGCCTTTTTTCTTCTTAGAATTTGCTAAAAAAAAATAAGCTAAAAGAACCGGTAAATCCACTAAATCCACTTATAGCCATAAAATATACAATCCCGAAAGAACAGACACAATATCTTCACAAAAACAACATTGTTAAATTATTGACATTTTGAAAATAGAGGAGTAGCATGGGGGACGTAAAAAGTTGAAAGGTCTATTTAAGGAGGCTTAAGATGAGATTTACATTACCAAGAGACATTTATCACGGAGAGAATGCATTAGAGGCACTGAAGACTTTTAAAGGGAAGAAAGCCTTTGTCTGCGTGGGCGGCGGCTCTATGAAGCGTTTCGGCTTTTTGGACAGAGTAGTACAGTACTTACAGGAAGCCGGTATGGAAGTAAAGCTTTTTGAAGGGATTGAGTCCGATCCTTCCGTAGATACCGTAATGAAGGGCGCAAAGGAGATGCAGGACTTCGGACCGGATTGGATTGTTGCCATCGGCGGAGGTTCTCTATTGATGCGGCTAAGGCAATGTGGATTAAGTACGAGCATCCGGAGTGCACATTTGAAGATATGTGTAAGGTCTTCGGTATCCCGACACTGAGAAACAAGGCGAAGTTCTGCGCGATTTCCTCTACTTCCGGAACAGCTACCGAGGTAACTGCATTTTCCATTATTACAGATTACAAGAAGGGTATTAAGTATCCGATTGCCGATTTTGAGATTACTCCGGATGTTGCTATCGTTGATCCGGCTCTGGCACAGACCATGCCGAAGAAGCTTGTTGCCCATACCGGAATGGATGCTTTAACCCATGCGATTGAAGCCTATGTTTCTACCGCAAATTGCGACTACACGGATCCTTTGGCGCTGCACGCGATTGAGATGATTCGGGATGACCTGGTAGATTCTTATAATGAGGATAAGAAGGCCAGAAATGAGATGCACAACGCACAGTGCCTTGCCGGAATGGCATTTTCCAATGCACTTCTCGGAATCGTGCATTCCATGGCGCACAAGACCGGTGCCGTATTCGGAGATTTAGGTGCACACATTATTCACGGAGCGGCAAATGCCATGTACCTTCCGAAGGTTATCGCATTCAATGCAAAGGATGAGACGGCAAAGAAGCGTTATGCCAAGATTGCCGATGTAATCGGTCTTTCCGGACATACGGATGACGAAAAGGTAAAGGCATTAATTACTTACGTAAGAGGCTTAAACGACAAGCTGAATATTCCGCATTGCATTAAGAACTATGGTGCGGATTCCTATCCGACAGAGCAGGGCTTCGTTCCGGAGCAGGTTTTCTTAGAGAGACTGCATGACATTGCGGTAAATGCCGTTGCCGATGCCTGCACAGGCTCCAACCCCCGTCAGCCGAGCGTAGAGGAAATGGAAAAGCTCTTAAAGTGCTGCTACTATGACACGGAAGTGGATTTCTAAACAAGAAAGCGAATTCTATTTTGTATTTACGCGTTATGATTAAAAGCAAGCTCCTCGAATGTTTTTAGTGGGGAGCTTGCTTTTTTATCTTAATATTCCTATAATTTTGTAAAAATTTATATTTTAAGTATAAAGAAAAGGAGAATTTATGGGAGAATCATATTTTGATGGTGGCTTGTTTCAGTTAATCGGGTGGAAACTTTTGGGGGCTTTAATCATTTTGTGTACCTTTGGTATTTGTACTCCTTGGGCAATATGCATGATTTATAACTGGGAAATCTCTCATACTGTGATTAACGGACATCGTCTTCGTTTTACCGGTACAGCGACCGGCTTATTCCTGCAGTGGATTAAATGGTTTTTCCTCTGCATCATCACTTTCGGTATATACGGCTTTTGGGTAGGAATTGCTTTGAAAAAGTGGCAGGTTGCGCATACCGAGTTTGCTAATTAAGCTTCTATAAAAAAACATATTTAAAGAAAAGAGTAAGAGCCTTTTTCCGGAAGTTCCCGGGGCTCTTATTTTTTTGACTATGGAAATATAATAAAAAATTTTTTTTCATAGATTGTAAATGGCGCTGTATTTGATACAATAGGTCTATTGCTGCCATCGGCAGTAAAAAACAGAGAAGGGGGTTTTTATGAGTTGGAAAAAACGCTGATTGATTTAAGGGGAATTACCAAATCTTTTGATGGAGAGCTGATTTTGGATGATCTGAACCTTTCCATAAGAGAGAACAGTTTCGTAACTTTGCTCGGGCCTTCGGGTTGTGGCAAGACGACCACACTTCGTATTATCGGAGGCTTTGTGCATCCGGATAAAGGACAGGTATTTTTTGAGGGAAAAGACATCACCAATTTGCCGGCAAACAAACGGCAGTTAAATACGGTATTTCAAAAATATGCTCTATTTCCTCACATGAATATTGCGGAAAATATTGCCTTTGGACTGAGGATACGCAATAAGTCGGAGGCTTATATTCGGGATAAGATTCAATATGCTTTGAAGCTTGTGAACTTACAAGGCTATGAGAAGCGTTCCGTGACTTCGCTTTCCGGCGGGCAGCAGCAAAGAATCGCTATAGCAAGAGCGATCGTGAATGAGCCCAGAGTCTTACTTTTGGACGAACCCTTGGGGGCTTTGGACTTAAAGCTTCGGCAGGAGATGCAATACGAACTGATTCGCTTAAAAAATGAATTGGGAATTACCTTTATCTATGTTACCCATGATCAGGAAGAGGCACTGACCATGTCCGATTATGTGGTGGTAATGAATCAGGGTTATATCCAGCAGGCGGGCTCCCCCGAGCAGATTTATAATGAGCCGGAAAATGCCTTTGTGGCGGATTTTATCGGCGATTCCAATATCGTACCGGGCATTATGTTAGAAGATAGACTGGTACAAATTTTTGGTGCAAACTTCCCTTGTATTGATGAGGGCTTTGGCCGAAACAAACCTGTCGATGTGGTTATCCGACCGGAGGACGTGGAAATTTTGGAAGACGGAGATGATCGTGCAATTCTTAAAGGAACAATGACGCACATCATTTTCAAGGGAGAAATCTATGAGATGGAATGCACCACCGAGGATGGCTTCGAGTGGTTGGTGCACTCCACGGAGATGCATGAGCCGGGAAAGAAGGTGGGACTCTATGTCAGACCTTCCAATATTCAGATAATGAATAAGCCCGAGTCTGAGGACGAGGAGGCTATCGGCGTTGAAGAATAAAGAGAATACCTTACTGGCCACACCCTACTTAGTTTGGATGTGTGGCTTTATTGTCATTCCGCTGGCACTCGTGATTTACTATGCCTTTACGACGAAGGCGGGTGCCTTTACGCTGGAAAATGTAGGGCAGATTTTACTGTGGGAAAATTACAAGCCCCTGGTTTTGGCACTGCTTCTTTCTTTAGCAAGTACGGTGCTCTGTTTTGTTTTTGCCTTTCCGCTTGCTTTAATTCTTCGCAATAAGAAAATCGGAAAAGGCTCCTTTGTGGCGTTTATTTTTATTCTTCCCATGTGGATGAATTCGCTGCTTCGCATTCTTGCGTGGCAGACTTTATTGGAGCGAAAAGGGGTGCTGAATGAGATTTTGTTTTCTTTGCATTTACCAAGACAGAACCTCATCAATACTCCCTATGCGATTATTCTGGGCATGGTTTATGACTTCCTGCCCTTTATGATTTTGCCGATTTACAACACCTTAAGTAAAATCGATGACAACACCATTGATGCGGCCTATGACCTTGGGGCGAGCTTCTTCACAACGCTTTGGAAGGTGATATTACCGCTTTCCGTTCCAGGGATTGTATCGGGGGTGACCATGGTTTTTGTTCCGGCACTCACTACCTTTGCCATTTCGAATATCCTTGGAGGCGGAAAGATTTACCTAATCGGAAATGTTATCGAGCAGGAGTTTACGACAAATTCCAATTGGAATGTGGGCTCCGGCCTTTCCATGATTCTGATGCTCTTTATCATTCTTTCCATGGCGGTCCTTTCCCGCTATGACAACGGAGAGGGGGCGATGTTTTAATGGAAAAAAGAGGAAAAAAATATTTGGAAAACGGTTATTTAGGCTTGGTGGTGCTCTTTCTCTATGCACCTATATTCATGCTGACCACGCTTTCCTTTAATGCGGGACGAAGCAGAGCTCATTTTTCCGGCTTCAGCCTTCAGTGGTATGCGGAGATGTTTCAGGACGAGGCAATTTTGCAGGCCTTAAAGAATACATTGATCATTGCATTTTTGTCGGCCTTTATCGCGACTGTACTGGGTACCATGGCGGCGATTGCGATTCGGAAAATGAAGAAGCTCCCGAGAAACTTGATTATCGGGGTAAGCAATGTTCCGATGCTGAACGCGGATATTGTGACCGGTATTTCTTTGATGCTGATGTTTATTGCCTTCCGTTTTAGCTTGGGCTTTAACACCATACTCATTTCCCATATTACCTTTAATCTGCCTTATGTTCTTCTTTCTGTGCTTCCGAAGATTCGGCAGAGCTCACAGGTAAGCTATGAGGCGGCACTTGACCTTGGGGCGACTCCGCTTTACGCCTTCTTTAAGGTAGTGCTTCCGGATATCATGCCGGGGGTTTTATCAGGATTTTTACTGGCCTTTACCATGAGCCTCGATGACTTTATCATCACGCACTTTACCAGAGGCGCGGGCATCGATACCATTTCTACACTGGTCTATTCCGAGGCAAGAAAGGGAATCAAGCCGACGATGTATGCCCTGTCTACCCTCATTTTTGTGACGGTTTTTGTGGTTTTACTTTGTGCGAACTTTGCACCGGGATTTTTTGAACGGAAGAAGGAGAAGACTGCATAAAGCGAATATTTGCCGAATCACCTTCGCACATCTCTTCAAAAGGCGCTTTAAAGCACTCTTTTATCGAGCTCTTTTCGCTGTATATTTCCCTCAAGACCCACTGCGTTCCCTATTTGTTCCATGCACTTATTCACTCGTGCTCCTAGCGAACTCGCTACGCTCAAACACGCTTCGCACTCGTTAGTTAGCATGGAACAAATAACGGGAGCCTCGCGATGGTCTTTTCGTGAAATATACAGATAAAGAGCAGGTTTAAAATAGAGCAGTCCTAAAAAAGAGTGCGACTTGTAAAAAAGTTGATATATTGTTATAACGTTTGAAATTTTCAATACTAAGAGTAGGAAAAGATTATGTTAAAAAAAGGAAATAATAGTAAAAGAAATTTTCGTACCGGCGGATGCTCTCGTAAGATCGCAGTTCTTTCGGTGCTCTTCCTTTGTCTTACTTTCACCTTTTTCGTAGCTTGCGGTAAGGGTGAGACGAATACTGCGGAGCAAGGGGATCAGGCGGATGCGCAGGGGGACAATGTCGTTACGGTCTACAATGCGGGAGAGTATATAGACCCGGAAGTTCCGAAGCTCTTTGAAGAAGAGACGGGAATCAAGGTGATTTACGATACTTTTGAGACAAACGAAGAAATGTATCCGGTTATTCAGGCCGGAGGGGTTGTTTACGATGTGGTTTGCCCTTCCGACTATATGATTGAGAAAATGATGCAAAATCATCTCCTGCAGGAGGTTGATTTTAACAATGTCCCGAATATCAAAGAAATCGGAAAACAGTATATGGAAATGTGCGAGCAGTTCGACCCCGGGAATAAATATGTTGTACCGTATACCACGGGAACGGTAGGAATTCTTTATAATAAGAGAATGCTGGATGAACTCGGCGTGCCCTATCCGACCAATGGGCAGACCTATGGAATCCTAAGCTCAAGGGAGAAATTCTTATGCAGGACTCCGTGCGAGATGCCTTTATGGTGGCATTAAAGATGGAAGGGCATTCCATGAATACCGTGAGCGATGCGGAGCTGGATGAAGCTTTACAGGACCTTATCAAGCAGAAGCCTTTGGTTCAGGCCTATGTAGTGGACCAGGTTAGAGACAAAATGATTGGAGAAGAGGCTGCGGTCGGTGTCATTTACTCCGGAGAAATCCTTTATGTACAGGATGAGCTGGAAGGCACGGATGTGGAAATTGACTACGCAATCCCCGAGGAAGGCACGAATGTCTGGTTTGACGGTTGGGTGATTCCCTACAATGCAAAGCATAAGGAAAATGCCGAAAAATGGATGAACTTCCTTTGCAGACCGGATATTGCCGCGAAAAACTTTGAATATATTACCTATCCGACCCCGAATACAGGAGCGCTTGCGCTTTTGGATAAGAGTTATACGGAAAATAAGGCTGTTTTCCCGGATATGGAGAAATTGTTGGAAAAGGGAGAGGTCTACACTTACCTCGGAGAGGAAAATGAGGCCAAGTACAATAATCGCTGGAAGATTTTGAAGGCATCGTAAGGTGATTATAATTATCTTTTAGAAAAATTTTTCCGAAAAAAAATATAGAAGAGTTCTTCCACTTCAAAATAAAGCTATTCCCGGAAAGTAAATTTTGTTAGAATAAAAGAAATAAAAAACTTTTACGCAGTGTTAAAGGGGGAAAGATAATGCGCTCAAAATATGTGGCTTATATCGGTTCTTATTCCTACACCGGTTCTGCAAAAGGGATTACTATCTGTGATGTGGATATAGAAAAAGGGAAATTCACGAAGAGAACAGAAATAGAAGTGAACAATTCTTCTTATGTTGCAGTTTCGAGAGATCAGAAAACACTTTATTCCATTGCGGATGAGGGTGTAGTTGCTTTCCGGATTCTGGATAATGGAGGCTTAAGCAAGTTAAATACGAGAAATATTCGAGGCATGAGAGGCTGTCATTTGGCTGTGGATAAGAGTGGACAGTATCTTACGGTCTCCGGCTATCATGATGGAAAAGCCACATTACTGGCTTTGAATCCGGACGGTTCTGTGGGAAATATCATTGACGGTGTATATGATCAAGGTGTCGGATCCGTTGCCGAAAGAACCTTCCGTCCCCATGTTTCCTGTGCCAGAATGACGGATGACCAGAAATATATTTTAATTGCGGATTTGGGAATTGATCAGGTTAAAATCTTTCGTTTTGACAAGGCAGACGGAAAGATGCGCCAGATTGATACACTTCGCTGTGAACTGCAATCCGGTCCGAGACATTTCCGCTTCTGTCCTGATAGAAAATACTTGTATCTTCTCTATGAGTTGAAAAATGTAATCGATGTTTACGCTTTTCATGAAGAAGAGGGGGGAGACGAGGTTACTCTTGAGAAGATTCAGACTATCCCCACCTATAAGGAAAAGGATCAGGACCCTTTAATTGCGGCTTGTCAGATGCGTTTCTCTCCGGATAAGGATGCGTCTCATCTTTTTGTATCGAATGCGGGGATTAATACCATTTCCATTTATGATAGAGATATTAAGACGGGGCTTCTGACCATGAAGGGGAGCTTGCCGATTGGGGGAGAATATCCGAAGGATTTCTGCATTTTCCCGGATGAAAAGCATATCGCCGTTGCAAATAACGAAAGCGGTACGATTACGTTCTTGAATATTGACTATGAGCACGGGCTTCTGTCTATGTGTGCGAGAGAACTGGAAATTGATGAGCCGAACAGCATATGCATGGTAAAGCTCCAAGGTTAAATGGGCTTGCAAGGTGGCTCTTCAAAGATAAAGTTACTGTGTAAGAGTTTGCTTGAAGCTTAAAGTTACTATGTAAGGAGAGGTATGGGCGGAAGTATTTTTGGAAAGATTTTCCGTATTAGTAGCTTTGGAGAGTCGCATGGAAAGGCTCTGGGGGTCGTTGTGGACGGTTGCCCGGCAGGACTTTCGCTTTCTGAAGCGGATATTCAGCCTTATCTGGAGCGAAGAAGACCGGGAAAGAACTTGAAAATGACCCAAAGAAAAGAGGGGGATCAGGTAGAGATTCTCTCCGGTGTCTTTCAGGGACTGACTACGGGAACTCCGATTGCGTTAATGGTTCGAAATGAGGATCAGCGTTCGAAGGACTATGGAGATATTGCCGAATCCTTCAGGCCGGGACATGCAGACTATGGCTTTTTCAGTAAATACGGGTTTCGGGACTACCGTGGAGGCGGACGTTCTTCCGGGAGAGAAACGCTTGCGAGAGTGGCTGCCGGAGCGATTGCGAAGAAAGTATTGCAGGAGCTTCAAGTCGAAGTGGATGCCAAGGTAATGGAGCTTGCGGGAATCTCTCTCTTTCCACTTCGGAAGGCCGAGCAGAAGCGGATGCACGCATTCTTAAGCTAAGAGAAGAGGGCGATTCTGCAGGAGGTGTTGTGGAATGCAGAGTGAATGGACTGTTCCCCGGTGTCGGAGAGCCGGTTTTTGATAAGCTGGATGCCCGCATTGCAGAGGGGATAATGTCTATCGGAGCGGTAAAAGCGGTCGAAATCGGAGACGGAGTGGCTGCTTCGAAGGCATTGGGTTCCGAAAATAATGATTCGTTTTTTACGGTTGAAGCTTTTCCGGAAAGTAGAAAGGGGGATATTTCTATAGAGGAAGTGGGCGAATCAGATGAATCGGAAAGAGGGGGCACAGAAGAAGATTATTTTTTTAGAAAATAATTTAATACGGCTGAAAAAAAAATCAAATCATAGCGGAGGAATCTTAGGAGGAATGAGCGATGGATCCGAGATTCTTATCAGAGCGAGCTTTAAACCGACTCCTTCCATCAGCAAAGTGCAAGATACAGTAAAGGAAAGCGGAGAGCCGATTTCTATAAAAATAAAGGGACGACATGATCCGACCGTGGTAGAACGTGCTACGGTAGTGGTAGAGGCTATGACAGCGATTGTGGTGCTGGACTGTTTACTGGAAAATATGAGTGCAAGACTGGAGAACGTGAAAAAAATATATCAGAAGGAGTAGCGCTATGGACGTTCATGCAAGTGTTACCGTGGTTTTACTTTTTATTTTGGCAGTTTTGGGGTTCGTTTTCCTTTTCTTTTTTGTGGGTGATCTACGGAAAAACAGAGAGAATATGGAAAAAGAAACAAGTTTTTTTCTGGGCAGTCTGATTTCTTTTGTTATCAATTTTTTTGATGTCTTCGGGATTGGGAATTTTGCACCGGGAGCTTCCCTTTATAAAGGCTTAAAACAAACGGATGACCGCTTGATTCCGGGAACTTTAAATGTAGCTTGTACCATACCGGTTATTGCGGAGGCCTTTTTGTTTATTCATGGGGTCAGGGTGGAACCGCTTACCTTAGTGAGTATGATTGTGTCGGCTATGGTTGGGGCATGGGTTGGTGCAGGTTTCATTTCCAGATTGTCGAAGGAAAAAATCCAGCTGGTTATGGGCGTGGCCATGACTTTAATTGCATTTGTTATTATAGCGCAGGTGACGAATCTGGTGCCGGTGGACGGAACAGCAATCGGTCTGCATGGGATCAAGCTCGTTATTGCGGTTACAGGTAACTTTTTTCTCGGTGCAGTAATGACTGCCGGAGTCGGATTGTATGCACCTTGTCTTGCGCTTGTCTGTCTTTTGGGAATCAATGTTTCCGTTGCCTTTCCGATTATGATGGGAGCCTGTGCCTATCTTATGCCGGTGGCTTCTATTCGTTTTATCAAGCAGAACAGCTACAATCGGAAGCTGGCACTCGGAGGAAATATCTTCGGTACGATTGCAGTTATTCTGGCTTTTCGAGTTTACCTCTTAATCAGTGGGTCGTTACCTTCGCATGCTTTGAAAATCATTGTAATCTGTGTGATGTTTTATACTGCGATTTCTATGTTTTATTCTCTGTACAAGGAAGAAAAAGGGAGGAGCAAACATAGAGACATAGAATGACATAGAGGATAAGAGAATAAAAGGATAAGAGAATAAAAGGATAAGAGAATAAAAGGATAAGAGAATAAAAGAATAAAAGAACTAAACTATCAAGAGATGATAGATAATGGAATTATTAAACAAAACAGAAAAATAGATAAAAAAACAATAAGTTTTTTTAGAGAAAAGAAGAAATACCATAGCGAAATAAAAGCATTGTGCAGTAAAATAAGAGGCTGTGAGTTAATATTGTGTGAAAAAGACAGAGGGCGATATCGGCTTTGTCTTTTTACTGTGAAAGAAGAGGCTAAAAATGAAATTTATCAAGAGCATTCATGCTGTAGATTCTCATACAGCAGGTGAATCAACCAGAGTGGTAGTAGGGGGAATCCCTAAGATTCCGGGAAAGTCGATGCCGGAGAAAAAAGAGTGGTTAGAGAAGAACTTGGATTACTTGAGAACTGCAATCATGCTTGAACCAAGAGGCCATAACGATATGTTTGGTTCTATCATGACGCAACCTACTGCAGATGAGGCGGATTATGGTATCATTTTTATGGACGGTGGCGGATACCTCAATATGTGCGGGCATGGTACTATCGGTGCGATGACCGTTGCGGTAGAAACCGGAATGGTGGAGGTTACAGAGCCGGTTACGAAAATTGTTCAGGAGGCTCCTGCGGGAATCATTCTTGGTCATGTGCAGGTGAAAAATGGAAAAGCGAAGAAAGTAAGCTTCCAGAACGTTCCTGCTTTTCTTTACAAAAAGGATCAAGAGGTAGAGCTTCCCGGTCATGGAAAGATTAAGTTTGACATTTCCTTTGGCGGCTCTTTCTTTGCGATTGTTAAGGCGGATCAGGTAGGACTTGAGATTAAGCCGGAAAATGCGGCGGAGTTACAGGAACTGGGGATTCAGCTCAGAGACATTATCAATAAGGAAATTCCTGTACAGCATCCTACGCTTTCTCATATTCACAGCGTGGACTTGGTGGAGTGGTGGTCAGAGACAGAAACCAAGGATGCAACTTTAAAGAACTGCGTGGTCTTCGGACAGGGACAGGTAGACCGTTCTCCTTGCGGAACCGGAACCTGCGCAAAGATGGCAACCTTATTTGCTAAGGGAGAACTGAAGGTCGGAGAGAAGTTCTATTATGAGTCCATCCTCGGCACTATTTGAGGGAGAGATTCTTGGTACGACCAAGGTGGGAGACTATGATGCCGTGATTCCGCAGATTACAGGTTCAGCTTATATTACCGGATTTAATCACTTTGTGATTGATGAGGAAGATCCTGTAAAATACGGCTTTGTTTTGAAATAAAATGAGCTGTCTTGTGTTTTGCCGGATGGCGCTCATTAGAATAAAGACTAGCGAACTAACCTAGCGAGGAATGGCAGTATGGAAGGAAGACTTACTAGAGCTAGCGGCGAAAAGAGCGCAAGAAGAGAAAAATTTATTTTTCTCTTCTTATTTTGCTGTTCTCTTCTTTGGGCTTTTTTCTTTTTTTTCAATAGCGGAAATGCGGAAAGGCTTATGGAAAAGAAAAGTCTGCTTGCCCTAGGCGAAGTAGGAGTGCTTTCTCTCTATATTTTTGCTGTTTTGTTTTTTCGTAAGCGAATCTTTACAAGCAAAAAGAACTATCTGCTTTGCCTTTCTTTTCCCTTGCTTCTTTCTGCATACTTACATCGTTTTCTTCTTCCTTTGGGGATTTCGCTCTTATATTTTTCTTTATTGGCATCAGTTTTTGGCTTTCTTCTTTCCGGAAAGCTAAGCTATTTTCCAAAGAAAATGAAGGAACTGCTTGCTTCATTACCCTATAAGGTAGAGGCTTTTCTCATCCTTCCATTTCTTTTTATCCAGATGAATCGCAGCAATATTGCCTTGGACTATGACTCGCTTCGCTATGGTCTAAGGGGGGAATATACTCTTTTTTCTTTTCCGGATGCTGTATTTACCGGAGGGCAATCATTGAGTGAAGGAATCCATTCATTCCTGAAAGGCTTTTTCAGTTCGCACGGTTTACTCAATGCCGTATACAGCTATCCAAAGGGACTGGAGCTTCTTACCGCGCCTCTCACTGTTTTACCGGGATATGGTTTTCTTCTGGCTTTTCAGATCTGGACTTATCTGGCGATTGCTTTGGTCTTGTTTTTACTATCAAGAAGAATTCATCTCAAAAGCGGGATGCCGATACTTCTTTTGTTTTTCTTTTTTTCCTCAATCGGAAATATGTCGATTACTGCAAAAACGGATAATATTACCTTGCTTTTTGCAAGTCTTAAGTCTATATTTTTTTATGCGAAGGGAGAACGAAAAAAACAGCGTTTCCATGCTGATTCTCAGTTATAGCTTTAAGCCGACAGCAGTAGTCTTTAGTACTCTGATTTTTAGTCGGACTATTTCTAGACAGCCTTCTTAAGGGAACAATCAGGGAGTTTTTCTTTAAGGAAATAACTTCGGAAGGGAGAGAACTGAAGAAGTAAGAGTTAAAGAAGTAAGAGTTAAAGAAGTAAGAGTTAAAGAAGTAAGTGCCAAAGAAGTAAGACATCCCAAAAAAAGGGAAAAGAGAATCAGACAATTTTTGTATTTTAGGAACTCGACAGGAGGGCTCTACAGTCCTATTGTTTTTTTCGCTTCTTTTTACCTTCCTGGTTACACTTCGCACCTTTCTGATTACCGGTTTACCCTTTTCTACTACTTTTACGGGAATCTTTCAGGCAATGGGATTTTCCGTAAAGTGGCCCTTTAATCTGGATGCTCATGTGGATTATAGCGGAGAAAAACCTGCTTTTTGAGATTGTTCTTTCTGTTGTGAAGAGAGTCTTTTTTTCCTTTTTTATCCTGTGGGTGAGGATATGGAACATGTCAGCATTGCGTGGAGCGGAGTAGTATTTCCGGCAGTTCTTTTCTTGGCATTTAAGAATGCCATTTGTGTTGTCTTCCCAAAGGGGAAAAAATCTGCAATGAAAGGTATCGAGGGGTTGAAAGATGAAGGACGGAATTACTCATATTTACGGATTGTTTTTCTCTTAATCAGTTTTTTCTCTCTCTTAAGCTTTTTTATGCTTTGGCAGATTGACGGAAATTACTATATTTTGTGGGAGTGTCTTGCGCTTTTACTGGCGGCTTCTTCTCCTTTATGGAGTGAAAAGCAGAGCTCTTTAGGGACAAATAAGTGGATAAAGAGGCTTTTCCCATTAACCTATCTCGCTTCAATATTGATTACACTTGTAACCTCTTGGGCGGGAGCGGTCGGTTTTACACCGATTGATTTTGTGAATAAGGGCTATTATGACCATTTTGCTGTGGAAAAGGATAAGCAGGCAAAACGGGGAAGTCTTCCTCTTTTTCTGAAAATGGCAGAGAATCCGAACAATCATGTTCTCGCTGTTGCAGAAACACCGGAATGCTATCAGATTCCCTGCATTGTGGAAAGTATTACCGATGTGGAGGGATCCGGAGGAAGCCCGGGCCTCCATAATGATCCGCTTTACTTTGCGTGGTTTTTAAAATGGGCAAAAACGGATTACATTTACATAGAGAAACCCTTTTTAGAAGAAGAAAGAGAAAAGAGAATAAAGAAAATGCTCGGGCAGATGGCAGAGCTCGGAATCCTGATAGAGCCGGAATTTTCCACAGAGCCTTCTGCAATGATGAGCGTGGATGACTTTGACTTAGCATGGCTTTTAGGAAGACAAGAGGGAGGAGAGAAAGATTTCAAGAATTTAACAAAAACGCAAGATAGTTTTCCGAAATACCTTCTTGTGAAAGTGAATCAGTCTCGCTTAGAATATGCGTGGAGAGAAGAGCCGTATCCTATGCTTACGAAAGACGAAGAGGAGAATGCGAAGAGGGTGTGGGCTTGGATAGAACGGGAATTAGATACAAAATAATGGAAGCGCATGAGGGTGAAATGAGTAGTGTGAGAGAACAAAACAGTTTGCAAGCAGAAGACCGCTTAAAGGGTCAAGATAGCGTGAAGAAGCAAAGCTTGCAGGATGAAGATTATGTAGAGAAAAAAAATAGTTTGCAAGTGGAGGAGAAAAGAGAGAAAAGACAGAAAAGACAGGGAAAGATATTTAGATTGCTTTTCTTCCTGTGCAGCTTTTGCCTGTTAATGCTTTTTGCCTTTTATGTAAACAGGCATATCCATATTAAAGCCTTATATATGGATGACCTGTATCTCTTTTCTTTCTTTCGGGAGCAGGATTTCTTGACCTTCAGCTTTCCGATAGGAGAGGCGGTGCGATTTCGTCCGGTTTACTGGGCTCTTAGCTATATCGAAATGGTCTTTGTGGGGAACGATCCCAACCGCTACTGGTATTTCAATGTGGTATTAAATGGCCTTTTGGCTTGTTTCCTTTGCTATTTTTCCTGGGTGGTTTCAAAGGGAAAGAAAATTGTCTCTCTTTCTTTAAGCCTTATTTTTCTGTCTGCTCATTTTGCGTATTATCAGATTGCGCAGGCACTCGGGATACTGGAGACCTTGGCACTGGGATTTTCCCTGATTACGCTTTATTTCCTTTATCAAGAGCTCAATGAAGAAAAGCATTTTTTGCGAAACCTTATTTTTTCTCATATTTTTTTCTTCTTACTTGTTTTTACACATGAACGTTATATAGCTTTGCTTCCTCTTTTCTATGTTCCGCTGCTTTTTAGGGGGAGAGCAGGGGAAGCGAAGATTTTGACAGGAGGAAAAATCCTCCCTCTTGCTCAAGCTTTTCTTTTTTATGCTATTCGCAAGTTTGCCATTGGTTCTTTCATTCCAAAGGGGACGGGCGGAACGGAAGTTACGGAAAGCTTTAAACTTGAAGAAGCCCTGCAGAATGCCTTTACAGAGGTTTATTACATCTTCGGCTTTCAGAAGGGGCCGGAGCATTTAAATGGAATCCCTTGGGAGAAGGTCAGTCCGGATATACGGAAACTGGTCTATGCATCGATTGCTGTTCTGGCTTTCACAGTGCTCTTCTGCCTGATTTTTGCGTTCGTCCGCATTTTTAAGACGGATAAAAGCGCAGGAAGAAATGCAGGAAGCAGTATCGAAAGCGGCAGTGGAAGCAGCATAGAAAACAGTATAGGAAAGAAGGCTACAAAAGATTTAGTAAACAATTCGGTAAGTGACTCGGTGAATAACTTAAGAAAAGACCAAAAAGCGTGAAAAAGCTCTCCCGCCTTCAGAGCTTTATCGGAAACAATATTTTATTCTTACTGTTTATCGCGATGTGTATCGGTTCTTCTTCCGTGACGATTCGCGTGGAAATGCGCTGGGTTTATGTGAGTTTTGCAGCCTCTCTCCTCTATTTTTCGTATTTGCTGGGCGTGAGCAGGCTGCCGCTCGGTACGCTTTTCTGCCTAGCCTTTATTTGCCTGCGCCTTCCGGTGGAGCGCTACTACCGTTCCTATTTTCCACAGATTTATTTCTGGGAGGATCAGGATAGGATGAATTCCTTGGCAGAGCAGACCATAGAAAAGTACGGACGAGACTATGTTTTGGGTAAGCAGGTCTATATTCTGGAAAACAGCTATAAGATGAGTAAGTTTTACGGAGATACCTTCTTTCAGGTCTTTGATGAGGATTTCAGCGGACACGGTACGAAGATTCATTTCTTCAAGGATTTTAGGGAGCTTCCGTCGGAAGCAAATTCCTCTAACAGTATTGTTTTAAAGGAAGTGCCGGAGGAAAGAGGCTATAAGGATATTACCCAGGAGGTATTTCCAAACCTCTGATGTTAGAAGATTCTCCGGATCGGAGAAAGGATAAATCTGATTTTTGAAATGTAGAAGTGAAAAATAGATTTGCTTCTATGCTTCGAAAGCAGAAAAATGTAGAGCAGTTTTCGCTGATAGCATGACTTGGTTGGAAAACCGCATCTAAAAAATGAATTTGCTTCAAACTACTATAAAATAAAAGGACATAATTTTGCTGAGAAAGGAAGGGAGAGTATGGCAGGGCATGAGGGAAAAAACAGAAATATACCGGTGACCGGGTCAGAAGTTTCTACTGCACCGACTTCCGGCGAAGAAGCTTCCGGAGAGCGGGTTCCCTTAGGGCAAGGTTTTGGGGCATCGGCTTCGTGCAAGCATCTGCTTTCCAAGGGGAAAGAAGGGAAGCTCCCTGTTGCTTTATTGCTCCTTTCTTTCCTCATGGCGCTTGCCATTCTCTTTTATGTTCTTCTAAGTACTACGGATGTTTTGTATTCCGACTATATCCGGCTGGTAAATTCCTATTTGGGAAAGCCGTTTCAGCTTGGGGATTTACTGCAAAAGGATATTTTAACCAGAATTCCCTTGACCTATTTCTTTAGGGAAATAAACCGTCATTCTTTTGGTTATACCCTGATTTTTGACCGGGCACTTGGGGTACTGGGACTATTCTTAGCCAGTAAACCCTTACTGCTTTTTATGAGAAAAAAGCAGCTGCCCTTTTCACAGCAGCTTTTGTTTTTACTTCTTTTTTACAGCTTAAATAAGTGGGAAATGCTTTTAAACGGCTCGGGTTATATTCATTTTCTGGCCTTTTCAGTATTTTATGACTATTTCTATGCTTTGGATCAGGCCTTCAGTAAGAAAAGCTCCTTGCTTGTTCTATCGATTTATCCGCCATTTATTTTACTGGTGGCAGGGCCATATTGCTTGGCGGTATTCCTTTCCTGCTTTGCCCTGTTCTTCTTCCTGGCTTTGGGGAAGAAGCTATGGGATATGAAGGGGACGATTCTTCTCCTTATTTCCAATGGACTTTGTCTCTTTCTGTATCTTCTCAGTAATCATTATGCGGTGTATGAATATGCCGGGGCGGAAAGCATTTCCCTAAGGGAAGTACTGCAAAATCATCTGCTTTTTGTGGTGAAATTTATCTTTTACGGCTTTTTCCTCTATGCTTGTTTCCGGTGAAAATCTGGAGAAGCTTCTTAGAGATGGCGTGATACAGGGAAAAAGGGGTTGTTCTGCTTGAGGGCATTTGTGCTTTTCTTTTATGTTCTTATGATACTGTTGTATCTTTTGGAGGTTTTTGCATCTTCGAATAATTCGAGAACTAAGACATTGTACATGAAAAATAAGGAAGCCTTCTCGTCGAAGCAGGGGCAAATGGCTGAGCAAAAGCAGACAGATTCGAATGCCCTGGCAGGGGGGAATGTTGGAGAGACTTTCTACTTCGGTTTATTGCCGGGCCTACTGCTTCTTCACGGTTTAGCCAGTCATGCTCTGGTTTTCCTCACTCGCTATATGTTTTTAAAGGAAAGCTATGCCTTTCAAAGCCGCTATGCCCTGCAATACCAAAGTGCTTTGTTGGGAGCATTTTTGCTGTTGTTCTTGTGGAAAAATGAGAACCGAGCAAGTTTGGTAGAGAAAGCAAGAACAGCAAAAGGCAGACTTGTCGTTTGTCTTCTGTTTAGCGGAATCTTTCTTTTGGGAACCCTGTGGACAGACCGCAGTGAATGGGGAAAATCCATGTATAGAAGGGAACATTATGAGCGTATGTGGAGCTATTCCCATGACCTTTCCGCCTATTCCGATGAGGAACTGGAAGATGTTTGAGTATCGTCATGGCGGAGAACGAATTCGGAAGGCCTTTGCCATCTGGGAGCAGGTGAAAAAGGACTGGAGAGAAAGAAGGTAAGGAGGCTAATCTCCAAGCTCAAACGGTAGATGCAACAGCTTTCATGGGGGAGATAGAGAAGTTCAAAAAAATCTCTTTTCGGGCATGGGAAATAAGCCAAGTGAACATTGATTAGATGAATTAATTAATTTGGGTTTAAAGGTATTTCCTATCTGTTACGGTGGATGTGAATATAGGAATCAAATATCGGGATTTCATTGTGAAAAGGCTCAATTTTATGCCAATGATATTCCCCTGATCAAGGAGATGGTAAATGCTGGAAATCAAAGGCTTGAAGAAGAGCTTTAAAGCAAAAGAAGTTTTGAAAAATCTGAATTTTTCCATAAAGGAAGGAGAGATCGTCTGTTTATTGGGGAATAATGGAGCCGGAAAGACCACCTTAATTAACTGTATTCTTCGCATGATCCAGGCAGATGCAGGCTCTATACTCTTGGATGGGCGAGACATTTTTACGTATAATAACGAAGAGTATTTTTCCAAGGTAAATGCTTTGCTGGAATCCAGTGTGAATGTTTATGACTATCTTACAGGATGGCAAAATATTGAGTACTTTTCCGGACTACTGAAACTCGATTCCGAGAACGAGAAAATAAAAACGTATATTTCCTTGTTCGAATTGGAGGAGGCTATCCATGAAGCTGTAGGGACTTATTCTCGAGGAATGCGACAAAAGCTGGCTTTATTGATTGCCCTAATGTCCTCTCCGAAGCTCTTGCTCCTAGATGAGCCTACTTTGGGGCTGGATATACAGAGTAAGTTATCCGTTATCCAGATATTGAATACCATTATAAAAACAGAGAAAATTGCAGTATTACTCACGTCTCATCAAATGGATGTGGTACAAAAGCTTCAAAGTAGAATACTGATTTTAAAGGATGGAGTCGTACATGAATTCGATAAAACGGATTACGAAGACAAGGATTTATATATGGTTTCCTTTATAAAGGATAATGTGCCGGAATGTGACACGGTTCGGGGAAGCTTTCAGGATATATATCAAAGCTATTATAAAAAATATGAAATTCTGGAAATAAGAAAAAAGGAAAGAGACTTGGAAGAAATATTGCTGGAGGTTTTCCATGAAACTGATTAAGGCTGAATTCAAAAAAAGTCTGATAGAGGCGGCCAGCTATTATCCGGATTATATTGTGGGCATATTAACAGATATTTTGTTACTCGTAATAGTTATGCATACGGAGGGGGAACAAGAGGAAAAGCTCTTTGCTTATGTTTTATGGATTTTGGTAAATGGTGTTTTATCGGAAGCGTCTTTATGTATATCCACGGAAAAGCAGATGGGAACTTTGCAAAACCTGATGATTAAACCCTATTCCATTATGCAAATTATTAGCGTAAAAACCTTGGTTTGGTTTTTGCTAAATAGTGTTAAAGCTTGTATTTGCATAGGAATAGCCTCTTTATTTATAAAGCTTAGCTTTCGATTTGAATCTTTTTATATTGTTATCTTGGTGTGCTTTGGCTGTATGGGGATATCCTATATACTGTCTGCCTTAACCCTCATTTTTACGAAAATGGCCTCTTTTGTCAGCATTGTAGGCTATCTGTTTTTATTTCTTTCCGGCAGTATCCTTTCTTTACCGGGATATCTGAACTATACCAATCCGCTATCGGCAGGTTCCCATTTTTATGCTCTCTGGATTCGTAAAACAGCAGGTGTTAAAGATTTTTTCATGTTACTGATTCTATGTGCAGTATATTTCTTTGTAGGAAAAGAAATTTTTGCCTTTGTTTTTCGAAGAAGTAAACAGTTTAAATGGACCTATTAAGACTATAATGAAGTGTTGGCAAATAGATAAGTTCCTGTCCTGCATTGACAGAAAACGCCAGGATAGGTAAAATAATAGGGTTCCATTGTTCCCTTAGTTAAATGGATATAACAAGCGCCTCCTAAGCACTAGTTGTGGGTTCGATTCCCGCAGGGAACATTCGTTCTTGCAGCAATGAGTAGAATGATTCGTTGCTGCAATTTTTATTTATAACGAGTATCGTGCGTAAAGCGTGCGATATCTCGTTTTTAGAATGGATTGTGAAGGCCTGAAGACGATAGGGCAGTTATGATCTAATTTCATAGATAGATGCTCAAAACATTTGGAAAGAAGGCGTAAAGTGCAGCACAAGAATATAAAGAAAGAATGCGAAGAGCTCTGGGCTAAAAATAAATATTATGTGCTGAGCAAATCGCATAAGGTATATCTCAATATCAGAGAGTATTTGAAGGAAAAGGAAGTAGATATTGCATATCTACAGGAAAAAATACAAAGTGCAAAGGATATAGAAGAGAGTAAAAAAGATTTTCATAATGCCATTCTACATGTATGGGGATATTTCAAAAAAGAAGCAAGTGAAAGGGAAAAACAAGGATTATTCGATATTTTAGAGGAATATAGGGAAGGGAAAAAGAATCAGGAATCTGTGATTCAATATCTTAACGCTTTACTAAAGAGATACCCCAATGAATATTTACAAGAATCCACTTTCTTAACAGGAGAACAAGATGAGATTATGGCATGAACAAATGATAAGTATTTTGCCGAAAAATCAGCTGCTTGGACAACACAGAGAATGCTGTGCCCTTAGGGGAAACGGGTGGAATAAGAAGCATAAAACGGTAGATTATGTATTTTCCTATTCTCCCTATCATTTATTTATGTATCATTCCTTAGTAATGGATGAAATGGAAAAAAGAGGGTATAGGGTGTCTATAGAGTGGAGAGACAAGAATTATAGAGGAAAGACAGCGGAAAATTATGATAATCTCGAAGAAAAAAGGATAGAACGCCCAATTTACAAAGAGCATAATGCGGAATATTTGCTCGAGTGTATAGAAAACCTACGAAATAAGGGTATAAAATTAGAACTGTAAAGGAGGATTACTATGTTAGAAGTAGGAACAAAAGCACCGGATTTTACATTGCCGGATCAGAATGGAGACTTGCATTCTCTGTCTGAGTACAGAGGAAAGAAGGTCATTTTATATTTTTATCCAAAGGACAATACTCCGGGATGTACGAAGCAGGCCTGCGGCTTTGCCGAGCGATATCCTAAGTTTACGGACAAGGGGGCTGTGGTTCTCGGAATCAGTAAGGACAGCGTGGCATCGCATAAGAAGTTTGAAGAGAAATACGGACTGCCCTTTACGCTTCTTTCCGATCCGGAGCTTGTGGCAATTCAGGCCTATGATGTTTGGCAGGAGAAAAAGAACTACGGTAAGACCTATATGGGTGTGGTTCGTACCACATATTTGATTGATGAAGAGGGAAAGATTGCCAAAGCTTTTGACAAGGTAAAGGCGGCGGATAACCCGGAGCAGATGCTGGGAGAATTGGGATAGTAAGCAAAAGGGGTGTAAAAATCAAAATAATTATTTTGATTTTTGCAGCTCTTTTTTTGTTTGCCTTTCAAAGGAAATCCCTAATGTTTACCAGTTGCAAGTTTCCACATGTTTTTTGCTACGTTTTTTAACTATGATTTCTGAAATTTCCGTATTATCGGCATTTGTCTTAATAAGAATCCAATCATCAAAATACTTGTAGACATAGGGATATCTTTCAAATAGTTTGTAGCTTGAGGGCAGTCCGTCTTCGCTGATTTCCCCCAGGATTGTTTCCGCTCCATCCCATATTGCACATGTCCATTTATAAGTCTTCTGGCAATAATACTGGTGTCTCCCATTGCTTCTTCCTCCTTTCAAACTTATTAGTAAAATTACTGAATGTATCGCAAAATATTACATTACTGCACTGCTCTATAGCGAGTGGTAAGGCTACCCCCCAGCTTTATAATCTGCCCCCGATCTACCATGGTTTTTAGAATGCGGCCTGCAGTAGACTGGCTGACTTCCAATAGCTCTTGCACTTCCTTTCTGGTGATCTCTTTTTGTCTGGAAAAGACTTGCAGGATTTGCTCCTCAGCGGAGGGCAGGGTAGAAGAGGATGCGACAGAATAAGGAGCTACAGAATAGATGACACTATCCTCTTTTACGAGTTGTCCGGCATTGGTATTGGGAAGGACGATTTTAAAGGCATTATTGCTACAGATAATGGAGGGTTGTTTTCCTTTTCCAAAGTAGCTGTCCATAATTTTTTTTATGCCGGTTCCATAGGCTTCTATTAATTGCAAACGATAGAAAATATTGGCAAGATGGGGATTTCGGCAAACGGAAATCCCTAATTTGATATCCGCAAGCTCCAATCCTGTGGGTAGACCGCCAAGAGTGACAAACTCCATATGATCCGGATAAATACTGATAAGGGTAGCGGCATGGAAGGCGTAGTCTCGGTGTATCAAGGAATTGAGCAGTGCCTCCCGGACGGCCACTTCCGGATAGTCCCGATTATCAATCCGCAGTAATTTATCAAAGCTTGCATGTACTTGGTTATGAAGGTCGATATAGTCGTATACATCATGAAGCTGTTGCATAAGGGAACCGGAAAACTCTCTACGATCTTTAAAGACAGTTTCCGTACCGCTCTCAAAAACGGCAACTTTAATAGAGTAGGGACATTGATCGGAAAGTAATAGGGCAAGATTTGTATAAAGCTTGTCGGCGGACTGCATGTGGAGTGTTTGCATTTGCGCCTCTGCAAAAGAAATCTTGCGCGTTTTAAACTCCTGCTTTAGGCCATCAAAGCTTAAGGCTTGATTTAGGGAACGCATCTCTTCGAAACTGTCACCATCTGTTTCCTTAATCATTTGCCGGATGGCAGTATCGCTTGCAGGAACGGAAGAATATCCCTGCCTTACATAGACTCCTTCAGGCCGTAGTCCTTTTTTTGCTAGATAGTATGGACGGTTGGTCCCTCTTTGGACATGGACTGCGATAACGGATTTTCCCTCCAGTTCCACTGTCTCATAGTGGATGAACATGGTGACATCCGGTTTAACACTGTCTCTAACCATGTTGGAGATTTGTAACGCGGAGTCATCTGCATTTTCTACGCCAATGATTTCTCCTTGATCTGTTATACCAACATAGATAGTCCCCCCGTTATAGTTGGCAAAAGCAATAATTTCTTTTTTGATATCATCTTGTACGATTGATTTTAGTTCGACAGTTTCTGATTCTTGAAACTTCATTTCATCACCTACCGCTTTCTCTCGATACTCTAATTTATATTTCAATTCATTCTATTTAATTTACTTTGCTCTTTCTGCTCGCTCTAGTTTCTAATTTCTCTGCTATTACTAATCATTCTAATCATTCTAATCATATTTGTCAAGAAGGGTGATTAGAATATTCTATTTCGTGTCGTTCCTATCGCAACCTTGTTTCACACAAGGGAAATAACCGCAGGCTATTAGGGGGGGAGCGGGAAGCTTTTGTGTATCCGGAGAGGATAAAGGAGCTAATCCTTAGGTAATCTGTCTCAATTCATTTAAGAAAAAATCTATAGTAAAATCAGGTAAGACTGCGAAAAGTGGTGTAGAATATTTTCTAAAAGAAATTACTATTGAAATAATATCTGGCTTGCAATGGTAAGGAAGAGAAGATAGGAGGAAAATCATGTTAGAAGTAGGAACAAAGACACCGGATTTTGGAGAACGGAGCTGATATGCGAATCATTCTTTCTCCTGCAAAAAAGATGCGATATGATGAAAATGGGCCGGCTTACCGGGATTTGCCCGTTTTTCTTTCCGATGCCGAGAAAATCAAGGCGAGTCTGAAAGAAAAATCCTTTTCGGAACTAAAGGCGCTTTGGGCCTGCAATGACAAGATTGCCGAGCAAAATATAGAGCGCCTTTCGTCGATGGATTTAAGAGAAAAACTCGCACCGGCGATTCTTTCCTATGACGGAATTGCCTATCAATACATGGCTCCGACCGTCTTCGAGACGGAGATGCTCTGCTATGTGCAGGAACACCTTCGGATTCTTTCCGGCTTCTACGGGATTCTAAAGCCAATGGACGGGGTAACAGCTTACCGCCTGGAGATGCAGGCGAAGCTCGGTCTGGACGGCACGAAAAATCTCTATGACTACTGGGGAGACAGACTGTACAGGGAGCTAAGGGACAGTAGCGGAATCATTGTGAATCTCGCCTCAAAGGAATATTCGAAATGTATTGAGAAATATTTGTGTCCTGAGGACCGCTACATTACCTGCAATTTTTATGAAGAAGTGCAGGGGAAGCCGGTACAAAAGGGAGTGTACTGTAAGATGGCTCGCGGAGAAATGGTCCGTTTTATGGCGGAAAACCGGATTGAGGAGCCGGAGGGAATCAAGCAGTTCTCCGTCATGGGATACCATTTTTCCGAGGAGCTATCTTCCGAGAAGGAGTATGTTTATGTGAGGAAGCAGGAGTGAGCACAAGCTGATTTGCCTTCTGTTTAGGTATAAAAATAGATGCTGCAATAAACAGGTCCGCTTTCAAAGGGAAATCCAACGAGATACCGCACGCTTTGCGAGCGATACTCGTTATGAATTAAAGCTAAAGCTAGCTAAAAGGAGTTAAACATCATGTACGAAAAAGAGATTACCGCTTTACAGAAAATCATTGACGAAAGTGAAAAAATCGTATTTTTTGGAGGAGCGGGTGTTTCCACGGAGAGCGGGATTCCTGACTTTCGGAGTGAGGATGGCCTCTATCATGAAAAATACAGTTACCCTCCGGAGAGAATTCTCAGTCATAGCTTTTTTCTACAATATCCGGAGATTTTTTATCAGTTTTACAAAGAGAAGATGCTATATCTCGATGCACCCGCTAACCCGGCACATAAGAAGCTTGCCGAGCTGGAAGAAGCGGGAAAGCTAAAGGCGGTAGTCACGCAAAACATTGACGGTTTGCATCAAAAGGCAGGGAGTAAGGTTGTCTATGAGCTTCATGGAAGCATACATCGAAACTACTGCCTGCATTGTGGGAAGTTTTACTCTGCAGAGTTTATGCAAGAAGCGGAAGGCGTTCCAAAATGCTCCTGCGGTGGTGTAATCAAGCCGGATGTAGTCCTCTATGAAGAAAGCTTAGACGGTACGATGATTCAGGATGCCATTACGGCTATTGCGCATGCGGATACGCTGATTATCGGCGGTACCTCTCTTGTAGTTTATCCTGCAGCAGGTTTTATTGATTACTTTCGGGGAAAGCATCTAGTGCTTATTAACAAAGCGGAGACAGGTAAAACGGTAGGGGCTGATTTAATCATCCATGCCCCCATTGGAGAGATACTTGGAAAAATACAATCATAAGCACCCGTCAATCGGGTGGTTTGCTCGGGGCTGAAAGCCTCTAATACCGGGCCGGCGTCTAAAGGCGCCGGCTTTCTTATATTGAAGTGAATTATCGTCGATAAAAATATGTCAAAGTATATTCAAATCTGAAGTAAATTTTTTGAAAATGAATAAGAACGTGATTTGCATTTTGGGGAGGACGATACGAAATGAAGAAGGATAGCGGCGTCACAAGGACCTCCTTTTGGAAGAAAATGAAGCTTAGTTCCAGAATGTCCGTAGCAATAGGACTTCTCAGTGTCCTAGTATTGGTAGGCTTGAGCTTTGCTATTATTTCCATGGGAAAAGTGGCGGTTAACAGTGCACTGCAAGGAAATATGAATGATAAAATCCGTTTGGGTATCGCAGATTTAGACAATCTGGTTACACAGGCTGAAATTACGGCGAATACCATTCGGGAAGGGATAGTCTCAATTTATGACCATAAGGATATGGCGGGAGGTGTTCCGGCGAATCCTTGGACGATTCAGGATGAGAATCACAATATCATAGAACCCCAAAATATGGCGGGAACCATGTTCCGCTCCCGAGTAGTGGACGCGGTTATTCCCGCCAGCCGTTACAATGCGGAAACAACCTTACTGGATTCCATTTATTCTTCCATGACTACGAATGAATCCTATGTAGGAATTGGTGTATTTTTGGAGCCGGAAGCTTTTTATAGAGGAATAGAAAACTATGCTCCCTATATGAGTAAGACGGATGCAAAGAATAGAACCATCATGGTCTATCCCTATTCCATGTACGCCAATAAGGAGTATTATCTGAAGGCGAAAGAAACTAGAGATTTAAATCTGACCAATGCCTATGTGGATGATAGCGAAGAGGGAGGCTATGTAGTATCGGTTGTGCTTCCCATTTTTTATAAAGAAGAGTTTAAAGGGGTAGTCATTATCGACATCAGTCTTTCTGTGTTTGAAATCATTGAACAGAAGGATTCGCGTTTTTCCACTCTGTTCAGTAGTGTCATTGATTCCAATGGACGCTTTATGTACAGTATGAATAAGGACAGGCAAGGGAAGCTGTTAAGTGAAATACTTCCGGAAAAGAGTGCCTCTGCCCTGCAATCCTTCATGGACAAGAATACAGGTTTTAACACCTACATTAAAAATAACGAGGGAGATTTGGTACAGTTCCATGCGATTCCGATAGAAATGGAAGGAGTAAGCTGGTGGGTCTCGGTTGAAGTTTCACAGAAGGAATTTACTCATGCCATTACCAAAATGATTATGCTGGCTGTTCCTATTTCCCTTTTAGGAATTCTTCTCTTAGTTGGATTCAGTTTCTTCTATATTCGCAGTTCTTTAAAGCCGTTAAAGCGCATTGCAAAGGTAGGGGACTATGTTGCGGAAGGAGATTTTTCTCATGAAATACACTATTCCTATCAGGATGAAATCGGTCAGATTGCAGAAAGTATGGCAAGAGTGGTAGAGAGAACCCGGAGCATCATTAAAGATTTACTTGAAAGCTGGGAGAAATTGCAAAAAGGCAACTTCTCTTTTGAATTTTGGAATACTGATTTATATAAGGGAGAATACGCACCTCTCCTTAGTGGCTTATATGATATCTTGGATGATCTAAATGTGACTATGAGAGAAATTCATAGCAGTTCACAGCAGGTCAACGCGTCTGCGGAACAAGTTAGCGATTCCGCTCGTTCTCTATCTGACGGAGCAAACAAACAGGCTTCCTCTATTGAAAACCTGAGTACAACAATGAATGCTATCTCGGTTAAGATTGAAGAAACTGCGGAAATGGCCCAGCATGCATCAACTCTTTCAGGAGAAACCGGAAATGCGGTGGAGAACAGTAATGAAAAGATGAATGAAATGTCAAAAGCTATGCGCGACATAACCGAAAAATCACAGGAAATCAGTAACATTATTAAGACCATTGATGATATTGCTTTCCAGACCAATATTCTTTCTCTAAATGCAGCAATTGAAGCGGCAAGGGCAGGAGTAGCCGGCAAGGGCTTTGCCGTTGTTGCGGATGAGGTCGGAAATTTAGCGCAGAAATCGGCCAAGGCGGCACAAAATACAGCCGGTCTCATCGAAGAAACCATTGAAGCCGTTGATAAGGGAGCAAAGATTACTGCGGAAACGGCAGAGTCTCTTTCCGTGGTATCGCAGAAAACTGAAAAAATTAATAGAATTATTTCTTCCATTTCTTCCACCTCGGAAGAGGAGGCAGAGGGCATTAAGCAGTTAAGTAACGGGTTGGAGCAGATATCCACAGTAGTGCAGAACAATACTTCCACTGCAGAGGAATCAGCGGCTGCATCCGAAGAACTATCCGGTCAGTCGGAACTTCTGAATCGTCTTTTGGATAAATTTCAACTCAAATCGGAACCTTATGACAGAACGAAAGGAAAGTAAAACGAGATATTGAATGCTTTGCGAGCGATACGCATTAAGAATAAAAGAAGGGGCTGTAAAAAATCAAAATAATAAAGGAATTCTTTTGCAATATAGGTCTGAATGCGGGGGTAGTCTGAGCCCGTCGGTACTTGCGAAAAAAACAGGAGAAACGCAGTTTTTTTCGCTTAGTATCCGTTACGTAAGGACAAACTTTTCATCAGAAAAGTTGTCCTGTAACAGACCAACTTCCGAAGGAAGTTGCTTTGCAAAGCAAAGTGAGCAGTAGTCAACAAGACTACTGCTCAGTCAGGCGAAGCTAGCGAGAGCGTGCCCCAAGTTTAGACCTATATTGCTTAGAAAATTATTTTGATTTTTTTACAGCCCCTTTCGTCTTCGACTTCTTATGCGTGTTCCTTCAAGGCAAATATCGTATTCACATTTACTTCTCTTCCTTTAAAGTAAATCTCGTCATCAGGTTATTCAGGATTGCAGCCTGTCCGGATAGTTCTTCGGATGCTGCGGCACTTTCTTCAGCGGTAGCAGAGTTGTTCTGTACTACAGAGGAAATCTGGTTCATTCCGATGTTAATCTGGCTGATATTCTCCGCTTCGGACTCCGATGCAAAATTGATATCCTTGATAATCTGACTGATTGTCTTTGTTCTTTCGGATACATTTTTTTCAGGGAGTCAGCGGTTTCTTCGGAAATCTTTGCTCCTTTTTGCAACGGCATCGATGGTCTCTTCAATCAATACTCCCGTGTTTTGTGCTGCTTTAGCGGATTTCTGTGCAAGGTTTCCGACCTCATCGGCTACAACGGCAAAGCCTTTTCCGGCGGATCCGGCTCTTGCGGCTTCAATTGCGGCATTTAGAGAAAGAATATTGGTCTGGAAAGCAATATCATCAATGGTCTTAATGATTTTACTAATCTCGTTGGATTTCTCCGTGATATCCTGCATAGCACGAGAGAGCTCGTTCATCTTGTCATTACTTTCAGTGACCGCATCTCCGGCATCCTTACTCATAGAAGAAGCCTTCTCTGCCATAACGGCAGTCTCCTTGATGGTATTGGAGATGTCATTCATGGTGGCACTCAATTCTTCAATAGAAGAAGCCTGTTCGGAAGCACCTTGAGACAAGGTCTGAGAAGCACTGCTGACCTGCTCCGCTCCACTGTTTACTTCTTCTGCCGAAGTGGAAATTTCTGCAACGGTTTTGGATAAATCTGTTGTGATTTCCACAATAGTACTAAGGAGCGGCTTATATGCGCCCTGATAATATCCGTGCTCATCTTCCAGATTCATGGCGAAGTTTCCGTGGGACAGTTCCGTTAATTTCTCTGATAAGTCGGAGATGATGGCACGGATGCGTCCGATAACACTATTCATGGATTGCATCAAATCCCCGATTTCATCTAGATTGTGATAGTCGATATGGATGTCGAAATCTCCGTCCGCCATCTTCTTTCCGGCCTCTGCCACAACTTTTAAGGGTTTTAGGCTCTTTCTTATAATTACAACCATGACAAGTGCCATGAGGATTACAGATAAAACACCAAAGAAGGTGCCTAAAAATACCAGTCTGTCCACTTCTTTATCATAGTCGGTTTCTGTTATGGAAAGGCGAACCCACCAGAGATTTCCGTGGAGATTGATGGGGCTGAAGAACTCCCTGCGGTCGACCCCGAGTTCATTCGTAATCTTCCTGCTAAAGGCCTCCTTGCTGTCAAAGCCTTCCTGCAGTTGACTCAGCGCCTTTTCGGGTAAAATGTCCTTTAAGAGCTTTCCGTCATAGTCCGGATTTTCACTGTGAATCACACCGTGGCTATCCAGTACATTTGTAAACATACTGGGGAAGCTGTCATCTACTTTTTGAATACTGTCTATGACGGAAGCGTCCACATCTGTGATAATGGTGCCCTTAAACTCTCCGTCTAAAATAATCGGATTACTAAAGGTGATCTCACTGTGCGTTTCTCCGTCTTCTTCTTCGACATAGAGGTCAGTGATATATTTTTCCTTCGTTTCCTTAACTTTTGCATAGTAATCTTCGTCACATATATCATCGTACTGGAAATTGGAAACGGTCATGTCTTTTTTGCTGGTCTGGGAGATATACGGAGAATAGTCCTTTACACCCGGAAGAAAGGCATTCGGTTCAAAAAGAATTCCCGCACCGATAAGCTGATCATTTCCCTGTAATGTAGCGTAGAGAGAATTCAAAATATAGCTCTCTCCGATATACTGCGAATAGGTAACATCCCGATTCACAATCTGACTTTTTAAAGACAACGGGCTCCATGGATTCTGTGGACTTTGGTGTATCATAATCTCCGTTTATAATCTGCCAGAGATTTTTCCGGTCTGTCTCCGATTTTTTTCTCCTTTTGAGTGGGAATAAATGAGTTGTAAGCCCTGCGAAATATTATCGGATATCCCTTCCGCCTTTGTCATCACGGATTCGAAATCGGAACTGGCCGCAGCCGCTTTATCATTCATATTGTCATCAATTCTTTTTATCGATGGCAATCTCAAAAGAATGAATCAAAAAAATATAAAAAGTCCTGCCAAAAATACAAAAGGAAAAAGATGCCCAGAAAAAAATAGACATCCTGGTGCCTAACTTCATCCTTCTTAAAAAAAGAAATGCCTTTTCCCGTTTCTTCGTTCTTTCATTGTCCCTTATTCCTCCTTGAAAACGAACTCTCCAATCCCACTCCCCCACGAATACATGGACCCGTGAAAGCTTATCTTAATTTAATCATCGGTAAAAAAATAAAAAAAAATAAATCATATAGCGGATAGAGGAAAAGAAATTTTGTGTTTTTAGAGATATAATGCTAAAGTTGAAATATACTCATAAAGAGTAGCTTGAAGGAGGGAAAGATGAAAAAAATTCGAAGAAGCGTATTGTTGTTTGGACTTATGCTTGGTATCTTTTCTGCTTGCGGGAAGCAGGGCGAAAAGGTCGGTACGGAAGAACAAGGTACGACGAGCGCGGTAAGGGAGGGGACTACGGAAGCTTCCACGGAAAAAGGAACAGAGGAAGCGGAGAAGCCTGAAAAACAGGTGATTGAAGGCACGGTCAGCAATACGATAGATATGACGAAGTATGAAAAAGGGAAGAAGATTCGCCTCTGGGTTCCGCTTCCGCATGACAGTGAGTACCAAACGGTTGACGGTATTGAGTATGATGCAGGCAATACCTCCTCGGTAATCAGTGGAGATGATTGGGGAAATCAGATGCTCTATGTAGAGTGGGATGAGAATGCGGAGCCTGCAGACAGAGTCGTTAGCATCCATTTTGATGTAAAGAGAGAAGAGGTGCTTTGTCCGGAATTAAAGGAAGAGGATACGGAAGCTTTGCCTGAGGAGGTAAAAAAATATCTTGAACCCTCCAAAAATCTTCCTTTAAACGATCAAGTCAAGGCAAAGGCTATGGAAGTTACAGAGGGAAAAACGACGGACTTGGAGAAGGCTAGAGCAATCTATGACTGGGTCATTGCCAATATGAACCGTAACGAAGATGTGAAGGGCTGTGGAGAAGGAGATGTCTGTGCGCTTTTAGATACTACCATGTCCGGAAAGTGTACGGATATCAACTCTATGTTTGTGGCTCTTTGTCGTGCGTCCGGAATCCCTGCAAGAGAGCATTTCGGCATTCGTATCAATGCCGAGGATATCACGAAGAACCAGCATTGCTGGGCTGAGTTTTACTTAAAGGGGACGGGCTGGGTTTCTGCCGATCCTGCAGATGTATTAAAGGCTGTTCTGAAGAATAACTGGACCAAGGAACAGGAAGAAACAAAAGAAAAACAGGAATATTACTGGGGAAATCTGGATGCCGAAAGAATCATTCTTTCGGACGGAAGGGACCTGAAGTTAAATCCTGCACAAGCAGGAGAAGCTCTAAATGATTTCGGATATCCGTATGCGGAAATCGACGGGCAGAAGCTGGATAACTATACTCCGGATCAGTTTGTTTATTCTTACAGCTTCGTAAAAAAGAATGAATAGTGTATGAATTTGAAAAGGGAATACTCTCTGTATAGTCAGGAGTTTTTCCCTTCTTTCTTTTCCCTGATTCCATCCTTCATTTTTTTGCAAATAGGCAAATGTTTTTTTCCATGATATACTCTTAAAGAATTATGTAAATTTGTGGTTTCTATTTTTTTATATTGCACTGTAAGATGCCTATATGGACGTGATTTCCTGCAGTGCGATAAATGGATTTTTAGATTTCCTGAAAAACAGATTAAGGACAGTAAAATGGAAAAGAAAATAAGTTTGAGAGAAATTATCGTTGTGGCATCCATGTTCTTCGGGATGCTTTTTTTGGCGCGGGAAATCTGATATTTCCCGTATCCATGGGACAAAAAAAGCGGGTATAGAGATGGTTAGCGCCGCTTGGGGATTTTGTATCACCGGAGTAGGCCTCCCTCTTCTATCCGTTGTAGCGATGTCAGTCAGTGAAACTTCGAGTTTGACTGATATGGCAAAGTTTGTAGGTGAGGGCTTTGCCGTATTTTTTACAACAAGCTTATACCTCTGTATCGGTCCTCTTTTTGCCATTCCCAGAACGGCTACGGTTCCTTTCCAGGTGGGGATCGTTCCCTTTCTTTCGGAAGATAAGATTACGCTTGGACTATTTTGCTTTAGTCTACTCTTTTTTTCCATTGCCTTAGTTTTATCCTTAAAGCCTGGAAAACTCTTGACTTATGTGGGAAAAGTTTTGAATCCGATTTTTCTTATTTTCTTAGGCGTTTTATTGCTTACGGCACTCATCTTTCCGATAGGAAGCTTAAAAACACTTCCCGCAACCGGCGGATATGATAAGGGGAGTTTCTTAAAGGGTGTCTTTGAAGGCTATAATACGATGGACGTTCTTGGGGCGCTTGCTTTTGGAAATATTTTGATTCAGACGATTCGAAATTTAATGGAGAATCAAGGCGATAAGGAGGAAAGTACGGAGAATGGAAGCGTATCTCTTATGACCATTTTATCGGGATCCATTGCGGCATTCATGATGATCCTCATTTACTTTGCCTTGACCTATGCCGGTGCGCAGAGTCGTATTGCCTTTTCCGTTCAGAAAAATGGAGGGGATGTTCTACACTCGATTTCCACCTATTACTTTCATAGCTTTGGCGGCATTTTGATTGGAATCATCATCTTCTTTTCCTGTTTAAAAACGGCTGTGGGACTCATTACTTCCGCCTCTATGGCCTTTGTGGAAATGTTTCCGAAGAGTCTGCCGTATAAGGCTTATGTCTGTATCTTTACTTTCTGTTCCTTTGCCATTTCCAATGTGGGCTTAAGTAAAATCATTTCCTATAGTATTCCGGCTCTTTTCTTTATATACCCGATTAGTATGGTACTGATTCTCCTTTGCCTTTTTGGACGTTTTTTCGGCTATCAGAGAAAAGTATTTCAAGCTTGTATATATTTGACGATTCCTTTCGCTCTTTTGGATGCCTTGAAAATCCTTTTGGATGGAGGCGCATTGCAGGGCTTACCCTTTAGTAAGAATCTTCTTTCCGCACTAAAGCATATTCCCTTATTTTCCATAGGGCTCACCTGGATTTTTCCGTCGATTGCGGGCGTATTGCTGGGCGTGGTTTTGTGTTATACTGATAAGGTTCAAGGAAAAGAAGCAGACTAAAAACAAGAGACAAAAAAACCGAGACTGGAAACAAGAGAAGAACTAAAAGTAAAAACAAAAAAGAGAGCAAGGTAAAAGAAAAAAACGGAATTGACTGCAAGGATAGAGGAGAAAAATCATGAAAGTGTTGATTTTAGCGGGGGGACTGGGAACCAGGATTTCCGAAGAGTCGCATCTTAAGCCGAAGCCTATGATCGAAGTAGGAGAGATGCCGATTTTATGGCATATTATGAAGTACTATTCTTCGTATGGCTTTAATGAATTTATTATTTTGGCAGGGTATAAGCAGTATGTGATTAAAGAGTATTTTGCAAATTACTTCCTGCATAACGCCGATATCACCTTTGACATGAAGAAAAATACCATGGAGGTGCATAACAGTGAGGCGGAGAACTGGAAGGTTACGGTGGTGGATACGGGACTTCACACCATGACCGGAGGACGAATCAAGCGAGTGGAAAAAGTACTTGAAGGATGAGCCTTTCATGTTGACCTATGGAGACGGCGTTTCCGATGTGGATTTGAACGCTCTTCTTGATTTTCATAAGAAAAAGGAAAGCCTGCTACGATTACTATGGTCAATCTTACGCAACAAAAAGGGTGTTTTTGGATGTAGACACGGAGGGAATATCCATTCTTTCCGGGAGAAGGAAGAAAAAGACGGAGCCGTTATCAATGGCGGTTTCATGGTTTTTGAGCCGGAGATTTTTCTCCTATCTTGATGGAGATGAGACGATTTTTGGAGCAGAGTCCCTATGCAGAAGCTGGCTACGGAAGGAAGCTTTCGGGCTATTATCATGAGGGCTTTTGGCAGTGTATGGATACACAAAGAGAGAAGAAGCTTCTGGAGGAGCTTTGGGCTAGCGGAAAGGCACCATGGAAGAGGTGGTAAGGATGAATTTTCAGGACTTAAAGGAATTTTTATGCCGGAAAGAGGGTTTTTGTTACCGGACATACCGGCTTTAAAGGATCTTGGCTGTGCCTTCTTTTTAGAACTTCTGGGAGCAAAGGTTTACGGCTATGCATTGGATGCGGAGGAAGGAGAACTTTTTTCCATACTCTATCCGAACTTGACGACTTTTTCTTCTGCGGAGGAAGATTCCAAACGTAAAAAGGGAAACGACAGTAAAAAAGATAAGTCCTTGGCGGAAGAGGAAGAAAGGATTCAGTCCTTTACGGGAGATGTACGAAATTATGAGCAACTTCGTTCTATTTTACAGTGGGCCAAGCCGGAAATAGTCTTTCACCTTGCAGCGCAACCTTTGGTTCGGGAATCCTATCTTTATCCTAGAGAAACCTATGAGACCAATGTCATGGGGACGGTAAATCTTTTGGAAGCCGTGCGCTTTACGCCTTCCGTTCAATCCGTTTTAAATGTAACGACAGATAAGGTCTATGAGAACCATGATATGGAGAACCATGCTTTTACGGAGGAGGAAAAGCTGGACGGCTTTGATCCGTACTCCAATTCCAAGTCTTGCTCCGAGATTCTGACACACAGCTATAAGAAATCTTTCTTTACCGAGCCTGACGGAAAGCGGAAGAAGGGAGCAATATTGCCGCGTATTTCCACTGCGAGAGCAGGAAATGTGATTGGTGGCGGAGATTTTGCAAAGGACCGGATTATCCCGGATTGCGTAAGGGCGAGTATGGATGCAAAGCCGATTGGGATAAGAAATCCTTATTCTGTTCGCCCTTATGAGCATGTTCTGGAGCCCTTGGCAGTGTACTTGGAAATTGCGGCAAGACAGGCGGGCTTTGTGAAAGGTCTTTGTCCTGAGGATTTTTCTTTAGAGAAAGGAAAGGATTTTGCCGGCTACTACAATGTGGGACCGGATCGGGAGGATGCCATTACGACAGGGGAGCTTGCAAAGCTCTTCGTAGAATTTTGGGGCGGAAGAGCCCGTTGGAAAAACATGGCCGAGAAAGATGCTCCGCATGAAGCGGGTTATTTGCAACTCAATACCAATAAAGTAAGAAGAACCTTTCAGTGGGAGCCTCGATACACGGTGAAAGAAGCAGTGAAAGAGACGGTCTCCTGGTATAGGGCATGGGCAAATGGTGAGGATATGCGAGCTTTTTCCATTAAACAAATCGAGGCCTTCTTTAATACGATAGAAGAGTGAGTGATGCATCTTCAAGAACACAAAAGTGAGCGATGAATCCTCAAGAGTACAAAAGTGAGTGATGCGTCTTCAAGAATACAAGGGTGAGCAATGAATCTTCAAGAAAAACAGGAAAAGGGACTGCAGATTCTTTTGGCAATCGATGCAGTATGTAAAAAGCACAATATCCGTTATCGTCTGGATTCGGGAACGCTCCTCGGGGCAGTGCGCCATAAGGGATTTATTCCATGGGATGATGATGTGGATCTCTGTTTTCTTCGTGCGGAGTGGGAGAAATTTGCGAAAGTGGCGAAAGAAGAATTGCCGGAACCTTATAGACTGGTTTTACCAAACGAATATCGTAACGGAAAAGCCTTTTACGACTTTGTCCCAAGAGTAGTGGATTGCAGTACAAAACGAAGAGAGGCGGAAACGGAAGGAGATGCTTTTTACGAAGGAAAATTGAATCATCTTTGGGTGGACTGCTTTATTGCGGATACCCTGCCGAAGAGCCCTATATTTGCCCGATTTTATCGTTTTCGACAGCAGATGATCTTCGGACTTTCTATGGGGCATAGACGTGTTGTCCATTTAAAAAAATATAAGGGTGTTTCGCGACTTTTTGTTTCCATTCTGTCGAAGATTGGCTACCTTATCCCTATGCCCTTTCTTTTTTCCTTACAGGAGAAATGGGCGAAGGCGGATCATTCACCCGGAAATCCCTGTAGTTATTATTTTTCCAATTATCAGCCGGATTTTCAGTATTGCACTTCTAAAAGTGAGTGGGAAGAGCCTCTAATTGAGGCGGACTTTCAGGGATACAAGCTACCAATCCCCAAAGGCTATGATGCGATTCTCCGTATGCTTTACGGAAAGTATGAAATTCTGCCCAAAGAAGAAAAAAGAGTACCAAGTCATGAAGAAATGATTTAGTAAATATAACGGAACATGGAGAAAAAGAATTGAAAAAATGTAGTCTTATCGTTTCGGTATACAATGAGGAAGCAAGCCTGGAGAAATTTTTCGAGGCTTGCTCTTCGGTTTATGAAAGAATCGGCGGAGAATATAATTTGGAGCTTCTTTTTGTGGATGACGGTTCGGTAGATAAAAGTCCTCTTATACTGGACCAAATTGCGGCAGAGCATCCGGATTGGGTTCGTGTAATTCATTTTTCCAGAAATTTTGGACACGAAGCTGCCATGACGGCAGGTTTGGACTATGCCGGAGGAGACTTTCTGATTTTTATGGATGCGGATCTGCAACATTCTCCGGAATTGATTCCGGACATGCTGAAAAAGTACCGGGAGGGCTTTCAGGTCGTCTCCATGGTGCGGACAAAAAACAGCTCTGCGGGGCTTATCAAAAACATCAGTTCAGCGGCATTTTATTGGATTTTAAATCATTTGTCTCCCCTGCACTTTGAGGCAAATGCCTCCGATTTTTTCGGGATTTCTTCAGAAGTACAGGAGGTACTGAAGAAGTATTATCGAGAGAAGGTTCGCTACCTAAGAGGATATGTACAGTCCGTGGGCTTTCGTAAAACAACCATAGAATATGAAGCGGGAGTAAGACAGGGGGGGAAGAGTCATTATTCCATACGAAAGCTTTTGGTTTTTTCAAAGAATACTTTACTCTCCTTTTCGAATCTTCCGCTAAGACTTGGGATTTTTGCCTCCGCCTGCAGTATGTTCTTGGGGGTTCTTCTGCTTTTGTACACCCTCTTTACCAGAAAAGGCGCTCCATCCGGTTATGCGACCATCGTGGTTCTTCTTTGCTTTATGTTCGCCGTTCTCTTTTTTGTGGTGGGAATCATCGGGGAGTATATTTCCCTGCTTTTTGAGGAAATAAAGGACAGGCCGATTTATATCGTTTCAGAAACGAAGAATCTGGAGAAGAGAGACAGAAAAGGAATGGAAGAAGAAAAATTATAGCCGGGGTCAACTCTGAAGAATAGGAGGGATGAAGTTAAATTCGCAGCAGATATGTAGAGCGTATAGAGATAGGAAGAATAGCACGAATAGCACGAAAATAAGATCTCTGATATAGAAATTTTTTATCCTCCGGAAAGATTTTTTTAGAAAAGAATTTCCAAGATTTACAAAAGAAATCTCTATTTTTTTTTAAGAGACAGCAGTTTATAATCCCTTAAGAATTCTAAAAATTCGTTTTCATGAGGAGGAAAAAAATGAAAAAGATTTTAAGCATGTTAACTATTTCCGCTATGGCAGCTTCTACATTAGCAGCTTGCGGAGGTGCAGCAAAGACTGAGACAACCAAGGCAGCTGAGACAACCGCTGCAGCATCAGAGACCGAGAAGGCTATGGAAGGAACCAAGGCAGCTGTTGAAGCGATGAGCGGCGACCTTGCAGACAAGAAAGTTGGAATCTGCATT
>BNJS01001406.1_pt1 | contig 175725 bp, 208 predicted proteins | sample 8540461 | NCBI WGS metagenome assembly BNJS01 (sample SAMD00202454, study PRJDB9452) | human saliva metagenome | isolation source: human saliva | place: Japan
TAATATAATTATCAGTAGCATGAATATGCTACTGATTTTTTTGTTTAGTTTTCAAATAAAAAGGTGTATGTAAAAAAAGAAAAAAACTGTAAACGTTCTCGAAAAAAAGTTGAATTATATATATAATAATTTTATTAATAAATTATGTAAATATCAGAAAAGCTATAATAAAAAAAGTATCGGCAAATTTAAATGTTAAGTTTATGTAAATTGATAGTTTTTATTAAAAAGGCGTTATTTATTAAATTAAACAACTATTTTTATTATGAAAAAAATAGTTGTTTTTATAACTTAAATCTACTTAAAAATATCTAAAAAAAGCTATTGACACAAGTTTATTTTATAGTTAAAATTAACTAAAAGTGATTATAAAATAAAAGTAATAGTTTAATATTTATAATCATATAGTTGTCATTATTTTTAAAAAAATATTTTTATATTTATTTTTAAAAGGTGAATTATATTTTTTTATTGTTTATTTAGGAGGAATAGTAATGTACAGTAAGAATAATAAGAAAATGATTATTCAAAAACAAGAAAAAAATTAATTACTACGGTATAAAAAAATTTAAGATTGGTACAGCTTCTGTATTGATAGCGGCTGGATTTGCATTTTTAGGATCAAATGCATTTGCAAGTGATAGTCAACAATCTAATTCTAACGTTAGTGTAAATAGGGTAGAGGGTAATACTAACAGCGTCACAAGTGAGAAAAATGTAGGGATTAATTCAAAAGTAGATAGTACTGATAAAAAGGAAACACTTGAAAAAACAGCACAACAAGTACAAAAAGATCAAATAACACAACCCACTAAACCAACGGTTGATAAACAAATTAATAAATCAGAACTAGTTAATTCTATTAATAGATTACAGACTGCTATAGATTCTGCCGATGTTAGCGATAAAACGAAATCAGCAGTAGAAGAAGCTAAATTAGAATTAGTATCAGCACAAAATTTAGCACAAGATTCAACAGCTACTCAAGAAGAGATAAATAGAAAAGTAGTAGAACTAAAAAATAAAGCTTTCGTACTAGAAAGTATGCAGAAAGTATCTACTAAACCTAAAGAAGAAAAAGTTAATAAAAATAATGATCCGCGTAATGGGAAAGCAATACCAGGAAAAGGGGAAAGTGGATTTAGGGCGTCGTCAACTGCTAATCCAATTATTCCTGCTGCTGAAGGACCAACAAATAATAATAAACGAGGTTCTGGAAATAACCCTGCTGATGGTGTATTTGAAAGTGCTAAAGACCAATTCGGGGATATTGATTTTAGTAATGTAATAGATAAGAGTGTAAAAGTTGAAAAACAATGGACGAGAAGTAATGCATCACAAGGTGGTGAAACAAAACTATTGACTGGTGGAATTACTTATAAATGGAAAGAAAAAGAAATAACCGCAGCTGAAGCGAATACTAATAATGCATTAAATGGTTGGAAAATTGAAAGTGGAGAAAAAGTAACTGCTGTAAAACCAGAAACACCAACTGCTGATGTAGGTCGTGAAGCAGACTATCAGGGAAAACCAAGTAAAGCTTATGATAATCATGGATCAATAAATCGGAATTATAATAATCCTGAACATCCAACAGCTACAAACCCTTTAGGTGTAAATGCTGCAAATCAAAATTATGCAAATGGTGTGAACTATTCTGGGATGGTAGGTACACACAGTTTACCTAAAGGTTACTATCTAGAACTAGGGAAAAAAGGGACAAAAATTTCTAAGGAATATTCTGTAAATGGAAATTCTAGGGTTATGTTAAGTGCGATTACTGGTGGAGCCTATGGTAATGCTGGAACTGCTGGTACAGGTGAAAGATTAAAAATTACAGTTTATGATGAAAAAGGTAATAAAATTTCTAGTATAAGAGATGACCAAGGAATAGGAACTAAATATGAAAGTGAACATATATCAACTCCTACTGGATCAGGAGGAAATGGAGATGGTTGGTCAGAATACCGTGCTATTTACGAGATACCTCAAGATGTAAAGAAAATTAAGGTTGAAATAGAAGCGTTAGATGATGGTGATGCATTAACTAAAATAAATCCAAAAACAGGTAAGCCAACTTATTCCTTAGGAAATGGTAAAACAGGATTAGAAGATGGTTATTTTGTTGGAGCTGTCAACTTAGCTGTAGGTACAGGAACCGAAATGACTACGAACGTTAAAACCAATGGTAAGGAAGGTAGATTCGGAGAAGATAATCTTTATAAATCAAAACAAAAAGGAGAATTAGAATTCACTGTTAATAGTGTTGGTGGAGTTCGTCACTATGGTAGTGCGGAAACTGAAATAGAAGTTCCAGAAGGTGTGGATTTGCCAGAGAATATTACAAAAGCAAAAGATTGGGTTTGGTTTGGTGATACACCTGTAGCTCCACAGAATATTTCTTGGGATGCAGCTACTAGAAAATTAAGAATCAAATATCAAACCTCAGGAAATAATGCTGGAGCGAATCCGTATATCGGTATTGGATCAAATAATGGTAAAAATGATGGAGTTCGTAAATTTAGATTACCATTTACAACAACTGATAATTACAGAGGTACTGCAACATTTAAAGTGAGAACATACTTACCTAATGGCTTAAGTGACGGAAAAGATAATCAACTTTTAAATACTGGAGATGTTTCAAATGCTGATGGAAAATATCATCCAGTGGTTAATGGTTTAAGAAATACAGACCAACCTGATTACTACTACAATAAAACGATTTATATCGATACAAAAAGACCAGATACACCAACAGTAGAAGCAGTACATACAGACAGTATTCGTGGTGAGAAAAAAGATAAAAATCAAGTAAAAGAGTTACTCGTCTCAATTCCAACTAAAAATACAGATTTAACGGATGAAGCACGTGAGAAAAAAGATGTTGTTGAAAATGATAAAAACAATGGAGTAGATAGAGCTCACACTGCTGGTGCTGAAACAGTAGATAAAGCAGTAGATAAAATCGGTGCAGCTATTGGTGGATTGACTTCAATGAAAGTTACGTTACCAAATAGTAAAACTCCAATTACTTTAGCGAAAAAAGAAGACGGTTGGTATATTGGAGAAACAAAAGTTGAAGAACGTGATGGTAAATTAGTCGTTCCAGTTCCAGCAGGTACTGATTTAACAGAAGCGAATGAGACTACAAATCCTGATAAACGTATCAAAGTTACTGTGCTTGATAAAGCAGGAAATGAGTCTGATCCAGCTTATGCTAATGTATTAAACGAAGCTCCAACAGTAGCAGTTGAGAAAAAAGATTTATATGTTTATAAAACTAAAGAAGCTGACAAATGGAATAATGATAAAGTTTTAGAAAAAGCTAAACCATCAGCAACTGACTTAGAAGATGATCGTGATGGGGTTGATTCTACGAAACCAACGATTGCAGTAAGTGATGCAGGTAACCTAGATACAACTAAAGTTGGAGATTACACTGTAAAAGTTCAATCAACTGATAGTAAAGGTAAAAAATCAACAGAAACAAATGTTACCGTTCATGTCTTAGATTTAATTAAAGTAGACCCAACAGTAACTACTGATCCTACAGATCCTAGTTCAACAGCTGCAGTTTCTCCAAAATCTGAAGGAGATCCTGTAAAAGCAGGTGATGAAAATCGAGGTAAATATCCAGCAGGATTAACACGTGAAGATTTAGTTAAAGAAGTTACACGTACAATTAAGTATCTAAAAGAAGAAGATGCTAATAAGGCTGATGCAACGGGACTAAAACTTGAAAAAGTACAAAAAGTAACTTACAAACGTACAGCAACCGTTAACCCAGAAACAAAAGAAGTAACATACTCTGATTGGGAAGTTTACAATGAAGCGGATAAATTAACGGATGCCACAGTTGATGGAACAAAAGGTAAATTCAATGCTGTTGAATCACCAGTAGTAGACAATTACTTATTAGTAAATGCGACTGATAAAACAGTAGCGGAAAAAGAAGCACCAGTTCCTACACAAGATGGAACAGTTACTCCAGAAGTAACAAAAGTTCTTTATAAAGAAATTGGATCATTTGTGCCAAACTATCCAGAAGGTAAGAAACCAAATGGTGCTCAAGATAAAATTCCTTATCCAAATAACCCAACTGATCCAACAGTTCCAGGTGATTTTAGCACAATAACGATTCCATATGTTCCAGGTTATACTCCAGTTTATAATGGAATAGAATTAACACCGAAAAATCCGAATGATCCAACTCAAGGATATAAAGTTCCAGATGGATTTACACCAACGGATAAATTCGGAGAATCACCAATTACGTATACACCTTCTACTCAAACAGCTAAAGTAATCATTGAGAAGAAAGTTGATGGAGCATCAAATGAAGTAGTTTCTAGTTTTGATTTAACTGGTAAATCTGGTTCAGAATTACCATCAAGTACAGATGTTGAAAACAAAATCAAAGAACTGAAAAACCAAGGTTATGAAGTAGAAAGTGATGAATATCATACTCAAGATAATCATCATCCTACATTTGATGATAAGGAAGATATTAACGCAACAGATGGTAGTCTTGCACCGTCACAAACATTCAAAATCGTAGTTAAACCTAGGATCGTTGAAGTACCTTCATCAACACCTCATGAAAAAGACAGTCCAGTAGATCCAAATGGAGAAAATCCTGAGCTTAAATGGCCTGAGGGATTAGCTGAATCTGATTTGAACACAACTGCTAAACGTGTGATTTCATATGTGAAGAAAGATTCTGATACAGCAACTGAAGAAAAAGCTAAGGATGATAAAGTTCAAACGGTACCATTCACAAGAAAAGCAACAGTTAATCTTGTTACTAAAAAAGTAACCTATACAGATTGGGAAAGTACAAATAAAACATGGGATAAAGTTGGAGTAGATGTTCTACCAGGATATATTGCAGATAAGAAAGAAATTCCAGCAAAAGAAGCAGCAACGCCTGCAAAAGATACAAAAGTAATTCCTGATGAAACTGAAAAAGTAACGTATACGAAGATTGGAAGCTGGATTCCAGTTGATCCATCAACAGGTAAAGATGGTGATCCAATTCCATTCCCAAATGATCCAAATGATCCAACTAAAACAGGAGAGATTACGCAAGTTATTCCTCATAAAGATGGATATACTCCAAAAGATGGAAATGGTACACCATTAGAACCAGTAAATCCTGCAAATCCAGAACAAGGATATAAACCACCGAAAATTACGGATCCAAAAGCAAACATCAAGATTACGTATGAAAAAGATGATCAAAAAGCAAAAGTTAAATTCATTTCTGTAGATCCAAAAACTAAAACAGAAACAGAGTTAACTGACCACGCTTTAACTCTAACTGGTAAATCGGGCGAAACAATTTCTGAAAGTGATGTACAAACTCATATCGATGTATTGAAAACAATGGGTTATGATATCATCGACAATCCGTTTGATAAGGACCCAGTATTTGATACGAAGAAAGATACTGATGACAATATCACTCAAGAGTTTACGATTAAAGTTCAACCACGTGTATCAACTGCAAAAACTGTGTATGTGATTGAAGGTGATAAACCATCTTCTGAAAAAGTAGGAGGAGCTGTTACACCTGGTAAAGACGGTAAAGTTACTAATCCTGACGTAAGTAATATTTCTACTGATGGAAAAGCAGGTCGAGAAATTAAAGTTCCAGTAACGGTTACTTATGGGGCAGATAAATTTAAACGTGATGAACCTGTTGAAGTGACTGTTAAAGTTCTTCCAAAACCAGAACCAAAAGGTGTTACAGTCTTAAACGGTACATCTAACGAGAAATTAATCGATTCTATTCGAGCAAACGTTAATAAAGCAATTGCTGGATTGACAAATGTTCCTGAAGGTGTAACTCCATTCATAACAGACGATGCTATCGTCACTCCAAAAACTGATAAAAACGGTCAACAAACTCCAGTAACAGTAACAGTTAAATATAGAGATAATGCTACAGGAAAAGTTATCGATGATGTCTCTGTTAACGTAGATGTTCCTGTTAATGTAGTTGGTTCAACTCCAACATCTAAAGTTGTCTTTGAAGGAGATGAAATTACAGCTAAGGATATAACTGACGCTGTTACTCCTGGTAAAAATGGAACTAAAGGTGAGCCTAAAGATTTAGCAAAAGATATTACAGCTAAACCAGGTGTGAAAGAAGTCACTGTGCCAGTGACTTACACAGATCAAAATGGAGAAACTTTAACAGAACCAGTAAAAGTTAAAGTAATAGTTCTTCCAAAACCAACACCGAAAGGTATAATTGTTTCTAAAGATAGTGATAAAGAAAAAGCAAAAGAAAAAGCTCTTGCTAAGGCAAAAGAAGCAATTGAAGACAGTACATTTAAAGGAAAACTTCCAGCAAATGTTACGAATGTAAGTATTGATGAAAATGTAGAAAATCCAGATTTATCAGATGATACAGATGTAAATGTTACAGTAAAATATACTGTTGACGGAGAAGAAAAAACAACCGTTATTAAAGTTCCTGTGACAGTTGTAGAGGGGGTACCTCAAATTGTTCCGGTTGATGAAAATAATAAACAACCAAATCCAGAAAATAGTATTGACAAAACTGAATATCCAGATGGTTCAACATTTGAATATGATCCAAAAACTCCAATTGATACTACAACACCTGGAGATTACAAAGTAAATGTAATTGTTAAAGATAAAGAGGGTAATCCTATTGCAGAAGTTCCTGCGACAGTACGAGTTGTAGAAAGTTATCCACAATTTGTTCCTGTTGATAAAGATAACAAACAACCAAATGCGGAAGGAAGTATAGATCCTAAAGCATTCCCTAAAGATACAGAGTTCTCTTATGAAACTCCAGTAGACACATCGACACCAGGAGAGAAAGATGTCGTAGTAGTAGCTAAAATTGGAGATAAGGTTATTACGAAAATACCGGCTAAAATAGTTGTCGTAGAGCCTAAAACTCAATATGTAGCAGTAGATAAAAATAATAAACAACCTGAAGCTTCTAAAAGTATTGATCCTGAACAATATCCAGATGGAATAACATTTAAATATAAAGCTCCAGTAGATACAAGAACACCAGGAGAAAAAGATGTAATAGTAGAAGTAAAAGATGGAGACGATACTCTAGTAGAAGTCCCAGCGAAAGTAAAAGTTGTTGAAGGAAAAGAACAACTAATACCAGTAAATCCAACTGAAAAACCACAAGCAAGAGACAGTATTACTCCAGGTGATTATCCAGAAGGTTCTACATTTGAATACAAAGTTCCTGATGGAGAAACTGAGCCATTTGATACAACAACTATTGGAGATAAACCAGTAACAGTAGTTGTAAAAGATAAAAATGGAAAAGTATTGGTGGAAGTCCCAGCTACAATTAAAGTTGTTGAAGCAAAACCTACACCAATTGAAATACCAGTAACAAATACACCGATAACAAAAGATAATATTGCTAAATATGTTAAAGTGCCAGAAGGTGGAAAAGTAACGAATGTAGAAAATATTCCAGACTTAACAACACCAGGTAAGAAAAATCCTGTTAAAGTTACAGTTACCTTACCAAATGGAAAAACAACTACAGTAGAAGTCCCAGTAAATGTAACACCTGTGAAACCAATAGAAACACCGGTGACAACAACACCATTAGAACCTGGAGATTATACAAAAGGAATAACAATTCCAAAAGGTGGAAAAGTAACGAATGTAGAAAATATTCCAGACTTAACAACACCAGGTAAAAAAGATCCAGTTAAAGTGACTGTAGAATTACCAAATGGAAAAGTGATCACAGTAGAAGTGCCAGTAAATGTCACACCGGTGAAACCAATAGAAACTCCAGTTACAACAACACCATTTACACCTGAAGACTACACTAAAGGAATTGCTATCCCAGAAGGTGGAAAAGTTACGAATGTAGAAAACATTCCAGATTTAACAACACCAGGTAAGAAAACTCCAGTGAAAGTGACAGTAGAATTACCAAATGGAAAAGTAATAACAGTGGAAGTACCAGTAAATGTGACACCGGTTAAACCTATAGAGACACCAGTTACAACAACACCATTTACGCCAGAAGACTACACTAAAGGTATTAAGATTCCAGAGGGTGGAAAAGTAACCAAAGTAGAAAATATTCCAGACTTAACAACACCAGGTAAGAAAACTCCAGTGAAAGTAACTATTGAATTGCCAAATGGAAAAGTAATAACAGTAGAAGTACCAGTAAATGTAACACCTGTCAAAGGTTTAGAAATTCCAGTTACAAAAACACCGTTACAACCAGAGGATTACACAAAAGGAATAACAATACCAGAAGGCGGAAAAGTAACGAAAGTAGAAAATATACCAGATTTAACAACACCAGGTAAGAAAACTCCGGTGAAAGTAACAGTAGAATTACCAAATGGAAAAGTAATCACAGTGGAAGTGCCTATAACTGTAACTCCTGCAACTGGAATTGAAACTCCTGTTACTGATACACCACTAACTAAAGAGGATATAGAAAAACATGTTAAAGTCCCAGAAGGTGGAAAAATTATTGGAGTAGGAGAAATTCCAAAAGTTAATACCCCAGGAGATAAAGGTACTGTTAAAGTGAAAATTGAACTTCCTAACGGAAAACAAATAGAAGTAGAAGTACCAGTGAATGTAACTCCAATTAAAGATATTGTTAAGAAACTAGGGGAACCTATTACTAATGAGGATGTTGAAAAACATGTGAAAATTCCAAAAGGTGGAAAAGTTATAAGTATCGGTGATAAACCTTCAACAGATGTTCCAGGTGAACGACCAAGTATACCTGTAGTTATTGAATTACCAGGAGGTAAACGTGTTACAGTAAAAGTGCCAGTAATTGTAACACCAAAAACTACTCCGATAGTTGTGAAAGTAGGAACTCCAATAACTCAAGATGATGTTAAGAAACACGTAGATCTTCCTGAAGGATGGAAAATTACAAAAGTAGGAGAAATTCCAACAACTACAACACCAGGTAATAAACCTTCAGTAACTGTAGAGATAGAATTGCCAGATGGACGAAAAGTTACAGTAGATGTTCCTGTGATTGTAACACCAAACGTAACACCAATTGTTGTAGAAGTAGGAACTCCAATAACTCAAGATGATGTTAAAAAACATGTAGATCTTCCAGAAGGATGGAAAATTACAAAAGTAGGAGAAATTCCAACAACTACAACACCAGGTGAAAAAACAGCGGTACCAGTAGAGATAGAATTACCGAATGGACAAAAAGTTACAGTTAATGTTCCCGTAAAAGTAATCGAAAAACAACGTGTTCCAGAAAATAATACAAATCCGAATAATGTGGATAACAACAATAATAACGGTAATAATAATGATAATTATGGTACTGATGATAGAGGAAATGAAAATAACAATATAAGAAATGGTGAATCAAACGATAAACCTCAAGATATTGTTACTTCAAATAATACTTCTAAAAAAAGCTAAAGTTGAAAAAAACTTCCTAACACTGGGGTAGAAAGTAATTCTATAGCTGGCTATGGATTAGCAATTTTAGGAATAGCTCTATCAGCAATAAGAAGACGTAAAGAAAAAAATAGTTTCTTCAAAAAAAGAGAAGCGGAAAAAAATCTGCTTCTCTTTTTGAATTTTTAAAAATTGATAATAAAAAAAACTCTAATCAATTGAAATTAGAGTTTTTTTCCTGAATTATATTTATTTAGGTTTCTTCGATATTAATGCTGAAAAGTCTAAATCATCATATTTGCTTTTTATTAAGGCCAGTTAATGAATCGAAATCTGTATCTGGAAATAGGGGATCAAAGTCATCGACTTCAATGTTTGATGTGGTAGTCTTTAAAACAGTATCAGAAGATTCAGAAATCAAATTATCTATTTTAATATTTTTTTATTGGCGTATTCTTCAATATGAAAGTCTTTAGTTTGAATAGAATTATTAATAAATGGTGAAGTTATATCATCACTATCATCGTAATTATACTCTATTGAAACTTCTCCGAAATTTGAATCTGCAATATTCTGTTGATTATAAAATAATACTCCATATTCTTCCAAGAGTTCTTCTTTTGAATAATTCTTTAGTGGATCTTCTATAGGGGATATTGTACTTTCATAAATTTTTCTTAACTAGATTTTTCATCTGTTTGAATTTTTATTGTCCTTAATATTCCAAGAAGAAATAAGTCTATGAACAATATCTAATTGTTCACTTGAAAGAAAATGAAGTTTTGTTTTAATTTCATTTAGCTTTATCCATAACTTTACACAGCTTCTCTAGTTTCTTTTAAGTAATCGATGTAATCATTCCCCCAAATTTCTAATTCATTTAGTACAGCTTGGAATTTTTTTACCAATATCCGTTAGACTGTATTCAACTTTTGGTGGTATTTGAGCATAAACTTTACGATTTATTAATCCATCTTGTTCTAATTGTTTTTAATTGTTTTGTCAATGTTGCTTGAGTAATTGTCCCTAGTGATCTTTTGTAACTCATTAAATCTAACACTTTTATCTTCTAGAAGATGAAGAATAAGAATTGTCCATTTTCCAGATAATATTTTTTTGAGTTGTAAAAAGGGCATTTTTCCAAAAAGGTTCTTGTTGTTCCATAAAAAAATCTCCTTAAAATTTCGTTGATATTATATAATTCTATCTAAAAAGATACTTACTATTGTAAAAAAACGTACTTGTTATTTTTTTGGGGTAAATATTATAATAATATATATAGCAATTATAAAACAAATAATAAAGTTTAGCAATAGCTAAAAAACGGAGGACATAATAATGACAGAAGCAAAAAGTTTATATCAAAATAGAAGAAGCGTATATGCGTTAGGTAAAAACTTACCAATTTCAGAACAAGAAGTATTAGAAATTATTGATAATGCGGTTAAGTATTCACCAAGTGCATTTAATTCACAAACTGCACACGCTGTAGTATTATTAGGAGAAAATCACCAAAAACTTTGGGATATTACTTTTGGAGAATTAGAAAAATTCTTACCAAATGAAGAAGCTAAAGCAGCTACTAAAGGAAAAATCGATAGTTTTGCTGCAGCTTATGGAACAATTTTATTCTTCGAAGATCACGATGTAGTGAAAGGTCTTCAAGAACAATTTCCATCATATGCTGATAATTTCCCAATCTGGTCAGAACAATCAACAGGGATTGCATCATTTGCAGTTTGGAATGCATTAGCAGAAGCTGGAGTTGGAGCTAACATTCAACACTATAACCCAGTAATTGATGAAAAAGTTGCTTCAGAATGGGATATTCCAGCTAACTTAGTACTACGTGCTCAAATGCCATTTGGTGAAAAATTACAAGAAGCTGCACCAATTGAAAGAACTTCAAGAGTAAGAGTAGTAAAATAATATTTGATTTAACAACAGATTATATGAGTCACAATAACGCTAAGATAGAGATGTCTTGGCGTTATTTTGTGCTAATAATTACGCTGTTAGTTGTTGGAATATACTGGTAAATATGGTATTATAGTAGATGGTAAATAAATTAAAAAAATTTAGAAGGATTAACAATGTTAAAAAAATAGTTATAAGAGATTTAGAAGATACTAAACGCTTAGCGAAAAATTGTTAGTGAAGGTATAGAAGATAGATTAGTACTTTTTGTTAAATGGTGATCTAGCCGCAGGTAAAACAACATTTACGAAATATTTAGCAGAATATCTAGGAGTAAAAAGTGTAGTTAATTCACCAACTTTTTAATATAATGAAAGAATATAAATATCCTAATGGGAAAATTATATCATATTGATGCTTATCGTTTAGAAGATAGCGATGAAGATTTAGGATTTGAAGATATTTTTCTTTGAAGATAATGTTAGTATTATCGAATGGGGAGAATTTATTGAAGAATTCTTACCGAATGAAAGATTAATTTTTCAATATTCGCTTAGTAGAAGATTACAGAGAAGTTGAAATTATTTCTAGTGGTGAATATAAAAAAAATTGAAGAAAGGATTCGTGAAAAATTGGTAAGTTTAATAGTGGAAGCTTCTAATGGAGTATGTTCAATTGCATGCTTTGATAATGAAACAGTATTAGCTGAAAAAAACTTTGTATGTAGTAATAATTTATCAGCTGTGATTTTAGAAGAAATCGATAATTGTTTAAAAGAAGCAGATAAGAAAAAAACGGATTTAACTGAAATTATATCTAGTGAAGGACCAGGATCGTATACAGCAATTCGTGTAGTCGCTGCTGTTTGTAAAACTTTAGCATACACACTGAAGATTAATTTGAAGAAAGTATCTTCTTTGAAGTTACAAGCTTTGTTAGAATTTGATAGCAACAAATTATTAGTTCCATTTATCGATGCACGTCGAGGAAATGTTTTTGGTGCAGTTTATAAAAATGAAGAAGGAAAATTAGTAGAAGTACTGGAAGAAGGATACTACTCTCTTGAAGAAATTAATAACTTTTTATCATCTCAAGGCGATGAATTTGTTTATATTAGTAAAGATATAGAAAAAGTTAAATGATTTTCTTCTAAAAGGTTCAAAAAAATAATGATATGGTTCATGCAGCAAATGTTATTAAAATTTATGAATCATTAGAAGAAGTAGATTGTTATAATATGAAACCACAATACTTAAGAAAAACTGAAGCAGAAAGGGAACTTGAAAATGATAAAAAAATAAATAAAGTTGATGTTAATGATTTAGATGTATTATCAAGAATAGATGTAGATAATTTTGAAGATGCTTGGACGAAAGAAATGTTTAAGTCTGAGTTGGAACATGAAAATGCGGAATATTACGGATTATTCAATGATGGTCAAATTATTGGATTTTTGCGGTGGTTGGTTAGTGGCTGATGAATATCAAGTTAATAAAAATAGTTATTGATAAACCTCATCAAAATAAAAAAATTAGGACAAATTTTTCTTCACTTATGTAATGCAACTGTTAAAATTAAAAGGTGTAAAAAAAGCGATTGTAGAAGTGCGTGTGAGTAATATGCCCGCAATAACTATCTATGAAAAAGCAGGATTTAGTACTATTGATATAAGAAAGAATTATTACAAAAACAATGGCGAGAATGCTTATGTAATGATAAGGGATTTTAGCAATGAAAGAATTTAAGAATTTAGATAATGTAACTATCTTAGCTATAGAGACAAGTTGTGATGAAACTAGTGTGGCTGTGGTTAAAAATGGTAAAGAAGTACTATCGAATATTGTAAGTAGTCAAATTGAAACACATAAGCAATTTGGAGGGGTAGTACCTGAAATAGCGAGTAGACAACACATAGAGGTAGTGATGCAAATTGTTGAAGAAGCTCTAGAAGAAGCGAAAACAACATTAGATGAGATAGATGCAATTTGTGTAACACAAGGACCTGGGTTAATAGGTTCATTACTAGTTGGTGTTAATGTGGCGAAAACATTAAGTTATGCTTTAGATAAGCCTCTAATTGCAGCACATCATATTGCAGGTCATATCTATGCTAGTAATATTGATAATGATATAGTATATCCATCTCTAGCCCTTGTAGTTAGTGGAGGACATACTGAACTTGTATATTTAAAAGATGAACTTGATTTTGAAATAATAGGTTCTACTCACGATGATGCTGTAGGTGAAGCGTACGATAAAGTCGCAAGACAGTTAAATCTAGAATATCCTGGAGGACCTAAAGTAGATAAACTAGCTAAGTTGGGTGAAGATAAGTATAAATTCCCTCGGGCAATGATTGATAGTGATGATTATAACTTTAGTTTTTCAGGTATGAAGTCAGCTGTAATTAACTTCGTTCATAATGCAAAACAACGAGGAGAAGAAATTGTACCTGAAGATTTAGCATGCAGCTTCCAAACAGCGGTAGTTGAAGTTTTAATCGCAAAAACTAAGAAAGCTATTGTCAATTTAGGTGTTAAACAGTTGATTTTAGCAGGTGGTGTTGCAGGTAATAGTGAACTTCGTAAGCAAGTCCTAGAACTAGAAGAACAATTAGGAGTAGAAGTACTTATTCCAAAAATGAGTTATTGCAGTGATAATGCCGCGATGATGGGAGCAGTAGGATACTATTATTATAAAAATAATATATTCGCTAATCCATTAACGCTAAATGCGAAGTCAACATTAGACTTAGAAGAAGTTAGAGGATAATTATTAGAAGGGGAATGACTCGAAAAAAATTGATTTTTTTAAAAATCATGATTTTTTTGAGTCACTCTCATTTAATAAATGTTTTGGTGTAGTTATGAAAAGACAACTTGATAAATTATTAGATACTAATTTACAACAAATAAATCATATTTCTGAAAATAAGCACTTTTATAGGATTTTTCTAAAAAGACTAGGGAAACAAGTTTTCGTTAAAAATTTTTTAAAGATCCATTAAAAATATAGACTAGAGTATAAAGTTTTTAAGAAATAAAGGTAATTTTTTTATTAGATTTTTCCTGAGTATTCTGCACTAGTATTGAAGTATGAAGAATTCATTCCACTAAGTAAAGAAAGTGTAGAAGATGAAGACATAATAAAAAAATAGCAGAGTTAATATCTGATTTTCATAGAGGAAATTGGCTCTCAATTGAAAATGATAAAGAAATTTCATTGGAAAAAGTTCTAGAAAAAAATGTATATAGATTAGCTGACAGAAAAGAGTATCCTAAAATAAGTAAGCTTCATTCTAAATTTTTTAAAAAAATATTAGGAAGTTAGATGAAGAGTATGAAAAACACTAGTTTTTAATTCATGGAGACTTCGGTCTTAGAAATATTATGAGAAAAGATGATAATTTAGTATTAATAGATTTTCGAAAGAGTTAAATATGCTAGTTATTTTTTAGATTTTTATTAAATATTTTTATCAAGATTTAGATAATGATAAAATTAAAAAAAGGGCTATTTTTTTAAAACATTATTATGAACATTCAAATGAGGAAGTTCTTTCTGAGGAACTTGAGTACTGCATGATTTTTCATCTCGGCATTAGGTATTTTAAACTACACCAAACGTGTTGAAGATAAAGAATTTGAGAAGTTAGGATTAAAGATGTTAGAAGATGTTGTAAATTATTATATTTAAATAACTATTAAGGAATAGGAGAGTTGAAGAGTGAATAATATTAGTGAAAAAAAAGTTAGAAGAAAGTCGTAAACAAGCATTACTTTTTAGTCGATAAGTTGAAAGAAAAACGTTAATGATTTAAAAAGTATGCGAGAACTGTCAAAAATAGTTTCTAAGGATTCAGAAATGAATGATGATTTTTTTGGACAGAAATTTGCAATATAGATTTTTACAAAAAAATTGAATTTTTTTCCCAGTAAGATCGCTGTTGGCTGGGATATTAAAAAAATAAACAAGATAATTCAAGTATTTCAAATATTTATAATTATTTGGTAGTAGAAAATACAGAATATCTTAATAGATACGGACAGAGTGCTTCTAAAAATACACCAGCAATGATAGTGTTATATTTTGCAGGTTTCTTGGGAGTCGGATTGTTTGTAATCGTTAATTTTATAATGTTAATGTTAGCACGAGGAAAATTTTGAAGATGTTCTTTTTAATTTAATAGCAGGAACATTTTTAGATGCCCTTATTCTTGAAGTAATTGATAGACAGTACATCTGGGAATGGGAAGTACCATATTTTGAAAATAGTAAATTCCTAGCGTATGTTTGGACATATATTCCGATTATAATAATGTACTTATATATGAATATTTCTACATTTATTACACAAGGGTCTAACTACAATATTAGTAATGAAATTAAACTTACTATAGGTACTTATATTTTTATTTTTAATTATTGTTAATGGCTTTATTCAAATTAAAAAAATTCTGCGGATTTTATGTATACAGTATATACAATAATCTTTAAAAATAATAGCTTTCATAAGTTTTTATTTGTATCATACCTGCCTACTTTTTTTCGGAAAAACTACCAATTGATTGGATGTATATTCTGATAACTGTTCCGATTGTAAGTAGTGTTAGAGTATTAAAGAAAGTTAGTGCTACAAGATCTGCAAAAACTTCTATTTTATCCAATGACATTTTTGTTATTTAGTATACACTCAACCATTAGTGATTAATACTCCTATTTTAGAGGAACAAAAATATTGTTGTATGTTTCAGGAGTATTGGCAATATTAATAATAGTCATAAGTAAACTAAGAGAAAAAAATCAAATAATATTAATATTAGTCCCTTTCTATATTGATAAGAAAGGGATTAATAATTTTTATAACTTATGAATTTCTATCTTACAAAGTGGTATTGATTTTTATTTGACCATTATTTATGTTAAAATATAATATGATTAATATTAGGAGGCGATGATATGGCGAATATTTATTTAGATTACGCAGCAACATCAAGAAAACATTTTGATATCATAGAAAAGAATATGAATATACTAAAAGAAATCTATGCTAATCCAAGTAGTGGCCATACTCTAGGAAAGAAAAATAATAGGCTAGTTCGTGAAGGTCGTGAAAAAAATAGCTAATACTCTAAAACGCAAGTAGTAATGAAATAATTTTTAATTCAGGTGGTACTGAAAGTAATAATACAGTATTTAATCATGTATTAACTAGATTTGAAACTGGAGAAATAATAATTTCATCTATAGAACATCCATCAGTTAGAGCTAGTGCTAAGAGACTTGAAAGGTTTGGATTTAAGGTTCATGAATTATCAGTAGATGAAAGTGGAGCTATATCGCTAGATGAATTGAAAGAGAAGATTAATTCTAAGACGGTATTAATTTCAATTATGCTAGCGAATAATGAAACAGGAGTACTAAATCCTATAAAAGAAATCTCAGAACTTATTTCGGATAAAAATATACTATTGCATAGTGATATTGTTCAAGCTTTAGGTAAAGTAGAAATTGATGTGAAAGAATTAGGATTAGATTTTGCTTCAGCATCAGCTCATAAAATTGGTTCGCTTAATAATTTTGGATTTTTATACGCAAAAGATGGAGATGTTGAACCATTACTTTTAGGTGGAGGTCAGGAAAATGGTCTTCGTTCTGGAACAACAGATTTATTAGGGATACTAGTTCTTAATGACTGTTTATCAGAGACATTAAATTCAATTCCAGCTCTTAGAGAATTGAAACATTACTTTATTTCTGAACTTGAGAAAAATGAAGTTGAGTTTGAAGTAAACGGATCTATAGAGAATTCATTGCCGAATATATTGAATATTTATTTTAAAAATATTGAAGCACAACGACTTATTACGTATCTAGATGCTCGTGATGTTTATATTTCTGGCGGATCTGCTTGTAGTTCAGGAAATATTAAAGGAAGTCGTATAATAACAGAGATGTATAATATTGAACGTGCAGCACATTCTGTAAGAATGAGTGTTGGTTTTGATACAAGCAAAAAATTAATTGATGAAGTTGTAGAAAAGATTGTAACTTTAGAGCAAAGAATTAAAGAAAGGAATTAATAATGAATAGCAACAAAAAAAGTAGTAGTTGGAATGAGTGGTGGAGTTGATTCATCTGTAACAGCATATCTTTTAAAACAACAAGGTTATGATGTTATCGGAGTTTTCATGAAAAACTGGGAAGAAAAAGATGACAGAGGAGTTTGTCTTGCAGAAAAAGATTACGAAGATGTAATCAAAGTATGTGAACAATTAGATATTCCTTATTACTCTATAAACTTTGAAAAAGAATACTGGGATAAAGTATTTACTTACTTTTTAGATGAATACAAAAAAGGTCGTACACCTAACCCAGATATTATGTGTAATAAAGAAATTAAATTTAAAGTTTTCTTAGAATATGCTGAAGATTTAGGTGCGGATTACGTAGCAACAGGGCATTATGCACGAGTTAAAGATGTTGATGGAGAACGTTTAATGTTACGTGGTGTTGATAATAATAAAGATCAGACTTACTTCTTATCTCAATTAAAACAACACCAAATTAAAAATATTTTATTCCCTGTAGGAGAACTAGAGAAAAAAGATGTTCGTAAGATCGCAGAAGAAGCGGGCCTTGCTACAGCGAAGAAAAAAGACTCAACAGGTATTTGTTTCATCGGTGAGAAAAACTTTAGAGAATTTTTATCTCAATACCTACCAGCCCAAGGTGGTAAAATGGTTGACTTAGATGGTAATGTACGTGGAGAACATATCGGTTTAATGCACTATACAATCGGTCAACGTCACGGATTAGGTATCGGTGGAACTAAAGATACTGAAGGTGAAGCATGGTTTGCATGTGGTAAAGACCTTGAAAATAATGTACTGTATGTTTGCCAAGGATTCCACAATGAAAAACTATATTCAGATAGCTTACTAGCAAGTTCACTATCATTTACAACGAAAAATCCACAACCTAATAAATTCACATGTACTGCAAAATTCAGATATCGTCAACCAGATACTGAAGTAGAAGTAGAAGTATTAGAGGATAACAAAGTAAAAGTTGTCTATAAAGAGCCAGTACGTGCTGTGACTCCAGGACAAGCAGTTGTCTTTTATGATGGAGATGTTTGCTTAGGTGGAGCGATTATCGATGAAGTATATAAAGACGGAAAAAAACTTCAACTTTAATATTTAATAAAATCCTAAAAGTTAGAGGAAATCTCTAATTTTTAGGATTTTTAGTTTTTATTTCTAAGTTATAAGACTATAGTATATATTGAGCTAGTAACGTATCAAATCTACGAATATCGATATCTTTTCTTAGATTAATTTTTATTTTTCCAACTTTAGTCCAAAGCTCTACTTCGGCATTTAAATCGAAGATTTTACCTGCATTTTCAGTTGACCACATTAATATTGAAGAGTATGGTAGGGAATAGATTTCTACTTTTTTTCCTGTAAGTCCTTGGGCATCTTTTACAATAAGTCGTTTATCTGTAAATACAGCAACGTCCCTTATTGTCGCAAATGCTGCAACAGGTTGTTCTCCACTTATCAATAAGTTCACTATATCTTGCGGGATAGTAACTTCTCTGAAGAATGTCCAATTTAATAAATTCATTTCGTTAGCCATAATGTTTCTCCTTGTTTTTAAAAAAAATTAATTATTCGATTGAATTTTGTGATTTTTTTATCAGTATAACATAAAAATACATGAATTATAAATGATGTACTATAATTAGGTTTTCAGTACTAATATAATAAATTTAATGATATAATATAGGTACTAGGGGGAGAGACATATGAATATTAAAAAGGAAGATGTCGTATTATTTTTTAGACAGAATGTTAAATCTATTATTTTGGCATTTGTGTGTAGTCTTGTTTTAATAATCGGTGGTTTGTTTTATTTTAATCAAAATAAGACAGAAGATTATAGTGGTGTTAGTTTTTCTAATATTAGTAATGAGACTAATAATAAGGATGAAAAAGCTGAAGATAAACATGATGAAAAGATTTTTGTTGATGTGAAAGGTGCAGTAAAACATCCTGGGGTATTTGAAACGACAAAAGATAAAAGGGTAAAAAGATTTAATAGAAGAAGCCGGTGGACTTTTGGATGATGCTGATACTTCTACTTTGAATTTGAGTCAAAGAGTAAAAGATCAGATGGTTATTTATGTCCTTAAGCATGGTGAAAAGCCGAAACAAATATCTGATGGTGGTAGTAGTTCATCTAATACAGATGTGATTAATATTAATACTGCTAATAAAGAGCAACTTATGAAAATTTCAGGAGTTGGAAAAACGAAGGCTGAGGCAATAATTTCATATAGAGAAAAAAATGGGGATTTTAAAAAGAAAGAGGATATTACAAAAGTACGCGGTATAGGTAAAGCTACTTTTGATAAAATTAAAGATAAAATAGAGGTGTAGTTATGCAGAGAATTAGCTGGGATGAGTACTTTATGGCTCAAAGCCACCTATTATCACTTAGATCGACTTGTAGCAGATTATCTGTTGGAGCGACGATAGTAAAAGACAAACGAATAGTTTCAGGTGGTTATAATGGTTCAATTAAAGGGGATGAACATTGTATAGATGTTGGTTGTAAAGTAGTAGAAGGGCATTGTGTAAGAACAATTCACGCTGAGATAAATGCTATTTTACAATGTTCTAAGTTCGGTGTTGGAACTGAAGGTGCAACTATTTATGTTACACATTTTCCATGTTTGAATTGTACAAAATCTATAATTCAAGCAGGGATAAAAGAAATTTGCTATGCAAATGATTATAGAAATAATGAATATGCTCGAGAGTTATTAGAAAGATCAGGAGTTGTCGTAAGAAAAGTAGATTACGACGTAAATAATGTAGTAGAAAGGTTACTAAATAAATAGTAATGATATACTTACAACTTTCTTTACTAGCATTAGGGCGATATTATTAAATTATAATGTAATAATATCTATGCTATGTATTGTTATTTTTTTCTACTGATAACTTGGAAAAAAATAAAAAAATCTTTAATGCTAGGAAAAACTATTATCTGTGTAATAGTCTTCTTAGCTTTTTTTATTCGGGGAGCATATGAACAAAAAGAATAACATTACTCATCTAGGTAATGGTGAAAATAAAAATTTAGAACTAATAGTTTCCGATAGATTTGATGTTAATGGAGCCTATGTGTCTTCTATTGGCTATCTTTCAGATGAGAAGGTGCTAGTGAGTTATATAGTCAAGAGTGAAGAAGAAAAGAAATTTTTTTAAAGAAAAAAATTTTTGGGGTGGGAAATTATTAGTAAATGCTAATATAGAAGATGTTTCAGAAAAGACTAATTTTTTTATTCATTTGATTATAAAAAAATATAATGAGAATAGAGGATCTTTTAAAAAGGTTAACTATTAATGAAAGTTCAAGAGGTTAAAAAAATATAGATTCCTTATACTTTTAAATTTATAACTTTTAGGAATAAATTGAGTTTGAAAAATCAATAAAGAACTAACCTTTGATAAAAGTGGTTATTTTTCAGGCTTTTAATTTTTCGGGGATAAAGGATATTTATTAAAAAGATGACATAAATTCTTTTTAAAAAAATTTAGGAACAAGTCATTTATTAGCTATCTCAGGATTACACATAGGCGTACTTATTTCTCTAATATACTTTTATCTTATTAAAATTTAGAGTAAGTGTTGAATATATTGAGAAAATTATCTTGATAATAGTTCCATTGTATATGTTGCTTTAGCGGAGCTAGTGCTTCTGTTCTTAGGGCAGGTTTTTATGATCATATTTTATATCTTGCTTAGAAGAAAAAAATATAGATAAGTTGGGTAGTTTGTTATTTACTTTTTCTAATATTAATAATGTATAATCCATTACTAATTTTTTTAATATCGGTTTTCCAATTATCATTTTTAATTACATTTTAGTCTACTGATGTCTGAAAGTTATATTAAAAAAATCTAAGAATAAATTCCATAGTGCGTTTAGAATCAGTGTAATTTCTACATTAGCAAGTATTCCGATATTAATGTATAATTTTTTTATAATATTGTTTATATTTCTGTATTTCAGTAATATTATCTTTAGTACCGATTTTTTTAGTGTTGTGATTTTTCCCTTTAGTTATTTTTTTAGCTATATTTTATTCCTTATAAATATTCAGCTATTTAATACTATCTGTAGACCTATATTAAATATTACTTTCAATATATTCGATAAAAATTCAGGACTTGTTTTTAATAGCTCAACCTATTCGTATAGGGAAAGTTAAACATATTTTTTTATAATAGTTATATTTCATCTTTGTCATAACTATATTGATAAACTTGAAATAAATTCAAATATATGAGTGCTATTTATGGAGTTTCTTGGAATAATTCTAGTTTGTTTAGGAGCTACATATACTCCTAAAAGCATATATTGAAGATGTAAAATATAGGAAAAGAGAGTATTTTATATATCAGAGAAAACAAAGAAAATAATATGTTGATAAATACATCTAACAATATTCAAAAATTTTTTTATACAGATTACAGAAAAAAAGATAAGGATTATGATATAATAAACCAGTACAATTTGCTTTTTAAATTATGAAGGAAAAAAATAAATTTGATTATTTACTTTTTGACTTCTGCTAAAAAAGAACAAGAGTGAATATTCTCTAGATCTTATAGCAAAATGACCTAGTTGGAAAAGTTATTGTAATAGAAAGTTTAGAAAAAAAAATTACAAGAAGTAAAGAATATGGCACAGTATAAAAAAATTGATTATATTGTCCTTAAAGAGAATACAGAGATGAAATTTGGAAAGAGTTCTATTTATTATAATAATAAAAAAAGTTAGAGTAAAGAATAAGAATTCTAAATTTGAAAGTTGAGGTAGATAATTAATGAAAAAAATGTCTATGTAATATATGGTGAAAATTTTGAAGCCATTAATGATTATGAAAAGAGTATAGCTAAAAAGTATTTAAAAAGACTTGGATGAATTTAACTATATAAAAATAAATATGCATGAAAATACATTGGAGTCTTTAGTGTATGAATGTAGAAGCAGTGGCTTTATTTGGGAATGAAAAAGTAGTAGTTGCAGAAAATTGTAATTTTCTACTACTAAACCTAAGAAGATTAAAGTAGAGCACAATGTTGATACATTAATAAGTTATCTGGATAATATTAGTGAAGAAGTCGTGTTGATTTCTAAAAAGATTTCTGAAAAAGATTGATAGTAGAAAAAAACTTATAAAGAAAAATTAAAAGAAGTAGGAGAAGTTAAGGAATTTTTCTAATTTTAATGAAAAGGAAATAGCAAGCTATATAGTGAAAAACTGTTGCTGATTCTAATTTGAAAAATTTCAAGAGATGATGCAGAATTTCTTGTGAATTATACACGATTAGATTTTTGCTAATATAAAAAAAGAATTAGAAAAACTACTCTTTATTGTGATGAGAAGAAAGAGATTACTAGAGAAGATATCGAATTACTAGCGACAAGAAGTCTAGAATACGATGTGTTCAGTTTAACTAACGAGTTATTCGGGAAAAAAATTATTCGAAATTAAGAGTAGTATACAATTCTTTAGTGTTAAAAAAAAGAAGAACCGATTTTCTTATTATCACTTATTAGTGGACAATTAAGAATGTATTATAAAGTAAAAGGTTCTTCTAAATGAACACTATTCACAAAAAAAGATATAGCTAGAGAATTAGGGAGTTCATCCATATAGAGTACAACTAGCGGCACAAGGGATTAGAAATTATAGTGTGGATAAAATTATGAAGACATTAATTTTAGCTGCTGATTATGATAAGTTATTGAAAATCTTCATATATGGATAAATATTTGATATTAGATTTGTTTATCAATAAAGCTAATTGAGGAGCTAAAATAGTACCGTGTTTTTTTGTAATTCTATACTAATTATACTAAAATAAGAATAATTATCTTGTAGAGGAGATTTTTTAGTGAATAATAAAAAAAATATAATTCATGTTGGAGCTTTGTTATTTATATTAAATGGCATATTTCTATTTAATAGGTGAATTTATCGCAGCTGTAGGTACTGGATTTCCTTTGGGGAGAAGTATATTCAAAGGCACTTTTATTAGTTCGTTAGGGGTTTATCCGCATCTAGTAGTTGACGGAGTCCCAAATGGATTTTTCAAAATTAGCTATTCTTATGAATATCGACTTTGTTGTAACGGGTATTGGTTTTTTTATTGCATATTATTTACTAGTATTTGAAAAACTAAAAATAAGAAGGTTTGGTTTTCTGTTTATAATAACTCCGTTAATTTTTGCTATTGGAAGTATATTGGTTGGATTATATCAAGGTGGTGTTCCTAGTGAAGATGGACTTCATGGTTTAGGTGCAAGATTATCATTTTTAGGTGGGAATTTTACAGCTTTATTAAGTGGAATAGCATTATTTAGAGAAAATAAAAAATACTCGGTTGTTTCTGCGTTACTAGGGATTATAGGACTAGTTAGCGCAGGACTTATGAATAATACAATTAATAATAGTCTTTCAGAAGTCGTAGCTATTTATGAAAGAATGACTGTTTATCCAATAACAATATGGCAATTGATAACGGGCATTGTGTTTTTAAAGAAGAAGTAAGAATTAAGTGTAAAGATCGTTTGAATCAGATTCAAACGATCTTTTTTATTTCAGATAATTGAAGTCAGTTAATTAAAAAAATATTCAGAAAAACAAAAAAATTCAGATAAATCAGTTTATTATGATATAAATATAATGTTATAATAGTAATGTTGAAAAAGAAATTAATAAAAATGAGGTATTGTTTAATGAAGAAAATTGAAACTAAATTAGCTCAATTAGGAAATAGAAAAGACAAAGTAACGGGAGCAATTGTAACTCCTATATATTTATCTACAGCATATGCTCATCCTGGACTAGGTGAGAGTACAGGTTATGATTACACAAGAACGAAAAATCCTACTCGTACGATTTAGAAGAAGGATTGTGTGAACTTGAAGAAGGGTGTCGTGCGATAGCGACTAGCTCAGGTATGAGTGCAATTCAATTAGTCTTTGAATTATTTGAATTAAATAGCGAATTTCTTGTTTCTAGAGATTTATATGGTGGAAGTTTTAGGTATTTTGATGAATTGGAGCGTAAAGGTGCACAGAAATTCATCTATTTCACTGACGAGGAAGATCTTGAAGTGAAAATTACAGAAAATACTAAAGCTGTATTTATAGAAACCCCAACTAATCCATTAATGCAAGAAGTTGATATTGAAAAAGTTGCTAAGATTGCTAAAGAAAAAAATGCTTTATTAATAGTAGATAATACTTTATTAACACCATTAAGACAGAAACCATTAACTATTGGTGCAGATATTGTTGTTCACTCAGCTACAAAATATTTAACAGGACATAACGATATTTTAGCTGGAGCTGTAATTACTAATGATGAACAAATCGGAGAAAGATTAGCATGGATATCTAATACAACAGGAGCTGTATTATCGGCGTTTGACAGTTGGTTATTCATTAGAAGTTTAAAAACTTTACCATTAAGATTTAATCAGCAAGAGAAAAATGCAATGAAATTAGCAGAAGAGTTGGAAAAAAATCCAAATGTTAAAGAAGTTCTATATCCGAAAAAAGGTGCTATGCTTAGCTTTAAACTTCACGACGCTTCTAAGATTGATGCATTTTTACGTTCATTAAAGGTTGCAATATTCGCAGAAAGTTTAGGAGGAGTAGAAACATTAGTTACTTATCCTACAACTCAAACACATTTCGATATTCCAGAAGAGTTACGTCTTTCTTATGGTCTTACACCAGACTTATTAAGGATATCTGTAGGGATTGAAGATATTGAAGATTTATTAGAAGATTTTACACAAGCTTTAGAAGTTTAGAGGATAAGAAAAATGAGTAGAGTAGAAGAATTTGTAAATAAGTATTATGTAGAAAGACGAAATACAAATAGTTTAAAATGGGATGCTTTAGAGGAGAGATTCGGAGATAAAGATCTTCTTGCTATGTGGGTAGCTGATATGGAATTTCAAACTCCAGAGAGTATAAGAGAAGCATTGATTGAACGTGTAAATCATGGAGTTTTCGGATATACTAAGTTGCCTGAAAGCTATTATGATCAATATAAAAAATGGCATAAGCAAAAATACGATATCAATGTAGAAAAACAATGGATAAGATTTGCTCCTGGTATCGTTCAAGCAATTTTATGGGTGATTCACGCATATACAAAAAAAGAAGATTCAGTTATAATTATGCCACCTGTATATTATCCATTTGCTAATTCTATTAGAAATAGTGGTAGAAAACTAGTTGAATCACCGTTGCTTGAGGAAAACGGTAAGTTTAAAATAGATTTCGATACATTTGAGAAAGAAATTCGTGATAACAATGTAAAATTATATATTCACTGTTCACCTCATAATCCGGTAGGTAGAGTATGGACGTTAGAAGAACAAAAACGAGTGTTTGAAATTTGTGAAAAATATGATGTTCTAGTATTATCTGACGAGATTCATCAAGATTTTACATATAATAATCATAAGCAAATTTCTGCATTAGCACTAGAAGATGGAAAATATAATCATCGTATTATTGTTGCTAACTCAGGTTCAAAAACATTTAACCTTGCATCATTAGTTCATGCAACTATATTAATTCCTGATGATACTGTAAGAAAAGTCTTTGATGCGTATAAAAAAGAGAACTTAGAAGCGGAACCTAGCTTGCTAGGACAAATTGCTTTAGAAGCTGGTTATAGAGAAGGTCATGAATGGCTTGAAGGCTTGAAGGAAACAGTATTATATAATTATAATTTACTTCATGATACCCTTGCAGAAAAAGTTCCAGAAATTAAAGTATATCCACTAGAAGGTACATATTTAGTTTTAGTGAATTTAGAAAAAGTACTAGATGGAAAAACAACAAAACAATTCATACAAGATGAATGTGGTCTAGCAATTGATTTTGGTCATTGGTTTGGTAAAGGTTATAACAAGTATATTAGAATAAATCTAGCGACAAGCCCAGAAAATGTTAAAGAGGCTATTAATAGAATAATTAAAAAAATTGTAATAACTAGAATTAATTAAGAATGAAGAACTTAGAGATTTTTTCTAGGTTCTTCATTCTTATTAGTAATAAAAAAACTACCCAGAAGCCTGAGTAGTTAATATAATTATTTAGCTAGGTTTGATTTATATCTAGCAGCTGCGTTTTTGTGGATTAAGTTAGTTTTAGCAGCTTTATCGATTTTTTTGTAAGCAAGGTTTACTAACTCTGCAGCGTTAGAAGCACCTTCAGATTTAGCTACTTTAGCTTTTTTTAATAGCTGTACGCATTTCAGATTTTTTAGCTGTGTTAGCAGCATTAGTTTTAGCATCTTTTCTTACGCTTAATACTGATGATTTAATGTTTGGCATTCGATTCACCTCCTGATTATAGTTTTTTTATTACTAAGAAATATTAATTAATATTCTTAATTACAATGAATTAAGTGTTGTTAGATACAACTACCTCATTTTTAACATATTAAAATTGTAAATGCAAGATATTTTTTTATAAAAAAATTTTTAGCATTACATTATTTTTTTATAATTTTTTTATATTTTTTTATTGACTAATGGATATAATATGTGTTAGTATAAATGACGTTGATATTTAATTTTACATAGGTAAGGTTATTTGTCTTCTGACTTTATTATAATAAAAAGATGTTTGAGAGATCCATCTATAAAAAAAACTTGAAGTACTGATTTCTCTTAATCAGTACTTCTTTAATTTCTCTTAAACAAGACAAGGAGATATATAATGAGAAATAATACAGTTAAAGTATTAACTATTCAAGCGTTGATCGCAGCAATTTATGTTGTTTTAACAGTTGCTATCGCACCATTTTCGTACGGCGCTATTCAGTTGCGTATTAGTGAATCACTATCTCAATTAGTGGTATTTAGTAAAAAATATTGGTTCCCTATAACACTAGGAGTAGCGATAGCTAATATTTTCAGTCCGTTAGGTATAATAGATGTGTTCTTTGGGACATTAGGTACTGGATTAGCATTAGCTATCAGTGTTTTTGTATTCAAATTTGTAAAAAATAGAATTGCTAGACACATCATTAATATTATTTTATACCTAGTAATTTGTATGCCTATCATTGCATATGAAATTGCTATCTTTAGTGGTGAGAACTCAGCAAGAGTACCTTTTGATTTTGGAGCATTCACAGCTATTTATGGATCTCTTCTATTATCACAAGTTGTCGTAATGGTAATTGGTATTGTTATTACTGAAGCATTAAACAAAGCAATTGATTTAAAGAAAGTATTTGAATAATAGTTATAAAGAATCGTTAGGAAATTTCCTAGCGGTTTTTTTATTATAAATTGTTGACTCTTACGTAACGTAATAGTATATAATAAGAATATCACTAGTGAACTAATGTAAAAATATAGAGGAAAAAAATATGAGAATAAATGAAGTTGTGAAAAGCTTACTGGAGTAAGTGCCAGAACCTTACAATATTATGATAAGATAGGATTATTAATTCCTGAGAAGCAAGATAATGGTTATAGAGATTATACTGATGAAAATTTAGAAAAAAATTACAAAAAAATACTTTTTTTATAAATTTTTGAAATTTAAATTGAATGATATTAAAAGAATTATTGAAAGGGAGATATTGATAATTTAAAAAAATACTAGAGCAACAACGTGAATTAGTTTTTAAAAGGAAAAAGAAAAGTTTGAAATAATTTTTGCATAATATAGAAAAAAACAATAAAAAAACTATAAAGGAGAACAAACAATGACAATAGAAGAAAAAAATTTAATGGATTTAAAAAGAGAAGATTTTAATAAGTATGAAAAATCAAGCAGTTGAGAAAATATGGTAAAAGATACAATTGAAGAATCAAAAAAGACGTCAAAGTGGAAGAGAAGAACGTAGAAGAGAAATTTAATGATGTATTTTCGCTCGATGGAGAAATTCAAAAAAATGAAAAATATTGATATAGAAGATGAAGAAGTACAATCTAAAGTAGATGAATTATATAATCATATGAACGAATATGCATTTTGATTGTAGTGTAGAAGTATTTTCATATATAGGAAAAGGATATTCACAAAATCCGGAATTTAAAAAGTAATATAGATAAATTTGGAGAAGGTGTAGCTGAGTATACATCGAAAGCAATAGAAAAATATTGTTATGATAGATTAAATAAATAATCAATTATAAAAACTATTTTAAAAAAAGAGTTTAAATTTTTTTAAAAAAACTATTGACAAACGAATATATATATATTAAAAATAACTAAGTCAGTTGAAAATGTACCGTAGACAGTAGGGGGAGAAATCCTTAATTAACCTACCGAGGACAAAATTCGAAAAGAAACTTATGTGCCTTTTTGTATGTTCTCGCATGCAAGAAGGTTTTTTTAATGGTACTGAAATTGATAAATCTACTTAGGAGGAAGTTCAATGTCAAAAGCTATTGAGAGAAAACAAGAGTTAGTAAATCAAATCGCAGAAGAAATTAAAGCAAGTTCTTCAGTTGTTATCGCTGACTACCGTGGATTAAACGTTGCGGAAGTAACAGAATTACGTAACAACATGCGTAACGAAGGTTTAACTTTTAAAGTTTATAAAAACTCATTAGTTCGTCGTGCGATGGAGCAAGCAGGAATTGAAGGATTAGAAGAAGTTCTAACTGGACCAAATGCTTTTGCTTTCTCAACAGACGATGCTGTAGCTCCTGCTAGAGTTTTAAACGATTTCGCTAAACAACACGAAAACTTAGAACTAAAAGCTGGTGTTATAGAAGGAAAAGTTGCAGATCAAGCTGAAATTAAAGCTATCGCGTCATTACCAAGCCGCGAAGGATTACTTTCAATGTTACTATCTGTATTAACAGCGCCAATGCGCAATACTGCTTTAGCTGTTAAAGCTGTTGCAGACCAAAAAGCTGAACAAGAAGCTTAATAAATAAAAAATATTAAAAACATATAATTTAAAAATCGGAGGAAATTTATAATGACTAAAGAACAAATTTTAGACGCTATCAAAGAAATGTCAGTTTTAGAATTAAAACGACTTAGTAAAAAGCAATTGAAGAAGAATTCGGAGTAACTGCTGCTGCACCTGTAGCTAGTAGTTGGTGGAGCTGCTGCTGGAGCTGCTGAAGAAAAAAACTGAATTTGACGTAGTTTTAGCTAACGCTGGAGACTCAAAAATTAAAGTAATCAAAGTTGTTCGTGAAATCACTGGAGACGGACTAAAAGAAGCTAAAGAAAAAGTTGATGGTGCGCCAGCAACACTTAAAGAAGGAGTTTCTAAAGAAGAAGCTGAAGAAATCAAAGCTAAATTAGAAGAAGTTGGAGCAACTGTAGAAGTTAAATAATTTCTATTCTAAGTAGATAAAAAGATAGATGTAAATAAACAATAATATTCTATTTGAGAATATTTGATACGATGATAATAACAAAAAAATAGTATATCTCAAGTGTCTAGCTATGGGATATACTATTTTCTTTTCATTTTAAGAGGTGTCTTTATTATGGAACATTATTATACAAATAATCCGACGACAGAAAGTCGTGAAAAAAATTATTAACTCAACAATAGCAAATGAGAATTTAAAGTTTTATACAGATAATGGAGTATTTTTCGAAAGAGAGTGTTGATTTTGGTACTAAGACAATGTTAGAATCTTTCAATACAGAAAAAGAAAATGCACAGGTTGCTGATATAGGATGTGGATATGGAGTTATATCTATATTCTTAGCGAAAAATATCCGACTTTTTAAGTTTACTATGGTAGATGTAAACAATAGAGTTTTAGAGTTATCTAGAAAAATATTGAACTTAATAAAATAGAAAATGAAGTAGAAGTATTAGAAAGTAGTTCCTTTGATAATGTTAAAGGAAACTTTGATATAGTTTTAACGAACCCGCCGATTAGAGCTGGGAAAAAAATTGTACATAAAATAATGACAGACAGTTATGAACACCTAAATAATCAAGGAGAACTTTGGGTGGTTATACAAAAAAAACAAGGTATGGCTAGTTGTAAAAAAATTATTAGAAGAGACTTTTTCTATGGTAGAAGTTGTAGTTAAAAACAAAGGATACTACATTCTTAAAGCCGTAAAATAATTGACAACTTGCTATAATTATGATAAAATGATATATTGCAAGTAATTCTATTTTTCTTTTAGATAGAATTACCAAAATTATATAAGTAAGTAAGAGAAAATGTATATTTTTCTTTTTTTAGTTTTTAAGAGAAAAGCTGAGAGGTGACACAGTTGCAAAAAGTTAAATTTGGTAAGCACAGACAAAGACGTAGCTATGCTAGAATATCAGAGGTAATTGATTTACCGGACTTAATTGAAATTCAAACGTTATCTTATGATAAATTTTTAGAAACTGGTCTAAAAGATGTTTTTAAAGATGTATCACCAATTGAAGGTAATAATGATAAATTAAGTTTAGAATTTATCGACTATAAATTAGGAACACCTAAATATGATGTTGATGAGTCTAAAGAACGTGATGCTACATATTCAGCACCTTTAAGAGTGCGCGTACGTTTAATTAACAAAGAACGTGACGAAATTAAAGAACAAGAAGTATTTATGGGTGAACTACCGTTGATGACTGAAACTGGAACGTTTATTATCAATGGTGCAGAACGTGTAATTGTATCTCAATTAGTACGTTCACCTTCTGTATATTTTACAGAAGATGATAAACTTAAAGTTAAGAATATTCCAAATGCCTATAAAACAACTGTTATTCCTAACAGAGGAGCTTGGTTGGAATTTGAAAAAGATATTAAAGGACTAGTTTATGCTCGTATCGATAGAACTAGAAAAATTCCTTTAACAACGCTTATTAGAGCGTTAGGTTTTGAATCAGACGAATCAATTATTAAATTATTCGGTGAAGATGTAGAACTATTAAATACATTAGAAAAAGATGAAAACTTAGACACAGGAACTGCGTTAAAAGTAATTTATGATAAATTACGTCCTGGTGAACCAGCTAACGTAGAAACTGCTAAAGCTACTTTACATGGAAGATTCTTCGATCCAAGAAGATATGATCTTGCTAAAGTAGGACGTTATAAATTAAATAACAAACTTCACGTTGGTGAACGTCTAGAAAACCAAATTCTAGTTGAGCCAATCGTTGATACAGAAACAGGAGAAATCTTAGTAGAAAAAGGTACTAAGTTAACACGAGAAATCATTGATGGAATTTATGAAGAATTAGGAACTACAGCTAACGTAGTTGAATTCGATATGAATGAAAGTCTTGATGGAAGTGATAGCCTTAAATTACAATTATTCAAAGTTGTAAATCAAGTTAAAGTAGGTAATGACTTTGATATCGATGAGTTAACAGATGATCAAGTACTACACGTAATTGGTAATGGAGCACCTAATAAAGATGTTCTAACATTAACAATTGCAGATATCGTAGCAAGTATTAACTACTACCTATTATTAATTAGAAACCGTAGAAATAACGACGGATTTGAATTTGAATTAATCGGTCGTGTAGATGATATTGACCACCTTGGTAATCGTCGTCTACGTTGTATTGGAGAATTATTACAAAACCAAATTCGTGTAGGTATTTCTCGTATGGAGCGTGTTGTACGTGAACGTATGAGTATCCAAGATACTATGAAATCACGCCACAACAACTTATTAACGTAAGACCAGTTACAGCAATTATTAAAGAGTTCTTCGGAAGTTCTCAACTTTCACAATTCATGGACCAAGTAAACCCATTAAGTGAGCTTACTCACAAACGTCGTTTATCTGCACTTGGACCTGGTGGTTTAACAAGAGAACGTGCAGGGATGGAAGTTCGTGACGTTCACTATTCACACTATGGTCGTATGTGTCCGATTGAAACACCGGAGGGACCAAACATCGGTCTTATTAACTCACTTTCATCATTTGCACGTATAAATGAGTTTGGGTTCATTATGACTCCATACAGAAAAGTTGAGTTTGATACAGAAGGACGTCCATATGTAACTGAAAATGTACAATACTTAACTGCTGATCAAGAGGATAAATACGTAGTAGCACAATCAACTGCGAATGTTGATGAAAAAGGTTACTTTGTTGATGAAGAAGTAGTATGTCGTTTTAGAGGGGATAACACAGTTAAACCTCGTGAAATGATGAACTTCATGGACGTATCACCTAAGCAAGTAGTATCTGCTGCCACTGCATGTATTCCGTTCTTAGAGAATGACGACTCTAACCGTGCACTTATGGGAGCGAACATGCAACGTCAAGCAGTACCTCTAATGATTACAGAAGCGCCATTCGTTGGTACTGGTATGGAGCACCTTGCAGCACGTGACTCAGGAGCGGCTGTTATCGCTAAATATCCAGGTATCGTTGAATACGTAGATGGAGCGAAAATTAAAGTACGTCGTATTGAAACTTTAGAAGGTAAAGAGATTAAAGGTGACTTAGATACATACGTAATTCATAAATTTGTACGTTCTAACCACTCTACAGCTTATAACCAAAAACCAATCGTTAAAGTTGGAGATAGAGTAGAACCTAAAGACATCCTTGCTGATGGTCCATCAATGGACAAAGGGGAATTAGCTTTAGGTAAAAACCTTGTAGTAGCATTCGTAAACTGGGATGGTTATAACTATGAGGATGCTGTAATCATGAGTGAACGTCTTGTAAAAGATGATGTGTATACTTCTATTCACGTAGAAGAATATGAAACAGATGCTCGTGATACAAAACTTGGACCAGAAGAAATTACTCGTGAAATTCCTAACGTAGGTGAAAATGCACTTAGAAACTTAGATGCTCGAGGAATTATCAGAATTGGTGCTGAAGTAAAAGATGGAGATATCCTAGTAGGTAAAGTTACGCCTAAAGGATTAACTGAACAAACTCCAGAAGAAAAATTATTATATGCTATCTTTGGAGCTAAATCTAAAGAAGTACGTGATACTTCATTACGTGTACCTCATGGTGCAGATGGAGTAGTTGCTGATGTTAAAATCTTTAAACGTGAAGATGGTGCTGAATTACCTAACGGTGTGAACGAACTTGTACGTGTATTCATCGTTCAAAAACGTAAAATCCGCGTAGGAGATAAAATGGCCGGTCGTCACGGTAACAAAGGGGTTATCTCAAATATCTTACCAGAAGAAGATATGCCTTACCTACCAGATGGTACACCAGTTGACGTAATGTTAAACCCACTTGGGGTTCCATCTCGTATGAACATCGGACAAGTATTAGAGCTACACTTAGGTATGGCTGCTAAACAATTAGGAATCCACGTTGCTACACCAGTATTCGATGGAGCTACTGATGAAGATGTTTGGTCTACAGTTGCTGAGGCTGGAATGGCTAAAGATGCTAAAACAGTTCTTTATGATGGACGTACAGGTGAGCCATTCGATAGCCGTGTATCTGTAGGGGTAATGTACATGATTAAACTTGCACACATGGTTGATGATAAACTTCACGCACGTTCAATTGGACCATACTCATTAGTAACTCAACAACCACTTGGAGGTAAAGCTCAGTTTGGTGGACAAAGATTTGGTGAGATGGAGGTATGGGCACTTGAAGCTTATGGTGCTGCATATACTCTTCAAGAAATCTTAACATACAAATCAGATGATACTAATGGTCGTGTTAAAACTTACGAAGCTATCGTTAAAGGTGAAAATATTCCACGCCCAGGTGTACCTGAATCATTCCGAGTGCTTATGAAAGAACTTCAAGCCTTAGGTATGGACTTTAGAGTAATGGATAATGAAGATAACGAAGTAGATATGGGTGATATCGATTTAGGAGATACAATTGACTTCCACGAATCACATAACCATGATCACAACGAAGAAAATTCAGAAGAAGCTAAAAAAACAAAAGAAGCTTCTAAAGAAAATGCTGAAGAAGGATATCAAAGTTTAGCTAACTTAATCTTATCTGATACAGATGAATATGAAGATGTAGAGGTTGAAGAAGATAGCGAAGAAGAAACTTCTGGATATCAAGCATTAGCAAATCTTTTAATGTCTGATACTGATGAGTATGAAGATGTAGAAGATGATACTGATGAAGAATAATATAAATTTTACAATTAATCACAAAGAACTATTCAAGGCTTTTATACAAAAAAATAAAGGAGGTATGCTCCTTGATAGACGTAAATAATTTTGCATATATGAAAATTAGTTTAGCTTCTCCTGAAAAAATCAGAAGTTGGTCTTACGGAGAGGTTAAAAAACCTGAAACTATTAACTATAGAACTTTAAAACCAGAAAATGATGGATTATTCTGTGAAAGAATCTTTGGTCCAACGAAAGACTGGGAATGTGCTTGTGGAAAGTACAAAAGAGTTAGATATAAAAACATTAAATGTGATAAATGTGGTGTTGATGTAACTTTAGCTAAAGTTCGTCGTGAAAGAATGGGGCACTTAGAATTAGCTGCCCCAGTCAGCCACATTTGGTACTTCAAAGGTATACCAAGTAGAATGGGACTTCTACTTGACCTTAGCCCAAGACAATTGGAAGAAGTAATTTACTTTGCTTCTTACATTGTTATCGATCCAGGTGAAACTGACTTCACGAAAAAACAAATCGTTTCTGAACGTGAAGTACGTGAAGCGCGTAGTACATTTGGAGCAAACTCTTTCGTAGCTAAAATGGGAGCTGAAGCAATTCGTGACCTATTAGCTGAGTTAGATATTGAAAAAGAACTTAAAGACCTTAAAAATGAACTTAAAGAATTAAGTGAAAGTAACTATAAATCAGGTCAAAAAGTTGTTAAAATCATTAAACGTGTAGAAGTATTCGAAGCGTTTAAACACTCTGGAAACAAACCAGAATGGATGATTATGACTGTATTACCAGTTATCCCACCTGAATTAAGACCAATGGTTCAATTAGATGGTGGACGTTTTGCAACAAGTGACTTAAACGATTTATACAGACGTGTAATTAACCGTAATAACCGTCTGAAAAAACTTATCGAACTTAAAGCACCAGGGCTAATCGTACAAAACGAAAAACGTATGTTACAAGAAGCTGTTGATGCATTAATCGATAACGGACGTCGCGGACGTCCTGTAACAGGTCCAGGTAACAGAACATTAAAATCATTATCTAATATGTTAAAAGGTAAACACGGTCGTTTCCGTCAAAACTTATTAGGTAAACGTGTTGACTACTCTGGACGTTCAGTAATCGTAGTTGGTCCAAACTTAAAAATGTACCAATGTGGATTACCTAAAGAAATGGCTCTTGAATTATTCAAACCATTTGTAATGCGTGAATTAGTTAAACGTGAGTTAGCTAATAACATTAAAAATGCTAAAAACCAAATCGAAAGAATGGAAGATCATGTTTGGGATATCTTAGAAGATATTATTCGTGAGCACCCAGTATTACTTAACCGTGCACCGACTCTTCACAGACTTGGTATCCAAGCATTCGAACCAATCTTAGTTGAAGGACGTGCTATTCGTCTTCACCCTCTTGTAACAACAGCGTTTAACGCCGACTTCGATGGTGACCAAATGGCCGTACACGTTCCTCTATCAAAAGAAGCACAAGCAGAAGCACGTATGTTAATGTTAGCTGCACAAAACATCCTTAATCCTAAAGATGGTAAACCAGTAGTTACACCATCTCAGGATATGGTATTAGGTAACTACTACCTAACACTAGAAAGACCTGGAGCAGTTGGGGAAGGTATGATTTTCAAAGATGCTGATGAAGCAAGAATTGCATATCAAAATGGATATATTCACCTTCACACTCGTGTAGGTATTGCAGCTAAATCTTTTGAAAACCCAACGTTTACAGAAGAACAAAACAAAAAATTACTTGTTACTACAATTGGTAAAGTAATTTTCAACGATATATTACCGGAAGGATTCCCATTCTTAAATGAATCTACTAAGGAAAACTTAGAAACTGCGACTCCTGATAAATATTTCGTAGCACCAGCTGACTTAACAGAAGGTGGATTAAAAGATTATATAGCTGAACAAGAACCAGCAACACCATTTAAAAAAGGATTCTTATCAAAAATCATCTCTGAAATCTTCAATAGATTCCACATTACTGAAACTTCAATGATGTTAGACAGAATGAAAGACTTAGGATTCAAATATTCTTCAAGAGCTGGTATTACAGTAGGGGTAAGTGACGTATTCGTCCTACCTAACAAGTATGAAATCTTAGCAGACTCACAAGCTAATGTTGATAAGATTACAACATTATATAGACGTGGTCTATTAACAGAAGAAGAAAGATATCAAAACGTTATTGCTCAATGGGCAAAAGCAAAAGATATCATCCAAGATCAACTTATGGACTCTCTTCCAGCAACTAACCCAATCTACATGATGAGTGACTCAGGAGCCCGTGGTAACGCGTCAAACTTTACACAGTTAGCAGGTATGCGTGGTCTGATGGCATCTCCATCAGGACGTATCATGGAAATGCCTGTACGTTCATCATTTAAAGAAGGATTAACAGTATTAGAGTTCTTTATCTCTTCTCACGGTGCGCGTAAAGGTCTTGCCGATACTGCCCTTAAGACAGCCGATTCAGGTTACCTTACTCGTCGTCTTGTAGACGTTGCACAAGATGTTATCGTTCGTGAAAACGACTGTGGTACATCTCGTGGATTAAGAGTTGCAGCACTTAAAAATGGAACAGATGAAATCGAAAGCTTACAAGAACGTCTTGAAGGTAGATACAGTAAAGAAACTGTTGTTCACCCAGAGACTGGAAAAGTTATCGTTGAAGATGGTCAATTAATTACATTAGATACAGCTAAAGAAATTGAAGCAGCTGGAATCGAAAGTGTTGTTATTAGATCAGCATTTACATGTAACTCACGTCACGGTGTTTGTGAGAAATGTTACGGTAAAAACTTAGCAACAGGTGAAAAAGGTAGAAGTAGGGGAAGCAGTTGGTACAATTGCCGCTCAATCTATCGGAGAACCTGGTACACAGCTTACAATGCGTACGTTCCACACAGGTGGGGTTGCCGGTGCCGATATCACACAAGGTTTACCTCGTATTCAAGAGTTATTTGAAGCACGTAATCCTAAAGGTAAGGCATTAATCTCAGAAGTTGATGGAACAGTTACAAAAGTAGAAATCGATAATAATCACGTACGTAGAATTTACGTATTAAGTGAAATCGGTGAAGAAAGAGAATATCAAGACTATGGTGCAAGCCGTATGCTAGTTAAAGAAGACGACAAAGTTAAACGTGGTCAAGCTTTAACAGAAGGATCTATTGAACCAAAAGAATTACTATCAATTGCAGGTCTAGAAGCAGTACAAAGTTATCTATTAACTGAGGTACAAAAAGTATACCGTATGCAAGGGGTAGAAATCAGTGACAAACACGTTGAGGTTATGGTACGTCAAATGTTAAGAAAAGTACGTGTAATCAATGCTGGAGACACTGATTTACTTCCAGGTTCATTAGTAGATATTCATAAATTTACAGATGAAAACAAAAAAATTCTTAAAGCAAGAGGTAACATGGCTACAGCTAAACCTGTAATCCTTGGTATCACTAAAGCTTCATTAGAAACAGAAAGTTTCTTATCTGCAGCCTCATTCCAAGAAACAACGCGTGTACTTACTGACGCAGCTGTTAAAGGAAAAGTTGATAAACTTATGGGACTTAAAGAGAACGTTATTATTGGTAAGCTAATTCCTGCTGGAACAGGTATGCCAAGATATAATGATGTTGATATTAAAGCAGAAAATGAATTAGAATTAGAAGTAGATAATGAATTAAGTAGACCAATCGAAGAAGAATTACACGAAGAATTAGGTTCTATTTAATAAAATAGATGAAAGTTGATAGGAATATAAAAAATATTATATTCCTATTGACAAATCTATAAAAAGTATGTAAAATAAATAATGTTGAATACAAAAGTAGAAGCACCCGTTTCTCACCTGCCAATTATGATTGTTCAGGTTAATGTAGATGAAATGTAGAATTTTATGCTGGGTGTTTTGCACTCAGTTTTTTTTAATGCTTTTAGTATTTAATGAATTTATAAATAGGAGGTGCCGATCATTAGTAAAAGATACTGCACAAGTAAATGAAGGTATTAAAGCGAAAGAGTTTCTTTTAATTAGCCAAAATGGAGAACAATTAGGAGTTAAAACTAAGGCAGAAGCTATGCAAATTGCAGAGCGTATGAACCTAGATGTTGTTCTAGTAGCTCCAAATGCTAAAACACCAGTTGCAAAAATTATGAACTACGGTAAGTTCAAATTTGAACAACAGAAGAAAGAAAAAGAAGCACGTAAGAAACAAAAAATCGTAACAACAAAAGAGATAAGATTATCTCCAACAATTGAAAAACACGATTTTGAAACTAAGTTGAAAAATGCACGTAAATTCTTAGCAAAAGAAGACAAAGTTAAAGTTTCTATTCGTTTTAAAGGGAGAGCAATCACCCACAAAGAAATTGGACAGAAAGTTTTAGAAAACTTTTCTAACGAAGCTAGCGATATAGCTACTGTCGAACAAAAACCTAAAATGGAAGGTCGCAGTATGTTCTTAGTTCTAGCACCAAAAAAAGAGAAATAAAGGTTTAATATAGGAGGAATTTGATAATGCCAAAAATGAAATCTCACCGTGGTTTAGCAAAACGTGTGAAAAAAACAGCTAGCGGTAAATTAAAACGTAGCCGTGCTTATACTTCTCACTGGTTTTCAAGAAAAACTACTAAACAAAAACGTCACTTACGTAAAGCTTCATTAGTATCTCGTGGTGATTACAAACGTATTAGAACTTTATTAGTTAAATAATATTAAAGAAGATTAATTATAGCGTAAATACTTATTTAAGTTATACATAAGGAGGAATTAGATATGCCACGTGTTAAAGGTGGAACTGTGACTCGTCGTCGCCGTAAAAAAGTTTTAAAACTAGCTAAAGGATATTTTGGTTCAAAACATACATTATTCAAAGTTGCTAAGCAACAAGTAATGAAATCAGGAATGTATGCTTTCAGAGACCGTCGTCAAACAAAACGTAACTTCAGAAGATTATGGATCGTTCGTATTAATGCAGCTGCAAGATTAAACGGATTATCTTACAGCCGTCTAATGAACGGACTTAAAGTTGCTGGAATCGATATTAACAGAAAAATGTTATCAGAAATCGCTATCCACGATGCAGCTGGATTCGCAAGCATTTGTGAACAAGCTAAAGCAGCTTTAGCTAAATAATAAAAGTTTATTTAAAGGTTACTTGCATAATTTTGCAAGTAACCTTTTTTAATATATTCAAGATATAAAATTTTACTCAAGATAGGAATTCAATTCTTATCTTGAGTTTTTACCAAACTTATTAGTTAGTAGACTATTTTCCTTGGATTCTTTAATCTATGAAGCTTCCTTTAGCTATTTCATTATATATTTCTTCATTTCTTTTTCTCATATAATAATGTTGCCCAAGTATACCAAAGTAAATCACAAAAATTCAAGAAGACTTTTAATTTATCATAATTACATTCTTCATCGGTAAAATATGCTTTTTAAGAAGGTTATTGTTTCCTCATAGTTTAAGTCATTTTTCTGAGATGAAGCTCGCAATATCAAAGTAGTAATCATTATATCCAGCATATTCAAAATCTATTAAGTATAATACATCATTAGTGAAGAGGAAATTTCCTTCAACTAAATCATTATGGCATAATCTATCAGCTTTGTATAGTTTTTAAATTCATCTATTATATACATATAATCATCTAATCCATAAGGCAATTCATCGATTTGATTATAGTAACTATTAAATTGATCTATAGGATTAAAAGTATTTTCAGCTTGAAATTTTTTTCGAATGAAATGTTTTTAAAAGTTTTCCTATTCTTACAATATTTGACAAACTTCTTTGTGAAATGAACGTTTTTAGGATTTGGCTGAAACACAGTAATTAAATTATCATTATTAATATAAACTGGTTTTAGAAAGTACGGTTCATTTGATAGTAGCTTAAGAGCTTCTTTTTTTCATTATCTTTATTAACTATTTTTGTTGAATCTTTTAGAAGTTCTATAGAAATATTTGTTATTTTCTGTAGTTATTATATAATTTTTATTAGTTACCCCATAACTTGTTTCTTCAATAGAATATACTTTTTCATTTAATATTTTTTTCAAGTTTATCAATGCTGTACATAAAATTATCCCCTTGATTTCAGAAATTTTATTCACTTTTTTCACTTTCATTATACAATATATGCAACAAAGATAAAAGAAAAAAACGATTTCAAAGTATACATTTATAAAATAAAATATTATATTAAAAATACTATATATAATAATATTCAAAAATACAATTTAAACTTATAAATTTCTACCGTGTTTTTTTATGTGAACTAAAAATAGCTACTAATCTTTAGAAATAGTTGATATATATAGATATTTTTTTAAAGTATATTAGGTAAAAATCACCTGACTATTGTTGACGATAAATTTGGTATAATTAAATTATATAAAAATATATTTATATACATATAGTTTCATTTTTAAATACTTAGGAGGTGTGAAATGAAAGAAGTTTTTTTATTAATAGTGAGTATATTACGTTAGCACAATTTTTAAAAGTAGAAGGATTCATAGGTTCAGGTGGAGAAGCCAAATACTTTTTACAAGAAGTTGAAGTTGAGTTAAACGGAGAACTAGAAAATAGACGAGGGAAAAATTATATTCAAATGATATTATTAAATTAGAAGGAAATGAATTCATAATTATTAATGAGGATTAAGAGTTTAAAATTACTGTACTTTCGAAATTATTTATCAATGAATATAGATGTACATCCCTCGCTTAATGTTTTAGTAGGAAACAATGCGAATGGAAAAACTAATATAATAGAGTCTATTTTTTGTTTAGCACTTGGACGTAGTTATCGTACTAAGAGTGATAGTGAATGTATAATGTTTGGTGAAACTGCCACAGCGATGTCATGTGTAGTTAACAAAAATGATAAGAATTTAGATATTATGTTAGGTATTAACAATAAAGGAAAAAGTGCTAAAATAGCAGGTGTAAAACTAAACTAACAGATTTCGTAGGAGAGCTAAATGTAGTATTATTTTCTCCTGAAGATTTACAGCTAGTGAAAGGATCTCCATCACTTCGCCGAGAGTTTATAAATAGAGAATTTTATCAGTTCTCACGTATTTATCACAAATATTATTTAATGTACCAACATTTATTGAAACAGAGAAATTCTTATTTAAAAGATATGCGAAAAAATCCAAAAGATGAAATGTTACTAGCATACTTAGAGACAGTAACTTCTCAATTAGCTAAAGTAAAGCAATTTATATTACAAGAGAAAGAGTGTCATTCGTTCAAGATATTTCAAAACTAACATATGAGAATATGCTTAATATATCTAATGGACAAGAATCATTAAAAAATTAAATATAAAAAGTTCAGTATTAGAAGCATTAAATATAAATGATATATCAGATGAAGTATTTAATGAGGAAAGCTAACAAAGGTTATGATGAAAAATCATATGACGATATAATGAGAGGAGTACTAAAATTGGACCACATCAAGATGATTTAGAATTTTTATATAAACGATCTTGATGCAAAGATGTATGCATCCCAAGGACAACAGAGAAGTATAGTATTATCATTAAAGTTAGCTGAAATAAATTATTTAAAAAAACAAAAACTGGAACGTATCCAGTATTACTTTTAGATGATGTCTTAAGTGAATTAGATAAAAATAGACAATTAAAAATTGTTAGATGCAATTAATGAAAATGTACAAACATTCATTACAACACCTTCGATATCAGATATTAAAGAAGATTTATTAAAAAGCTAAAGTTTTTAAAAATAGAAAATGGAAATATTAGCGAAATAATCTAGAAAATTTATTTATAAATTTACTAAAATGAAAGGAAAAATCATGGTAGAAAAAAAACAAATACAAGAATATAATGCCGATCAGATTCAGGTTCTTGAAGGACTTGAGGCTGTTAGGGTAAGACCAGGTATGTATATCGGTTCTACATCTAGTAAAGGTCTACACCACCTTGTTTGGGAAATTGTAGATAACTCTATAGATGAAGCCTTAGCCGGATATTGTAACACAATAACAGTTGCAATAGAAAAAGGAAATTGGATAAGAGTTGAGGATAATGGGCGTGGTATCCCGGTAGACATTCAAGAACAAACAGGAAACCTGCTCTTGAAGTAATCCTTACAGTACTTCACGCTGGAGGTAAATTCGGTGGAGGCGGATATAAAGTATCTGGTGGTCTTCACGGAGTTGGTGCCAGTGTAGTAAATGCGTTATCTACAAACTTAGAAGCTTCTGTACATCGAGATGGAAAAATTTACACAATGAAGTTTGAACGTGGTGATGTAGTCCAAGGAATAACAGTAGTAGGAGATACTGATAGAACTGGAACAACTATTCGTTTTAAAGCAGATCCAGAAATCTTCCAAGAAACAACAGTATATGAATACGATATTTTAAGAACACGTATTAGAGAACTTGCTTTCTTAAATAAAGGTATAACAATTATTCTTAAAGATGAGAGAGAAGGACAAGAAAAAGAAGAAACTTTCTGTTATGAAGGTGGATTATTAGAATATGTTGAAATGCTAAATGAAAATAAAGATGCTTTACACGAAGCTATCTATGTTCATGGAGAGATGGATGGAAAAGAAGTTGAGATTTCAATGCAGTATAACACAGGATATTCTAATAATGTATTAAGCTATGCGAATAACATTAATACTCACGAAGGTGGAACTCACGAAAGTGGTTTTAAAACAGCTCTTACAAGAATAATTAACTCATATGGTAAGAAAAACAAACTTATTAAAGATAAAGAATCATTAACAGGGGACGACGTTCGTGAAGGTCTTGTTGCGATTATCTCGATCAAACACCCAAATCCACAGTTCGAAGGACAAACAAAAACTAAATTAGGTAACTCAGAAATGAGTACAATTACTAATAAGTTATTCTCTGAAGAATTAGATAGATTCTTATTAGAAAATCCAAAAACAGCAAAAATAATTGTTGAAAAAGGTCTTCAAGCATCACGTGCTAGAATTGCAGCTAAAAAAGCTCGTGAATCTACTCGTCGTAAAAATGCATTAGAATTTACTAATCTACCAGGGGAAACTTGCAGATTGTTCAAGTAAAGATGCAGCTGAATGCGAATTATTCCTAGTCGAAGGGGACTCTGCGGGAGGTAGTGCAAAACTTGGGCGTAATAGTAAATTCCAAGCTATTTTACCGCTTAAAGGTAAGATTCTGAACGTAGAGAAAGTAAGAATTGATAAAGTACTAGCCAACGATGAAGTTCGTTCATTAATTACAGCTATTGGAATGGGTATTGGTGAAACATTAAACATCGATAAACTTCGTTATCACAAAATCGTTATTATGACCGATGCCGATGTCGATGGAAGTCACATTAGAACATTATTATTAACATTCTTCTTTAGATACATGAGAGAATTAATCGAAGCAGGATATGTGTATATCGCTAGACCACCTCTATACGGTCTAAAAGTAGGTAAGAAAGAATTCTACTGCCATACAGAAGAAGAACTGAAACAAAATATTGAAGAACATGCTGGGGATAAAAAGTATACAGTTCAACGATATAAAGGTCTTGGAGAAATGAATGCAGAAGAACTATGGGATACAACAATGGATCCAGAACATCGATTAATGTATAAAGTTAGCATTGATGACGCTCAAAGAGCAGATGCTGCTTTTGATACATTAATGGGTGAAAAAGTAGAACCAAGACGTAAATTTATCGAAGATAATGCTCTAAATGTTATAAACTTAGACATTTAGAAAGAAAGGATAGAACATGGAAGATAATAAAAACAATATTACCTTAAGAAATATAACGACTGAAATTGAAAATTCATTTTTTAGATTATTCAATGAGTGTTATTGTATCACGTGCATTACCAGACGTACGTGATGGGTTAAAACCAGTTCATAGAAGAATACTTTATGCTTTTAATGATTTAGGGTTAACATATGACAAACCTTACAAAAAAAGTGCCTTCGTTGTAGGGGAAGTAATGGCAAAGTATCACCCACATGGTGACTCAGCAACATATGGAACAATTGTACGTTTAGCGCAAGATTTTAACAGTAGATATCCTTTAGTAGATGGTCAAGGAAACTTTGGTTCTATTGACGGAGATGGTGCTGCTGCAATGCGTTATACAGAGGCTAGAATGAGTAAAATTGCTTCTGAGCTATTACGTGATATCAACAAAGATACTGTTGATATGCAAGATAACTATGATGGTACTAAACAAGAACCGAAAGTATTACCAGCAAGAATCCCTAACTTATTAGTAAACGGAAGTAGTGGTATTGCCGTTGGTATGGCTACTAATATTCCACCACATAACTTAGGTGAGGTTATCGATGGGGTAATCGCATTAGCAGATAACTCTGAAATAACTATAGCTGAACTTATGTCTAAAATTAAAGGGCCAGACTTCCCGACAGGATCATTCTTACTAGGACGTAGTGGGATAGTTAAAGCATATACAACAGGACGTGGTTCTGTAATTATGCGTGGTAAAACTGAAATTGAACAGATGAAAAATGGTAAGGAAAGAATTGTTATTACAGAAATTCCATATCAAGTAAACAAAGCAAAATTAGTTGAAAAAATAGCTGAATTAGCTCGTGATAAAAAAATTGAAGGTGTTACAGACCTTCGTGATGAAAGTAACTTAAAAGGTATTAGAATTGTAATTGAATTACGTCGTGATGTTAATAGTAACGTAATACTAAACAATTTATACAAATTAACACCATTACAAAGTTCATTCGGTGTTAACATGATTGCTCTTGTAAATGGAGTACCTAAGTTATTAAATCTTAAAGAAGTGCTTTACTACTACTTAGAGCACCAAAAAGAAGTAGTAGTTAGAAGAACTAGATTTGATCTTAAAAAAGCGCAAGCTCGCGCACACATACTAGAAGGCTTACGAATTGCTTTAGATAATATCGATAGAATAATTAGCTTAATTCGTGGTTCTCAAACTGCTGAAGAAGCAAAAGCTGGACTAATTGATCAATTTGGATTAACTGAAATTCAAGCACAAGCTATCTTAGATATGCGCTTGCAAAGACTTACAGGTTTAGAACGTGATAAGATTGAAGAAGAATACAGTAAACTTATGGAACTTATCGCTGACTTAGAAGATATTCTAGCTAAACCAGAACGTGTAATTCAAATCGTTAAAGATGAGTTATTGGAAGTTAAGGAAAAGTTCGGAGACAAACGTCGTAGTGTAATTATCGAAGGTCAAATAAATCAAATCGAAAACGAAGATTTAATTGAAAAAGAACAAATCATAATTACTCTATCTCATAACCAATACATTAAACGTCTTGCTGCAAGTACTTATAAATCACAAGGACGTGGTGGACGTGGAGTAAATGGTATGACTACTAATGATGAGGATAACGTGGCTTACATGTTAAGTTGTTCAACTCATGATCATATCCTATTCTTTACAGATAAAGGTAAGGTTTATACTCTTAAAGGTTATGAAATTAACCAAATGAGTAGACAATCTAAAGGAATACCTATTATTAATCTATTAGAAATTGAAAAAGAAGAAAAAGTAAACTCTATTATTGCTATTTCTGATTTACAAGAAGAAGGAACAAACCTAATCTTCTCAACTAAATATGGTATCATTAAGAAATCTAAATTAGGAGATTACGCAAGTATTCTTAAGAAAGGTAAGATTGCCCTTAAACTTGATGAAGATGACTCATTAATAGATGTTCAAAGAATCACAGACGATCAGGATATTATGATTGTTACAGCAAATGGACAAGCAATCAGAATTAATGCTGAAAAAGTTCGTACGATGGGACGTGTAAGTCGTGGTGTTAAAGGTATTACACTTTCTCCAGATGACTACGTAGTAGGTATGGAAGTAGTTGATGAATCTAAGAAAATTTTAACAGTAACAGAAAATGGTATTGGTAAAATCTCTAAATCTACGGAATTCAATGTAATTAACCGTGGAGGAAAAGGTGTTAAAGTAGCAAAAGTTACGAAGAAAACAGGTAAGATCGTAGCGGTAAAATCAATCGCTGGAAATGAAGACTTAATGATAATGACTGATCAAGGAATTATTATTAGAATAGATGTCTCTACAATCAGTACATTAGGAAGAACAGCGACTGGAGTTAAAGTTATTAACCTAGTTGATGATCAAAAAGTAGCAACTGTTACATTAGCAACAAAAGAAGAAAGCTACGAAGAAGAATAATAAAATATAGTCGAGGTTTTTGAAAGTAAAACTATTACAGTTTTAACTTTTCAAAAAGCCTCGACTTTTTAGAGTTGATTCGGTGAAGATGAAAGTAATTTTTATGATATTTGCAAAAATATTAAATAATGTAAAAATTAGAATTTTTATATATTATATTTATATAATATAATATATTGTTCTATTAGGTAAAATAGGGACAATAATATTAAAAATCAAAAAAGTTAGCAAAATATCAAATAAGATGAAAAAACTTAAAAATTCATTGTGTTATTTCTAAAAAGTTTTATAATGGAATATGTAGTTAAAAACTGATAAAATAAACTTTATTAGTAAAAATCTTATCAAGGAGTAACTAGATGCAAAACAAGACTAGAAAGTAATGTAAATGAAAATATAATACAAGAGGAGATTCAAATCCTACAGAAATGCTATTGAAAGCTACTCAAAAGTTAATTTCTGAAGAAACTTTTTCAAAAATTGTAGAATTAAAAGCATTAGCTGACAAGAAAGAAAATTATGAAAGAAATTAAATCTTATTATTAAAGATTTAACACAAGAAGAAATGGAAATTGTAGCAAAATTTCTTCTCAGTATTACCACTACTTATTAATATAGCAGAAGATGTTGATTTAGCTTATGAGGTCAACTATAAAAACAACTCGGATGAAGCATATATGGTAAGTTATCTGAATCAATTAAAATATTAAAGATAAAAATATTTTAGATAACATTAATGTAGTGCCAGTACTAACAGCACATCCAACTCAAGTGCAGAGAAAAACAATTCTTGATTTAACTGAGAAAACTACATTCTTTATTAAGAAAACACCGTGATGTGAAAAATGGATTGATTAATGAAAAGAAAATGGAAAAATGCAATCCAACAACATATTGAAATATTAATTCAAAGTGATATTATTCGTGAGAAAAACTAAAAAGTTGCTAATGAAATTACGAATGTATTAGAATATTACAATCTATCATTTATAAAAAGCTATTGGTAAATTAATGACTGAGTACAAATTGTTATGAAAGAAAACAACATAGAGCTTAGAAATGAGACACCAATAACTATGGGAATGTGATTGGTGGAGACCGTGATGGTAACCCATTTGTAACAGCTGAAACACTGGAATTTATCAGCGATGAAACAGTGTGAACTTATATCTAATTACTATTTAGATAAATTAGAAAGTTTATATAGAACATTTTCAATGTCGACTCAATATATTCAAGAAAGTGAAGAATTAGAAGAATTAGCTAACCGTTCTGAGCGATTCATCGGTATATAGAGAAAAAGAACCATATAGAAGAGCTATTTTCTATATTAAAGAAAAATTAGAAAATACTAAAGAATACTTACTTAATGATAAAGAAGTTGAGAAAAATATTTAACGTCATTAGACTTTATTAGTGATCCACAAATTATAGAAAAATCATTATTAGAAAATAAAGGTGAAATGCTAATTACTGGAGAATTTGAAGAATTATTAAATGTTGTAAAAATCTTCGGATTCTACTTATGAAGTATCGATATGCGTCAAGACTCAAGTGTCTACGAAGGCTCCGGTAGCTGAATTACTAAGTAGTGCTAATATAGAAAAGATTATAGCTCGCTAACTGAAGATGAAAAATGTAAAATATTATTGAAACAATTGAAAGAAGATCCACGTCCTCTAAGTATCAATGACGAAAAATAAACAATCAGAAGAATTAAAAAGAATTGGCTATATTTAGAACAGCTAGAAAATTAAAAGATAAACTTGGAGATAACGTTTATTAAACAAAACATAATTTCTCACACAACAAGTGTTTCTGATTTGTTAGAGCTTGCAATTATGCTTAAAGAAGTTGGACTAGTTGGTAGTGATTTTGCTAGACTTCAACTTGTTCCACTGTTTGAAACTATCGAAGACTTAGAGAATTCATATGAAGTAATGGATAAATATTTGAAAAGCTTAGATATTGTAAAAATGGGTAAAGTGATAATAAGAGCTATCAAGAAATAATGTTAGGTTATTCGGACAGTAACAAAGATGGTGGATATTTATCATCTGGTTGGTCATTGTATAAAGCACAACAAGAACTTTCATCTCTTGGTGAAAAACATAATATAGGTTACTTTCTTCCACGGGCATGGTGGAACTGTAGGACGAGTGGAGGACCAAGTTATGATGCTATAATTTCACAACCGTTAGGAAGTGTAAAAAGATAGAATTCGTCTTACTGAACAAGGTGAAATTATAGCAGCAAAATATGGGAATAGTGATGCTGCATACTATAATTTAGAAGCTTTATTCTCGGCTGTAATTCAAAAGAATGAATACAGATAAAAGTAAATACTGATATTAGAGATATTCCAGAGATCCAGAATATTATGGATGAAATTGTAAATGATAGTTACAATAAATATCGTGAATTAGTGTTGAAAATCCAAACCTACAATTACTTCTTTGAAGCAACACCTATTAAAGCATATCAAGTTTTAAATATCGGTTCTCGATCAGCTTCACGTAAAAATTACAGATATTGGTGGATTAAGAGCTATTCCATGGGTATTCTCATGGTCACAGAGTAGAATCATGCTTCCAGGTTGGTATGGAGTAGGACAGCGTTCTCAAATTTCATCAATAAAGATAAAGAATATTGAAAAATTACGTAGAATGTATAATCATTGGCCATTCTTTTACATCATTATTATCAAATGTTGACATGGTTATGTCGAAATCAAATATGGATATTGCTAAAGAATCTGCTAATCTGTGTAAGATGAAGAAACTAAAAAGTATATGAAGAAATACTAAGAAGATGGGAATTAACAAAACAAGTTGTATTAGAAATCTCAGAACATAAAGAATTTTTAGAGGATAATACTTACCTAACTCGAAGTTTAGAAAATAGGTTACGAGTACTCAATACCCTAAACTTATTACAGAGTTGAATTAATTAAACGTTCAAGAGAAGGTAAATTACCAGAATCTCAATTAAATACTATTCATATAACAATTAATGGGTTGCTACTGGACTTAGAAACTCAGGATAAAAAAATAAAAATAGAAGATGGGAGTGACTTGAAATTCACGATTTTGTTAAGGTCACTCCCTTGAGTTTTAGTGTTTCTATTTCAAAAAATTTAATACAAAAACGCATCATTAGAGGGTTAATGCTAAACGTGAATAAAAATGTATTAATACTAAAGTTAATGTGATATAAATATTATGATTTTAGTATCTATTATAAAGTAACTCAATAAAAATTTTTAAATCAGAGTTACTTACTATTAATTTCATAGCAACAAAGCTATTAGGTGCTATAACTATTTCCGTATGGTGTTGAATAAATATCATTGTTTCAAATACTTTTCCACCACAATAATTTTTTCAATAAAGTGAGCTTTTAGAATCAAGATTTACAATACAAAGAATATTATTACGTTTATAGGCAATACATTTTTCGTTAGTATAAATAAATTCGAAATTTGTGATAAAAATCATTTTTATTTTTCATTTCTAAAAATTAGATAATTTAATATAATGATTTAGTAAATCTTCATCTTTATTATCATGAGAGTAAATCCTAAACGATTGTACTGGATCTCTGAAACCATACATTTCCAATTTCATCACCATAGTAAATACAAAGGGACACCAGGAAGGTAAACTGAATGAAACCTAGCAAATTTTAGAAGATGCTTTATCATATTGTTCTTTAGACATTTTTATAAGTGAGGACGTTCGTTAACTGGAACATCTTCAGGATTATCAAATGCTAACATTGTTGAGAACACGTTCTGTATCATGACTACCAAGTAAAGTTCATAACAGCGTCGAGGCGCAGGACGAGGATAGTTTTTCAACTAATTTTAAAATTTCAAGAGTAAAATCATCAGCATTTTTATTTTTACAAAATTAATAATTGCATTTTTCCAAGGATAGTTCATAACACTATCAAGTTGATACTCCTAAAGAAATAGCGTCGACGAGTATTATAAGAAATTTTTATTTGTTGCATCTTCCCAAACTTCTCCGATAATTAAAGAATCTTTATCATAATATTTTGCACTTTCACGGATTCTATCTAAAATTCATCCGGAAATTCATCAGCAACATCAAGACGCTAACCCGCAATTCCCTAATTTTTGCCAGAAATTAACTACACCTGTATCTTTGTTATTGATGAAATCACTATATTCTTTGTTTTCCTTTATAACTGTAGGTAGGTTATCAAATCCCCACCAAGAGTGGTATTCATTAGGGAAATTTTTGAAATCAAACCAAGGATAATATGGTGAACTTTGAGAATTATAAGCACCAATGCTATCGTAGTTGTTATATCTATTAAAATAAATACTATCTGAACCAGTGTGACTAAAAACACCATCTAAAATAATTTTAATGTTGTCATTTTTAGAAAGTTTTTACAAAAGTTTTCGAATTGTTCATTTGTACCAAAAATAAGGATCGACATTGAAATAATTAGATGTTGAATATCTATAGTTTTCAGGACTCTCAACAATAGGATTTAAATAAATACTTTCAATATTTAATTTTTAAAATACTCCTTCTCTTCCTCTATTCCAAGAAGATTACCCATTAAGAAATCTTTTGCTCCGTAGTTTTCATGTGTAATTGACGAGTGAGGAATACTATCCCAGTTTTCATGTCTAATTCTAACATTTTCGTTTTTTGCAATTGTTGCAGTATATTTATCGCTTCGTTTAAATCTATCAGGGAAGATTTGATACATAATTGAACCTTTGTACCAATCAGGTGTTGTAAAGTTTTGCATCATAAACTGTAAGCTGCCAATCAGGTAGTTCATCATTACTATTGACAAGTTTAGCATTTAATCTATCATTTTTAAATATACGTAAAAACTATCAAAGTGAACTTCGAAATGATAGAGTATAAACCAATATTAAAAGGTTCAAAATCTACACAATATTTAGAATAGTTATTATCAGTTTTTCTTTGAATGTTAAACTTTTAGAAACAATTTCACCTGTAAACTCATTTTTATAATAATTTTAAAATCATTAAAAATAAAAATCATGCTTTAATTAGTACCTCAAAGTGGAATGATTCTTTATCATTTATTGCAGCTGAGGAAATTTATTTTTATAGGATTAAATTTAATCATATTTTTCATCTCCGGAATATAAAATTTTTCATTATCAATTTGTTTTACAAAAACAACCAGTTATATTTTAATATAAAAAGTTTTTAAATGTAAATGATTATATTTTTACAGAAATTAATTAGTATTAAAGCGATATAATTAACATAATTTTTATAGCAAATAGTAAAGAAAACATTTACATAAAAGCCTTCTATGTGTTATACTATAGATATAAAAATAAAGAAATAATTAGTAATAATTTTAACTATTTTTGCTATATTTCTTTATGTTTAAAAATTTTTACAAGTAAAAAGTAAACGTTTACTTTTTACTGAAAAGGGAGTTATTATGTGAGTAATAATAGCTGAATATTTATTCCATGAAGGAACAATTACCATAGCCATAAATTTTTAGGATCGTTTTAGAAGGAGATACATGTACTTTTAGAGTATGGGCTCCAAATGCAAGAAGAGTATTTGTAACAGGTGAGTTTTGTTCTTGGTATCCACACACATATGAGATGAGAAAAATTAATGATACAGGGATTTATGAAATTCAAGTTCCTGGTGTTAGTGAGTTTGATGCATATAAATATGTAATAGTTACTCAGAGTGGAGTTGAATTATGGAAAGCTGATCCATATGCCAAACATGCAGAGACAAGACCGTTAACAGCTTCTAAAGTATATTCTTTACCAGAATATGGATGGAAAGATAAAAAATGGATGGAAAATAGAACTGTTCCTTATCATCAACCTATGAATGTTTATGAGGTACATTTAGGATCTTGGAAACATAGTGAAGAAGGTAAAGAATTAAGTTACAGAGAACTTGCACATAAACTAGTAGATTATGTTAAAGATATGAACTATACTCATGTTGAATTATTACCGGTAACAGAGTATCCATATGATAAATCATGGGGATATCAAGCTACAGGGTATTTTTCACCAACTTCAAGATATGGAACACCTGAAGATTTTATGTATTTTGTTGATACTTGTCATCAAAATAATATTGGAGTAATACTAGATTGGGTTCCAGGACACTTTACAAAAGATGCTCATGGTTTATATGAATTTGATGGAACGTGTTGCTATGAATATTCTGATACGAGAAAAATGGAGCACGAAGGTTGGGGAACTAGAGTGTTTGATTATGGTCGTAATGAAGTTAAGTCGTTTTTAACGTCTAGTGCTGTTTCATGGATTGAAGATTATCATATCGATGGAATTAGAGTCGATGCGGTTAGTTCTATGTTATTTTTAAATTATTGTCGTGATGAAGACAAATGTGCTAGAAATATTTACGGTGGATTTGAAAATCTAGAAGCAATAGATTTTATAAAAAATCTAAACTTATATGTAAAAGAAAACTATCCAGGTGTAATTATGATTGCAGAAGAATCAACGAGCTATCCAAAGGTAACTGCTGCTGTTGAACATGGTGGTTTAGGATTTGACTTCAAATGGAATATGGGATGGATGAATGACAGTCTTGATTATCTAGAAACAGATCCTTTCTTTAGAAAAGGAGTTCACAACAAATTTACATTTTCAATGCATTATGCATTCTCAGAAAATTTCATTCTTCCAATTTCACATGATGAAGTAGTTCATGGAAAAAAATCACTTTTAGATAAAAAGTCCAGTGCCGTATGAAGATAAATTTGCTAATTTCAAAGCATTTTTAGGATATATGTTTGCACATCCTGGAAAAAAATTAACTTTCATGGGGATAGATATAGCGCAATTTATCGAATGGAATGAAGAAAGAGAATTAGATTGGTTATTAATGTTATATCCTAAGCATATATTTACACATAGATATGTTAAAGAGCTTAACAAATACTATAAATCAACTCCAGCATTATGGGAAAATGATAGTGATTGGGATGGATTTAGATGGCATGTTGTAGATGACAATAATAACAATGTATTTGCCTTTTCACGTAGAGATAGATTGGGTAAAGAAGTCTTAGTAGTTAGTAACTTTTCAAATCAAGTATTAAAAATTATGAGATTGGAGTAGATACATGGGAAGCTACAAGATTGCATTGAATTCTGATGCTAAAAATATGATGGAATAGCAATCGCAAATAGAAATCTTAAAACAATAAATAAAGAAAAAAATGAATTTAAATATACTTTGGGTGTAAACATTCCACCGTATGCAACAATGTATATAGAAAAGAAATAACAAGTTTAAATGAAGGGGGTCAACTTTATGGCACGAGTAGTGGCGATGCTGCTAGCAGGAGGACAAAGGTACAAGATTACAAGTTTTAACAAAAGATATGGTAAACCAGCTGTACCTTTTGGTGGGAAATATAGAATTATAGATTTTCCACTTTCGAACTGTGCTAACTCTGGAATATCAACAGTAGGGGTACTAACACAATTTATGCCGCTAGAACTTAACTCATACATGGGAAATGGTCAACCATGGGATTTAGATAGAATGGATGGAGGATTGTCTATTCTACCTCCTTATACTGCTGGAAAAACGGGAGAATGGTATAAAGGAACTGCAAATGCTATATATCAAAATATTAAATATATAGAACAATATAATCCTGAATATGTCCTTATTTTATCAGGGATCGCATTTACAAAATGAATTATAAAGAAATGTTAGATTTCCATAAACAAAAAGGCGCAGATTTAACAATTGCGTACACATTAATGTTCCAATTGAAGAAGCTAGTCGATTTGGGATTCTAAATACAAATTTTGACCTTAAAGTTACTGAGTTTTTAGAAAAACCAGAAAATCAATATCTAATAAAAGCATCTATGGAATATATATTTTCAGTTGGCAACAATTAAGGAATATTTAATACGTGATGAAGAAAATCCTGATAGTGAAAAAGACTTCGGGAAAAATATTATTCCAATGATGTTAAATGAAGGTAAAAATATTTATGCATATCCATTTTATGGATATTGGAAGACGATAGGTACAATTGAAAAGCTTTATGGGAAGCTAATATGGACCTTATTAAAAATAAAGAAAACTTTAATATAGATGATAGACTTTGGAGAATTTATTATCGACACGAAGGAGCTATGCCACAATATTTAGGACATAGTGCAAAATGTCAAAAATTCTATGATTTCTGACGGTACTACAGTTTATGGAACTATTTCAGAATCTATTATCTCTTCAGGTGTTCGAATTGAAGAAGGAGCAGAAGTAGTGGGGAGTATCATCATGAAAGGTGTAGTAATCGAAAAAGGTGCGAAAGTTTACAATTCAATCATCGCCGAAGGTTCAGTTGTTAAAGAAAACGTAGAAGTTGGGAATAGAGAAATCGTTTTAGGAAAAGAACAAATAACTGTAGTTGGTAGAGATGAAGTTGTAAAAGAAAATAGGAAAGTAGAGGAAAAATAATATGGTAAATGCATTTTGTATATTATTTGCAGATAATTATCGTAACGATGATCTGCAAGGATTAGTAAGAAATAGAACACTAGCATCTTTAGCAGTTGCCTCAAGATATAGAATGGTTGACTTCATGTTATCTTCTTTAGTGAAAGCTGAAGTATCTAATATTGCAGTAGTGACAAATCATCACTACAAATCTTTAATGGATCACTTAAGTTGGGGGAAAGACTGGGATCTTAACAGAAAAAATAGTGGATTGAAGTTTATAACACCAATGTCAAACCATCAATCAAACAGAGTAGCACAAAACAAAATTGAAGCATTAGGGGATGCAGCTAGATATGCGGATACATTATTAGAAGAATACTGTATACTTGCTGATGGAAATATTGTTGGAAATATTGATTTTAAGGAAATGGTAAATTACCATAAATCTACAAATGCTGATATAACATTAGCTTATACGTATAGAAAACCTCAACAACGTGAGTCGCAAATTATTTTTGATGACAAAAACAGAGTATATGATAGTTTATATCATTATGATGGATATGATCGAGTTTGCCCAACAGCAAGTTAAGATATATATTATGTCTAAAGACATGTTTAAAGAACTTGTAAAAAGGTATGACATATGGATGGCAAGATATTCTATTAGATTTCATTACTAAGAATTTCCATAGATTAAATGTTTATGGTTATGAAATTAAAAATTATACAAGAACAATTAATAGTGTTCAAAGAGTTTTATAACTTTAATAGAGATTTATTAGACCTAATAAAATGAATGAATTATTCTTATCAGGAACTGATATCCTAACTAGGGTTCAAGATAGTGTACCAACTACTTGATGGAGATGGAGCAATCGTAAAAATTCTATACTAGGAGATGGTTGTGAAATTAATGGAATTGTTGAGAACAGTATATTATTTAGAGACGTAGTAGTTGAAGAAGGAGCTGTTATTAAAAAGCTCTATAGTAATGTCTAATAGTGTTATTAAAAATCAGCTTACTTAGACTATGTGATTTTAGACAAAGAAGCAACTGTTTCAAGAAGAGTTGAATTAAAAGGAACTGAAAATTGCCAAGTTATTGTCGATAAAGTAGTATAATAAAAATACGGGTTAGGATAAAATGTGGAGATATTTGTAAAATCTTCGATTTTCGAAAGAGAGAGTATAATAAACAGATAGACTACATCTAAAACTAACCCTTTTAGTATGAAATAAATAACGAATAAGGAGAATTATAATGAAAATATTATTCGTGGCGCTGAAAGCTACACCATTTGTTAAGGTTGGAGGACTGGGGATGTAATAGGATCGTTACCTAAGGCTCTTCAAGATGAAAATGTAGAAGCAAGGGTAGTTCTACCATTGTATTCTACTATAGATAAGAAAAGTATGATTTAAAATATAAACAACATATCTTTGTTAATTTTAGGTTGGAGAACTGTTTACTGCGGAATTTTTTGAAACACAAGTAAATGGAGTAACATATTATTTTATTGATAATGAACAATATTTTTAATAGAGACAGTGTTTATGGACAACAAGATGATGGAGAGCGTTTTGCATTTTTCTCGAAAGCAGCACTAGAAATATTACCACATATAGATTATAAAACCAGATGTAGTTAATGCTAATGATTGGCATGCTGCATTATCAATTATCTATTTAGATGATCTTAAAAAGCAAGAGGAGAAGGTTTCTATCAAAATATTAAAAAGTGTAATATCTATCCATAATATAGAATTCCAAGGAAAGTTCAATCCGTATGAAATGAGAATTTATTTGGATTAGATAATAAATATTTTTGATGCTCTTATATACAAAGGTGATTTAAATCTATTGAAAAGGTGCTATTCAATTAGCTGATAGAATAAATACGGTAAGTGAAACTTATGCACATGAAATATTAGACCCATACTTCTCATATGGCTTAGATGATATACTAAAGAGTAGAGCAAGGAAAACTTCATGGCATAATTAATGGTTTTGGATATTGATAAATTTAATTCAAAAACTGATAAAAACATTTATAAGAACTTTGATGTTAAAACATTAAAAAATAAAGTAGAGAACAAATTAAAATTCCAAGAAGAGTTAGCGTTAGAAGTAAATGAAAATATCCCTATGATAGGAATGGTTACTAGATTAACTCATCAAAAAGGAATTGACTTAGTTCTTCATGTAGCTGATGAAATTTTAAAAACAGGTGCTCAACTTGTGATTTTAGGAACAGGTGATCGTCATTATGAGGATGCACTTCGTTCATTAGAATATCGTCGTCATGATAAAGTAAGAAGTTTAATTATGTTCTCATCAGAAGTATCATCAAAAGTATATAGCTCTTGTGATATGTTCTTGATGCCATCTAAAACTGAACCATGTGGTTTATCTCAACTTATTTCAATGAGATACGCTACTATACCGATTGTTCACAGAGTTGGTGGGTTAAGAGATACAGTTGAACCATTCGATGGAAAAACAGGAACAGGATTTACATTTGAAAGTTTCGATGCATACGATATGTTAGATGCGGTTTATAGAGCAACGTATTGTTATTATCAAGAACGTCATATTTGGAATAAAATTATGAAGAATGCAATTCAACAAGATGTAAGTTGGAAAAAATCGGCACTACAATATATAAATATGTACAATGAAATCGTCTAACGAGAGGGATTATAGGAGAGACTAATGAAACAACAAGAGTTAGAACACAGAATAGAAAAATATTTAAAAAGACAATTTGGGATCACAATAAAATCAGCGAGTAAACGTCAAGTTTATGAAGCGTTAATGAGTACTGTTAGAGAAAAATTATCTGAGAAAAAATTTGCGTATGAACAAGAATTAAAGAAAACAAAGCAAAAACGTGCTTACTACATGTCAATGGAGTTTCTTGTAGGTAGAACTTTAAGAAACAATTTATTTAATCTTGGAGTAGAAAAAGAAATCAAAGAATATCTTTCTGACAATAACTTCGATTTAGATGAAATTTATGATATCGAACCAGATCCAGGATTAGGAAATGGTGGTCTTGGACGTCTCGCTTCATGTTATTTAGATGCTTTAACTAGTAGTGACTATCCAGTAACAGGTTTTTCTATTCTTTATGAATATGGAATCTTCAAGCAGGTTATAAACAATGGTTGGCAACAGGAGTTTCCTGATTATTGGCTAGACTTAGGAAAATATGGTCTTGTTTATAGAAATGACGAGGAAATTGAAGTAAGATTTTATGGTCATGTTGAAGAAAAAATGACAGAAAATGGATTCACTGTGGAACACAAAGATTATACTTCAATTCAAGCTGAACCATATGATTTATTAATTTCAGGATATAAAACAAAAACTGTAAATACATTGCGTTTATGGGAAGCAAAAGCAAAAACTGGATTTAATATGAAATTGTTTGAACGTGGAGAATATTCAAAATCTTCAGAAGCAGAAGCAATAGCTTCATCAATTTCTAAATTATTATATCCAGCAGATAGCACAAATGAAGGTAAAGAATTACGCATTAAACAACAATACTTCTTTATTAGTGCTTCATTGCAACAATTAGTTAAAAATCATTATAATGAATTTGGAACATTAGAAAACTTAAGTGAACATGTTGCATTACATATTAATGATACTCACCCAGCGATGGGAGTTCCAGAATTAATGAGATTATTGCTTGATGAATATGGTTATTCTTGGGATAAGGCTTGGGAAATTACAATTAAAACTTTTGCCTACACTAACCACACAATTATGGCGGAAGCGTTAGAAAAATGGTCTGTAGATTTATTTAAACCATTATTACCACGTATTTACTCAATCATTGAAGAAATTAATAAACGATTCTGTCAATGGGTAATTGATCAAGGTAAAGATTATACATTAGCAGAAACAGCGATTATTTATGATAATCAAATAAGAATGGCTAACTTATCAATAGTAGGAAGTCATAATGTTAACGGAGTATCGAAATTACATAGTGACATTCTTGTTGAATCAACATTTAGAGCATTTAACGAATTGTATCCAACTAAATTCGGAAATGTAACTAACGGTATAGCTCACCGTAGATGGTTAGGACAGGCAAACCCTGAACTAGCATCATATCTGAAAGAATTAATCGGTGATGACTTCGTTAAAGATTTATCTAAAATCAGTAAATTAAATGATTATAAAAATGACAAAAAGTTGTTGATAAACTTCTAGAAATTAAAAAGAAATTAAAAAGAACAACAACTTGCTTACATTCAAAAATACAACAGGTATAACTGTAAATCCAGAGTCTATCTTTGATGTACAAGTTAAGAGACTTCATGAATATAAAACGTCAATTACTGAATGCATTACACTCGTATATTTATATAGAGAGATTAAATATAATGGATTACGTCCAGTACCTAGAACATTTATTTTTGCTGCAAAAGCATCGTCAGGATACCAAATGGCAAAAAATATTATTAAATTTATCCACTCAATCTCTCAAATGATAGAATGTGATGAATTAGTGCGTGAATACATCAAAGTTGTATTTTTACCAGATTACAAAGTAACACTAGCAGAAAAAATAATTCCAGCGGCTGATATTAGTGAACAAATTTCACAAGCAGGAAAAGAGGCAAGTGGAACAGGAAATATGAAACTAATGCTAAATGGAGCTTTAACATTAGGAACACTTGATGGAGCTAATGTAGAGATTCATGAAGCGGTAGGAGATGACAATATATTCATTTTCGGTTTAGAAACTCCAGAAGTAGATGCGTTATATGCTCATGGATATAAACCTTGGGAATATTACAATAATTCAGTAAAAATTAAAGAAACATTAGATTTCATTAGAACTATGACTGTAGGTGGTATGAACTTCAACTTTATCGTAGACTACTTATTAACTCAAGATAACTATATGTGTCTAGCTGATTTTGAAAGTTATGTTGCAGCTCAAGAAAAAGTTGCCGAAACTTATCAAGATAAAGAAAAATGGGGACAAATGAGTTTAGTAAATACTGCTAACGCTGGTATCTTCTCTGCAGATAGATCTGTAGCTGAATACGCTAAAGATATTTGGAACATAAAAAGTAAAAATAGAATATTAATACAAAGGGCGACCTAATAGGAAAATTTTTCCTTAGGGTTGCTCTTTATTTCTGAACAATGAATAAATTAGAAATGAAATTATACTTAAATTTGTATAAAGTATATATAAACATGCCATTCTCATAGATAAAATACGATTAATATGGTAAAATTAAAAGGAAAGATCATGCCAATTTCAAAAATTAATATTTATTTTGAAATTGCACACTTAATAAATAAAAAGAGGTAACTATGGCGAAAGAAAGAGCAGATGTCCTTTGCGTAAGTCAAGGATTATTTGAATCACGAGAAAAGCAAAACGAGATTATTGTGGCTGGTATTGTATATAATGATAATATTAGAATTGATAAAAGCAGGGGAGAAGGTTGAGTCAACTGCAGAACTTAGAATTAAAGGAAAAACAGATGCCTTATGTAAGTCGTGTGAGTTTAAATTAGAAAAGGCAATTAATGAATTGAACTTTGATGTTAAAGACAAAAGTAACGATCGATATTGGTTCGTCAACTGGAGGATTCACAGACTGTGCGTTACAAAATGGAGCGAAATTTGTATATGCGCTAGAATGTTGGTACTAATCAACTGTGTGGAAACTACGTAATGATGAACGTGTAAAAAAGTAATGGAACAAACTAACTTCAGGCATTCTGTTAAAGAAGATTTTTGATGTTTATGAAATTGATATTGCTTCAATTGACGTTTCATTTATTTCATTATCATTAATACTACCAAATCTTGCTGAAATAATAAAAGATGGTGGAGAAGTTTGTGCACTTGTAAAAACCACAATTTGAAGCTGGAAAAGATAAAGGTAGGAAAAGGTGGAATTGTACGAGATAAAAAGTCCAATTAGAAGTAGTAGAAAAAGTATTGCTATTAGCAAATAGTGTTGGATTTAGTATGACAAATCTATCTTATTCTCCAATAACAGGTGGAGAAGGGAATATTGAATTCTTAATGCTTCTAAAATACAATGCAGATAAAGAAGTGGAAAATAGTAAAATCAATCTAGAGCATATTGTAAAATAATGCTCATAATCACTTTAAATAGAGGAGGAACAGATGTTAATTCAGTTAAATATTAAGCAATTTGGAATAATTGAAAAAGCTACTATAGAACTTAAAAATGGTTTAACTGTCTTAAGTGGAGAAACTGGTGCAGGGAAATCAATGATTCTAGCGGCAATTTCACAACTGTCTGGTCAAAAGAACATCGACGTCTTATATCTCGCTATGGTGAAGAAAAGGCGAGTGTTGAAAGGTATTTGATTTTTCCTAAAAAGTAAAGAAGTTAAGAAAATTTTTAATGAACTTGATTTAGACCTTGAAGATGAGGTAATTGTAGTTCGTCGCGATATTTATAGCAGTGGAAAGAGTGTATGTAGAATTAACGGAACAATAGTTAATCTATCTACATTAAAAAGTAGCTGCTCATTTATTAGATATTCATGAACAACACGATAATCAAGATATTATTAGTAGAAAAATCACCTAAACTTGGTAGATTCATTTAATAGAGAAAAATTCAACCTGTATATTTAAAAATATAAAGAAAAATTTAAAGAATACCAAGTAATCAAAGATAAAATCGATAATTTAAAACAACAAGAAAGTGATGTTCTTCAAAAAGTGGATTTCTGAAATTTCAGTATAAAGAATTAAGTCAGATGAAACTAAAAAGATGAAGATTTAGATCTTGAAAAGGATATCGATTATTTTGAGAACTTCGAAAAGGTAAATACACTTGCTCATAGTATTACAGAGGGTATAGATGGTGAGTAGTGGAGTATTATCAAAACTTGCAGAAATTAGATCCAATCTAGGAGAGTTAAGTAGATATAATTCTAACTTTGAAGAAAAGTATGAAGAGATTACAAATTTATATTATATTCTTGATGATTTAAAATACGAAGTTTCTAGTTATACTGATGTAATTGAATACGATGAAGAAAAATTAGATCGTTTAATTTATAGATTAGATAAAATTAAAACATTAGAGAAAAATATTCTAAACCACTTAATGATCTTATAGTTTTTTTACAGAAACAATAAAAGAAGAATTAGATGAACTAGAAAACTATGAAGAAAAACTATGAAAATTATCTAGAAGAAAGTAAAAAATCAAAGAAGAACTGACGGTTCTAGCTGAAGAGTTGAGCTCAATAAGAAAAAGAGACAGCTTTAAAAATTAGAGAAACTTATACAAGATGAGTTGAAATTCTCTTATATGGAAAAGAGTACTATTAAAGTCGATTTCAAAGAAAAAGAATTTTCAACAACAGGAACAGATGATGTTAAGATTCTAATTAGTGCGAACTTAGGAGAACCTTTAAAATCATTATCTAAAGTTGCTTCAGGTGGAGAACTTTCAAGGGTAATGTTAGCCCTAAAAATAATCTTCTCAAGAAGTATAGAAGCTACTTCTATAATATTCGATGAAATTGATACTGGAGTAAGTGGAAGAGTATCACAAAGAATGGCTGAAAAAATGTACCAACTTGGTGTAGGTTCGCAAGTACTTTGTATTTCGCACTTACCTCAAACTACAGCTTTAGCAGATACAAATCTACTGATTAGTAAAGAAATAATAGATAAGAGAACTTTAACTGTAATTAGAGAGTTAACTGAAGAAGAAAAGATTGCTGAAGTAGCAAGGATGGTGTCAGGTGATACTATGACAAAACTTTCTGAAGAGCACTCTATAGAAATGTTAAGATTAGCAGAAAAAACTAAAGCAGATATAAAAGCGAAACTAAACAAATAGTTACAAAAATACCAAAAAGGTATAGGAGGAACATGACAAAAAGAAGGAAAAAAATTTTAAAAAGCGCTTAGTGGATTTTTATTATGTAGATTGTTCTGGAGAAATCGTTACGTGTCGCGCACGAGGAAATTTCAGAAATGAGAATATCACACCATTAGTAGGTGATGATGTAAAAATTCAATTAAGTGATAACAATACAGGATATGTAGTAGAAATTTTAGAAAGAAAAATGAATTATTAAGACCTAAGGTTGAGAATATAGATTATAGTATTATTGTAGTATCTGTTAAAGATCCTGAGTTTTCAAGTAAGCTACTAAATAAAACAATTTGTTTAAATGAAAATAGTGATGTAAATATTATTATCATTTTTACTAAGTTAGATTTATTAAAAGATGCTGAACTGGAAAATATGAAAGAAATAATGAATTATTATTACGAAATAGGATATCAAGTATTTTACGAATTCTGAAGAAGATATCGATAAATTAAAAGAGTTATTTCTAATAAGTATGTAGCAATATCTGGTCAATCAGGTGCAGGAAAATCTACGTTCATTAATAAACTAGCAGAGCACCTTGATATCGAAACAGGAGAAATTTCGAAACATTTAGGACGTGGACGACACACGACTAGACATACGGAATTTTATCAAATTGATGATTTTTATATCGCAGATACACCGGGATTTTCTTCACTTGATATTACATTTATTGAAAAAGAAGATTTACAATACTTATTTAGAGAGTTTCATGACTATGATTGTAAATTCAAACCATGTAATCACATGGAGGAAATTCAATGTGGTGTAAAAAGAAGCGGTAGAAAGTAAACAAATATTAGAAAGCCGTTATGAAGACTATAAAGTTTTTATTTACAGAAAAACAAAATCAAAAAGAAAATATATAAAGGAGAGATAAGATGAAGAAAATTTTACCTTCAATTTTATCAATGATTTTGCTAATTTAGAAAGAGACATTAAAGAATTAGAAAATATAGGAATTGATATGTTTCATATAGATGTAATGGATGGGAATTTTGTACCAAATATTTCATTTGGTTTTCCAATAATTGAAGGATTCGACCTAAAACGGATAAAGTTTTTGACTGTCATCTAATGATTGCTAATCCAGAAAAATTATGTAGAACAATTTTTGTAAAGTTGGATGCGATATGGTATCTTTCCATATTGAAACTACTAACCATGCAGATAGATTAATACAAGTAATCAAAGATAATGGAAAAAGCAGGTATAGTACTAAATCCTCAAACACCACTTGAAAGTATTAAATACCTATTGCCAAAAATTAGATTATGTTCTGATTATGACTGTTAATCCAGGATTTGGTGGTCAGAAGTTTATTCCAGAAATGCTTGAGAAAATAGAAGAATTAGCAAAACTTAGAGAAGAAAATTATAACTCTTAATAGAAGTAGATGGTGGAATAAATGTAGAAACATCGAAAGCTTGTCGAGATAAAGGTGCAGACTTATTAGTTTGTGGTTCATTTTTATTCGGAGCAAGCGATAAAGAAAAAACATTGGGTGAGTTGTTAAAATAATGAATACAAAAAAAATAAGCATAATGTTAGGTGGGGTGTTTCCAGAAAAATTACCTTCATCTGGCGTATGGTGTGGAGTAGATAGAGGAGCATTGTATTTACTTGATAAAGGGATTAATCCATTATTAAGTTGCGGAGATTTTGATTCGATAAATACTGAACAAAGAAAAGAAGTAGAAGAAAAATCTAAGTACTTTAAAGTAAAGGATAGTGAAGATTTAACCGATGCAGACTTTGCTTTGGAAAATATATTAGAATTATTTGATTCTATTGAGGAAATAGATATTTATGGAGCAACAGGAAGAAGATTAGATCACTTTTTGGTAATATCTTGCTACTAAATAATGAAAAATATAATAATGTCAAAAATAAGTATTATTGACGATAATAATATAATAACGATAGCCCATAGTGGACATAATATTTTTTTGAAAAATTGAAGAATACAAGTATTTCTCAATAGTTCCAATATATGAGGACACAAAAATGACTATAAAAAAATTCTAAATACGAAGTAGAAAAATTTGATCTTGACTCTAAAACCGTCCTAATGCAACGAGTAACGAATTTGCTAATGGAAAAAGCAATCGAGTTGGAAGTAAGTTCAAATGTATTAGTAATATATTCTAAAAAGATTAGAAGGAGAATTTATGATTGAGATAATACAATTTATGATAATAGCTGTTCTAGCAGGATTTCTAGGTTCTTTAGTAGGATTAGGCGGAGGAATAATTATCACCCCAGCACTGACAATCTTATTTGGCATAGATATAAAATATGCAATTGGATCCAGTATCGTTGCAGTAATGAGCTGACAAGTAGTGGTTCAGCAATAGCATTTGTGAAAGATCGTATAAGTAATATGAGAGTTGGTATGCTTTTAGAAGTCTTCACTACAGCAGGAGGAGTTGTAGGAGCCCTTATGGCAGGAATATTCTCTTCCAAGTTGCTATATATCTTTTTCTCGTTAATTCTGTTGAATTCTTTTTATGGTATGCTGAAGAAAACAGGATTAATAACTAAGGTGAAAAAAGAAGAAGAAAAGGTAGAAAATGATAAATATGCTGATCGATATAAATTAAATTCAACATATTATGATAAAGCGACAGGTAAAACCGTAGTATATAATGTTACTAATGTTCCTCAAGGATCACTAGTAATGTTTGGAGCAGGTTTTGCTAGTGGATTACTTGGAATTGGTAGTGGAGCGTTCAAAGTTGTCGCATTAGATAGTTATATGAAACTTCCTATAAAAGTAAGTACAGCTACGAGTAACTTCATGATGGGTGTTACTGCAACAGCAAGTGCGTTAATATATTTCTTTAATGGTACTATTAATCCAGCTATTGCAGCTCCAATAAAGCATTAGGAACACTAATAGGATCAAGAACAGGTGCAAAAGTAATGCAGAGATTGGATGCTAAATATATAAGATATATTTTCCTACCAATTCTATTATTTATGATAGTTAACATGTTCTTAAAAGGAGTGGGGGTACTTTAATATGGAGAATAAAAAGAGACATTAACATTGTTATATCTAATATAATAAAAACAGGAGTTTTTATTAGTTCTTTCTTTATTATAACAGGTATAATATTAAGTTTTATAAATGGAGCTGAAAAATATACTAACTACAGATAGATATACATTTTCAGAAATGATAACTGGTCTATTTAGTTTAAATTACTATTCATATCTTATGTTTGGAATATTCCTTTTAATATTAACACCAGTACTTAGAATATTAGGTTTATTATATGTATATATTATGGAGAAGGATAGTAACTTTATAAGAATTTGTATATTAGTGTTAGTCATACTAACTATTAGTTTATTCTTGGGAGTAACGCACGGATAAAATAAGAAAAAATTTAAAAAAATATAAAGTTTAACAAGGCGATAATAATGATTTCATTGTAATTTGTGAACAAATTGTGAACGAAAAATGGTAAAAGTAGGAAAAATCATACTTTTTTTATCATTTTTGTTTTGCTATAATAAAAAAACTATGTTATACAATAATATTATAAATATTTGCACTAAATATAATTTAATATTTTTTTAAAGGAGGTATATCTATGTTGGATCCACTATTACTTGCAAGGATACAATTCGCAGCAACAACAGTGTTCCACTTCTTCTTTTGTACCGATTACTATTGGTATGGTGTTCTTAATCGCGATTTTTGAAAGTATTTATGTTAAAACTGGCGATGAACATTACAAAAGAATTACGAAGTTCTTTGGTCACTTATTCCTAATTAACTTCGCTGTTGGGGTTGTTACAGGTATCCTACAAGAGTTCCAATTTGGTATGAACTGGTCTGAATATTCTTCATTCGTAGGGGATGTTTTTGGACCTTCACTTGCGATAGAGGCATTACTTGCATTCTATCTTGAGTCTACATTTATCGGTATTTGGATTTTCTCTTGGGAGAAAATTAACAAAAAATTACACGCAATGTGTATTTGGTTAGTAAGTATCGGAACACTTATGTCAGCGTTCTGGATTTTATCAGCTAACTCATTCATGCAACACCCAGTTGGTGTTAAATACGTTGAGAACAACGTAATTGGTAAAAAAGCAGAGATGATTGACTTCCTAGCAATCATTAAAAACCCATATTTATGGAACCAATTCCCTCACGTAGTAACAATGGCGTTAACTGTAGGAGCATTTACAATTGCAGGTATTGCATCTTGGAAAATGGTTCGTAAACAAGAAGTTGCAGTGTTCAGAAAAGCATTTAAAGTATCTATCGTAGCTGCTTTAATCGGTTCATTAGGATTGTTTTGGACTGGACATTCTCAAATGCAATACTTAGTAAGAGAATATCCTATGAAAGTTGCAGCTGCTGAGGCTCTGTATGAAGATACAGGAAATTCAGCACCATTCTCAGTGTTAGCAACAATTGATCAAAAACAACAGAAAGCAGAACATTACCTTGAAGTTCCAGGTATGTTAAGTTTCTTAGCATATGATAAATTTGAAGGAAGCCTTAAAGGTATGAAAACTCTTCAAAAAGAAATGGATGAGAAATACTATCCAGTAGTCGGAAAACACATCGATTACACACCAGACGTACCAACAATTTATTACTCATTTAGAGTTATGTCTGGTTCAGTTGGTATCTTAATCTTAATGTCGTTACTTGGTACTATATATGCATTCAAGAGAACTGAAATTAAAAAACGTTGGTTCTTACAACTTATGCCATGGACTTTACTAGTAGCTGAAGTTGCTACTGCTTGTGGTTGGATTATGGCAGAGATGGGTCGTCAACCTTTCTTAATCTTCGGAGTGATGGCTACTGAATCTGGAGTTTCTCCAAACTCAGCATCATCAGTATTGTTCTCACTATTAGTATTCTGTGTACTATACACAATTTTTAGGTATTGCACAATTTGTAGCGTTCAGATATACAATGAACAAAAAAAGAAACAACTGTGAAGGAGGTAGCATAGTATGGATTGGTCAGTAGCTTTTACCAAATATATGGTTCTTACTTATTACAATACTATTTACAGGGTTCTTCGTGTTAGAAGGATATGACTTCGGAGTTGGGGTTTTAGCTCAAGTATTAGGTAAAACTGATGAAGATAAACGTGTTTACTTCAATACAATTGGTCCTTTTCTGGGATGCAAACGAAGTTTGGTTATTAACAGGTGGTGGAGCGATGTTCGCAGCGTTTCCTATCTGGTATGGTAAATTATTCAGTGGATACTACATCGCATTTGTATTAATGCTTGTTGCATTAATCTTGATGAGGCGTATCATTTGAATTTAGAGGTAAATTAGGAGATAATAGAGCTTGGATTAAATCATTCGATATAGCAATGTTTGTTGGTAGCTTACTCCTCCAGTATTATGGGAGTTGCAGTAGCTAACTTTATGACAGGAGCAAACCTAGACTCTAAGAAAAACTTAGTTGACGGTTTCTTAGGATTATTATCACCATTTACTATTCTTGGTGGAATTATGATGTTACTTCTTATGTTAGTTCACGGAGCACAATTCTTAGCTCTTAAAACTACAGGAGAATTAAGAAATGCAGCTCGTTTAGACATCAGCATTATTATTCCCATTTGCTGCAGTAGTAACATTAGTATTTGCAATTTGAGCATTATTTAAAACAGATATTTTCACAACAAACTACTATGTTGGTTTAGTATTAGCATTAGTAGCGGTAGCATTATTCGTGTTATCATTTGTTTTTAAACTTCAAAGGTCGTGACTTAGGTGCATTCTAAGTACATCTGGAACTTTAGCGTTCCTAACTCTAAGTGTCTTCGCTGGTATGTTCCCACGTGCTATTATAAACAGTAATGATGTTAGTCAGTCACTATTTATTTATGATGCTGCTAGTGGAGTATATACACTAAGACTTATGACAATAGTTGCATTATTCCTATTGCCATTCGTTTTAGGATATCAAGTTTGGTCATATTCTATTTTTTTAGAAAAACGACTAACTAAAGAAGATGAATTGGAGTATTAGTCAATGAAAAAGGAAGCAAAGTTAAAACTTCCTGTTAAAAAGTCTTACATTGACACTATTAATATTATCAATATTCGAAGCAGCTTGTATAATTATACAAGCTGCTTTTTTTATCAAAAAGCTATAGTAGGGTTATTTGATAAAAAAATTATGATAATGTTGTTAGAGATAGTGTTCTTTTTTTAATAGGTTTTATATTTAGGATAGTATTTTTTTACATTTACAACAATATTTCACAGAAAACCATGCAATCGAGTTCGAAAAAGAACTTAGGAAAAAAACTTCTAGGAAGTTATTTTGATTTAGGGGCCTGATTTTTACTTCAAGAGAAGGATCAGGGAAATTAGTAACTTTAGCAATTGATGGTATTGGAAAAAGTAAAAACAATATTTTTGAACTAAATGTATCAAAACAAATACGTGGAGCAATCATACCAACCTTAGTAGTTATTTTTATATTTTTATACAGATTATGTATCTGCATTAATGATTATATCTGTAATCCCAGTTATCGTTATTTTTATGATACTGCTAGGAATTAATGCTAGAGATATGGCAAATAGACAGTATAAAAAAATATAGAGCTCTGTCTAATAACTTTATTGATACAATTCGAGGAGTGGAAACACTTAAATTTTTAGGAGTAAGTAAAAATTACTTACCGATAATGGAGAAGAAAAATAGAGAATATCGTCAGAGTACTATGAAAACACTTAGTGTAGCGTTTTTAAATAGCTTTGCACTAGATTTCTTAACTACTATAGCAATCGCTCTTTTAGCTGTTAGATTAGGGATTCTGCTATTAGATGGAAGTACAGTGCTATTACCATCACTTACTGTATTACTAATAGCACCTGAATTTTTCCTGCCGATGAAACAAGCTGCAACAGATTATCACGCAACACTTGATGGTCAAATGGCTTATGAAGATATTAATAGAATGATAATTGATAATGAGAAAAATAAATCTGAGAAATCTTCTATTGAGAGTGTAGATAGTATTGAACTAAAAAAATATAGGTTTAATAAAAAGACGAGAAGAAAAATTCTTGATAATATAACTTTATCTATAAACAAAGGTGAAAAAAATTTGTCTTGTAGGACAAAGTGGAGTGGTAAAACTTCATTAATTTCAATATTATCTGGATTTAATGAACAAAGTGAAGGTGAAATATTAATTAATGACGAAGTTACAAATCTAAAAAAATGTACACTGGTCAAATAATATTTCGTATATTTCACAGTTTCCATATATATTCCCTGATACAATTCGTAATAACATTTTATTCTATACTGATGAAAATGTTAGTGAAGAGTACTTAAAAGAAATTAGTAAATTAGTAGGATTAGATAAATTTATTTCAACTCTTCCACAAGGATTCGATACTAACATTGGTGAAGGTGGGCAAGAGCTAAGTGGTGGACAAGCACAACGTATAGCAATTGCTAGAGCTTTAATAAGTAATAGAGAAATAATTATTCTAGATGAACCTACTAGTCACTTGGATATTGAAACAGAGTTCGAAATTAAAGAAAAACTGCTAGAGTTATTTAAAGGTAGAACAGTTATTATAGCTACACATAGACTACACTGGTTAAATAATGTAGATTATGTATTAAATCTAGAACAAGGAAGGGTTAGTGATTTCGAGAAAGTCGTAGAATTTAAAAATTCACCTCGATTTGATCAGTTAAAAGCTAATCTAGTAGGAGGTAGCTATAGTGAAAAATAATTCAATAGTAAGAAAAGAACTTAAAAAGAATAAAGCTGTCATGAGTGGAATAATCTTCTTAGGATTAATGTCAGTTATTAGTGGAGCAGCGTTAATGTATGTATCAGGATTCTTAATTAGTAAAGCTTCATTACGTATAGGAAATATCCTAATGTTACAAGTTCCAACTGTATTAACTAGAACTTTCTCGCTAGCGCAATCAACATTTGCTTATATCCAAAGACTAGTAAGTCATAACTTAGTATTAGGAATAATTGAAAAAATGCGTAGTAGAGTGTACAGAATTTTTAGAACCTAAAAGCATTAAAACTTAAGAAAGAATATAAATCTGGAGATTTACTAGGTATTATTTCAGAAGATATTGAAAATATGCAAAATATTTACTTAAAAACAATCTTCCCAAGTATAATCTCATTAGTATTGTATGTAATATTTATTACAGTTATGTTTGGATATGATATGAATTATGCAATCTTAGCATCTTTATTCGGATTATTTATAATATTTGTAGTTCCATTTGTGTCATTAACAATCACACGAAAAAACTTCCAAATTATGAAAGAAGCTAAATATAATTTATATCGTGATTTTACTAGTGCAATTTTTGGATTAAGTGACTGGATTTCTTCTAATAAAGTAAATGAATTTATGGATGATTATCAAGTAAAAGAAGAAAAACTTCTAAAACGTGAAAGAAAAATTAAAACATTCGTTCACTTAAGAGAGAACTTTGTAAACCTACTTGCTGGTGCTACAGCATTCTTAATGATTTATAGCTGTTGGAATATGTCGATAAATAATGTTATCGAAAATGTATATATTGCATCATTTTTGTATGATGGTATTATCTGTTCTTAGTGTTGCTGTAATGACGAGTGAAGCTGTTGCTCATATACCAGGTTACGAAGTATCAATCAATCGTGTTAAAGAATTTTACGCTCAAGAAGACGATGAACAAATCGAAGTAATTGATGCGAAAAATTCTGATGGTAATATTATTGATGTCAAAAAAATTTATCTTTTGAATATGAAGAAGGTAAAACAATATTAAACAACTTATCACTTTCAATCAAGAAAGGTGAGAAAGTAGCGATATTGGGAAGAAGTGGTGTAGGTAAATCTACATTAGTAAAACTATTAACTGGGACATATACTGACTATAAAGGAGAAATAGTTGTACTAGATAAAAAAACCAACAGAAAAAAATGTTAGGTACAGAAATTTCACTATTAAACCAGAAACCATATTTATTTGATATGACTATTAGAGAAAATTTAAAACTTGCTCTTTTAGATGCAGGTATAGAAGATTCTGAAATTGAAAATAAAAATTAATGATAGTTTAGAAAAAGCACAATTATCTAAATTGCTTCAAAGTTTACCAGACGGAATAGACACTAATGTATTCGAAACCGGAAGTAGATTTTTCAGGTGGAGAACGTCAACGTATCGCTTTTTGCTAGAAGTATAATTCAAAAATAATGAATTACTACTATTAGATGAGCCAACTGTAGGATTAGATCCAAAAACTGAACATGAATTATTAACTACAATTTTTTGAATCTAGTAAAGATAAAACAATTGTTTGGATTACCCACCATTTAAACTCTATCGAATATATGGATAGAATAATTTTTATTAAAGATGGAGAAATTGAAATGGATGGAACACACAGTGAACTATACGCAACAAATGATAAGTATAAGAAATTGTATGATATGGATAATATTGCGTAACATAAAAACAAAGTAATGTTTAAAAAAACTTGTAACAAAAAAATAGAGTTATAGAGAATTAATTTTTTCTCTAACTCTATTTTTTTGTTATAGACAAATTAAGTAATTCTTTAATAAGAGTTCAATATTTTTATAAAGAATGAAGTTATTCTTTTTTTACATTGTATTATAATATTGACTTTAAAGTGGATATTTGATAAAATGTGAATGAATAAAAAAATAAATATTCATTCATTGAACAGGAGGTGATTATAATGGATAAAAAAAGATTTTTAAAAAGAAGCGGCATATGAGGTATTTTCTAAAAAGGGTACAAAGCAACGTCAATTTCAGAAATAACAAAACACGCAAAAATGGCAGTAGGTTCTTTCTATAACTTTTATGATAGTAAAGAAACAATTTTTTTAGATACCTATATAGAAGAAAAATAATCGTATTCGACAAATGATGATAAACAATATCGATTGGGAAGGTGATGTAGTTAAGCTAACAGAACAACTTTTTTTGGTCAATCAAGAAGTTTAATATCAACTAATAAGATTTTATCAGAGTGGTACAATCCTGTTATTTCTAGTGAATTACACAACTATTATTCATCAGAAGAAGGTAAGGCATCTAATCAATTCTATAAATTTTTTTAGTTGAAAATTTTACTAATCGATTGCAAACAGAAGGGTATTCTCAAGAAAAGATTCAAGAGATTTTGAAAATTTATACTCTTTTTTTAACTATATAGATATGAACGTTACGGAAAAAAAGATATTCCTAATGTTAGTGAAACAACAGAAAAGATTAGCAATTTATTTTTGTAAAAAGGATTATTTAGTGGGGAGCAACAAAAAGTTCTAAATTCACATGAGAATACATAGATAGTGGCTTATTGATATTTATTTTCGCTTTATAAATGCTTTTTAGATATCTAATAAATTAATGCGGCAAGTGACTCGACAAAATCTTGTTTCTTAAGAAATTTCGATATATGAGTCACTATCTTTTAAAAACAAAAATGAATGAATTTTTAGAAAATATTCATTATAAAAAAATTGTATTTTTAAATAGAGTTACAAAATTTAGTTAATATTACTGTATCTTATGCTACATCATATTAACTATAATTTTTAAGAAAGAGGAAGAAAAATGAAAAAGAGGTAGAAAAAAATGTTAACTATTATTTTTTTATTATAGCGGCGATTCTGGTAGTAATAATGTCTGGAATATTCGTATTTCTTGGACGTAGTCAAACTATATCTGTGAGATCAATAGATAATGTAAGTAATAATCTTTATGTGTTTCGATTTGAAAAGCCACATAATATGAGTTGGAATGCAGGTTCATATATAAAAGTTACAGTTCCTAATATTGAAGATAAAAAGGAAAATAACCGTTGGCTTACTATTGCATCTAATCCAGATGAAAATGAGATTGTTCTTTTAACTCGAAATAGTGGAAGTAAGTTTAAACAAAAACTAACTAATTTAAAAATTGGTGAAAAAGTTGACGTTAGTTGGTTAGATAAAAACTTAGAGGTTGTAGATGGTCAAGAACTTATTGTGTGTTTTGCATCTGATGTTGGTATTGCAGCGATTAGACCAATTATTAAAGAATGGAGTTCTAAACGTTCGATTATACTAAATCATTTAGATAATGGGGTAAAGGTCTTTAATAAAGAGTTGACAGAGTTATCTAATAAAGGACAAGATTTTACTTATGAAACTAGTGGAAGTATAGAACAAAGTCAAGATAAACTTAAAAAGGTAGTAGATAAGTATGGAAATAGAGCAATATATCTTTTTATCAGGCAAACCTGATGATGTTGAGACTATGAAAAAAATTTTCTAGAATCCGCTGGAATAAGTAAGGAAAAAAATAAAAAAATGGATAGTTTTTAAAGGATTAAAATAACGTTTTTGATATGAAGCTCTTTTATTGAACAAATCAGTAAAAAGAGCTTCATAACTTTTTGCATTATAAATTTAATATGTTTTGATATCTATTTATAAGATTAAAAACTATTCCAAAAATTTTTGTATATTCATTGAAACTTTCTTTTTAATATTCAATTACATTTATGTTATAATAAGGAAGTTAATGTAAAAATTAAATGAGTCTAAAAAAATAGGGTACAAAATTGATTTTTACAATGAATAATAAAATTTGATTGTATAGAAACATTGAGGTAATATATGCAAAAAGAAAAAAATAAAATAGTAATACAAGGAGCAAGAGAAAATAATCTAAAAAATATAGATTTAGAAATTCCACGTGATCAGTTTGTTGTTATTACAGGACTAAGTGGTAGTGGTAAAAGTTCATTAGCTTTTGACACTATCTATGCAGAAGGACAACGACGTTATGTAGAAAGCCTTAGTGCTTATGCTAGGCAGTTTCTTGGTAATTTAGAAAAGCCAGACGTTGACCTTATAGAAGGGTTATCACCAGCAATATCAATAAATCAAAAACAACGTCGAAAAATCCAAGATCGACTGTTGCGACTGTAACGGAAATCTACGATTACCTACGTCTACTTTATGCAAGAATTGGAGAAATCTATTGCCCAAACCATCATGAAAAAATAGAGAGCAGTTCAATAAGTCAAATCGTAGATGCGATTATGCAGATGCCAGAACGTAGTAGAATACAAATCGTAGCACCTATCGTAAAAGATAAAAAAGGTACGCATAAAAAATTAATAGATAAGCTAATAAAAGACGGATATATTCGATTTAAAAATTGATAATGAATTATATGAAGTTGGAGATATCCCAGAATTAGATAAAAACAAAAAAACACTCTATTAGTGTTATTATAGATAGAATTGTCATAAAAGAAGGAATTGAAACTCGTTTAGCAGATTCATTAGAAACTTCATTAAATCTTTCTAATAATGACTTAGTAGAAATAGATGATGTTAAAGAAGAAACTACACAATTGTTCTCGACAAAATATAGCTGTAAACATTGTGATTTCACGTTGGGAGATTTAGAACCTCGTATCTTTTCATTTAACAATCCTCAAGGAGCATGTCCAGAATGTGATGGTTTAGGAATGCATGAGACTGTTGATGTTAATAAAATTATACAGAAAGATTTAACAATAAATGAGGGGCAATAATTGTTTACAATAATGCTACATCTACATATTATCCAAGTTTAATAAAATGTGCATGTGAACATTTTGGAATTGATATGGATACTCCGTTTAAAGATTTGAAAAATGAACAGCAACAAATTATTTTATATGGAAACGATCAAGAAGAAATTACTCATAAATATATTAATGATGAAGGTATTATGCGTTCACGTATAGTATATTTTGAAGGTGTAGCAAATAACATCCTTAGACGTTATAAATCAGGAATGACTAGAGCGACGAGAGAAGCGATGGCTAAGTATATCAAAGAAGATTCATGTCGTAGTTGTAAAGGTCAACGCTTAAAACCAAAAATACTGTCAGTCTATGTAGCTGGAAAAAATATCGCAGAAATTTGTGAGATGTCTATTAAAGACAGTTATAAATTTTTCCAAGGTATAAAATTAAGCGAAAAAGATTATGCAATAGCCAAACTAGTACTTAAAGAAATTAAAGCTAGATTACAATTTTTAAATGATGTTGGACTAGATTATTTAACATTAGATAGATCATCAGGAACATTATCAGGAGGAGAAGCTCAGCGTATTCGTTTAGCAACTCAAATTGGTTCGAAGCTTATGGGGGTTACTTACATCCTTGATGAGCCGTCAATTGGTTTACACCAAAGAGATAATGAAAAACTAATTAATACTATGTTATCTATGAGAGATTTAGGGAATACAGTATTAGTAGTTGAACACGATGAAGATACGATGATGGCTTGTGACTACATTGTTGATATTGGTCCTAAAGCTGGTGAACATGGCGGTCAAGTAGTGGCGGTTGGAACACCAGAAGAGATTATGGCTAATGAAAATTCCATAACAGGAGCATATTTATCTGGTCGTAAAAAAATACCAGTACCGACTGAAAGAAGAGAAGGTAATGGAGAAAATATTGTTATTAAAAAAGCTAGAAAAAACAATCTTAAGGATGTTACTGTGAAATTTCCACTTGGAAAATTTATAGGAGTTACTGGAGTTTCAGGTAGTGGAAAATCAACTCTTGTTAATGAAATACTGTTTAATTCTGTGAAGAATGTTCTTAATAAAGAGGAAATCGACACAACGGTAGTAAAATCGGTAGAAGGAATTGATGGTAATATTGATAAAATTATTGATATAGACCAAAGTCCTATCGGAAGAACCCCACGAAGTAATCCAGCGACATACACAGGAGTCTTTGATGATATAAGAGATTTATATGCAAGTACAAATGAGGCGAAATTACGAGGGTATAAAAAAGGACGATTTAGCTTTAACGTTAAAGGTGGTCGTTGTGAAGCTTGTAGTGGAGACGGAATATTAAAAATAGAAATGCATTTCTTACCAGATGTTTATGTTCCATGTGAAGTATGTAAAGGAAAACGATACAATAGAGAAACATTAGAAGTTAAATACAAAGGTAAGAGTATAAGTGATGTCTTAGATATGACTATTAAAGAAGCGTACGAATTTTTTGAGAATATACCTAAGATAAAAAATAAACTAGAAACATTAGTACATGTAGGACTTGATTATATACGATTAGGTCAAAGTGCAACAACTTTATCAGGAGGAGAAGCTCAAAGGGTTAAATTAGCGAGTGAACTTTATAAGAAATCTACAGGTAAAACACTTTATATTCTAGATGAGCCAACAACAGGTTTACATATTGATGATATAAGTAGATTAATAAAAAAATTATCGATAAATTAGTTGATGGTGGTAATACTGTAGTAGTGATTGAACACAATCTAGACGTTATTAAGTGCTGCGATCATCTGATCGATCTAGGTCCAGAAGGTGGAGTTGGAGGAGGTACCATTCTTGCGGAATGTACCCCAGAAAAATTAATAAAAAAATAATGAAAGTTACACAGGACAGTTTCTGAAAAAAACTTTTTAAAAATAAAAAAATACATTAAATATAATAAGTCTAAAAATTATCAAATATTAGAAAAAAATATTTTTAAATATTTTTTTATCTTATGGAAACCTTTTACTAATAAGGTTTTAAATTAAAATACACAAAACAAACACATGATTATACAAATTTTGAGGTTGTTTTACAAGTTTAACTGTGGTAAAATATAAATATACAACTAAAGCGCTTGTAAGACTTACCTCACATTCGGGCCTAACACTTTTTGAACGGGAACGAAAATCGCTTATTAGTATAAAATGCTTCCTCTGAGAAGACTTTAGAAAGTAAGGCTATCGTACCCACCTGATTATATCAGGACCAATTTAGGTAAGAATCTACGGCGTTTTGGTTTTTTTTAGACTGGTTATTATAATTTCCAGTCTTTTTATTATTTGATATTAGAAGAATATGGAGAATAAAATGTTACATCAATTTTCAAGAAATGAATTAGTAATAGGAACTGAAGGTTTAGAAATATTAAAAAACAAAAGAGTAGGTATACTAGGAGTTGGAGGAGTAGGATCATTTGCTGCTGAATCATTAGCTCGTTCTGGAGTTGGTTCATTAGTATTGATGGATAAAGATGATATCGATATCACAAATGTAAATAGACAAATTCACGCTACTACAGAAACAGTAGGACACAGTAAAGTCGAAGAGATGAAAAAAAGAATTTTAGCTATTAATCCAGAATGTGAAGTTATAGCTATTCAAGACTTCTACACAGAAGATACTTATCCAATATTTTATGAGAAGCCATTAGATTTCGTTATTGATGCTTGTGATACAGTAACTTTTAAAATACATTTAATAAAATATTGTTTAGCAAATAATATACCAGTAATTAGTGTAATGGGATCTGCGAATAAAATAGATCCTACTAAATTCCAAATTACAGATATTAGTAAAACTACGGTTTGTCCTTTAGCAAAAGTAATAAGAACGAAACTAAAAAAAGAGAGGGTTCGTGGAAAAGTACCTGTAGTATTTTTCTACAGAAAGTCCAACAATTGCTAACAAAGAATATTTAGAAAAAATTGGAAAACAAGATTCAGAAATACGTAAAGCTAAGATACCGCCAGCTTCTAACGCATTTTGTCCATCAGTAGCTGGTCTTATAGCAGCCAATTATGTTTATACATCTTTATTGAAAAATATAAAAAAATATTAACTGTTGAAAAACCTATTTAAAGATTGAAAACAACGCTAGTTATAGCGTTGTTTTTATTTTTATCAAGGTTGACATATCAGAGTTCATACTAATTTTTTTCTGTAAAAATTACACATAATTTGAAAAACAGTATTTCATATTAGTATAAAAAGGTTCGAAAAATTTATAATTTAATTTGATTTTTTTATAGGTATAATAGTTATAGATGAGAAAGGAGGATTACTTTGAAGAATAAAGGAACATTACTGGCACAAAACTTAAAAAAACTTCGAAAAATGAACAATTACTCTATGTCAACTGTAGCGGATAAACTAGAGTTATCATCTCATGGTGTTTACGCTAACTGGGAATACGGTCGAAACGAACCTAATGTAGCGACACTTGTATCTATTGCGAAACTTTATAACGTTTCAATAGATGAACTTGTGGGGTATAAAACAGAAAAAGGGGAACCAGATGAGTTGGCAGACACTCACTTTGAAGTAATTGATATGATTAAGTCACTTGATAGTGAAGATTGCAAATTAGTAGAAGAAGTTTTGAGAAGATTTAGGGGATATTCTTTTTCTAGAAATATAAATCTATAACAGACTCAAATACTTAGGCTATAGAGTTATAATGTAGTAAATTAAATTAATAGTTTTTAGATATAGGCTAAGTAGTACTACTTAGCCTATATTTTCCTTTTCTTTAGGAAATGGGGTGATAACTATTGATGTAAAAATTTTGATGAATCGTATAATTAACGAATCAATAGAAAAAAGAGCCAGTGATATCCATATATACCCGCATATATCCGGAAATTCCTTTATACAACTCAGAGTGAATGGACACCTGAGTAAATATGAAAAATTTTCTAATAGGGAGCTAGAACAAATAATATCTTTGTTGAAATTTAATGCCAACATAGATATTTCAAGAAATAAAGAACCTCAAAGTGGACGTTTCGTTTATAACTATAAGGAAAAAGATTATTTTTTACGCGTTTCTACATTACCTTTAAGTGAACTTAACGAAGGGTGTGTAGTGAGGATTTTTATTAATGAATTAGAGGATGTTGATTATAGTATCTTTGAAGAAGATAATGAATATATTAATAATCTTTCAAAAAGAGCCTATGGTTTAATATTATTTTCTGGACCAACAGGTAGTGGGAAATCAACATCAATGTATAAACTAGCAAATGAACTTGCTAGTAGGGATAAACAGGTTATAACTGTAGAAGATCCTGTAGAAAAGAATATACCTACTTTAATCCAAATGCAGGTAAATGAAAAAGCTGGAATAAATTATGACAATGCATTAAAATCAATTTTACGATGTGATCCAGATGCTATGGTTATCGGTGAGATCAGAGATTTTAAAACAGCAAGCCAAGTAATTACTTCATCATTTTCAGGTCATTTGGTATTAAGTACAATTCATGCAGAGAATTCTATCGGTGTAATTAATCGATTAAAAGATTTAAACCTGTCATTAGAAGATATTAAGCAAACTATTCTTTGTATTATTTCTCAAAGATTGGTAAACTTAACAAATGGAAAAAGAGGATTAGTAACCGAAATATTGAAGAAAGAAGATATTCATGATTATATAGATAAAAATAAGATAATAGAACACTCTTTAGAGAATAAATTTCAATTAGCATGTGAGAAGGGGTTGATCACTACTGATGAAAAAAAGAAAAAAATGGGGATATTAAAAAAAGCTCTAGACAAAGAGAATAAAATATATTTTTATAAAAACGTCTATATGAATTAATTGATCATGGATACATGCTTGAGGATTCTTTAGAATTTTTTTACTTATTCAATATGAAGTTGCTGATGACGAAATTAAAAAAAGATAAAAAGAAAAAAACTCTCTAACGGAAGTAAATTATCCGATATATTGGGATATCTTGGTTATTCACAACTAATTGTTAGTAAAAATAAAATTTGCTGAAGATTATGGTCGAATAGAAGATATGTTAGTTGAAGTTGAAACATATCTAAAAATTAAAAAAATACAACAAGAAAAGGTAATAAAAACTCTACGATATCCCACTATTTTTAACACTCACATTGATATGCCTTATTATGGTATTTAATGCGCTAGTAATTCCACAATTTGAGAACATCTATACTTCATCTAACATTAAGATGGATCTCCAAACTCTTATATTAATCAAATCATTATATTATATTCCAAAAATTCATTTCAATTATTTTTTTACTTACCCTTATAGGGATAGGTTACATTTCTTATACAATTAAATATAAGCCAAATCTATTTTTTTAAAATCTCTTATATATATTCCTAAAGTAAGGAACTATTCTAAACTATACTTTTTCTTACAGATTTTTCTATGGAATTAAGTTTATTTCTTATGAGTGGATTTTCATTAAAAACAGCTTTAGAAGTCATGGTTGAAGAAGACTATGATTATTATTTAACGCTCTTTTCAAAAGAAATTTTATATGAATTAGATAAGGGATTAGCTTTCGAAGATTCAATCGGGAAAAATTAAATACTTTGATAATTCTATGAGAAAAATTTGTAAACCATGGGAAAAAAATAATGGTCTGATTGATAAAGAATTAAAAGCTATTTAGTGAACTCATGTTAGATACTTTTCTAACATCATTAGATAGAAATTTGAAAAAAATTACAACCTATATTATTTGGTATCTTAGCCGTAGTTATAGTTGGATTATATATGGTTATACTCCTACCTATATTTAATATGGCTAGCTCGCTTAAATAAGGAGGAGCATATGAAAAATATTATGAAAAAGTTCAAAAAACAAAGATGGATTCACATTGATTGAAATGTTAATCGTTTTTGTTTATAATTGCAATACTTCTAATTCTTATAATTCCCTAATATTACTAAGAATATAGATACTGCAAAAGATAAAAGCTCTGAAGCATATGAAAAAACAGTTCAATCCCAAGTAACAGCTTATGAAATTAATGAAAAAGATAAAGATGTTACTTTCGAAAAACTAGTAGATAAACATTATTTAGATGGTCCAGCAGATAAAAGTTTAGTACAGCACCAAATGGTAAAAAAATAGTGATAGCCAATGGTAAAGCAACATTACAAAAATAACGGTGCATTTTCTTTGGTAGAAATGTTAGCCGTACTTTTAATAGTAAGTATTATAGTAATCATATTATCTAGAATATCTATAAATACCTATGAAAAATACCAGGAAAGGTTAGCAGTTAATGAACTTGTTTCTGAAATATACAACGTCCAAACAAGAAGTTTAAATGAAAGAAGAACATTCATTTGCTTTTATATGGATGATGAAGAATTTGATACTTTTTATGATGATCATGAGCATTGGAAAAAAATAAAAAGGGTAGGGAAACCGAAATTAGGATCAGGATCAGTGACCTTTGAATATAGGAAAGGAAATTTAGTGTCAAAGCAAATACTGTAGATGTACAGTTTGATAATAGTAAGTATAGAATAATTGCTCATTTAGACACTGGATATATAACACTCGATGAAATCTAATAAGAAAGCTTTCACATTTGTAGAAATGATAGGATCATTGTTTATTTGCTCATTATTATTCGTGTTTTTGATTCCTAATATGGTACGCCAATACTCAAATTTAAATAAAATTGAAAAAAAGAACTAGAAATGAAAGAAATATTATATGAAGAAATATGTAGTCACTATAAAGAGCATGCCTTCACGACAACACGAGGTGATTATTACATAAGTGTAGATGAAAAATCAGCGAGAATAGAGGATGAACATACGGGTGAAAAAATTAGCTATAGTTAAGGACAAAAAAGCATTTACCTTGCTAGAATTAACTGTATCACTGTTTCTATTGATAATTTTTGACTTTACTACTTATGCTAATAATACAAACAACTATGATGACTTCAAAAAGATTTCTAGATTATTCTAATTATGAATATGCTCTAGCTCATAAAAAAAGATATTAGAAACGTATAATAATAGCGCTAAAGTTTATCAAGAAGGTAACTACATCTTAATGAAAAGTAAAGACGATGTCGAAGACGTAAGGATTAACTTTAGAGGTGGTAGGATATATATAGATAAATTCAAAGATTCTAATAATTTTGCCGGATACATTCTTGTCTTGAAAAAAATATGAAAGGCTACTCTTTATCACAAGAAAATGATATTATACATGTCTCAATTGTCGATAAAAGTGATCATAAACGAGAGATGTTCTTGCGGGTTAAAGATGAGAAAACCGATAAAGAGAAAGAAAAAGAAAAGAAAGAAAAAGAGGAAAAGGCAAAAGAAGAGAAAGAGAAAAAAGATAAAGAAGAACATGATGAACACAATAAGGAAGGTGAGTAGATTATGAATTCAAAAAAGAAATATAAAAGAGCGAATGCCATAGTTGCCTCACTACTTGTAACGCTACTGGTAATAACAGTTTTTGTTCAGTATAATAGGAATATACATAAATAAAATGTATAGTCTGAAAAATTTAAATGATTATTATGATAAAAAAATAGTACAACAACTTCAAGAAAAACAGTAAATCTAAATAATATGTAGGCATCCTAATCTCAAATGACGAGGTTAGGATGTTTTATATTTAAGTTTGATAAAGTTAGATGCATCTTCTAGAGAGTTACTTAAAAATCGTGATTTTTAAAAAGTCGATTTTGTCGAGTCATACCTGCATATTTTTATTAGATATCTGAAAAAAACTTTTTATAAAGCGTAATAAACCACTGTGTTTATGAGTTATAATGCGCACTTTTTTTAAATTTATACCTTTTTGGGTCCCCCTCACAATTAGTAATATAGAAAAAAATAAGTTATTTGTTGCTTTGTTTAAGTAAATAGTTTAAAATATTATTATATTGTCAAAAATTTAAAATTAAATTTTAAGGAGATTTTAATGGGTAAAAAAATTATTGTTAGGACTAGTAGGTGCTGGAGCACTAGCAGCTACAGTATTTCACAAAAAAAGAAAAATTTTAGTACAGAAGAACGTGCAAAAAGTAGAAGAAGCTAAAAAAAGTATTTAGAAGAAAAAAAGGATATGTTGTATCGGAAAAATCTAAATTTCCTATTGAGGTTTAAACATACTTTCAGTATCATCATTACCAATGTACTATAAAGCTGCAAAAGACTGTAGCTAAATTTCATTCTATAAGATTATGTTTATACCAGAAAAAAACTATTCTTTCTATGAAGAAAAATCCTAAAGGGAAATTAACATTAAAAAGAAAATTTGTAAAAAGAAATGTATTATCGTCTTATGTATGATGAAATATCATTACTATCTGCAAATTTAAGTTATTATTTTATTTTATCGTTATTTCCAATGTTAATCGTAGCGTTGGCATTAACACCATACTTTAAAATTGATCAACAATTTCTACTAGAGAAGATTCAAAATTTCGCCCCTGGAGATTTGGGTAACTATCTTTTTTGATATGATTTCTGAAGTATTAAATAATAAGAATAATACGATTATCACCGTGGGTATTGTATTTACTTTATGGTCAGCGTCTAGCGGTATTTATGGGATTATTATTGCCTTTAATAATGCATTTAGAGTTCGAGATGGAAGAATATGGATAGTAACAAAAATTAATTAGTGTAGTAATTACAGCGTTGTTTTTTTAGTAGGGATGTTCGTAGTTCTTGCACTAGTCGTATTTGGAAAAACAACTTACATACTTATTATTCCATAAATTTAATCTAGATGAAGGTTTTTATAATTTATGGTCAGTTTTAAATTATAGTTTCCCGATACTATTTACTTTTATAGTCTTTGTATTTTTTTATATAATGGGACCGAATTTAAAAACTAAAAAGCTATTAGCATTTTTACCGGGATCTATATTTGCCACAGTTTCCTGGACTTTAGTAAGTAGATTATTCGGATACTACATGATCATTTTTTTCTAGTTATATTAAAACATATGGAACAATCGGAGCATTTATAGCGTTTATCATCTGGTTGTATATTACAGGGTATATATTAATTATCGGTGCAGAGATAAATGCAATATTCCATAATTATAAAGTAGAACATAGAGTTTTTGAAGAAACACATACTACAGAATAGAAAAATAAATAAAAACATATATAATAGACAAGTACAAGCTTTGTTATGTACTTGTCTTTATTTATGAAAAAAATTATTTGAATACACTTTAATTGCTAAATATTTGATGTAGTTAGTATACAATAGAAGTGCATAATTGTATTAAAAGTTAGCGTTATATAGTATAATAATAGTTAACAAATTTTGAATTTTGATTATAGATTGTGAGGAACCAAATCATGAGAAAAGAAATATATTTAGCGGGTGGATGTTTCTGGGGAGTAGAAGGTTACTTTGCACAACTTGATGGAGTTTTATCTACAACAGTTGGATATAGTAACGGTCAGACTGCAGAAACAACTTATCAAAACATAAAATCAACAGATCATGCAGAAGTAATTTACTTAACATATGATAATTCAGTATTACCGTTAAATGATGTGCTTCGTCATTACTTTAGAATTATTGATCCAGTAAGTGTTAATAAACAAGGTGGAGACAGAGGTCGTCAATATAGAACGGGTATTTACTACGTAGATGAAGAAACAAGAGACGAAGCTGTTAAGTTTATAGAAGAACTTCAAAAGAATTATACTAAGAAAATTGCTGTAGAAGTAGAAGCGGTAAATAACTATATTGATGCTGAAGAATATCACCAAAAATACTTAGAAAAAAATCCTACAGGATACTGTCATGTAGACTTAAGTTTAGCAAAAAAAGCTTTATAATTTATTAAAAATAAGTTTGAAATAATTACTAAAAAAAGGTAAAATATAAGTAAGTATAAAAAAAATAAGGAGTTAGAAAATGACAAATATTTTAATTTTTGGACACAAAAACCCAGATACTGATACAATTTGTTCAAGTATCGTATACAACAATTTAAAAAGACTTCAAGGAATGGATACTGAAGCGGTAAGACTTGGAGAAATTAACGATGAAACAAAATATGCTCTTGAGTACTTCAACGTACGTTTACCACGTTTAGTAGAAGAAGTATCAGAAGGACAACATGTTATTTTAGTTGACCACAATGAATTCCAACAATCAGCTAATGGAATTGAAAAAGCAGTTATCCGTGAAGTAATCGATCACCACCGTATCGCAAACTTTGAAACTGCGGGACCATTATACTATCGTGCTGAACCACTAGGATGTACAGCTACAATCTTGAAAAAAATCTATGAAGAACAAAGTGTTCACATTGACAAACAAATGGCAGGATTAATGCTATCAGCAATTATTTCTGACTCATTATTATTCAAATCACCAACATGTACTTTACGTGATAAAATAGCAGCAGAAGAATTAGCAGCTATCGCCGAAGTAAATATTGAAGAATATGGTTTAGCAATGCTTAAAGCCGGAGCTTCAACAACTGACAAAACTGCTGAAACATTAATTTCTTTAGATGCTAAAGAGTTTGTTTTAGGTGCAGATAAACTTGTAGTAGCTCAAATCAATACAGTAGATGCGAACGAAGTAGCAGTAAGAAAAGCAGAATTAGAAACAGCTATTAAAGCAGAATTAGATTCTAAAGGACTAGCAGCATATGTATTTGTAATCACAAATATTTTAACTTCAGATTCAGAGGTATTAGTATTAGGAGATAAACAAGATAAAGTTGCTGCAGCATTTGGAAAAACTCTTGAAAATGACTTTATGACACTAGAAGGTGTTGTATCACGTAAAAAAACAAGTAGTTCCTCAAATTACAGAAGAGTTTTCAAAAATAATTATTAAAAATATAAATTTAAGAAAGTGAGGACATTGCTTCTCACTTTTCTACTTTTATATAAATAACAAGAAGAAGGAAAAATATGTATACATTTAAAAAAATTATATTGGCCTATTATAAAAAAAGGTCATATTAAATACATTTATTGTAATTGCCTTTTTCTGGTTTGACTAAAGGAAGCTTGTGAGTCGATCATCCAGTATACGGATTTTTAGGAGCATTACTTATTACTGTTTTATTTATATTAGTTCGACCTATATTATTGATAACTATAATGATATCAATATTTAGTTTGGGATTATTTTTCGTTATTAGTTAGGACGTCATTAGTATATTTAGTTTCTTTTTATATTATCACCACATTTTTGAGATAATGTCATTTTTGGACTGCTTTTTGGTTTGGTGATAATTATTATGCTATTTAATTTTATATTAAATACAAATGATAGAAAGATAGTAATTAAAAACATTTAAAAAAATAAATAAAAGGAAAAATTATGCCAAAAAAATTACAACAAGAGATCTTGTAGAAAAAAATTAAATCTAGAAATTGTTAGTGGAGAAAAGGGTTTAGATAGAGAAATAACTACAGATGAATTATCGCGTCCAGCTTTACAACTAGCAGGATATTTTTCTCATTACTCACCACAGAGAATTCAAATTTTAGGGACTAGTGAATTGTCATTCTTCAAATTAATTCCTGATATTGAGAAAAAATCAAGAATGAGAATGCTTTGTACAAGAATAACTCCATGTATTATTATATCAAGAGATTTAGAAGTTCCTAAAGAATTACAGGAAGCTGCGGATCGATACGATACTCCCGTTTTAAGGTCTCACCAAGATACTACAAAACTTATGGGGAATATTTCAAACTATCTTAGAAAAGAATTTGCACCTGCAACTTCGGTTCACGGTGTGTTCATAGAAGTTTATGGAATTGGAGTACTGATCACAGGAGAAAGTGGAATCGGTAAGAGTGAAATAGCTTTAGAGCTAATTAAACGTGGACACAGATTAGTAGCTGATGATAGAGTTGATATTAAAGAATTTGAAAAAGGTTATTTAATCGGAAGCTGTGAATCAACGCTAATAAAACATTTATTAGAAATTCGTGGATTAGGTATTATTAATGTAATGACACTGTTCGGTACTGGTGCAGTACGAAGTGATAAGAGATTACAATTAAATGTACACTTAGAAACATGGAATGATCAAAAACAATATGATCGTATAGGATTAGGAGATGAACACAGAGAAATTCTTAATTCTAAAATTGAAAAGAAAACAATTCCTGTAAGACCAGGTCGTAACGTAGCAATCATTATAGAATCTGCAGCGATGAACTACAGATTAAATCAAATGGGAATTAATACTGCTAAAGATTTTACATCAAGACTAGCAGCAGAAATAAAACAAAATAATATGAATAATGGGGTGAACTAATATGACATTAGGTTTCTTAGATCCAGTTGCATTTCATTTATTTAGTAAACCTGTTTATTGGTATGGAATAATAATTGCTACAACAGTATTTTTTGCGTACTTGCTTGCAGATAGAGAAGCTACTAAACGTGGCTTAAAACAAGATACAATGTTAGATTTATTGCTAATAGCATTACCAATTGCATTCATCTTTGCACGTGCATACTATGTAATATTTAGATGGGAGTATTATGCAGGTGACTTTAGTAGTATGATAGCTATTTGGGATGGTGGAATAGCTATCTATGGAGGTTTAATTGGAGGATTTATAGTTCTTTACTTCTTTGCTAGAAGAAGAGGTGTTAAGATTATAAAATTATTAGATATAATTGCTCCAAGTTTATTAGTAGGACAAATGTTAGGACGTTGGGGGAACTTCTTCAACCATGAAGCATATGGTGATATAGTCACTAAAGAATATTTAGAAAATAGATTTATACCGAATTTCATTATTGAAAATATGTATATTGATGGTGCATACCGTCAACCAACGTTCTTATATGAAAGTTTATGGTGTTTAATAGCACTTGTAATATTATTACTATTACGAAATAAACTAGCTCAAAGTGAAGTTTTTGCAGCATATTTAATTTTATATGGAGTAGAAAGGTTTATCGTAGAAGGAATGAGAACAGACTCACTTTATATCGGAAGTCTAAGAGTATCTCAAGTCCTTTCGCTAGTATTTGTGGTAGGAAGTTTGATATACTTAATAGTGCTTAATACAAAATATCGAAACAAAAAGATTTTGTATAGAGAATCATAAAAAAGAAGGTGGAAAATATGTCAGAAAAAATTTATGACTTAATTATCGTTGGAGCAGGTCCAGCAGGTATGACAGCTTCAATCTACGCATCACGTGCTAACATGTCAGTGCTGATGTTAGAAAGAAAATATCCAGGTGGTCAAATGTTATCAACAGAAGAGATTGAAAACTACACAGGATATGAAATGGTAACTGGTCCTGAGCTATCAGAGAAAATGTTCGAACACTCTAAGAAATTCGGAACAGAATTTGCTTTTGGAAATATTACAAAAGTAGGTGTAAGAGACAATCTTAAGTATGTAGTAGCAGGAGAAAAAGAATATGTTGCTAAATCAATAATTATCGCAACAGGTTCAGAACACAGAAATCTTGATGTTCCTGGTGAAGAACAATTCTCAGGAAAAGGTGTAAGTTACTGTGCAGTATGTGATGGTGCATTCTTTAGAAATAAAGAAGTAGTAGTTATCGGTGGAGGAGATTCAGCGGTAGAAGAAGCTTTATATCTATCTAATTTAGCAGCGAAAGTTACGATTGTTCACAGACGTGATGAACTTCGTGCACAAAAAATTCTTCAAGATAGAGCATTTGCTAAAGAAAATATCGAGTTCATATGGGACAGTGTTGCTTACGAAATTAAAGGTGAAAGAAAAGTTTCATCTATCGAAATTAGAAATGTGAAAACAGGAGAAGAAAGTTCAATTCCAGCTGATGGTGTGTTTATCTATGTTGGTATGTTGCCACAAACACAAGATTTCAGAGATATAGGAATTACTGATGAAGCTGGTTATATACCAACTAACGAAAGATTAGAATCATCAGTACCAGGAATTTTTGCTGCAGGTGATGTTCGAGTTAAAGAAATTCGCCAAGTAATCACAGCAGCTTCTGATGGTGCTATTGCAGCTCAAAGTGCATATAGCTATGTAGAAGGTTTAGAATAATAATAAAAAAGAGAGGTCAATTAAAACCTCTCTTTTTTATGAATTAGAACTGCGGACTTAATTTAAATCCACAGTTCTAATTTTATGCTTTGAAGTCAAATATACTCTTACGTTTAGAAAAGTCAAATTTAATATAATTATTTTTTTATTAATAACTTTTTCTTTAAATCGATCTACTGGAATATTTTTCAATCTTATCAACAGGATAGTGACGTTCATATTCTTTAGGGTTAACATTAGCATCAAAACTGAAATCATCAGTTTTTTCAAGAGCAGTTCCATCATTTATTAACTTATAGAATGTATAAGCATGAACTTTAGCGCCACCTGAACCATAAACATGAAAAGCTTTTTCTTTAGTAATAGATAGTGTAGTTCTTTCACCATTCACAAATTCAGGTGTAATACGGACTACCTTATTATTCTTATCAAGAGTATAGACATCCATTGGACTGTATTCATTTGGTTTGTCTTTACTAGCTTCTGTAAATAGTAAAAGTTCATCTTTACCATCACCATTAATATCGAAGAAACCATAGTTTAAAAAGTTTTTCCCAACTTGTTTTTCTCCAAAAACTTTATAGTTTGATATAGCTACTGGATTTATATCTTGTTTATCAGATTTTCCTTTGTTGATGGCGTCTTGGTAATCTTTTTAAAACAGTAGCATATGCTTTTTCATAATTATCGGGTTTCTTGTTTTGGCTGTTGTCATTATTATTATTATTATTAGTTATTTCTCCGAAGTTTTTACTGACTTCCAATTTTCATTGTCGAATTTTAGTAATTCAGGTAGAGGGTAAGTACTGTTAAATGAATTTTTTAGAATCATATTCTTTTTCCAGTTGTTATATCTTTTATATTTACTACTATCAACATCTAAAACCTGTGAATGTAATCACATTAGTCTTTTTCAAGTTTATTTCCATCTTCTGAGAATCTTAAGAAATTATATTCTCCCGTATCTTTATCAAATTTTCTAATTCTAATTGTTTTTATCTTTAAATACAGCAGCATCCAGAGTTGTTATTAGAACCATCAACTCCAAGTTTATTTAGAATAGTACTATCGATCGTTTCAGAATTAAATAATCTAATGACTTTATTGTTCTTATCGAAGGTATACATATCGATAGGATTATTAGGTTTATCATTTCTAGAAATCAAAAGTTCTTTTTCACCATTACCATCAATATCATAAAAATAGATATCTTATATAATCATCATTTTTCTTTTCTTTTAGTGCAGCTTTTTATAGCTTTCGACATTAATAGATTTATCGGTACTATCTTGATTATTAATTGCTGCTTTATATTTTTTTGAATGATTGAGCTATAAACTTCATTCTCATCGACAGTTTTAGTTTTTTGCTTTTTTTAGAATAATAATAGTAAACACCACCAGCTAATAACACAATTCCCAAGTAAAGTGGAAACAATAGCTACTAATTTTTCCTTTTGATTTTTTTCTTGGGAGTTATAAGGAGAATTTTTTTCAAATTCTTTGGATTCATTACTGGAGGAATAGGAGGTATAGACTTTCTATTTTGATTATTGCTGCTTTGATATGTGTTTTTGGCTTTGTTGATAATTATTAAAATTATTATGCTGTGAGGAAGCGTAAGTTTCTACACCATTAGTATTTGAATTGGTTTGATTTATATTATTAGTTGCAACAGTTTTTGCTCAGTAGTTATGTTTTGAGTAGATTCTTGATTATAATAACTATCTGCACGATTCAAATTACTTTGTTGATAGTTTTTGTTTATAATTATTTTTGAGTGTTTATATAATCGCGTTCATTATAACCATAGTTTTGAGGATAATCTTGCTGATAATTTTTGGTTATAGTTATTTTTGATAGTTATTGTAATCTTGTTCAGAATATTTATAATTTTGATTGTTTTGTTGATACCCATTATAATATTGATTATTATTTTTGAGAATTATAATCGTTAGAATATTGATTTTTGTTCTAAATTATCCTGAGTATTGTATTGATTATAATTTTGATTATAGTTACCATAATTTTTGCTGATTATTATAATAATTTTGATTATAGTTGTTATATTCTTGGTTGTAATTGTTGTATTGTTGATTATAGTTTCCTAAATTATCATCTTGTTCAAAATACTGATTTTGATTATAATATTGATTATTATTTTGATAATATTCATTATAATTCTGTTCACTATTTGCATTATTATTACCATAATTATAGTTTTGATTATTGTTATTATTTTGGCGGGTTGTTGTTATTTTTGTCATAAACATTTCTCCTTAGTGTCTTATAATTAATATTATAAAAAGTTTTTTTAAAGAAAATCAAGAAGAGTTCATAAAAATATAGTATAAAAAAATAGATAATATATAATTATTAAATTAAGTAGAAACAGAGATATAAAAAAAGAAGTAACTCACTAAATTTGAGTTACTTCACAAAGTTCTAAAATTATTTGTTATTTTTTTAGCTAAGTATGGCATGATTAATCCCTAATGAAAGTAGAACGATTGAGTTGTAATATTCATAATTGTTTGGAAAGTACTTTCTGGAGTGTACATACCAGAAATACAAGCAAAGGCAGTTAAGAAGAAACACCAAGCACCAAGTCCCATACCTACATATTTATTCTTAACAAATTTGTATTCAGATTGGAATTTCTCTGCTGATTTTTTCAAGAAGATATATGCGGCAAATACCCATAGGTAACGTAGTGGCATTGTTACCGCGTTAAGTTTAACTAACCATCTGAATAAATCATTAACTTCTTTAATTCCAAACATAGGGATAATTAGTAAGATAGAAACGATAACTCCAACAAGTTTTAATCCATTAACGTATACGTCGTTTTCGTTTTTAACTAATAATTTCTTAGGAATGTATTTTTCATCAGCACTACTTAATAACATACGTAGTGGAGCATCGATAGAAATAATAACAACAGAAATTTGACCAATTAAATCTACAATTGCATAGATAACTAAGAATAGGTTACCAACACCGTAGTAGTTACCTAAAGTTTGGAAAGCGTAGTAAGTTCCATTTGTTAATAAGTCCTTAGGAATATTATTTGTATCGAACATTAATGCAAGAGCAAATGTTCCTAAGATAGCAGTTGTACAAACCATAACTACTAAAGCAATCATTCCACGAGGAAAGTCTTTTGAAGGATTTTTCATCTTATTAACATAAGGAGAAATCTTCTCACAACCACCGACCGCAAAGACTAATATGGCAATTGATGTAATATATTTAATGTCAAATGTTGGCATGAATGTGTCTAATGACCAATCGATGTTAAATGTTTTTGCTCCAGTAATAGATGGTGCTGTAATAGCCATAACAACGAATAATAATGACATAATGAACATTGAAGATCCAGCTAACATAGCCATCTTTTTAATTAAGTTAACTCCACGAGCAGCTAAGAACAAAGCTACTAAGAAAATTACAAGTGAAGCAATCTGTAAGTATGTGATATTCATTTTACTAATACGATTATCACGGAATACTGTCCAACTGAATGCTGCAATAATACGAGATGGTTTTTGTGAAATATAAGGCATGTGCACAACCCACATTGTCCATCCAGTGTAATAAGCAAGGAGTTTACTATGTGTAGAACTTATCCAAGAACTTACTCCTCCTCCAGCATCTTTAAAAGTAGAACCTAGCTCACCAACGATTAATGAATATGGAATAAAGTAAATTACGAAAATTAAAACCCAAGAAACTATAGATTTCAATCCACCGAATTCAGAGTATCCATTAACAACATTCCCAAAAGCCCAAACTGTTGAGAATGCCATGAAGGCTAGGGTGTACCAAAATATTTATTTTGCATCCTTCTCCATCGAGAACCTCCTAATTTTTAAATTATACTAATAACTGCAAAAATGCATTACTAAAATACTAGCATAGTCTACATAAATATTCAAGTAAAAATAAAATAAATAAAACTAAAAATTTTTTTCATCAAGAAAAATATACTGCTATTTTTAGAGATATTTAATAATTATTTATATATCTAGATAAATTAAATTTCAGTAAATAAATATATAATTTATGTAAATCCAAAATGTAAAATTTACATTTAAAAATATATTTATATAATGTCGATATTTTAAAGTATATCTAAAGTTTACAAAACTTAACATTGCTTGAATTGATAATTATTTTGGTTTATAATTAACAGTGATAGAGAAGTTATAAAAAAATGAGGAGTGATAAAAATTTGAAAAAACACCGAACTTTAACCAGGTTAATGTTGATAATGACGGGTTTGGTAGTCGTTTCCCTGTTGGTTACTTCTTTTTTTGTTAGGGAATATATTAAAAAGCGAGAAGATGAGATTATTCGTCAGAAAATATATGCAACTGCTAAAGTAGTAGCTGGTGATAAAAGTATTAAAGACGACATAAAATATCATAGACAAACATTGGGGATACAAAAATTTGCAAATAGGGTAAAAGATGAAACAGGAACAGACTTTGTTGTTATCATGGATGATACTTTTATAAGGTACAGTCATCCGAAAGATGAATTTATTGGTGGAAAATTTTCTAATCTTGAGGATGCAAGTTCAACATTCACCACAGGAGATCACTATAGTAGACAAAGTGGTCACTTAGGAGAAGGACTTAGATTCTTTACAGCGATAAAAGATGAAGATGGTGAGAATATAGGTGTTGTATGTGTAGGTTACACAAAGGAAACGGTGAATAATCAGATATGGCATTCACAAGTAAAAATAATATTTGCTTTAATTATAGGAATTTGTACATTTGTAAATGATGTGAGACAAAAAAAGTTAAAAATAAATACCTGATATGATAGAGTTACAGAGAAGCTAGATTCTCTGTAACTCTTGCCTTTTCTCAACAGGAGTTAACCATCCTAAGGTCTGCATAGGAAGTCGATTAGAACGATATAGATATTTCTTCATTTGGTTAATAAGATCATCATGAGAATAAAAAAAGATAAGTATTTATAAAAGCGTTCATTATCATTTCTATGACTTCTTTCAACTTTACCATTATGCCATGGAGTTCTAGGTCTAATGAGTTGGTGTTTTATATCTAACTGGTTACACAATACATCGAAAGGATGTATACGTTTAGTATCCTTAAAGTGCGTAAACTCAAAACCATTATCAGTTTGTATAATTTTTGGTTTGTATCCAAAGAACGAAATAGCCATCTTAACAAATTGTACGGTTGAATAAGAAGATTGTTCTTTAAAAGGATAAATAAATCTTTCTCTAGAAGCTTCATCAATCATAGTATATTGATAAAATTTATCAGGATGTGTTCCAGTGTAGCATTTTCTAGGGACATATTTTACATCAAGTTGCCATTTTTCTCCTAAAGTTTTTGGAGTGTTATAAGGTTTTGGTATATAAGGTTTAGCCTTTTTTTCAACATCTTTATAGAAGCCTAATTTTCTAAGAATCCTGAATAATGAACAAGGATGTCTTTTTATATTTTTTTATTAAATTTTAGTTTTGCATATAGTTCAATCATAGAAATATTAGGATTTCGTTTAATTAGATTTTTTAATCCAAGACAATTCTTCTGAGGTATGAGCATTTGGATGTTGAGAATGTGGTTTGTGAGACTTATCCATAAGTGATTCTTTAGTTCCATCGTATTTTTATTCCAACGCATTAAAGATGCTTTAGAAACTTTGTAGCGTCTACAGATAAAAGCTAATAGAGTTTTTATTTCTATATGTTTTTACCGCGGCTAATCTTGTTTCTAAAGTATGAGGTATATATCGTTGTGTATTTTTGTAAGTTTTCTGTTATAATAGTTTTCATAAGAGTAAATTCCTTTTTGATTTGTCGTAATTTCATTATACAGGATTTACTCTTCTTTTTTATATTTTGTCTCACATCAATTGTAACACTACAAATATTTGCTTTAATTATAGGAATTGCTATTGCTTTTAACTTTAGCAATAGTGTATAATAGACAACTTAAGAGAATATTATTAAACTATGAACCGGAAGAAATTGCATACAATTATATTGAGAAAAACTTAATTTCTGACCATGTTTCAGAAGGTATTATTGGAATAGATATTAATAGGAAAATAATAGTAAAAAAATAGCAGTGCTAACCAAATTTTGGATAAGGCGGGCTATTCTAAAAGTGAAAAAGGAGAGAAAAATTCCTGATGAAATGTACGAAATTTTTCTTTTAAATCTATTATTGAAGATAATATAAAAAGTCGAGACGAATTAGTTATATTAAATCATATAGAAGTATTAGTTAATAGAATGCTATATATCAACATAATAAATTATATGGTGCAGTCGTTACACTTTCGAGATCAAAGTGAAATGAAAAAAATTAATTACAGAATTAAGTGGAACTGAAAAAAATATAACGATAGTCTTAGAGAACAAAGTCACCATTTTATGAATAAGCTGCATGTATTACATGGATTAATAGAGATGAAATCCTATGATGAAGTAGAAAAATTTATAACTTATCTAAAAAGATGACTATCATGAGAAAATAGGTCATATTTCAGAAAAATATTAAAGTACCCGCTATAGCTGGTTTCTTACTGGCGAAAGTCAGAGAAGCTAAACAGAAAAAAATATATCATTATTAATAGATCCTGATTCAACGATTTTTAAATAAGGAACACCTAGACGAATTATTTAATGAACTGCTAATCATACTTGGGGTGCTAATCGATAATTCTATGGAGTCTATTGGAAATAAAGAAGGCGGCAAGATTGTTGTTTACTTATACTTAAATACAGAGGAAAATATATTACTATGTAAAGTGTATGATAATGGTTCCGGAATTAGTAAGGATATACTGGAGAATGTATTTGAAAGAGGATATTCAACTAAAGGAGAAAAATAGAGGATATGGTTTAAATGCTGTTGAAAACTATTGTGAAAAATATAACGGTTTAATAGACGTGGAAAGTGAAGTAGGAAAAACAACATTTATGAGGAGGAGTAAAAATTGAGAGTACTAATAATAGAAGATGATCCAATGGTAGCGATGATACATAAAGAATATTTTAAAAGAAAAGAATTTTCGAATGACCTTAATCATGTGGGAACACTTGAAGAAGCAAGAAATTAGTTAGCAACTAACGATGTTGATTTAATAATTTTAGATAATTATTTAACAGATGGTCAAGGAGTAGAATACCTACCAGAATTAAAAGGATATCCAATAATTATGATAACAGCAGCGAATGATATACAAACTGTAGAAGCTGCATTAACGAATGGAGTAGTGGATTATTTAGTTAAACCATTTACATATGAAAGATTTTCTCAAGCAGTAGATAAAGTACAGGACTATGTATCTTTATTATCAAAAGAAAAATTAATCAAGATTTAATTGATGATTACTTGAATTCTGGAAGAGTGGAGGAAGAGGAAGACAGCTTACCTAAAGGTTTATCTCGAATAACACTGAGAAAAGTATTAGAAAATATTCAAGAACACGAAGCAGGATTCACTACGCAACAAGTAGCGGATGAATTAGATATTTCAAGAATAACAATTAGAAAATATTTAAATTACTTAGTTAATATAAGCGTACTAAGTGAAGATGCAGAATACTACACATCAGGAAGACCAGTGTCGGTATTCACAATTGAAAAATCAAAAATTGGAAAAATTGTTATAAGAATATAAGAAGGAGCGACTCGAATGAGTCGCTCCTTTTATGTTTTTCTTAGATAAATAATATGTTAATCTTTGATTCTATATTTATTTTTCTTGATAACTTTTTAGTTTTTTTATATTGCTCAATCATACTATTTATTCTTTTCTAAATCTTTTTTTCTGTAATTTTTTTCTTTAATTTCTTTATATGTTGTTTTCTTAACTGTTTTTAAAATCACGTTGACCAACGGGTTTATCATAGTCTAGTGTTTGTATTTCTATACCATCATTAGTTTTGATAACCTGAACTGTACTGCCACCTGTTCCCATACTTGATGAAAATTTCCCATTATCTTCTGACATTATAAATGGTGATTCATAGTTAATAATAATCTCATCAAAGTTAGTTGAATTCGCTAGAAGAGCTCGTCCTATTAAAGTAAGTTGTGAATTCGTGTATTCTACTTTTGATGTTTCTTTGTTATCTTCTGAAGAATTATTTTTATTTTTCATTGTAAGTATATACTGATCTATAATCTGATTTTTGAGAAGTCTAGTTTATCATTTGATCTTTTTATTATTTTTAAGAAGTCTTCTAGACTACTGAATTGATTATTTGATATTGTATCAAGATATTTTCCATCTTTTTCTTTCTCAGATATTGTGATATCATGTATTTTATCATATTTATCTTTTTTTATCATTTAGTTTGTAGACGACATATCTGTCATAGTTTTTTCTTTCGTGTGAATCCATATAGTTCTATCTTTATAGAAAGTCGCACTGAGGAATATCATTTCTAGACTCAGCTTGATATAGTACTATAATTTTGTTTTGAATTATATGAATAAACAGCAAATGGACTGTTAGGGTTTATCTTTTTCTGAAATTACTAATTCATTTTTTTACCATCTTCATCTACATCATAATAACTATAAGTTATATAATTCTTCTCTTTACCATATTCTTCATAATTTTTAATCGCAAACTTATTAACTTCAGAATTTTTCTCCTAATTCATTATTATCCATAGATTTTTGTATTTCTCTAGTATAGGAGCGTAAATCTCCTCATCATTTTTTTACTAGTAGAAAAAAATACTAGAGATAGATTTATTAGTAGTTTTTGAATAGTAGAATAAAACCACCACTACCAATTAATACAAGTCCAAGTATAGTTGATATGATTGGAATGAATTTTAAACGCTTTTTCTTGTTGGGATTAAAGTTATTATTAAGATTTTGAGGAGTGTTCATAAAATTAGGATTTTTTTCGATCACTGTAGTTATGGTATTGTTGATTAAATCCTTGTTGATTATTATTGAAGTTATGGTATTGTTGATTGAATCCTTGTTGATTATTATTGAAGTTTTGGTATTGTTGGTTAAGTCCTTGTTGATTATTATTGTAGTTTTGATATTGTTGATTAAATCCCTGTTGTCCGTTACCATAGTTAGGATATTGTTGATTAAATCCTTGTTGGTTATTACTGTAGTTTTTGGTATTGTTGGTTGAATCCTTGTTGGTTATTGTAGTTTGTATATTGTTGGTTATAACCTTGCTGCTCGTTATTTATATTATTATGATTAGACTTTTTGTTGATTATTATTTCGTTGATTATTGTAGTTATCGTTATTTTTTTACTCATTTTGTTTCTCCCGGATAAGTATATTCAATTATATTATAAAATAAGATTAGGTATTTTTCAAAGTATTATTTGAAACTTATAAAAAGAGGAAGTGCCTCAAAAAAATCATGATTTCAGAGAAATCAATTTTGTTGAGACGCTCCTTTATAATATTTTTATTTACTAATGTAACATCTTTTATGTTTGTATCCATTATTCCTCAATCTTATTTTTTTCTCAAAACTCTTGGTTTTCTTATGTTCTTCAATAATTTTATTTATTCTATCCATGTCTTCTTTTTTTGAATGTTTCTTGAATCTCTTTGTAAGTTACAGTTTTAGCAACATCATGCATACGATTTGGAGAAGTGTAGTCGACTACAATAATTTCAATATCATTATCTCGAATATTAACATTAATTAAACTTGCTCTTGTACCAAAAGTCAGAAACCACACCATTTTTTTAGAAGAACGAATAGAGAAATAACTATCATAATTTAATTGTCCAATTTGAGGGTCAGTCGAACCAGACATAATTGCACGTGAAATTAATGCAAGTTGCATTTTAGTATATTTAGGCTTATCCTCAACTTTTTTCTTTATTTTTTTCTCGTTATTATTGCTACTACTAGAATCAGTAATAGAGTTATATACAGATTGACGATCTAACTTAGAAAAACTCAATTTTTTTCACCAGAAAGTGGATATTTTTTTAAAGAAAGCATCTTTAGAATCAAACTCTTCTTTAGTAATTATATCTTTATATTTACCACTTAAATCTTTTATCTTACCAAAGTCTATATTATGAACCATTTCATATCTTATCCCATTATCTTTGAACTGATATATAGTATATCTATCGTTAGAACCTTCTTTATCATGAACTACTATTAATTTATTTTTTTATAGAAAGTTGTAGGGTGAATAGATTTAGTTTCAGATTTGTAAATAACATTAATTTTACTCTTATCATCATATGAATAAATAGCTGAAGGACTAGTGTAGTTATCTTTTTCGAAAATAAGAAGTTCATTTTTTTCCGTCATTATCAATATCGTCGTAACTATATTCTAAATAATCTTTATCTTTAGAACTCGCATTATATCGTTCTATTACACGATTATTAACTTCGTAATCAAACTGTTGTTCACCACTATCCATGGCTTCTTTATATTTCTTTTAGAATAGGTGAGTAAATTTCTTTCTCTTTTTCCTTTTACCAAATGAGAAAAATACTAGATAATGGTTGATTTGTAGTTTTCGAATAATAATACAAACCACCACCACTAAGTAGAACAACACCAAGAAAACCAGAAATTATTGGAATGAATTTTGATCGTTTCTTTTTTTCTCGATCAAAACTGTGTGGATAATTTTTGACTATTAGGGCTTTGATAGTATCCTTGATTATTATAATTAGTATTTTGTATATTTCCATTATTATATGGATTGTGGTATTGGTTATTGTATGGTTGTTGAGGTCTATTATTATTAAAATTTTGATATCGATCGTTATATGCTGCCTGTTGACCATTAGATGTGCTGTTATAATTTTTGATTTTTGTTGGTTATTTATATCGTAAGAATATTGTTGATTAATATTTTTGGTATTGTTGACCGTAGTTCACATTATTTTCTATGTTATTATTATTTTGTTGATTGTTATTTTGGTATTGTCGATCGTAATTAGCTTTGGCTTCCTAAATTATTATTATTATTATTTGAGTGCGAATTATTATTTAAATTATCTTTATTACTCATAGAAACTCTCCTATAAACTTCATTTAATTACTATTATAAAATAAGATTAACTATTTTCAAAATATTATAAGAAAATATATGAAAAAAATCCTCACCCGAATAGTAGGTGAGGATAATGCAATATTAATCTTTAATATTAAATTGCCCTTTTTCATAATTTCTAGTTTTTTTGTATTCTTCTATTATCTTATTAATTTTATCTATATCTTCTTTTTTGAATTTATCTTTAATTTCTTGGAATGTAGCTTTTTTTCTTAACCACATAGTTTCTACGAGCAGCAGGTGTGTCAGCATCAGCACTAGTATTTCAATACCATTATCTACTTTGTTAACTATTACTTTACTTGATTCAGTTCCTAAATGAGTAATTAAGAATCCTTGTTGCTCCTCCATTACAAAAACCAGTCTCATAATGAGTTAATATATTTTCCGGAGAAGTAGAATCTCTTAAAAGCGCACGTCCAATTAGTGCTAATTGAGAGTTAGTAAATTCAGCTTTCTTCTCATCTTTTTTTCTCGTTATTGTTATTGTCACTTTGTTTTTCTTCTTGAACATTAGGATCATTGTAGTAATATAATGCTTTATATCCTAATTTAGAAAAAAATCAATTTTATCAGTAGGCATTGCATATTTTTTTGAAGAATTCATCTTTAGATTCAAATTCTTCAGATGAAATTAAATCTTTGAACTTTTTTTGTTAATTTTTTTATATTCGGCAAAGTTGATATCGTGAACTTTTTTTCGAATTTTTGAACCATCATCTTTTAGTTTATATACAACATATGTGTCATTGTTGTTTGTAGTATCATGTATCCAAATAGATTTATCATTATAGAATATAGTTTTTGAAATATCATTACCAGATTCAACTTGATAAATTAAATTAACCTTATTACTATTATCGTAAGAATATATCGCAAAAGGACTATTTAGATTATCTTTATCGCAGATAAGTAATTCATTTCTACCATTACCATCAATATCATAATATACATACCTGATATAATCTTTATTTTTTTCCTTTTTGAATTATAATTTTTCGATTGCGAAATTATTAACCTGAGAATCAGATTTTACCTCACCAGAGTCCATTGCTTTCTTATATTTTTTTCAAGAACAGGAGTATAAAGTTCTTCATCTGATTTCTTACCAAAAGAAAAATGCTAGAGATAGGTTTATTAGTAGATTTCGAATAGTAGTATAATCCACCACCACTAAGTAGAACAACACCAAGAATACTAGAAACTATAGGAACAAGTTTACTCTTCTTTTTCTTATTAGGATTAAATCCTTGTGGATTATTTGGTCTATTATTGTTTTGATAGAATTGTCCATTGTTTTGAGTATTTTTGTTGATATTGACCAGGATTGTTATAATTTTGATATTGGTTATTATAATTTTGTTGACTATTTACATTATTGTAATTTTGGTATTGTTGGTTATTTGTCGATCCTGGATAATTTTTGATATTGTTGACCATTGTTTTGTTGATTACCATAATTATATTGATTATTAGTTTGATAATTTTTGATTAGAATAGTCATACTGTTGATTATTTTTGATATTGCTGATTTGTATTATTGTAATTTTGGTATTGTTGATTGTATCCTTCTTGATAACTTTGGTTATTATAATTTTCGTATTGGTTATTATAGCTATTTTTGTTCGTTGTAATCAGTTTGATTATAGTTGCTATAATTTTGATTAGTATTCTGATTTAGATTATTATTATTATTATTATTATTATTATTATTTGGCTTCGAATTATTATTACTCATGACATCTCTCCTTTTAAAGTGCTTTTCATTACTATTATAAAATAAATTTAATATATTTCATAGTAATATTAAAAACTCCTAATCTCATATATATTCTATACAAAATTAAGAGTAGGTTTGTATTATTTAGTTACTACGAATGAATACCATCCGTTATCAGAAGTTTCCTCTACAAGCTTGAAACCACGTTCTAACATTTTTTCAAGAAGTTCATCTTTCTTCTCTTCGATAATACCAGAAGTGATGTAGTAACCACCATCTTCTAATAAGTTATACGCATCATCAATCATAAGCTCGATGATATGAGCAAGAATATTTGCTACAATGATGTTGTACTTTTTAGTTTCTTTGTAAGAAGACTAGCTTGTTCAACTTCAATTCTTTTCTCAAGATTATTTAAAGCAAAGTTCTCATAGGAAACATCAATAGCAAGTTTATCTAAATCAACAGCTTTAATATTTCCATCAGTTAAATAACTAGCTGCGATACTTAAAATTCCACTACCACAACCAACGTCGATAACATTATCATTTCTTTGAACATATTTCTCAAGGTTTTTAATACATAGAGAAGTAGTCTCGTGACCACCTGTACCGAATGCCATACCTGGATCAATATTTATAATATATTTATCTTCAGTGTTTTCATATTCACGCCAAGTAGGTACAATAACGAATTTTTCCCCGATATTAAGGATATCGAAATAATCTTTCCAAGAATTTTCCCAGTCGCTATCTTGAATAATAGTAGTTTCAATCTTGAAGAAATCTCCAATATTGATATTTTCACCTAAAGCAAGAAGCTCAGCTTCGAAACGTTTGAAAGTTTCTTCATCAAAATTAAGCTCGTTAATGTATCCTTTAACAACAACTCCAACTTCAGGATAATCAGCAGGACTAAGTTCAACAATAGTACCGAAATCATCGTGTAAGTTTTCCTCAAGAGTAGTAGGATCCTCAATAGCAACCCCAGTTGAACCATAATCTAAAAGAATAGACTCAACTATTTCACTAGCTTCATTAGTAGTATGAATTGTAATTTCAACCCAATTTTCCATCTTATACCTCACAAATATTTTAAATTTTTTCATTATATTTTTGATCGAAAAGACCAAAATAAGTGACTGCCCCAAAAGTCCTAAAATTTAACAAAGTTCATATGATAACTCATAGACGCAGTGGTTTATTGATATCTAAATACGCTTTATAAAAGCTTTTTAGATATCTAATAAACTGTGCGGGGGTGACTCGACAAAATCGATTTCTCCGAAATCACGATTTTTGAGTCACTCCCATTTAACATACCTACAACATATTATACCATTTTCAATATTTAAGCAAATAAAAAGGATGTGGTAGTCGTTTATATTTCGAGTGTAGAATACACGAAGAAATATTTACGAATAGCGTACGCAAGGAAAACACTAATCTTAACGAACAAAGTGAGGAAAAGATTAGATGTTTCTACTGCGAGAGTCCAAATAGGAATATTGGAAGCACCTAGGAATAGGTGCTTTTTTAATAAGAAAGAAATGCTCTAAAAGATTCCAAATAAACTGATAGGTTAATTTGGTAGTTAATCTCAATACAAATAGAAAGTGTGAATCTCAATCACACAAATTTAATAAAATCCTTGACAATAAAGGTCGATTAGTATAATATAGACTAAGTAAACCGTAATATAAAAATATTAGTAAAGAGACTTTTTATTTCATGTTTTTAGAAGAGAGTTTAATCCATTGGCTGAAAAGATTAAATAATAATGATTGAAATAAGCAACACTCTTTATAAAACCGAATATAAATTGAAAGGTATCAGTAAACTGATATGAATTCGGGTGGCACCACGAAACTAGTAATCGTCCCATGTAGTTAAATGACTATATGGGGCGTTTTTTTATTTCAAATTATAAGAGGTTTGGCTAATATTAGTAGTTAAAATTGATAAAAATATGGAGGCACTTATGACAACAATTACGAAAGAACAAGTAGCTCACATCGCTCATCTTTCTAGATTAGAAATCCAAGAAAGTGAAGTAGATGGATACATCGAAAAATTAGAAAAAGTTGTAGATTTATTCAATACAATCAACAACGCACCAACAGAAAATGTAAAACCAACATATCACGTTTTAGACTTAGTGAATGTTTTCCGTGAGGATGTTGCAAAACCAGGAATGGATAGAGAAGAAGTTCTTAAAAACTCTAAAGAAACTGAAGCAGGACAATTCAAAGTACCTACTATTATTGAATAAAATAAGGAGATAATTTAATGAGTTTATTACATGAATCAATTGAAAGTTTAGAACTTAAACTTAAAAATAAAGAAATTAAACCAAGTGATTTAGTAAAAGAATCACTAAACAGAATTAAAGCTACTGACGAAAAAGTAGGTTCATTCATTACAGTAACTGAAGAAGTAGCGTTAAAACAAGCTGAAGCTTTAGACCGTGCTCAAGAAGAAGGACGCGCTGAAGGTAAATTATTCGGTATCCCAATGGGAATCAAAGATAACATCGTTACAAAAGATATCCAAACAACTTGTGCATCAAATCTTAGAAGGATTCAATCCAATTTACGATGCAACAGTAATGAACAAACTTAACAAAGAAAACCCAATCCTTTTAGGGAAATTAAACATGGACGAGTTCGCAATGGGTGGCTCTACAGAAACATCTTACTACAAACTTACTCGTAACCCACACGACTTAGATGCAGTACCAGGAGGATCAAGTGGTGGTTCAGCTACAGCAGTAGCAGCAGGACAAGTTAGCTTCACACTAGGAAGTGATACTGGTGGTTCTGTACGTCAACCAGCTTCATACTGTGGTGTAGTTGGATTAAAACCAACTTACGGACGTGTATCTCGTTTTGGATTAGTAGCATTCGCTTCATCATTAGACCAAATTGGACCAATGACTCGTACAGTAAAAGATAACGCTCGTGTATTAGAAATCATCTCAGGATTAGACGCTAATGATATGACTAGTGCACCTGTAGAAGTACCAGAATTCAGCAAAATCATCACTGGAGACATCAAAGGTAAGAAAATCGCTCTTCCTAAAGAATACTTCGGTGCTGGAATTGACGAAGAAGTTAAACAAGCAGTCCTTGACGGTGTTAAATACTTAGAAAGCCAAGGAGCTATCGTAGAAGAAGTAAGTCTTCCAAACACAGACTACGCTATCTCAACTTACTACATCATCGCTTCTGCTGAAGCAAGTTCAAACCTTTCTCGTTTCGATGGTATTCGTTACGGATACAGAAGTCCAAATGCAACAAACCTTGAAGAAATATACAAAAAAACACGTGGAGAAGGATTTGGAGCTGAGGTTAAACGCCGTATCATGTTAGGAACTTACGTATTATCTTCAGGATATTACGATGCATACTACAAAAAAGCACAACAGGTTCGTACATTAATTAAACAAGACTTTGATAAAGTATTCGAAGAATACGATGTAATCATTGGACCAACTGCTCCAACAGTAGCATTCAACATTGGAGAAGAAGTTGGAGATCCAATTAAAATCTACGCTAACGATATCTTAACAATCCCAGTAAACATGGCTGGATTACCAGGTATTAGTATTCCATGTGGATTCAAAGGAAATCGTCCAATCGGTATGCAAATTATTGCTAAACCATTCGCAGAATCTACACTATACGATGTAGCGTACAACTTCGAACAACACTACAACTTACACGATAAAAAAATAGAATTATAATAGGAGAAACAAGATGCATTTTGAAACAGTAATTGGACTAGAAGTCCATGTAGAATTAAAAACAGATTCAAAAATATTCTCACCATCTCCAGCTCATTTTGGTGCAGAACCAAACACTAACACAAACGTTATCGACTTAGGATACCCAGGGGTACTTCCAGTAGTAAACAAAAAGAGCGGTAGAATGGGGAATGAAAGCAGCAATGACGCTTAACATGACAGTAGCTCACGAGTCAAAAATTCGATAGAAAAAAACTACTTCTATCCAGATAACCCGAAAGCATACCAAATCTCACAATTTGATCAACCAATCGGAGAAAACGGATGGATCGATATCGAAGTAAATGGAGAAACAAAACGTATCGGTATTACACGTGCTCACCTTGAAGAAGATGCTGGTAAATTAACTCACAAAAATGGTTACTCACTAGTTGACCTTAACCGTCAAGGGACACCACTTATCGAGATCGTATCTGAGCCAGATATCAGAACTCCAGAAGAAGCATATGCTTACTTAGAAAAATTACGTTCAATCATTCAATATATCGAAGTTTCTGACGTTAAGATGGAAGAAGGGTCAATGCGTTGTGACGCGAACATCTCAATTCGTCCTTACGGTCAAGATGAATTCGGTACAAAAACTGAGCTTAAAAACTTAAACTCATTCACTTTCGTTAAAAAAGGTTTAGAGTACGAAGAAAAACGTCAAGAACAAGTTATCCTTTCAGGTGGAGTAATCAACCAAGAAACTCGTCGTTTCGATGAAACAACAGGAACAACAAAACTTATGCGTGTTAAAGAAGGTTCAGACGATTACCGTTACTTCCCAGAGCCAGATATCGTACCTATGATCATCTCTGACGAATGGATGGAAGAAGTAAGAAAAACTATTCCAGAACTTCCAGATGCTCGTCAAAGAAGATACCAAGAAGAACTTGGATTACCAGCTTACGATGCTCACGTTCTTACATTAACTAAAGAAATGTCAGACATGTTTGAACAAACTGTAGCTTTAGGAGCAGATCCAAAATTAGCTTCTAACTACTTAATGGTAGATGTGAATGGATACTTAAACAAAGTACAAAAAGAACTTAAAGAAACAGCATTAACTGCAGAAGGTTTAGCAGGAATGATTAAATTAATCACTGACGGAACAATCTCAAGTAAAATTGCTAAAAAAGTATTCGCAGAACTTATCGAACACGGTGGAGATGCAGCACAAATCGTTAAAGAAAAAGGTCTTGTACAAGTATCAGACAGCGGACAATTATTAGCTTGGGTTAACGAAGCATTAGATAACAATCCAAAATCTATCGAAGACTATAAAAATGGACGTGATCGTGCGATTGGTTTCCTAGTAGGTCAAATCATGAAAGCCTCAAAAGGACAAGCCAACCCACAAATGATCAACAAAATGTTATTAGAAGAAATCGCGAAACGATAATAACGAAAATAAAAAATGAACTCGAAACAAGGAGAAATCTTTGTTTCGAGTTTTTTTTGTATTTAGTAAAATACTTAAATTTAAATAGAGTAGGAATTAGTTGGAAAAAAATAGATTTTAATAGATGAAAGAGTGGGTATTGAGTAGCAAAACTGGACTTTCATGGTTGAGAAAGTGGACTTTGAGGAATGGAACTGGACATTCGTAGATGAAAAAAAGTGGACATTGGGGAGTAAAACTGGACTTTCATGGTTGAAAAAGTGGACATTGAGGGATAGAGCTGAACTTTTGTAGCTAAATAGTAGATATTGGAGAATGAAAGTGGACTTTAATAGTTAAAGGAGCGTATATTGGGGAATAGAACTAGACATTCGAACAAAAATAGTGTGTATATATGAAAAACATCAAATCTTTGTATTAATATATTATATAATTTTACTTTCGTGCTACTTTTATTGTAAAAATAGGAAGTGTAAAAAGTAAAATAAAAAGTGAGGTGAATAGATTTGAAATTTAAAGAAATTGAAAGCTTACTTAATAAGAATAATGGAATACTGACAATAAAAAGAAGCAGAGGAGAATGGGATATACAGAGGATCAATTAAATACTTTACTGAAAAAAAGGGAAATTAGAAAAAGTGAGTCGAGGTGTTTATGTATCACCAGGAATTTTTTTGAAGATGAATTTTTTGTAGTTCAGAATAGATTTAAGAAGGGAATATATTCGCTAGAAACTGCATTGTACTTGCATGATTTAACTGATAGAACTCCTAGTGTTTTTTTAACATGACATTTCCCAAAGGTTATAATTTAACTAATCCCAAAAAGAATGGAATTAAGTGTAAATCTATAAAAGAAAATCTTTATGAGTTGGGGAAAGAAGAAATAGAAACTCTGAATGGATATAATGTTTATGCTTATAATATTGAAAGAACATTAATAGATATAATTCGACCAATAAACAGAATAGATATTCAAGTAATTTCACACGCATTTAAAAACATATAAAAAAAGAAAGGATAAAAAAATATCCCTTTATTATCAATGTATGCTGAGAAATTAGGAGTAGAAGATAAATTAAAAAAAGTTATTTAGAGGTATTATTATGATAAATATTATGCAACTAAAAAGCAAAAGATAAAAAAATATCAAAAAGAAAAAAATATTTCTGCACAATTAGTTTTACAAAATTATATGATGGAGAGATTTATTGAGAGGATAGCTCTTTCTGATTTTTCAAGATCAAATGATAATAAAAGGCGGCTTATTGATATCTTCAATAGTGGGATTAGATAGTCGAGCTACTATGGATATCGATATGACATTAAAGGGAAAGTCTGTAAATGAATCATTTATATTAGATTATATAAATGAAATTTCTAGAATTAATATTAATGATGAAGTGAAATTTGATGTGGTTAGTATTACAGAAACTGAGAAATAGATGATTATTTTTGGTTTTAGAGTATCATTAATAGCGAAAATAGGAACTATGAAAATTCCTTTGAAAATTGATATTACAACTGGGGATAAAATTATCCCTTCAGAAATTTCATATGAATATCCTCTTATGTTTGAAAATAGAAGTATTAAAATTAAAGCTTATAATTTAGAAACAATTTTAAGTGAAAAAAATAGAAACAATAATTTCAAGAGGAAATCAAAATACTAGAATGAGAGATTTTTATGATATATATATACTACTAAAATTGAAAAAGTAAAAAAATATTGATTATAACATATTAAGATTAGCTTTAGAAGAAACTTCTAAAAAAAGAGATAGTTTAAATTTACTTTTTGAAGTATAAAGAAATTCTTTCAAATATAGAAAATAATAATGAAATGCTAGTCCGTTGGAAAAATTATCAAAAATAGCTTTTAATTACGCAAGAACGATAGATTTTTACAGAAATATGTAAATTTTTGACGGGAATATTAGAGAAAATAGATATAAAATAATTTTTTTAAAAATACAAATAACTAACTTTATATAATTATTAAATAAAGATGTACCAAAAAAATAGATTATTTAATCATAATTTTGAGTACATCTTTTTTTATAAACAATATTAATTATTTTCTCTCACAAACTCAGCAATTTTAGAAATAGCTTTTTGTCGCTTCAGGGATTGGGAAAGCAGGGTATACGTGGTTTAAGTTTTTTTACCGATTTCGAATTTAATCTTAACATTTACTTCACGAAGTTTTTTTCAGCTAATAAAAAGCTATGTCAGGATATAATAATTCGCGAGTTCCTGAGAATAGCAATACCTCTGGTAAATTCTTCATTTCACCGTATAATGGAGAAACTTTCCAATCAGATAAGTCTGCATCATCAGCCCAAGATTTTGCGTCAGCTAGTAAAGTATCAACGTGTAGTAGAGGATCTTTTTTGATATATTTTTTAATATCAGGATTTGACATTGTTAAATCAACCCATGGACTTAGTAAAATAAGACCTTTTGGTAGTTTAATATTATTTTGAACAAAATCTTGAACTAATCCTAGAGCTAAGCCACCACCAGCACTATCTCCCATAATATAGATATCTTTATCTGGATTCTCAGCAACGTAGTCTATATATAATTTTGTTAGAAGTTCATAGCTATCTTTGTAAGTATAGAGTGGGGCTAATCCGTAATCAGGAATAATAACCTCAGCATCTGTCTCTTGAGCAATTTTATCAGCCATCTCCCATTGAATATCCACAAATTCATGAACGTATGAACCACCATGAATATAGAATATAGTAGAATTAGAATTATTAAAACTGTTTAAATGCCACACCTGTCTATCAGAAACAATTCTAGTATAGAATTTAGACTTTGTATCGAATTCATATACATTTACAGTTTCTTCGATTTTATCTGCTTTTTGTTTTTCCAGTCTTTTAGTTTCGTCAATATCTCTAAGCTTTTTTTATACTTATTACCAAGGTATAACTCGATTAAACCGGCTTTTTGTACTACGGTTATAACGTAATTTTTGATACCCTGCAAAACTACTGATAAGGACAGGTAAAGTAGCGGCGATTGAAGTCTACTGAAACAACTTTTTTTATTAAATTTTGTCATAATAATCTCCTCTTATTTATATAAATGTAAGTGTTTTATTTATTTACAATTATAGTTTATCAGAAAATAAAGTGATTGTAAAAAAATAAAAAAATCTGAAAAAAAGGAATAAGAAAAAGGAAAGTTGGAAGTCTACTTCCAATTTGAGGTAAAAAGAGAAAAGTTTGAAGTGAACTTCCAATTTAAGGTAAAAAAAGTCGAAAGTAGGAAGTCTACTTTCAATAAAAATATTAAGATTTATAAAAAGAAGTGATTTAAAAATCAAGACTCAATTGATTTTTAAAAACACTCCTAAAAGTTTTATTGTTAGTTAATACTATCTAATTAAATAGTAGTTTGTGATATATGCATTCACGATATCACGTAGTTGTTCATCTGTTAGTCGTCTTAATGCTTTGGGAAGGCGATTGTAGATAATTCTACTAGATTATCAATATTTTTTTCTGTGAACTCTTCTGATCAATCTCTTCAGTATTATTAGAAAATAGAATGAATAATTTACTAGCTTCATCATCTGTAAGACCTCTATTTTTCACATGCTAGATAAAATGAAGGTTCTTCGTTAAATCTATCTTTAATATATTCATTAATCTCATATACAGCTGATTTAATAGTGAAGTGACTAGAGATAAAAATCAGGACTTTCAATGAATTTTTGTTTGTTTCACTTCAAAAAGGTATACCACCTTCATTAACAGCTTTGGTAAGGAACATGCTAATGGCAGTTTCTAAATTTAATCCAAGACTAAAGAATAAATCTTCAGCATCATTTTTTTAATTCATCATCAATAGTTAAAACAATTTTTCGATTCACTCATTTTTTTAAAAACTCTCCTTAGTTAATACACTAATTTTTATCGTAGAATGATTAATTTTTTTCAAGAGAACTTTATATGAAAAAAAGTTAAATTCAAGGATATATAAAGGAATAGTATAAAAGTTATAAAGAGATATAAGAATTACTAGTAAATATGTTATAATAGAATGTGAGAAAATTAGGATTGAGAGGATCTTTTATGGAATTGGAATTATTACAAAAAAAGCGATAGAAGAAAACTACAACGCATTATCGGAAGTTAATAACGCAGCATATAGTTTAGAACCTGTGTCGGATGAAAGATTAGTAGAAATCGCAAAAAAATGTAAATGAACAGTTAGGATATGAACTATACGATAAACTAGATAGAGAAAGTTTAGTAGCGGACTTCTCAACTACATCAAAAAAACTATATAAATATACTCTAGATAAATCGAAATTCTTAAATGATAGACTAGAAAAAGCATTAGTAGAGCATAGTGATGACATCCTAATAGATGTAGTAAAAGCACATGAAAACTTTGATTCAATGGAAACATACGAACTATATACATTAGCATTCGAAGTAAATGAAAAAAACTGGGATATAGATTATTTAGAGATATCTCATTCATATAGCTTAAGACGTGACTTCGAGAGAGTAGCAAAAAGCAGTAGAAACATACAAAAAAAGAAGGTAAAATAACGAAGTTTATTAAGTAGGGAGTTTGATAGGTATACTGAGAAACACGATATAAACATTATGAGATTATTTTTATAATCATAAAAATAAACTTCATATTTAGAATCAAAAAAATCAATGGAGAATAGATTATGCTTGAATTGAAAAAGATTAATAGAAACAATATAGGGGAGATTCTGAAATTAGAGGTTTTTTTGATAATCAGAAAAGCTTTGTAGCGACAAATAATAGTAGTATTATAGAAGCGTATATAGCAATTACTGAGAATAATTATGTATTTACATTTGGTATTTATAATGATGATACACCTATTGGTTTTCTAATGATAGGTTTTGATGTGAATTCAGATGATGAAGGTGCTCCAAGAATAGCTAAAGAGAATTACAATATATGGCGTCTTATGATAGATAAAAAATTTCAAGGTAAGGGATTTGGTAAAAAAGCGATGGATTTGGCTTTAGAATTTGTTAATACTTTTCCTTGTGGAACAGCAAAATATTGTTGGTTGTCATATGAAAGTGATAATGATGTAGCACGACAGCTCTATAAGTCAGTTGGTTTTGTAGAAACTGATGAAAAAGACGGAGAAGAAATAGTAGCTATTCTGAAGTTATAATATAGTGTTATTAGGATAAGATTAAAATACAATAATTTAGTTTTTTTGTAAAAAAACATATTAAATATTTAGTAAGCATAAAGTATGTCGATTTGACTAACTTTATCAATAATTTCTTAATTTACTACTTTCATAGAAAATATAGTGATTGTAGTAAAAAAATTATTTATAATTAGTATTTGAATTTAAAAAAATAAACGACTAACATTAAAAAGAATGTGACCTAGAGGATATTAATTACAAAAATAATCATTTTTTTCGATAAAGAAAACGTATTTTTTTGTGGAAAAAAATAGGCATTATTAGGCATTATAAGGAAATTAAGTAGTAGTTCTGTTCTTTTTCTGCCGAAAGCTTTATATTTATTTTTTTAGATTTTTGATAAAATATATAATTATAGAATTAAAAAGCATACTGAATATTACAGATGTTGAATTAGTTATTAAAGATAAAAATAAAAATTTTTATATTACCAAGAAAAAAATCAGGAGGTATAGAATGGGAAATGCAGAAAATGTAATTTTTATCAGATGTATTACTTGTAATAGGAAATGGTTTTTGATCGCCAATGTGATTTAAAAAGCTCATATTATGATTTTTTTGATATATTTATTAAAATGAAAAAAATATGAAGAATATGAAGATGATAATTTTTTTACTTAATGAGTATGTTAGTTATATAAAAAGATTGTTGCTTTGAAATTTGATGTTTTATATTATTCACAAAACATATACTTTGAATTGGAAAAATAGAAAAATTAAACTTTTGGTACTTATTATTTTTGTATAAAAAAAGTCATTGTTAAAAAGATTGGAATCTTATAGAAGAACAGATTTTACAAGAATTATCCATAAAAAGTGATGGACTAAATATCTTTTCAAAGGTTGCATATGGAATTATATATAGATATTTACTTGAAAATAGTTTTGAGAATAAAGTTAAATTAGTTTTTTTAGTGGTTTTGAGAATAAATTAATTCCGAATATCTATAATGTATTGTCAAATAACTTATATATTAAAATAAATTATAAAAAAAGAAAAATAATGAAGTTTATAAAAAAAGTTATGGATGTGTTAAAAAGAATGGTTGATAGATATTAATGAAGGGATATTGGACAGATTGGTACTTGATAACAATTCAAAAAGAAAAAAAGTTATAGTAGCAGTTGACAAAGAACGAGAAATAATAAATTGTATTTCGGAAATACTATTAGAAGAGTTGAAAGAAGTGGAAAATGATTTTATAGAGTATTTGATTAAAGAATTAGAAGTGAGATCCACTTATATACAAAAACTCTAGAAAATTAATAAGATATTTATTGAAGTTAAATGATTATTCAAATAAGTTTGAAGATTGTAATATTATTTCATTTAATTATACTATTCCGTGGGAAAAAAATTTAGTTATAGTGGTACTTCATTTTTTGTGCATTTATTTAAGAGTATTCACGGAACTTTAAAAAGATAGAAGTATAATTTTTGGTATTGATGATAATAAAATTGATTCAAATAGTGAAGGGTATAAATTTACAAAAATTATCTAGGATTATGGAAATGAATGGTTTTGGGAAAATAAAATCTATTCCAATAAATAGTGTATTGTCTGCAAGTATAGAAAGAGTAGTATTTTATGGTCATTCTTTATCTGATGCAGACTATGGTTATTTTAGAATGATATTTGATGAGTATGTTGAAAAAGAAAATGTTACTTTTTGAATTTTTGCTATACACTGTTTGAAGGAACTACAAAGAAGAATGAAATTATAAAAATTAAGGGAAGGAATTTCAAGGTTATTTGGAAGATATGAAAAAAAGAAAAAAATTAGATAATCAATATAGATTAAAAAGTTTGAATTTAAACAATAGAATACAATTTCGAGAGGTACCAGATATAAAAAAATAGTGCTATGTAATATATGTTATTATCAATTAGATTAACAATTAAATTTAAGTTTGAGTGCGTCGAATATTTTTATTTGACGCATTCTTTATTTTTGTGGTAATATTAATCAGTGAAGAAGGAGAAAATACTAATGAAAGCAAACTATGATAAATTATTGAAAATACTAATTGACAAAAAAATGACAAAGACAGAGCTACGTAAAAAAAGCAAAAAAATTAGTAGTAGCACACTAGCGAAAATAAAAAAACAAGAAGTATTAAGTGATGATGTACTCAATAAAATTTGTTCTGTTTTAGAATGTGAAGTGGATAATATAGTAGAATTGGTAAAAAGATGAAACTGAAGAATATATAGTCGAAAAACGATCCTAATAAATTAAAAAGTAGTCTCATTATTTTCAGGTGCTGGAGGTATGGATTTAGGATTTATTAAGGCTGGCTTTTGAAATTGTATGGGCAAATGATTTATTAGAAGATGCGGTTAACTCATATAGAAAAAAATATTGGAAAACATTTGTTAAAAAGGAGATATAACTAAAATCTCTAGTGAGGATATTCCGGATAATCCTGATGTTATTATTGGGGGATTTCCGTGTCAAGGATTTTCAGTTGCAAATACAAGAAGAACAACAGAAGATAAGAGAAACTTTTTATATAAGGAAATGTTGAGAATAATAGCTGATAAAAATCCTAAGTTTTTTGTTGCAGAAAATGTTAAAGGTTTACTGTCATTAGCAAAAGGAAAAGTCTTCGAAATGATCAAATCAGATTTTGAAAGTTTAGGGTACGAGGTTGAAGCAAGAATATTAAATGCAGCAGAGTATGGTGTACCTCAAGCAAGGGAAAGAGTAATAATTATGGGAAATAGAATAGGGGTAGAAAATCCATTCCCGATTAAAACACATTATTTAGAAGGTACACCAGAAGAAATAAGAAGAGGCTTGTTACCCGCTATTACAACTGAGCAAGCAATAGGTTTCTTACAAAATAAAAAAACTCACTCATAATAAAATTGTAGTTTCAAAAGAAGAAATAAATAAGCATATACAAAATACAAAAAAATTGCTGACATAGATAGTTTTTTTATTCTATGTTAGGAATAAGTAAAAATGATAATGAAATTATAATAAAAACCATATAGCTTCTGAAAATGTAGCTGAAACTTTTTGGGGAAGAAAATATGTAGTTAACCAAGAAGAAATTTGTGATTATTTACGATATTGAGAGATAAATCTACGTGGACTACAAAAAAAATAGACGAATATTTTGGATATTCTCATACAGCGGGGCATTGGTTTAGAAAAGATAATAAATCGGGTAGTATTCCTAAACCAGAAGATTGGTGGGAATTGAAGAAAATTTTATCTTTTGATGATAAGTATGATGAGCAGGTTACTACCCTAGTTGAAAAAGAAATTAAATTTGAACAGTCATTAAGAATTACAAACTGGGATAGACCTAGTGATACAATAACTGCAACAAGCCCAGAAATACATATCAATAAAAAGCGTCGTTTAAGTGCAAGAGAGTGTGCAATATTGCAAACATTCCCATTGAATTATGAATTTACAGGAAGCTTAAATAAGATGTATACACAAATAGGAAATGCTGTACCTATTTGTTTAGCAACAAAAATAGCAAGTGGAATTATCAAGGTTCTCGATAAAAAATAAAATATAATACACCTAGGTGCACGAATCACTAGGTGTATTATTTTATTCTTCAACTATTGGATCAAAAGTTTTTCAAGATAATATGTTAATCTTTTTTTAACAAAAATCTGTCATATTAGGATTTTTTTATAAATAATTCTTACACGTTTTTTTATTGCCTGGTAATAGTTCGAAAGTAGGAGTTTGTTTGAAATTGAATCTAGCTTTTTCCAGGGTTTTTTTCCAGCTTTTAATGGACGAGATTTATAGTGTTCTTCTAGTTTACCATTTGGTAGTGACATAATTGATACTAGTTCACATTGTTGTGTAGTAGAATTATTTAATAATGATACAAAAATAAGTTAGTGTTATTTTTTTATCACCATGTATAGAATGTTGGTAGTTTTGGAACATAATCTTCAGAGTATTCGGATTCTCTTCCAATATTTTTTTAATTATGACACCTTTATATGTATTTTTGATTTTCTCCTACAAAAAAATACTAGTATTAAAAATCACCTATGTTGTCGTTTTCTATTCCATCTGAAGTAGTAACACTTTTTAAGTCAATATGTATATATGCATCATCTACTTCAAAAAAATAAATCAGAACTAACAGGAGAAGAGTTAGGACTTCCTGCTATTTTTTTCCATTAAGTAAAGAATAGATGATTCTCTCACTTCCAACATCATAAAGAGAAATTCCTCCCTTCTGAGAACCATATAAGCCTTCCCAGTCACCCCTAATATCATCCATTGAACTAATACCTTTTTACTATTTCGTCTTCTACAAATTTTTAAGAAATACCAATACTTCATTAAATACTTATGTTCTAAAGTTTCTATTTCTTGTAGAGATATATTAGAATTATTAAAAGTCATAAATTATCCTCCTTATTTTATTATTCTAACTAATATTATATATTAATATTTACTAAAATACTACATAATATTTTTGGAGAAATAAATATTGAAATTTACTTAATAAAAATAAAAATCATTTAAATTCTTGACAATAAAATACTATCTTAATATAATAAATTTATATACTATCTACGGAGGTATTATATAGTGTGTGGTTAGATCTTTTGACTTATGATTCGTAAGTTCTAATTCAATGGTAGGAACCAATGTATAATAATATATTCAATTCACAAAAAAATACTTTTTTTATTGATTTACATATAATGAGTAACCACACACTTTAAATATTCTATGCAAAAATTTTTCATAATATAAAAAAAGCAGACAAGATTTTTTTCAAATTTATTAAAAATAAAATTAAAAGAACTAACATATATACTTTTACATACGGAAAACTGATAATTTATATGTGAATTTCGAGATTCCGAAAAAGAATGGAGATATTCGAGAGATAAGTTCACCAGTTAATAATCTTAAGAAAATTCAAAAAGAGATTGGCTAACGTATTAGAAAACCATTACGATAAATATTTAGAGGAGTATGAAATTAAAAGGAAATTATCTCATGGTTATGTAAAAGGGAAGAACATAATTACTAATGCTGAAATTCACAAAAAGAAAAATCATTATAAATATTGATATTGAAGATTTTTTTCAAGTTTTTCATTTTGTAGAATTAGAGGTTTTTTTGAAAAAAACCGTTTATTTAATTTTTCCTAATGAGATTGCAACAATAATTGCACAAATATCATGTTTTTAGAGGTTCCCTGCCACAAGGTTCACCTTTATCTCCAACAATCAGCAATTTAATATTTAATATTGTTGATTTGAAAATACTAAAGTTAGCTGTTAAATACAAATTGGATTATACAAGATATGTAGATGATTTAAGTTTCTCTACTAATGACACTATATTTAAAAAATATTGAAAAACTTTTTTTGAATGAGTTGAATATTTTTAATAATTGATAATGGATTTCGAATAAATAAAAAGAAAAAAACTAGACTTATTTATAGTAATTCAAAACAAGTGGTAACTGGATTAACTGTGAACAAAAATAATTAATTCGAATAAATTATTTATAAAAAAAATACAAGGGCGATGGCTCATAGTTTGTATAAGAATGGCAAGTTTACGATTGATGGTCGAGAAGGGACAATTAATCATTTAGAAGGCAGATTTTCTTTTATAAATCAGTTAGATAAGTATAATAATAAATTATCAAAAGGACTAAATCCTAAACAAAGAAATTCGTTTTTTTCACTTAAATACTAGAGAAAAGCAATATCAAAAGTTTCTATTTTTATAAGTATTTTTATAAGCTATCAACGCCAATAATTATTACAGAAGGCAAGACGGATATTTTTATATTTAAAGGCAGCTTTTAAAAAAATACCATCTAGATTTTTCCAAAAATTAATTAGTTTTTGAAAATGGATCATTTAAATATAATATTCATTTTTTTAAATAAAACAAAAAGGCTAAGTTATTTTTTTAAACATATATATTGATGGAGCTGATACAATGAAAAATATCTATAATCTTTTATTATGGAAAAAAATCAATATCCAAATTTATATAAAAGTATTGATAAACTAAAAAAATTATACAGAAATTAATAAAATAAATCCTGTTTTTTTATTATTTGATAATGAAAAAAATATAATAGGAAACCATTGTGTTCATTTTTTAAATCATATTAATGCCGAATTGAATGATGATGATTTACAATTACATATCGTTTATAATCTTTTTTTCTGTTAACAATACCTTTAGTAAATAATAAAAAAATGAATCTACAATCGAAGACTTACTTCCTGAAGAAATACTAAATACTGAAATACAAGGAAGAAAATTTATAAATGAAAGTAATGATAAACAATCATTGACAAAATTTAATCTATCGAATTTTATTTTTGAAAAATTATAAGGATGTGGACTTAAGTAATTTTTTTACCATTATTAAAAAGAAATCAATAGTACTATTGAGAATCACATTCAATAGACTATCTTTAATAGTGTTAAATTATGGGTTATGTATGTTTGTATATTTGTAATTGATATGAGAAAAGAGTTAAAAAAATACCTGATATGATAGAGTTATAGAGAAGCTGGCTTCTCTGTAACTCTAGTTTTTTTAGTAATTTGACTTTTACTGGTTATAATAGTGGATTAGGAATGAAATCATTTATAGAAAAAGAAAAAAATTATAAGTGAAAATTCGAAAGCAACAGTTCTAAATAAAGATGTATTATCAGGAGAAACTTAGGATAAAGAAGTAATAGTGAGTAAAGTTAAAACTTTGGCAGAAATACTAGTTAAAAAAAGTGCAATTATATTAAAATTGATAACAAGGTCGAAAAGCATATAGAAAAAGCATTATAACCTGAATGAAAGAATCGATTATAGTGGAACAAAATCTAGAGAATTTTTCATTTATTGGAGAATATATTAGGGTTAATAGTTGGAAAGATTTATTGGGTAAATTTATAATACTAACATTTAATATGGACAATTCTATCTATTAAGATTTTTGCAGACAATGATTTTTTTATAGAAAGTGCATCTAGAGTTTATATAACCCATGATGATAGAAAATTAACATCAGGTATTGAAATAGAAAAATAGTGGTATTTTTTTATGAGAGTAATCTTTCAGCAAATAATATAATTTCATTCATAAAGAGTATAGTTTTAAAAATGAGTTTTTGAATTAGATGGTTTAAATATTTATTTAAATCAAGAATTTAATGGTGAGTAAATTATAAAAAAATAAAAAAATAAATAAAAAAAGGAGAAAAAAATCATGAAATCAAAAATTATTAACAGCATTAATGAGCATCTAGCTTATTGATAAGTGGATGTTCAACAATGAAAGAAGAGAAGAAAGAAAATCCAGTTAAGAATGAAACTGATAAAGATAAAGTGAATTCTTCTAGTAGAGAGGAGAGTATACTTTTTAAAGATGGTAAAGTATCAATGGAAGATATTGATTTGAAAATTACTAAATATAAAGTAATTCCAGTAGGTGCTGAAGGAAATGAATATGGGAAAAAACCTGTTATAGCCTTTTGGTATGATACTACAAACAAAAGTGGAAAAGATATAATCAATCCCTTGAGTGCATGGTTTGCGTCATTTCCTGAAGGAGCGATTCAGGATAACGACAAGAATAAAGTTAATAAGCTTCAGGTTGCTGGTCATCCAGATAGTACATTATTAAATGACCAATTTGCAACTATTAAAAAAGATGGAACAGTTTCTGGAGCTGTAGCTTATGAACTTACAGACTTAACTACACCAGTTAAACTAACAGCATACAAAGGTGTAGGTGGAGCTGAACTAGGTAGTCAAGAATTTGCTGTGAAATAGAACTAGTTTTATTCGGATTGATTTTATGTCAGTCCGAATTTTTTGACGAATTTATAATCTTTTATACCTCTGTCAACCACAATCATTAATTATGTTTAATTTTTTCCCCAATCTGAAAATATTTCCTAAAATACTGGTATAAAAGTATTTGTGTTACGTTTTCAATTTGGCGAAATTCATTTTGCCTACTTTGATATTGTTCGTTGACTAGGCAGAATGTATAATGAGTTCATAAGATAAAAGTAAAACACAAAAGGAGATTTATACTTATGAGCGAAAATAAAAGTAGTGTAAAAGTTTTAGTTCAAAAAGTCGGTACTGCACTTTCAAGTATGGTAATGCCTAACATTGGAGCATTCATAGCTTGGGGATTAATTACTGCATTATTTATACCAACAGGATGGATGCCAAACGCAAAACTTGCGGCATTAGTTGCACCAATGATATTCTTCCTATTACCACTATTAATTTCTTATTCAGCTGGTAAAAACGTTCATGATGAACGTGGAGGAGTGGTAGCAGCGATTGCTACTATGGGTGTTATTGTTGGAACAGTGACAATCACTGAAAAAGGTTTAGGTGGAACACCGATGTTCCTAGGAGCTATGGTTATGGGACCTATCGCAGCTCACCTAATGAAAAAATTTGACAAAGTAGTTCAACCAAAAATTAAGACTGGATTAGAGATGTTAGTAAACAACTTCTCAGCTGGTATTCTTGGATTTATCTTAGCTATTTTAGGATTCTTTGGAATTGGACCTATTGTTAAAGTTATTACAAATGCACTTAGTGCTGGTGTAGATGTGATTATTAATGCGCATTTATTACCACTTGCTAACGTGTTTATCGAACCAGCAAAAATCTTATTCTTAAATAATGCGATTAACCACGGTATTTTAACACCAATCGCAACTGAACAATCATTAAATACTGGTAAATCAGTTCTATACTTATTAGAAGCTAACCCTGGTGTTGGATTCGGTATTTTACTAGCTTACATGTTCTTTGGAAAAGGTTCTGCTAAAGCTTCTGCTCCAGGTGCAGCAATCATCCACTTCATCGGTGGTATCCATGAAATCTACTTCCCATACATCTTAATGAAACCTGCATTAATCTTCGCAGCTATGGCAGGGGGAGTAAGTGGTACAGCAACATTCCAATTATTAGGTGCAGGTCTACGTGCTCCAGCTTCACCAGGTAGTATTTTAGCAGTACTTGCTCAAACAGCAACTGGAAGTTACTTTGCTGTAGTAGCTGGTGTAGTAGTATCTACTTTAGTAACATTCGTAATCGCTAGTATCATCTTAAAACGTGATAAAGGTGAAGGAGATTTAGAATCAGCTCAAAGCAAAGTAAGCAACATGAAAGCTGAAGCAAAAGGTCAAGACGTAGCAGTTGATTCTGCAAGTGAAACTTCTTATGCTGATGTTAAAAGAATCATCTTTGCTTGTGATGCAGGAATGGGAAGCTCAGCAATGGGTGCTTCTATCCTGCGTAACAAAGTGAAAAAAGCTGGACTAGATTATGAAGTTACAAATGTAGCGATTAGAAATCTAAATGAAGAAAGTGGATTATTAATCGTAACTCAAAACGAATTAACGCCAAGAGCGAAACAAATGAATGGAAAAGCTCTACACGTATCTGTAGATAATTTCCTAAACAGTCCAAAATACGATGAAATCGTTGAGAATTTGCAAAAATAGAAAAATAACTATATAATATTTTGTAAATAGAGACGGTAGTGTTTATGACTTCTTCTTAGATAAGGCGATATGCATTACTAAGAGGGAGTCATATTTTTTTATTATGAAAGAAAGTTTTGAATATTTTTTTGAATGGAGGTCATATGTTTAACGAACGTGAAAAAAACTAATATTACAAGTTTTGTTGAAAAATACTGATGAAGCACTTAGTATAAAAAGAGATAGCTAAGGCTACAAAAAAATTAAAGAACGAACACTTTATAGAGAGATTAAAAAAACTTAGAGAGTTCATTAAATCAACTTGGAATAGATTTAACGAAAGAAAAAAATCTAAGTATGTACTAAAAAGGTGATTTATCTGAGTTGGATTCTACGCTATTTGAAGCTAGTTTTGAAGATTATGCATATTCAACAGAAACTAGATTAAATTTAATATTATGCTTTTTTTAATTTTAAGTGAAGATACTTCGATTAAAGATATTTCTGAAAAACTGATGTTAAGTTATAATACTGTTGCGACCGCAATAGGTACTATCGAAAAAGATTTTTATCTGATTACAAGTTGACATTGATTAGAAAAAAAGGACAGGGTATTGAAATAGAAGGTAGCGAGGTAGATCGAAGAGTACTTCTTATTTCATTGCTGTGTAATGAGATTAGCGATGAGGAATTTTTTTCACTAGATTAAATGATCGTAGTATTTTATCAAGTAATCCATTCATTAAATTCTTGAACTTTGATTTTTTAAAAAGGGTATTTTATCAAAAATAAACATCTTGATGTGTTTAAAATATATACTGATTCTAGTATTAAGAAAAATTCTTATAAGTTTAAATGTAGTTTTTTTCTTCGAATGTCATATCCAACTGATATTAAAGAAAAATATCCCGAAACAAGAATATGATAGTATAAAATCACTACTAACCGCTTCTAAAGATATAATTGACTTCGATATTACAGATGATATAATCCAATTCCTTGTCAAAATATTAAAAAAACATGTCGTTTAATCGAACAACTTTCATATTTAAATGATAAGTATTCATATACTCTAGTATATAAGATTAGTCTATTGATAAAATATGTATCTGAAAAAAATGAATGTGGATTTCACACAAGATACGAATCTTTCTAGTGGTCTTATTGCGCATGTTGAATCTGCGATAAAAAGACATCAGATGAACTTAATAGAAGAAAATGATGAATTACAAGATTTTTGTATTGAAAAAAATTACAATGAGCTATATCTTGTAATTAAATCAGAATTGTTAGTTGTTTTTTTGATGAAATAATGTTTAATTCTACGGAGTTAAGTTATATCGTTATACATTTTTGCATCTAGTTATGAACAAATTTATAGAAAGAATTTTTATTCGTGCTCTTGTAATATGTGCTAGTGGAATTGGAAGTTCAAAAATTTTAGGTAGTCAGATTAGAAAAAAATATTCCTGAAATAAAAAAATCTAGAATATACAATTCCTAGTAAGGTAACTAAATCTTTAGTAAACAATTATGACGTAGTTATATCTACAATCGAACTGGAACAAGATGTCGATTACTTATTAATCCCGACTATACTAAAAAGAAAAAAAGATATAAACTTAATCCGTGAAAAAAATATTATCTAGTAGAAGTTTCAAAAGAAATAATACTGTTAAAAGAGAGAATATTGTCAATATTGATAAGTTTAGCAGTGCGTGTCGAATTATTTTGAAAAAAACACTGAGTATGTTGAAACAGACAGCAAAGCTGACTATGAAGTAATATTAGATGGTGTTCTGACAGATTCAGCACTGAATATTACTAACAAAGATGAAGTCTTAGATAGTTTGTTAGAAAGACATAATAAGAGTTCTGTAGTTATCCCTAATACGAACATAGCTCTTTTCCATACGTTAAATAGTGATATCGAAGAACCGTTTGTTATTATTAGTTCATTAAACGATCGTATCGTTATGAAGGATTCAATGGAAAGCTGATCAGATTATTGATAATTTTTATAGTGATGGTCAGTCAAAAATCAACAAGAATTTACAGATTTGCTTAGTCAAATTAGTATTGCGATATTAGATGATGAGGTATTTACTAAAGCTTTTAGCTAGTAAGAATAAAGATTTTATCCTTACAAAGATTGAACTAATCTTGAAAAAAATTATATTTTACAGTTATAGTTATAATAGCGACTTGGAAATTAATTTCAGGTCGTTATTTTGTTGTAAAGGAAGTTAATATATAGCGATGTTTTAAAGTGATTTATTGCTGAATTAATTTTTTCAGTATTTATAACTCTATTTTTGGCAAAAAGTGTTTCGCCGACTTTGATATTGTTTAGAAGGATAACTAAAGGTATAATTAACTTATAAGAAATAGAACAAGAAAACTCGAAGGAGAAATGAAGATGAATTTAACGAAAAAGATATTAGATTAGGACAAGAAATTAATAGCAAAAGAAGAAGCGATAAAAAAAGCAGGAGAAATCTTAGTAGAAAATGGATATGTAGATAGTGATTATATCCCTGCGATGTTAGAAAGAGAAGAAATCGTATCAACTTACATGGGTAACTTTATTGCGATTCCCCACGGAACAGATGAAGCTAAAAAATCAATTAAAAGCACAGGAATTTCTATTATTCAAATTCCAGGAGGTGTTTCATTTGCTAAACCTGAAGATACAGAAGACAAGATGGTATTCGTAGTATTCGGTATAGCTGGTAAAGACGGGGAGCATTTAGAATTATTATCAAAAAAATAGCAATCTTCTGTTCAGAACAAGAAAATGTTATAAAATTAGTAAACGCTGCTACTGAAGAAGAAGTTATTACGTTATTATCGGAAGTTGAATAATTAAAAATAAAATTAGTAAGAAGGTATTACAATGAAAAATTTACATTTTGGTGCAGGAAATATCGGACGTGGCTTCATAGGAGAATTATTAAATAAATCTGGATATCACATTACTTTTTGTAGATATTAATAAAGATGTTGTTAATGATTTGAAACGCCGTGACACGTACACTATTAGAATATTAGATGAAAAATATTGAAGAAGTTGTACTTAATAACTTTGATGCTTTAAACATTGCTGAGGAAAAAGAACAGCTTTATACAGCAATTGGTGAGGTAGAATTAATTACTACTTCAATAGGTCCGAATGTTCTTCCCTATCATAGCTAAAGACATCGCAGAAGGATTAAAATTAAAAGTAGTGAATAATAATACTAAATTATTAGATATTATCGCTTGTGAAAATATGATTTCTGGGTCTGAATTTTTAAAAACAGAAGTATTTAAACATCTTTCAGAACAGGAACAAGAGTTTGTTAATAAATATGTAGGATTCCCCAAATTCGGCAGTAGATAGAATCGTACCAGCTCAAAAAAACATGATGATGTTCTTCTAGTTGAAGTGGAGAAATTCTGTGAATGGGTAATAGAAGCGGATAAAATTAAAGTAGAAAGTAATAGAAATATTGAACAAGTACACTACGTAGAAGATCTTAATCCGTTTATTGAAAGAAAACTATTTACGGTAAATACAGGGCATGCAGCACTAAGCTATATTGCGAATTACTTAGGTATTGAGTTAGTTTCAGATGGTGCTAAACATGCTGATGTAAGAAAAGATTTCATCGCTGTATTAGAAGAAACTAGTGCATTACTTGAGAAAAAAAATGGGGATTCGATAAAGCAGAGATGGAAGCTTATAGAAATAAAAACAATCAAAACGTTTTGAAAAATCCTCGTATTGTTGATAATGTTTCTAGAATTTGTCGTACTCCTATAAGAAAATTAGGGTATAATGAAAGATTTATTAAACCTATTAGAGAAGCAGAAGAATTAGGATTATCAAATAGTGCTTTTATTAAAAAGTTTGTTCATATATTCTTACATTTAAATCTGAAGAAGATGAACAATCTGTAAAACTTGAACAATTAATTAAAGAAAAAAAGGTGTTATCGAAGCTTTTAAGTGAAGTAACAGAATTGACGGACACAGCCTTATTAAATAAAAATTAAAGAAGGTTATGAAAAATTAGTTTAATAATACATACAAGTATCTCAATAGTAAAAATTATGACATGACGTGTATACATAAGAATGAAATAGTATGTATTATTAGCAATTTATATATAAAATAATAATCGAAAGTCTTTGGAATAGCTGATTCCAAAGACTTTTCTATGTTTGTGAAATTTGAGTAATATTCTGGGTGTAGCTATTGACATTACTACTAAAAATGGTATCATTGTAGCATGAGTTAATAATAGATTATAAAATGAAAATTTGGTGATGATAGAGAAAAAGGGAATAAGCCCTGTTAAGAATTAATAGTAATTCTTATGAAGTATCCAGTATTAATAAAATGCTAGAGAACTATTAAATATCGTTAGAAGACGATGTTTAAAGAGAAATGAAGAGAATTATATTATATATGTATAAAGAAATGTTACAGGAGAAAAAAATTAATGAAACATAGAAAAGAGAATTTTTGTAATAAATAGTAAAAAAAGTGTATTGGATATATAGATGATACTGCAAAATACTTATTGATTCAACCTGTTGATGAACATGATATTGAAGTATTAGATAATGAAGTAGAAGAAATTCAAAAAAATATAGAAAAACCATTCTCACTTATTGCTTTTAAAATAGAGGATTGGAATTATGAACTTTCTCCTTGGGAAGCACCTCCAGCATTTGGAAATAAATCTTTCGGTTTAGGAGCTACAGACACTTTAGAATTTATTGAAAGTAAGTTAATACCAACAGTTAAAGAAAGATATGATTTTGCTGATGATGTTCAGGTGATATTAGGTGGATATTCTCTAGCGGGATTATTCAGTCTTTGGAGTGCGTATAAGTTAGATACATTTTTTGGTATTGCTGCAGTTTCTCCTTCTGTTTGGTTTAATGGATGGGAAGAATTTATGAATAATAATACTCCATTAAGTAACAATATTTATCTAAGTTTAGGTGATACTGAAGAGAAAACGAAAAATAAAGTAATGTCTAAAGTAGGAGATAATATTAGAAAACAGGAACAACTATTAAAAAATGATAATCTAAATACAATATTAGAATGGAATAAAGGTGGTCATTTTAGCGATTCAGACATTCGTGTAGCTAAGGCATTTGTATGGTGTATTGAAAACTTGTGTTAAAATAACTTTAGTTGATAAGTAGTGAACTGGGGGATTAATAAATGAAAATTGAATTATTAAAAGCAACAGAATCAGATATAAAAAGAAATATGGGAAATGCAGGTAGAAGCGTTTAAGAGTCTATTAGAGAAGTATCAGGATTATGATATGAGTCCAGCGACAGAAAGTTATGAGAATGTTTTGAATAAATATAAACAGCCTTGGACTAGTTATTATTTTATTACTAGAAATAATGAGAAAGTTGGAGCTGTTAGAGTCATAGATAAAAAAGATGGAAGTAGAAAACGTATAGCTCCTATTTGGATTATGCCCAATTTTAGAAATCAAGGACTTGCTCAACTTGCTATGAGAGAAGTAGAAAAAGCTCTATGATTCACATCATTGGCAACTAGATACAATATTACAAGAACAAGGTAATATATATCTATATGAAAAGTTAGGTTATAAGAGGACAGGTGAGATAGAAAACATAAAGGATGGGATGGATATAGTGTATTTTCATAAAGATTAAAAATGTTGAATCTTATCAGCCTATTTCCTTTCATTCTATTCTTTTTCACGTTATAATTAAGATACCATTACTAGAAATTTTCGGAGGTAACATATGAATGAAGTAATTAAAACGATGCTAGATCATCGTACGACTCGTAGTTTTGTAAAAGGAAAAGAGCTACCTAAGGATCATCTTGAGCAAATCATCGCTAGTTCTAAACAAGGATCTAGCTGGATGAATGGTCAACACTATAGTATTATCGTAACAACAGGTGAGACTAAACAACAAATCGCTGATTTAATACGTGATAAAGCACCTGGTAATGCTGCTCATATTGAGAATTCTGCTGCGTTCATATTATATTGTTTAGATTACACTAATATTAAACTAGCATTTGATATTGAAGGTGGAGAGTTTGATATTTCTAATCAATATGAACCATTAATTATCGGTACTTTAGATGTTGGTATTGCGATGCAAAATGCTGCTTTAGCTGCTGAGTCTTTAGGATACGGAATTGTCTATTGCGGTGGAGTAAGAGGTTTTGGAGATAAGATTTCTGAATTACTAAATATTCCAGAAAATGCATTGTTTCTATGTGGACTAAGTATCGGTGTTAAAGATGAAGAGTTATCTACGGAAAAAGTTAAACCTAGATTACCAGAAGCGGCTAATGTAGGATACAATGAATTCCCCAAATCAAACGTAGAAGTATTAAAAGAATACCGTCAAACTATGGTAGACTTTGCTGAAGCACGTGAGACAAAAACATGGACTAAGAAATTCTCTGACTTCTATGCACAACCTTCAGGAATAGAAAAAGTAACTAAAGAACTATTAGAAAAAAATGGTTTTGTGAGTGAGAAGGAATAAAGAATAAGATTAAATTAGAAAATCGCTTATGTAGCTTTATACTAGATAAGCGTTTTTATCTAACAAACACCTTTTTTTAATTTTCATATTGTTATCATTAGATTTTCATGATATATTTTAGATAGTGGAATATAATTATTATTAATGTTTAGTTGCAAAATTTATTTTTAATTTCTATTTTATAAAGGAGGTTCTTCTTATGAAATATAAAAAAATTCAAGTTAACGGCTTCTATTTTTATCATTAGGTAAATTTAATAATCATATTTTTAGATCTGAACAAGCTATACAACAATTATATTGGCAAGATAAAGGTATTGACGCATATTATCATATAAGTAAAAAGTATAATGAGCTTAAACTACGTATCTTATGTTGTAACTTAATCATGCTTAATAAATTTTTATAACATAATAAGCTTTAATACTTTTTTTCCTATTTTTATACTTTTCTTATAAAAAAACACATTAAATATAAACATAAGTCGAGATCATATAAAAAAACCTTTTATTATATTATACTTAATAATGATCCTAAGTATAATTATTGAATATTTGTATACTAAGAAAAATGAAAAAAATAAAAAAATAATAAATTAATTTAACAGAAAAATAGACGTAAGATAGAGTTCAGATATATAGATGAATAAATAATAACTCGGAGTGGCTCGATAAAATTGATTTCTTTGAAATCAAGATTTTTTTGAGTTGCTCGCTTTTTTTATATTTTGACTCGTATCAATTGTAATTCTACGAAGTAGGAGCTAATTTTTTTGAAAAAAATTATTGACTTTTTGAACTATATTGTGATAGAATACTAATAGATATCAATGCTCCCATTCCTATTTAAAGGCAGATACGTTCTGATGTGGGAGCTTTTTTTATTAGGAGAAAAAAACTTATGGATACTTTTAAAAACACTTGAATTTTTAATGAACAAATAGAATTGTTAATTTCACGAAATATGGATATTAAAGACAAAGAAGATGCAGTAAATGTACTTAAACATATAAATTACTATAAGTTTAAAGAGTTTGCTGAACCTTTTTGTTCTAAAGAAAATGATAATTTAAATTACAGAAATATAGATTTTTAAATTTATTGTTAGTAGATATTATAATGATAAAAAAATTTAAGAATGAATTTACTTCATGCTATAGAGATGATAGAAGTTTCTGTGAAAAACTAATTTAGCTTTTTGAGTTAGGAAAGGAACTTTAGGAGCATACGGTTATTTAGATTTTTAAAAAAATTGGTCTAACAGAGAGGAATATTGCAAACACTATTTAGCAGATAAAAAGTAATAGCTTTTAAAGAAAAAAAATATTTAAGTATAAAAAAAGGGAAATTATGTGGAAATTAATCGTAAGTTAAAGGAAAGTGGTGAAAAAAATATCCACCAGTGTGGTTAACTATAAATATTTTTAACATTTGGTGATTTGGTAAAGTTATTAGAATTACTTTCTAATAAGAAAATGAGATCATTATTAAAAAAATTATGGAAATATAACAAAAGATGAGTTTATTTCGTGGATGAAGTGCTTAAATTTAGTAAGAAATATGTGTGCACATAATTCAAATATTATAGATTTAAAATTAAAAAAACAAAACCTAAAAATACATTCTAATTGGGAACGATTTTTTTGTTTGAAAAAGATGGGAAAATATTTGCAAAATAGATTAGCCGTAGTTCTTTGTATTATAGATAAATTTATTGAAGAAATAGATTCTAACTATAATTTCAATAGTATAAAAAAACATCAATAGACTCGATTACATCAAAAGTTGATGAATATTCAAAAATGCTAGGTTTTTAAAAAAATTATAGTGTTATAAATGAAATGTACAAAGGGAAAACAAAAAGGAAAAAGACATAAAAAAAGTACAAGAAAGCATAGATAAGGTTATAAAATACGAATAACTAGTATGGCAAGTAAAATTTGAAGAAGATAAACACAGATCATATTAATTTCATATAAATGAGCAGAGAAAAGTATTGAACGGAGATAGATTCATTCTAGATTTAGTAAGAAATACAATATAAAAAAATTTAAGCCCCAAAAGTAAAGGGGCTTTTTTTATATGGGGAAATTTATAGAAAGAACATTTAAATATTTGTTAAATTTTTGTTGTTTTTCCTGAATATTTTCGTTATACTTTGATTTTTAGAAGAATAACAGATATTAAGTTTAAAAGCTCGTCAACATAAGGTTTGTGAGCTTTTTTTCTTTTTTGAAATTTTTTTAAAAAAAACTATTGTCAAAAAAAAGGTCAAACATGTTATAATTTATTTAAGGTCAAAGAAGGTCAAAAAGATAAAACTTAAATATATTACATAAAACCTTTTACTTTGTTAAATATTTAGTTGTATCTTTTTGAGGGCAGTATCTTTATTATATTAGTGATACTGGTTAACGAATAAAAAGTACCTTTTGATCTAATAATTTAATCAAAGGAGATTTACAATGGATATTAATAGTTTTTACTAATAGTGTGAAAGAAATCTTAGCGAAATCTTCCGAATTAGCAACAGATAAAAAAAGTCAAAAGTATTACGAGTGAGATGTTCATAAAAGCGGCTCTTACTGGTAGTAATTTATATAGTGATATATTAGGAAGAGTAAATGTTGATAAGGTAAATTTAACTCATGAGTTAGATAACGAGATTGCGAAAGTAAATAGTGTAGAAGGAGACAATATCAATTACGCTAGTTACCTAAGTAATGATTTGAATGCTTTATTAATAGAAGCTAATAAATATAAAGAGAAATATGAAGATAAATTTATTTCGTGTGAACATATCGTTCTTGCGAGTTATTTGAAAAAAATAGTATAGTAAAAAAATATCGATAAGGTGACTACGTTAAAAGATTTAGTAGCTGTTATCGATAATATCAGAGGAGGTAAAAAAAGTTATGAACGAAAATCCAGAAAACAACTACGAAGTTTTAGAGAAATATGGTCGTGATCTTGTAGAAGCTGCACGTAGTGGTAAAATTGATCCTGTAATAGGACGTGATGAAGAAATAAGAAATGTAATTAGAATTTTTATCAAGAAAAACAAAAAATAATCCAGTGTTGATAGGGGAACCTGGGGTAGGTAAAACTGCGATTGTTGAGGCACTGGCTCAACGTATTGTACGCGGTGATGTACCTGAAAGTCTTAAAGACAAAACTGTATTCGAACTTGACCTTACTAGTTTAGTTGCAGGAGCTAAATATCGTGGTGAGTTTGAGGAACGACTAAAAGCAGTATTAAAAGAAGTTAAAGAACAAGATGGAAAAATTATTCTATTCATCGATGAAATTCACATGCTTGTTGGTGCTGGTAAAACTGACGGAGCAATGGATGCTGGTAATATCTTAAAACCAATGCTTGCTCGTGGTGAACTACACTGTATCGGTGCTACAACTCTTAATGAATATCGTCAATATATCGAAAAAGACTCTGCATTAGAACGTCGTTTCCAAAAAGTTCTTGTTAAAGAACCAACAGTAGAAGATACAATCTCAATACTACGTGGTCTTAAAGAAAGATTCGAAGTTTACCATGGTGTGAAAATCTCTGACCGTGCTATTGTAGAAGCTGCAGAATTATCTAACAGATATATTACTGATAGATTCTTACCGGACAAAGCTATCGATTTAATCGACCAAGCTTGTGCTACTATTAAAACTGAAAACTCTTCTAATCCAGCTGAATTAGATACAATTAACCGTAAAGTAATGCAACTTGAAATAGAAGAAAAAGCTTTAAGTGGTGAAGATGATGATGTGTCTAAAAGACGTTTAGAAAACTTAAAAGAAGAGTTGGCTAACCTAAAAGAAGAACAAAAATAAACTTCAACTTCAAGTTGATAGTGAAAAAGAAAAATTATCAGCTGTTAAAAATCTTCGTGAAAAAATCGACAGAGTTAAAGTTGAATTGGAGCAAGCTCAAAACAGCTATAACTTAGAAAAAGCTTCTGAGTTACAATATTCTACTTTACCAAAATTAACTCAAGAGTTAGAAGAATTAGAAGAAAAATCTAAACATGAAGAATATAAACTTCTAAAACAAGAAGTTACTGAAGATGAGATTGGATTTATCGTTAGTCAAATGACTGGTATTCCTGTAACTCGTCTAGTAGAAACTGAAAAAGAAAAATTATTACATCTAGCTGATACTATTCATGAAAAAGTAATAGGTCAAGATGAAGCTGTAGAGAGTGTAACTAACGCAATCTTACGTTCTCGTGCTGGTATCGCAGATCCTAACAGACCAATCGGTAGCTTCCTATTCTTAGGTCCTACTGGGGTAGGTAAAACTGAGCTTGCTAAAGCATTAGCTCTTAACTTATTCGATGATGAACGTAACATCGTGCGTATCGACATGAGTGAATACATGGAAAAACACTCAGTTAGCCGTTTAATCGGTGCTCCTCCAGGATACATTGGATATGAAGAAGGTGGTCAACTTACTGAAAGTGTAAGACGTAATCCTTACAGTATTATTTTAATGGACGAAATCGAAAAAGCTCATCCAGATGTGTTTAACATCTTACTACAATTATTAGATGAAGGTACACTTACTGATTCTAAAGGAGTAGTAGTAGATTTCAAAAATACAATTATTATCATGACTTCTAACATTGGTTCATTAGAACTATTAGAAGAAGTTAAAGACGGTGTAATTTCTGAAGAAACTCGTAAAAATGTCACTAACCAACTTTACGGATACTTCAAACCAGAAATTCTTAATCGTATGGATGATATTATTATCTTCAAACCATTAACTCAAGATAATATTAAAGGTATCGCTAATAAACTTCTTGATGAACTTGTTGCACGTATCGCTAATAGAAATATTATTTTAACATATACTGATAATATTTCTAGTTGGGTTGCGACTGCTGGATTTGATATGAAATTCGGTGCTCGTCCACTTAAACGATTCATCCAAAGTCAAATCGAAAACAAACTTTCAGTTGAATTAATCCGCCATGGTATCGAAGATGGAATGGAAATTCACTTAGACTATGTAGATGATGAATTGAAAATTGATATTAAATAATAAGTTATATATAAATTATAGGGCTGGGAAATTAATACCAGCCCTTAATTTTTTTATACATAGTATTTTTAGTTACAATTTCAAAAATTATATTTATCCTAAATTATAATTCTAAAATTTAAATTTAGTGTGAAAGTAAGAAGGGAATTTATATGACAAATCAAGAAAAATGTGTTAATAAAATCTTAAAAAAAGTATAGTTAGGAAACATTAAGTCTTCTAATTATGAAATACTCGTCATATAAATCTATCAAGGAATTGATTGATTACAAAAATACCCCAATACTTTGTACTTGATTTTTTTATCGTTTAATACTTTATTTTTCGATCGTATGAACGTACATATTCTGAAATCAAGTCTGCTCCCTCAATCTAAAAACAACTTTTTTTCTGAAAAAAAGTTCAATTTTTTTATTAAATTCAGAATACAACACGCCATCTTCTTTTATAAAATATACGGAACAATTTTGATATTTTATTTTTTTAGAATAAATATAATATTCAATATCCACATTGCAATACTTTTCTTTATCTTTTGCTGAATGATAATTAATAGAAATATAAATTCTATCAAATTCTTTTTCTGTAAAGAGAATGTTCAATATTATCTTCCACATTTTTTTGAAGTATAGTCTACTCCATTATTTGATTTTTATATTCTGATAATATTGTAGAAATTAATTTTTAAATCGTAAGTGTTACTTAACTTTTCTAATGCTTCGACAAAGCATATACTAAAAAGTATTAACTAGTAAAAGCATTTTTCTTTTATTTGTTGTGATCAATTTTTTTCTTTTTTTCTTCGTATTGTGCAACTTCTAATTTTAACCTTTCATCACTATCTATTTTTTTGATTTTTTTCAAGAAAATTTTTGAATTAAAATAATTAATTCATCATAATCTGGTCTATCATCAGGAATATAATTTAAACAAATTGATATAATATTATTTACGAAAAATCATATCAGCGCTATTATTAAATTTTTTACTAAATTAAATTCTTCTAGTTGCCAAAAATTTGATGTTAAAAACTTTTTCTCTTCACCATTTATCATGTACCAAATGACTTTTTCCGATTGAAAATATATCTCCTTTATGGTTAACATTGTCAATTCTTCCTTTTTCATATTCTGGAGCAATAAACATTCTAGCTCCAACTGCTGTTTCAGTTTGAGTCAATCTTTCTTTTTCTTTTATCTATATAACAAATCCCAAAAATCAGTTAAAAAAACAATTTATAATCTTCCCCATCTTTTTCATATAGAATATTATCTGGTTTAATATCTCTATGATAAATAGGATTTTCAAATTTTGAAATTTTATTCAACGCATGTAATATAGGTAATAATAGCGCTAAAGTTTTTCTCACATCACCTTTTTGTGTAACCTAATAAATCATTAATATTACCATCATATTTTTTCATTTCTATATGATTTTTTTATGTCATTAGAATCATCAAAAACATCATAAACTTTTACTACACCATCAATAGGATTATCTTTTAAAAAAATCTCATTATTTCTAATTCTAATTTAAATCTATCTATTTTTTTCTTTAGAAGAATTATTTCTTAAAAACTTTTTGCTTTTTGAATCTTCTATAAAATAAATATTTGAATTTCCACCTTTTTCATCTGGTTTTTTTATCCATTGTAATTCTCCTTCTATAAATTTTTATTATTAATTTTTCTTGATTACTGGTTTATAAATTTCATTTTCTGCTTTTCTTTAGGTTTTACAGATTTATAAGCACCGATTACTCATTTAGAGTTGCAAAGTTTTTTTATATTGTATTTTAATTATATCATATTGAGGTGAATTTATAAAAAAAGCATATCAAAACCTACAGGGAAGAAATTATAATACTACAAGTAGAAAATGTATATTTAGATTTGTTGATGTTGTAATGAAAGGAGTTTACTTGTATAATTGTAATAATAGTTATTTATAAAAAGATTAAAAATAAAAATAGAATATGAATTTATTCTATAATTAATAATAGACGTTTTAATATATAATTATTATAAATGATAAAAAAAGATAGGAGAAGAGTATATGAAAATAGCAGTTATGGCTGGAACACCTATTGATTCGAAATTAGGTGCTGAGTTACTAAATTCATATGGCTATGATGATGTAGTTTTAGTACCAATTTCTAACAATCCGGTAGAACAAACTACGTTCCAAGCTTTAGAAGATGAAGAACGTGAAAATATTATTGTAAAGATTATTGATGAATTAAAAGAGAAAGGTTGCGATGCAATCTTTGTATATTGTAACTCACTTAGTTCTGTTGTCGATTTCGATAGATTGGCAGAAAAAATGAATATTTCTATTATTACTCCTATGCAAATGTATAGAAATCTAGGTCTTGAGTATAAGTATCTAGCTGTAATGGCAGCGAACTCTCATGGTCTTACGGGTGTTGAGAACAATCTTTATGTCTCGAATCCGCGTCTTCGTGTTTTAGGATTATCGATGTTGGAGCTTGTTAAGGCGATTGAAGAGGGGAATAAACCAGAACAAATTGTCGAAGATTTTAACTTCAAGACATTGTTTAATTATTTCGAATTGACTAATGTAGAAGCAGTTGTTCTTGGATGTACTCACTTCCCGTATATAAAAAATGAACTTGAGAAGATTACCGACTTACATATAATCGATGTAGGTGTGTTTATGATAGAAAGCTTGAAAAGTAAAGAGAAGTAATTTTACGATTAATAAAATATAAAAGTGAGAATGACTAAACAGTTTGATTTAATAAAATCATTCATTGTAAAGTTATTCTCACTTTATTGTTTTATCTTCCCTCTAAGAAATGCTCATTTCTCTCTTTGGCTTGTTCGAAAATACTGTTGTATTCATCTATCATTTCTTCTGTATATTCTCCTTCAACTTGGTCACAGTCTAGTGAATAAAGTACTTTTTCAACTCTCTCATATACATCTTCTAGAGTAAACTCTTTATGAAGAAGTTTTTCTAATGTTTCCATACAGTTCGGATCGATATTTGGATATTTGTAATTTATCTGTTGATCTTTAATTCCGATATCGTAAAATTCACGCATTATGTTCGCACGTTTTTGTTGATCTCCAAAGATACTGATATATATTGAAACAACGACTGAATCTTTAATTTTTCTTTGAGCGATTCCAGCGAATTTCTTTCCATTTATGCTTAGGTCATAATCACCAGGACAGTATGAATTAGTTATTTCTATTGCGTCAATTTTATTAGCACCTTCTGGAAAGACGGCTTTGATAAAATCTGTCATTAGCTCATAACCTTCATTAATTGAAAAGTTTTCTTTGGGCTTATTCATAATGATTGATAAATTTAATATACCTTTATCTGAAATTATTCCTAGTCCTCCGATATTTCTAACTGCTGGAATAATATTATTTCTATAAAAAGCAAATAATGCTTCGTCAAAGAATGGAACACGTGTATCTGGAGCTCCGATTATTGCAGAGTTCGGTAATGTGTACATGTGTAAAATACACTCATCATTACCAGAAATTGTACGTAAAAACATTTCATCAGTAGCAATAGGTATTAGATTTACTATATTTAATGTTTTATAAACATTGAATTTTTTTATTTCGAATAAGATTTAGCATAGCTACTCCTTCTAAATTTGTCGATAATATATATAACTTAAAAAATTAATACTTTATCATTATAATTTATGAGATTAATTTATGCAAGGCATTAATTAGATTAAGAAATAAAAAGGAGACGACTCGAAATGGTTTTGAGTCGTCTCAAATTATTTTATAGGTTAAGTTTGTAATCTTCTGGTTTAATAATAGGTACAATTTTTCGTAAATAGTTTTACGAAGAAGAAACCAGAAACTATTGGAATTAGTGCGAATACAATAAGAGCTTTTAATAGTTCAAACGCACTACCGTTCGTTGTAGCTAAGTGTGCTAATGGACCAACTAGACCACTGAATCCAAATCCAGCGCTCATCGCTGTACCTTTAATGTTTAGTATTGCGGCGAATACTCCCGAAACAGCAGCACTACAAAGGACTGGTAGCATAATTTTTGGTTTAGCAAAAATATTTGCCATCGAGATTTTCGGAGAGCCGATAAAGTGAGCGAAGCAAACTCCTTTAGAGTTAACTGCCCATCCTGCTATTGCAAGTGTAAATCCACAAGCGCAGACCCCGAGGTTTGCAGCTCCTGAAGCTATTCCATCTATATTAATTGCAAGAGCGACACCAACTGATGTAACCGGAGAAACTACAAGACATGCGAATATCATCGCTATAAGAATAGTAAGAATAATTGGCTGTAATGTAAGTAGATGTTTAATTCCATCTCCAAGTAGTCTTGTTACTCCAGAGAAAAATGGAAGAGTAAATCTACCAATACCTCCAATAATAACAAGTGTTAATGGAGGTAGGATGATTACAGCATAGTTTAGCCTTGTCTCCAATTAGTAGGATGAATATTGTTGCTAATGCAGCTGTAAAGATCATAGTTACGATATCTCCAGAGCCTTTTAACATAAGTCCTGTTTTGTCTGAAGTAGGGATAATTGAACCACTCGCAAATAGAGTAGCTAATCCTATAGATACACTTTGTACTGGTGTAAATTTAAAGAATAATCCAATAATAATTCCTGAAGCTAAACCTATCATAGCATTAGAAATTGTTATTGATAATGACAAAAATGCAAGTGATGGATAAACCTTACCTATATATTTAAGTAATTCACCAAGTAAGGCCCCTGGAATAAGACATAGCACTGTTCCTAAGGCGATACCGTTAAGGACGTTCATAGTAAAATTTTTAATAGTAATCTTTTCTTTCATAAACAAATTCTCCTTATGTTTATTCGTAACCTAAAAAGGTTACTAATTATTATAACGTAAATATTTTTATTTTTGTACATCGAAAATTACTAGTTTTTTTAAATTATCGTTTAATTTAATTTTTAACTTTTCTTTGTATAGTGTATAATATTGTTAAATGGAAAGTTAAATAAAAAGGAGATTCAAATGAAAGTATTAAGGAAATTACTATCTCTACTAATAGTATTAGCTCTTTTTGGTGGTGGAGCAACTTATGCATTAACACCAAGTGAAAGTATGAATAATTCAGAAAAACTAGCAAATCATGATGCTAAGATTAAGCTGGAGGATCTAAATGGAGATTTTTATTTCAAATCTTAAATTAGTTGATTCAAATATTAAAACATCTTTTAAAGATTAATAATAATACATTTTTTTATCAATTTTTAAAAATTCTGTACCAGCTAGTTCGAAATTACTAGATGGAAACTATAAGTTAGTTGATAATCATATTGAAGCAAAGTTACCTGTTAAATTAGGACCTTGGAATACAATTATTAATACTAATATAAAAGTAACTGGTGCTAATAATAGTGTAGATTTAATTCTAGAAGATGCCAAAATTGGTAAGGTGGCTATTCCAAATTTTGCTTTTAGAAAAATATTTAAAAGAAGCTCTTTCAGGCAGTGGAGCAGGGGTAAATGGTAATACTATTACTATTAAATCACTTGACCTACCAGTTGTAGTTGATAACGTTGAAGTTACTGATAGTAATATTAATGTGACTGCATCACTTAGTAGAGAAAAAGCGTTGAAATATGCTGCGGAGAATTTTAACGCATATAGAAGAGTATAAAGTTAATTAGACTTTTGAAGAAGACCAAAGATTTAAGAATTTTTCCTGCTGAAGATTCTTGTTAATACAGGTTTTTTTCAAAAGTCTTTTTCTTAATTTCAGAATATTTTCAGATAATTTTCTATTAATTTCACATAAAAGACTTGAAAGTTTTTACCTTGATGTAATATAATATACATATCGTAAATAAAGACAAGACTACTATGTGGAGTTTTTAGAGAGAAACTGGTTGGTGGAAAGTTTTATAGAAGCATGGGAGTTATCACTTTATTGTGTAATTATTTTAATAGAACAAACAAGTGCTCTTGGTAGGAGTTAAAAGAGGTGGTACCGTGGATACATTTCGCCCTCTGTAACTTTTACTAAGAGTTTTTTATTTTGAAAGGAGAAAAAATGGTAGAATTAAAAGATACATTATTAATGCCAAATACGAAGTTTCCAATGCGTGGAAATCTTCCGAATAAAGAACCTGAATTCCTAAAACGTTGGGAAGAAATGGATTTATACAACAAAATTTTAGAAAAAAATGCTGGGAAACCATCATACGTACTTCACGATGGACCTCCATATGCGAATGGTAACATTCATATTGGACACGCATTAAACAAAATCTTAAAAGACTTTATCGTTAAATATAAAAACATGAATGGTTTTGTTTCACCATACGTTCCAGGTTGGGATACTCACGGTCTTCCGATCGAGCAAGTATTAGTAAACAATGGTGTTGATAGAAAATCTATGCCAGCTAATAAATTCAGAAATAATGTAAAGATTATGCTTTAAAACAAGTTGATAAACAACGAGCTGACTTCAAAAAACTTGGAGTATTAGGTGATTGGGATAACCCATACTTAACTTTAGATCCAAAATTTGAAGCTGAACAAATCCGTGTATTCGGTAAAATGGTAGACAAAGGATATATCTACAAAGGATTAAAACCTATCTACTGGTCACCTTCATCAGAATCTGCATTAGCTGAAGCTGAAATTGAATACCACGATCACACTTCACCATCTATCTATGTTGCTTTTGACCTAGTTAGTGAAAATGGTGGTGTAGACAAAGGAACTAAGTTTGTTATTTGGACAACTACTCCTTGGACATTACCTGCAAACTTAGGTATCGCTGTTCACCCAGACTTCGAATACCAAGTTGTTAAATATAATGGAGAAAGTTATTTAGTAGCTAAAGAAAGAGTAGCATTCTTAGCTGAAAAATTCGGTTGGGAAAACTATGAGAAAGGTGAAGTATTAGTAGGTAAAGACTTAGAGTACTTACTATGTCAACACCCATTCTTAGATAGAACTTCTACATTAATCTTAGCTGATTATGTAACACTTGATTCAGGGACTGGTTTAGTACATACGGCTCCTGGACATGGGGTTGATGACTATCTTGTTGGTCAATTACAATACAAACTTGGAGTATTATCACCAGTTGATAATCAAGGTGTTCTTACAGAAGAAGCTGGACAATTTGCAGGTAAATTCGTATTCGATGCGAACAAAGACATTATTGCGCACTTAGATGAAACAGGAGCATTATTAAAACAAGAAGATATTACTCACTCATACCCACATGACTGGAGAAGTAAAAAACCAATTATCTTCAGAGCTACACCACAATGGTTCTGTTCTGTTGAAGCGTTCCGTAGTGAATTACTAGAAGCTGTAGATAACACTAAATTCTACAGTGAATGGGGTAAACCAAGATTATATAATATGATTCGTGACCGTGGTGACTGGGTAATCAGTCGTCAACGTGTATGGGGTGTACCAATTCCTGTATTCTACGCTGAAAACGGAGAAGAAATTTTAGATATTGAATTAATCGAACACGTAGCGAAAATCTTTGAAGAGGAAGGATCAAACGTTTGGTTCTACAAAGAAGCTTCTGAATTATTACCAGAAGGATACACTCACCCAGGAAGTCCAAACGGAGTATTTACTAAAGAGATGGATATCATGGACGTATGGTTCGACTCTGGAACATCTCACCAAGGATGTTGCGCAATTCGTGAAGACTTAACTTACCCAGCTGACTTATACCTTGAAGGAAGTGACCAATACCGTGGATGGTTCAACTCTTCACTTATCACTTCTGTAGCAGTATCTGGAGTAGCTCCGTATAAAGAGTTAGTATCTGCAGGATTTGTTATGGATGGTAATGGTAACAAGATGAGTAAATCATTAGGTAACGTTATTTCTCCTAACGATGTAGGTAAAGAGTTAGGTGCTGAAATTATCCGTCTATGGTCTGCAAGTGTTGACTATACTCAAGACGTGCGTATCTCTAAAGATATCTTAAAACAAGTATCTGAAACATACAGAAAAATTAGAAATACATTCCGTTTCTTACTAGGAAACTTATTCAACGGAAGCTTTGATAACAGACGTGACCTTGTTGCGTATGAAAACCTTGAAGAATTAGACAAATACATGGTTCTTAAATTCGAAAAAGTTGTTGCGAAAGTTTTAGATTACTATGAAAACTACCAATTTAACAGTATTACAACTGAATTAATCAACTTCTTCAACGTTGAATTATCTTCATTCTACCTAGACTACGGTAAAGACATTCTTTACATTGAAGGTGAAGATTCTCACAAACGTTTAAGTATGTTAACAGTTCTTTACACAGTATTAAGTAAATCTGTTAGATTACTTGCTCCAATTCTTTCATTCACTGCTGAAGAAGTATATGACAACATGCCGTATGAAGATGCTGAGTCTGTTCACTTAACAGACTTCCCAGCTAAAAACGTAATCGAAGATGCTGCGTTAGAAGCTAAGTGGGATAAACTTCTTGAAGTTCGTGATGATGTGAATAAAGCATTAGAAGAAAGCCGTAATGAAAAAGTTATCGGTAAATCTCTAGAAGCAGCTGTTGAAGTATACAGTAACGATGCAGAAGTTGTTGAGTTATTAAGTTCTGTTGATAACTTAAACCAATTCTTCATCGTAAGTAAAGTTGCTGTTAAAGAAAACGATGGTGTAGCTTATGATCTTGCTACTGTTAAAGTAACTAAAGCTGAAGGACACCGTTGTGACCGTTGTTGGAACATCGTAGATGAAGTAAACGAAGAAGGTTTATGTCCACGTTGTGCTAGCATCTTAAACAAATAATAGAATAACTTACATAATAGAACTTAGGTTAAATTTAATCTAAGTTCTATTTTTTATAAAAATTTTTTTAGAGTCCAAAAAAATGGACAGATAGATTGTTATAATTAAATCACAAAAACGAAGAGGTGATTTAAAATGGAAAAAAAGATTATATTACAATTACAGGGATGGAACACTATTTTTGGAAATAAAAATTTTTTTAAAGTAGGAGATGTTATTAAATGTGAAAAAGAGTTTGATAATGATTATGACGAAGAAGCTATTAAAGTAATGATGAAAAACTTTTGGTAAAGTTGGTTATGTAGGAAATTCTTGTAGAACCGTTGCGAAAGGTACGAAAAGTGCAGGAAGAATTTACGATAAAGTTGGAGATGAAATTTTTTTGTAAAAGTTTGTTTTGTTACTGGAGGTTCAGTTATTGCAGAAGTTCTAAAAAGAGATGAAAATAATCATAAAAATGATAGAAAAATTCATGAATAGTTGTTATTATATACATAAGTGTATATAAGGAGCAAAAATTTATGGAAAAAAAGGAAGATATCAAAAATTAAAGCTATTGTACCTATTAGAAATACTAAGGGATTATAGCGATGAAAATACTTATTTAAGTGTGAAAGAATTAACTACTTTTACTCTTAAAAAAAGAAATTATCGTTGAGAGAAAAAAACTCTATATAAAGATATAGAATTACTACAAGATTATGGATTTAATATCGTGGTTGAAAAAGAATGGTCGTGAGAATATCTATGCATTAGTAGAAAGAGAATTTGAGCTTGCTGAGGTGAAGATGCTAATCGATGTAATCCAGGCGAGTAAGTTCTTAACTGCTAAAAAAATCACGCGATTTAATTCTAAAACTGAAAAAATTAGCGAGTAAAAAAACAAGCGCAAAAAAATTCAAAGACAGGTATATTCTTTTTGAAGAAAATAAATACATCAATGAAAAATATTTATTACAATGTCGATGCTATTCACAATGCAATTGCAGAAAATAAGCAAATTGATTTTAATTATTGGCAATGGAATTATAAAAAACAGATGATTGATAGGAAAAATGGTGAAGTCTATAATGTAAGTCCATTTGCTCTAGTATGGAATGATGAAAATTATTACATGGTTGCTTTTGATGCGAAGACAGAGTTGATAAAAAATTATCGTGTTGATAAAATGCGAAATGTTGTTATTGCTGCTGATGATAGAGTAGGTCATGAAAAGTTCCAAAAAGAGGATATTTCGAGCTATTCCAAGAAAATATTTGGTATGTATGGTGGAACTTTAGAAAAAGTGACTTTAGAATTTAAAGAATCATTAATGGGAGCAATTGTCGATAGATTTGGAAAAGATATTATTATTCATAAAAAAGACGATGTTTATCAAACTTCTGTAGAAGTTATGTGTAGTGGTCATTTCTTAGGTTGGATTTTTCTCTTTAGGTAACGATATAGAAATATTAGCGCCTCAAAATGTTCGAAATTTATATGTTGAGAAAGTAGAGGTGTTATTAAAGAAATACAGATAAACGAGAAGGATGAATGAGAATGGATAAAAAAATATTGTTTTGTTAGATATCGTAGAAACTGATGTAACGAAAATTGTTTCTGTTTCATTAAAAAAAGAATAAATATAACTGATAGATTCGAAGTCATAGAAGATAGAAATTTTTCATCGAAAGATGGAATCTGGGGAATATTTGTTCGATTTAGAGGATACTCTAGAAAGTTATTTTTAATAATATACCATCAGAAATAGATGTTAAAAGTTTTTTGTTTGGTATAAGGAAAAGAAAGAATTAATAGATAAATATTTTTTTCTTTTCTTAGTGATTATAAATTTGAATTTATTCAATCTAAACTTATAAAGGTAGGGTTAACAAATGGTAATAATCCTGTTAAATATTCTATGAAAAAAAGTATTGAAGCTATTTGAGATTGAGTATGATAAAAAAATAACTTGGGCGTTCCTAGATATGCAGTAGATATATTTTATCAGATTTTTGAAAGACTTGTAGTTTATTTTTGAACGTAGAAGTGAAGTTAGTGCTTTTTTTGTAAGATGGAGAGCGGTTTGATACATGAAGTATCCTGTAGAACATTGAAAAAAATCTACTAATAAACCCTCTTTAGATTGGGTGGACTTTATTTGGGGAGATTATCGTTTTTTTGTAAACATTGTTGTAGTTTTGAAATTAAAGGGACCTTTTTATAAAAAAATATGACCAATAATCAATTAAAAAAATGAAGGTATATTTTTAAAGAATATTAAAATTATTAATGATGGTGGCGACTCTTGTAACGAGGATAAACTATCTCGAGAATTGTTATTGGACGAGGATAGTACAAATAAAGATTATGTAATAGATGATACTTTGAAAGAGATAAACGATATTATAAGTAGTAAAAAAACAGAATATGTTGCTTTTACCTAATGGTGAAAGAATAGAAGTTTTTTTAGAGCGAATGATATGTTGAACTATAGTGTTAGAAAACTAATGGAGAAGCAAAAAAACAGAGACTTCCCCTTAAAAAAACAATGCTATTAACTATCAAATTTTACTATATAAAATAGGTGAAATTGGTGAAAATAAAGTACTAGATGAGCTGAAGTATAGTTTTTTTATCCTATGCACATTTTTTTAAAGATATCTCTATTAATATTGGTGAATTTCAGTGTCAGATTGACTTTGTTATATTAACTAAGAAAGCTATGTATTTAATTGAATGTAAAAATACAAAGTTTAATGTTAAAATTGATAAAACAGGGAGTTTTTTTATCTTATAAATGAAGGTAAGAAGAATAGAACTTTTAGTGTTTTTAAATCAAATTGAACGACAAAAAAATGATTTTTAGAACAATTAGATTTGGGAGTAGAAATTAAAGAGATGCATCCTATAGTAGTTTATGCGAATGAAGAAACTGGAATAGAAATAGAAGATAAGGATGCATTAAGAGGGATTGATGTAATTAATCTAGATCGTTTAAATAGTCTCATTAGAGAAAAAGAAAAAGATTTAAAAAGAAATATATACTGTGGAAGAAATTGAGAAGATAAAGAATAGTTTAATTAATCCTGATATAAAAAAATAATGATTATATAGAAGAGGATACAGTGAAATGGGAAGAGTATGAACTTAGATTATTATTAGAAAAAAATATAAATGAGAAAAAAAGCATTAGAAAAAAATTGCAGAGAAAAATGTATTAAAGAATGTAAAAAGTGAATTCAATGGTTCGAAAAATATCAATAGCTGAATTCAAAGATGTATTGAAAAAGTATCTGGAGAGAAAATCAGAAAAAAATTAGGAGTTTCTTCATCTTCTAATGACTGAGGTTATGAGAGATGAGATATTAGAGAAAAATGCCAACAACTGTTAACCAATTATCTAAATTGTTGGTCAGCAATAGCATTTATTTCCATAAAATTTCGAATGATTTATTAGCGATGATTAATAATGTTAAAACTGTAATGATTTAAAAAAATAATAATATGCAGATAGAATGGCTTTTAAAAATGAGATTATTATATAATCAAATTTTAGAGTCTATTCTATTATTTTTTTACTTTAAAATCAAAAAAATATAAATTCATTTAGCTTTATTAGTTGGATAAAAAACGTAGTTAATATCAACTTAAAATCGTGTTATTGTTGTTGCTTTAAAGATAAATGAATGTTATAATTAAGAGATGAATTATAATATGATTATAAAAATCATTTAATAGAAAAAAATATGTCGGAAGGAAAATGTTAATGGCTATTTTTAGGAAAAAAATATTTGATGCTAACAGAAGAGAAGTAAAAAGTTTATCAAAAATTAGCTGATAAAGTATTAGCTAAAGATGAAGAATATTCAAGTCTTAGCGATGAACAATTAGTAAATAAAACAGAAGAATTTAAAGCTTATATCCAAGAACAAAAAGAAAAAGGTAAAGAAACACCGGATATATTAGATAAAATTTTAGTAGATGCATTTGCTGCAGCTCGTGAAGGAGCATTTCGTTCTTTAGGAATGAAACCATATAAAGTTCAAATCATGGGTGGTATTTCACTTCACCGTGGGGATATCGCAGAGATGAGAACTGGGGAAGGTAAAACTCTTACTGCAACAATGCCTGTTTATTTAAACGCATTAGCTGGAGAAGGGGTACACGTTGTTACAGTTAACGAATACTTATCTCAACGTGATGCTCAGGAAATGGGAGTTTTCTATAACTATATGGGACTTTCTGTTGGACTTAACTTAAACTCTTTAAACTCTGAAGAGAAAAGAGCAGCGTACAATGCTGATATTACATACTCAACAAACAATGAGTTAGGATTTGACTATTTAAGAGATAATATGGTTAAAACAGTTGAAGCTCGTGTTCAACGTCCATTAAACTATGCTGTAATCGATGAGGTTGACTCGGTTCTTATCGATGAAGCTCGTACCCCACTTATTATTTCTGGTGAAGGACAAGAATCAACGTCACTTTATCAAGTAGCGAATGCATTCGTTAAAACTCTGAAAAAAGCAGAGGAAGAAGATGGAAGTGATGGTGACTACACATTAGATATAAAAACTAAATCTATCCAACTTTCTGAAAATGGTATTGATAAAGCGGAAAGTTACTTTGGATTAAAAAATCTTTATGATCTAAAAAATGTAGACTTAACTCACCACATTAACCAAGCGTTAAAAGCTAACTACACAATGGCATTAGACGTTGACTACGTAGTTGCTGAAGATGGTGAAATTTTAATCGTTGACCAATTTACAGGTCGTACAATGCCAGGTCGTCGTTTCTCTGAAGGTTTACACCAAGCTATCGAAGCTAAAGAAGGTGTGCCAATTCAAAAAGAAAGTAAAACAATGGCAACTATTACATTCCAAAACTTCTTCAGAATGTATAAAAAACTTAGTGGTATGACAGGTACTGGTAAAACAGAGGAAGAAGAATTTAGAAATATCTACAACATGTTCGTTACAACAATTCCTACGAACAGACCAATTCAAAGGATTGATGCTCCAGACTTTATTTATGCTAACATGGAAGCTAAATTTAACGCTGTAGCACGTGAAGTAAAAGAATGTTACGATAAAGGACAACCAGTACTTTTAGGTACAGTTTCTATTGAAACGAGTGAATTAGTATCTAAATTATTATATAGATACGGAGTACCTCACAAAGTACTTAATGCTAAACAAAATGAAAGTGAAGCAGAAATTATTAAACAAGCTGGTCAACGTGGTTCAGTAACTATCGCAACTAACATGGCTGGTCGTGGTACTGACATTAAACTTGGAGAAGGTGTTCGTGAATTAGGTGGTCTTGCTGTTATTGGTACAGAACGTCACGAATCTCGTCGTATCGATAACCAGTTACGTGGACGTTCTGGACGTCAAGGGGATCCTGGTTATAGTAGATTCTATCTATCACTAGAAGATGAATTAATGGTTCGTTTCGGTGCTGATAGATTACAAAAAATCATGGGTAAAGATGTGGATACACCTCTCGAAAGTAGAATGGTAAGTAAATCTGTTGAAAGTGCTCAAAAACGTGTTGAAGGTAATAACTACGATTCACGTAAACAAGTACTTCAATATGACGATGTATTACGTAAACAACGTGAAATAATGTATGCTGAAAGAAATGAAGTATTAGAAAATGAAGTTGTTACTGATATTATCCAAGAGATGATCGGTGAAGCTGTTGATAAAACTATTGCTTACATTACACAAAACTTAGATGCACACAGTGAAAAAGAAGAAACAGAACAAATTATCAAATCATTAAATGAAAAATTCTTAGGTCAAAAACCTATTACTGAAAGTGAATATTCAGATGTAATGAGCGATGATGAAATTCGTGAGCTTGTGTTACACAGAATTAATCTTGAACTTGCTGAAAAACGTGCATTACTTGGTGATGAAACGATGAATTCTTTCGAGAAATACATTTTACTTAATGCTATCGATGATAGATGGACTGATCATATCGACCAAATGGATCAACTTAGAAAAGGGATTTTCCTTCGTTCTTATGGACAAATTGATCCACTACGTGAGTACAAAAATGAAGGTTTTGAAATGTTTGAATACATGATTGATGATATTCAAGTAGAAGTTATTACTAACTTAATGCGTATCAGAGTAGAACGTCATGAAGAAATCGAAATGAAACAAGAACCAACTAACCTAATTACTAACGATAGTAAAGAGCACATTGCTCGTGGTCCAATTAAGAGTGCATCACGTGAAGAGAAAAAAGCTCGTATTGAAGAACGTAAACAACGTATTAAAGAGTTAAAAGCTCAAAAAGAAAAAGAAACTAATTAGTAGCTTATATAAAGAAGGAGACTTATTTTAGGTTTCCTTCTTTTAATAGCTTTTTATAATATTATAAGGAGGTAAGTATTATGAATGATATAGACAGACTAAGAGAAATAATTGATTCAAATGATAATATTGTCTTTTTTGGTGGTGCTGGAGTTTCTACAGAATCAGATATTCCTGATTTTAGAAGTGCAAATGGTGTTTTTAGCGTTGAACTTAATCGTCATTTTACACCTGAGCAACTCGTTTCAAGAACGATGTTTGTAAAGTATCCTGTAGATTTCTTTGACTTTTATAAGAAGCATTTGGTCTATCCTGATGCTAAACCGAATAAGGCGCATTATTATTTAGCGGAGTTAGAAAAACAAAGTAAGTTAAAAGCTGTTGTTACTCAAAATATTGACACACTTCATGAACAAGCAGGAAGTAAAAATGTTTTGAAATTACATGGAAGTGTGGATGCTAACTATTGTACTAAGTGTAAGTCTTTTTATAATTTAGAAGATTTTTTAGCTAAAGATGAAGAAATTCCTAGTTGCGATAAATGTGGTGGGGTTATTAAACCTTATGTTACTTTATATGAAGAAGAACTTGATATGACTGTATTTAATGCTGCTATTAACTTTATTGAAAAAGCTGATGTACTTATTATCGGTGGAACTTCACTAAGTGTTTATCCAGCAGCTAATTTATTACATTATTTCAGAGGAAAACACCTAGTGGTCATTAATAAAACTTCTACACCACAGGATAATATGGCAGATCTTGTTATTAATGGAAAAATCGGAGAGGTCTTCTCAAAATTAGAAGAAAGATAAGGAGGAGTGTAGATGTATTTATTTAGAAAATTATCTTGGTTTATGAAACTAGAAAAGAAACGTTATAGTATTGGTATTATAGCTTTGATTTTAGTAAGTATTTTCAACCTAATTCCGCCCAAGGTGATAGGTAATGTTATCGATAAGATTGAAGCAGGTAATTTAACAAATGGTCAGTTATTTCTAAATGTAGGTTACTTGGTTTTAGCTGCTCTTGCTATGTATGCTCTTCGTTATGTTTGGCGTGTGTATATTTTTGGTGCAGCATATAATTTAGGTCGTATTTTGAGATCAAGATTATTTGAACATTTTACTAAAATGTCACCGTCATTCTTTCAAAAGTATCGTACAGGAGATTTAATGGCACATGCAACAAATGATATAAACTCAGTAGCAATGGTTGCTGGGGGTGGAGTAATGTCTGCAGTAGATGCAAGTATTACTGCACTAGTTACACTATTTACGATGATATTCTTAATTGATTTCAAATTAACTTTAATAGCGATTATTCCTTTACCATTTTTAGCGTATGCTACTAATTATATTGGTGATAAAAACTATGAAAGTTTTGAAGAAGCGCAAGAATCTTTTTCTGATTTAAATAATAAAGTTCAAGAAAGTGTTTCAGGGATAAAAAGTTACGAAATCATTTGGTTACGGTAAAGATGAAATAAAGAGTTTTAAAGAAGTAAATAATAAAAGTATTTGGAAAAAAATATTATTGCAGCCAAGTATAATTCTTTATTTGATCCAATGGTATTAATCTTCGTTGGATTATCTTATACACTTACTCTTGTTTTTGGTGGTATATTTGTTTCTAATGGAGAGTTATCTGTTGGTGAGTTAGTTACTTTCGTTACGTATCTTGATATGTTAGTATGGCCGCTTCAAGCTATTGGTTGGTTATATAATATCTCACAACGTGGTGAGGTATCTTATAAGCGTATTGAGAGTTTATTAGATGAAGTTAATGATGTAAATACTAATTTAAACAGTAAAGTTAAAGCTGAAAATGGAAGATTAGAATACAATATTGATAACTTTGAATTTGAAGAAGGTAAAACCTTACTAAGAGATATTAAATTCGCAATTGAAAAAGGTCAAACCCTTGGTATTGTAGGTGTTACCGGTTCAGGTAAAACTACGCTATTAAGACTATTATTAAGAGAGTTTAATATTAAAACTGGTAATATCAAGCTTAATAATAGAGATATTGCTGACTACAGTCTAAGTGACTTAAGAAAACTTATTGGATATGTACCGCAAGATCAGGTACTATTCGCTATGTCGATTAAAGAAAATATTCGTTTTGCTAATCCTCAAATCGATGATAAGAAGGTAGAAGAAATTACGAAAATCTGTGGCTTATATGATGATATAATGGCTATGCCTGAGAAGTTTGATACAATTGTTGGAGAAAAAGGTGTGAGTCTTTCTGGAGGTCAAAAACAACGTTTAGCTATGAGCCGTGCTTTGATTATTAATCCAGAGATATTAATTCTTGATGATTCGTTATCTGCTGTTGATGCAAAGACTGAGCACATTATTTTAGAAAACTTAAAAGAACAACGTAGTGGTCAGACAAATATTATTACAGCTCACAGACTATCTGCGGTTGTTGAAGCTGACTTAATAATTGTTCTAGGTGATGATACTATTATTGAAAAAGGTACTCACGATGAGTTAATAGCAAATAATGGTTGGTATAAAGAAACTTATGAAAGCCAACAAATGGAAGAAAGCTTGAAAGGAGGAAGTGAAGATGTCGAAAAGTAAAACATTTTTTAGATTAATGCGCTATATGTTTAGATATAAAGGACTATCAGTATTAGCGTTATTATTTATATTACTAACTTCTATAGTAGCGACAGCGATTCCTCTTTTAGCTCAGTATTATATTGATAACTTTATTACAAAAAAATATAGCTAAAAGCAGGGTTATGTATATTAATAATTTATTTTTGGATTATTCATTCTAAGAGTAGTATTTACATTTTTTTAGGAGAATTCTACTTTTGCAAGAGTAGCTCATAGTATAGTTAGAGATTTACGTAATGATAGTTTTAAAAACTTACAGAAATTAGGGATGTCTTACTTTGATAAGACTCCAGTAGGTTCTGTTGTATCAAGGTTAACTAATGATACACAAGCTGTTGCAGATATGTTTGGTACGATTTTCTCTAGTTTTTTAAATACTATTCTTATGTTTGTAGTAACACTTTCTGCGATGATTGCTTTAAGTTGGCAACTTACTATATATATGATATTATTCATTCCTGTTATGGTTGGTTCTGTATATATGTATCAGAAGTTATCTAGTAAGCTTGTAGAAATTTCTCGAGCGAAAATTAGTGAAATGAATACTAAGTTGTCTGAGTCAATCGAAGGTATGAAGATAATTCAAGCATTTAACCAAGAACAACGTTTAATAGATGAATTTGGAGAGGTTAATAATGAGCACCTTCGTTATTACACTAAATCATTAAAAGTTGATAGTCTATTACTACGACCAGCTATGGCTTTATTTAAAGTGTTAGCGTATGGAGTTATTGTTACGTATTTTGGGTTGAGTTTTGAGAGTGCTGGCTTTACAGCTGGAATAATTTATGCATTTATTCAATATACGAATCAACTTTTCAATCCATTAATAGAACTAATGCAAAATTTCTCAATTCTTCAAACTTCTATAATATCTGCAGGACGTGTTTTCACACTTATAGATAATGAAGAATATGAGCCGGAACAAAGAGAAAGTGATTATAAAATTTCTCGAGGTGATATTGAGTTTAAGAATGTTAGTTTCTCATATGATGGTAAACGTGATGTACTTAAAAATATTTCATTTAGTGTTAAAAATGGAGAGAGTATTGCTTTTGTAGGAGCGACAGGTTCTGGTAAATCATCAATTATGAATCTTTTCCTTAGATTTTATGATTATGATAGAGGAGAAATCTTAATTGATGGTGTTGATATAAAAGATTATAGTGCTAAAGAACTGAGAAACAGTGTAGGTTTAGTTCTTCAAGATCCGTTCCTATATCACGGGACAGTGGAGTCTAATATTAAAATGTATAATGAAGAATTAACAAGAGAAGATGTTATTGAAGCAGCTAAGTTTGTTGATGCACATAACTTTATTGATAAACTTGAAGATAAGTATGATAGTATAGTTACTGAAAGAGGTTCGACTTTTTCTAGTGGAGAAAGACAACTACTTACGTTTGCTAGGACTATAGCAAGTAAACCGAAAATTTTAATCCTTGATGAAGCTACTGCAAATATCGACTCTGAAACAGAAGAATTAATTCAAAATTCTCTTGAGAAAATGAGAAAAGGTAGAACGACAATAGCGATTGCTCATAGATTATCTACGATTCAAGATTCTAATTGCATCTATGTATTAGATAAAGGTGAGATTATTGAATCTGGAACACATGAAGAGTTAATTGCTCTAAAAGGCAATTATTATAAAATGTACCAACTGCAAGCAGGTATGTTAAATAAATAGATTTAAACTGGAAGTGAATTAAGTAGCTTCTAGTTTTTTTGTTATATACAGACAGTTTTTATGAAGATCAAATTGACATAAATTTAAGGCGTTAATTATAATGTGTAAATTATTATATTGAATATAAATACGATTAAATTAAGTCCAAGTTTAATAACTATTTTTCTTGCATTTAATATAGAAAAAGCTTACAATTAATGTATTAATTATAAACGAAAATTAATTTTAGTATCATATATGAAAGGAAGATATAAAGTTGAGAAAATATTTAGGGGAAAAAAATATAATAAGTTTTCGTTAAGAAAATTGACTGTTGGAGTTTGCTCTTTGACGATAGGATCATTTTTCTTAATGTCGACTGTTCAATCTGAAAATCATGTTGTGAAGGCTGCAGATAATGCAATCGTTCACTATAAATATGTAGGGGAAGACAATCTTACTGATAAAGAAAAGGAATTAGTAAAAAAAGAAGTACCAAGTGTTGTAAATCATACAGAAGAAACATATTACTTAGTATTTAAACCAACTAAAACAACACAACTAAACAAATTACCTAATACTGGTTTGAATTATGGAGTAGGAAGTATGCTTCTAGGAGGTGGGCTAGGCCTACTAGTAGTCGTTGTATCAAGAGGTAAAAATAAATCACGTAAAATACTATCAATACTGTTAGTAACTAGTATGGGAGCAACTACCCTAGAGTTACCGGTTAGAGCTATGGAAGACCTACAATTATCAGTCTACAATATGGATTATAATTTAAAAGTAGGAGATAAGCTTCCTAAAATTTCTTCGATACCTGGTTATAGCTTTGTTGGATTTATTAAAAATGAAGCTGAAACAAAAAGAGTAAACGAAGAAGTTAATGAAAATGTTACGTCACAACAAAAAGAATATAAAAACAACCAAAAATAAATGAAAATACAAATACAAATGTACTAGTTAAAGAACAGGAAAATAAAACAAAACCAGATAATACAGGTAAAAGAGAAGATAAAAATATTAAAAAAATACTAATAAAAAAAGAAGATAAAAAGTCTTAGGTATAAATACAGTAAATCCCTCAAGATGAGGTGCTAGCTGGAACGCTCACTAGACTTGAGTTAATCTATACAGATAAAATAATAGAAACACAATTACATTATAGTAAAACTATAGAATATAATGCTGAATTACCTGAAGGAACAACAAGAGTAAAAAGATATGGGAAAGCAGGTAAGAAAACTGAAGTTATAAGAGTATTTACCGTAGAGGGGAAAGAAGTTTCTAGAGAGTTAATTTCTACTAATACAGAAGCACCAGTTTCAGAAATTATAGAAAAAGGAACGAAAAAAGCAGTTAGTACTGTTACTCCAAAGGGTGAAAAATTAGTAAAACCTGCTGTTGAAGCAAAACCTGAGTATAAAGGAGTACAAGCTGGAGCAATGGTGGAACCAGCAAAAGCAGAAGTACCGAAGGAATACACAGGAGTGCAAGCCGGAGCGATAGTTGAACCAGCAAAAGCAGAAGCACCGAAGGAATACACAGGAGTGCAAGCCGGAGCAATTGTTGAGCCAGAAAAAGTAGATCCGCCGAAAGAGTACATAGGAGTGCAAGCCGGAGCGATAGTTGAACCAGCAAAAGCAGAAGCACCGAAAGAATACACAGGGGTGCAAGCCGGAGCAATTGTTGAACCAGAAAAAGTGGAACCACAATATGGTGGAGTCACTTCTGGTGCTTTGGTGGAACCAGCAAAAGCAGAAGCACCGAAAGAATACACGGGAGTACAAGCTGGAGCGATTGTTGAACCAGAGAAAGTAGAGCAACCGAAGGAATATACGGGAGTACAAGCCGGAGCAATAGTCGAACCTGAGAAGGTAAATCCTCCAAAAGAGTACACAGGAGTGCAAGCTGGAGCAATAGTCGAACCAGAAAAAGTTGAACCAGCGAAAGAATACACAGGAGTACAAGCTGGAGCGATAGTTGAACCAGAAAAGGTACAAACTCTTAAGGAATATACGGGAGTACAGGCTGGGGCAATAGTCGATCCAGAGAAAATAGAACCGCCGAAGGATTATACTGGAAAAATCGAACCACTGAAAACAGAAAGTCCAAAACCTACGGTAGACTCTAACAATGCAACAGAAAACAATAATGTAGAAAAAAATGCTAGTGCACTTCTTCGAATGAATTTTGTTAAAGATAAACAGGAGCAATCAGCAATAGGATCAGCTACTTTTATAGCTCCTAATGTATTGTTGACAGTGGCACATAACTTCATAAATAATTCTGCAGATAACAGTACGGGTGAATTTAGAGGAGATAAGACTAAAAAAATACATATGAATGGCAAACGCCAGATGGACAAAAAGGTTCATTTACTTCAGACGATATTCACTTTTATAATAAAAAAGATTATCCAAAAGGATTCATTTACGATCTAGCAGTTATTACATTATCTCAATCTACAAGAAGACAACATGCAAACTTAGTAGAAAATTATTCGAAAGTAAATGTTAATGATAAGTTAAATGTTTATGGATATCCTAGAGGAGAGTATACTCACTTAAAAGATACTACTGTTGAAATGGAACAAAAATATGCAAATAATACTTATGGTGTTCAGTATCAAGGTGGAAAAGCTGGTATGAGTGGTGGAGGAATCTTTAACTCTAAAGGAGAAGTGATTGGACTTCATCAAAATGGTGCTCAGAACCGTTCAGGTGGATTAATACTATCTCCGACACAATTAGATTGGATTAGAAGTATAATAAAAGGTAAAGAAATTACACCTAACTATGATGCTCTAGAGCGTCATAAAGATGAGAAAAAAGATGATATTAAAGAAGAAAAGCAAGTTGATAAAAAATTAGAACTTAGAAATATATCTTCTGTTGAACTTTATTCAAAAGAGGGTAGTAAGTATCACCATGTAACATCACTTAATGATGTACCAAGTGATTCAACAAAATACTTTATAAAAGTTAAGTCAGAAAATTTCAAAGATATTATGTTACCTGTTACTGAAATTTCAAATTCTGAAAAAGATGGAAAAGAAGTATATAGAATAGTGGCTAGCGCAAATAATCTTATACAACATGAAAATAATAATGTATTAGAAAATTATACTTATTACTTACCTAAGTCAGTAAAAAGCGAAAAAGGAGTTTATACATCGTTTAAAAATCTAGTCGATGCAATGAATAATGATCCACGTGGTACTTTTCGTTTAGGTTCGACTATGGATGCTCGTGAAGTTGAACTTCCAGATGGTCAAGAAAGCTATATTGGTAAAGAGTTTAGTGGTAAATTAATAGGTGAAAACAAAGGTAAGTATTATGCTATATATAACTTGAAAAAACCATTGTTTAATACTTTAAGTCATGCCACTATTCAAGATCTTTCAATAAAAGAAGCGAATGTTTCTTCTAAAGAAGATGCAGCTACAATAGCGAAAATGGCGAATAATAGTACTGTAATTAATAATGTTCATTCATCAGGGGTAATAGCTGGTGAACGTAGCATTGGTGGTTTAGTATCACAAGTTGATAATTCTACTATTTCGAATAGTGGCTTTACAGGTAGAATAACTAATACTTATGATACAAGTGATACTTATCAAATAGGTGGTTTAGTAGGAAAACTTTCTGGTGCTCAAGCGTCAATAAGTAAATCAATTTCATCTATCGATATGGCTACAAATGTTAATAAAGGAGATCAGATTGTAGGTGGTATAGCGGGAGTTGTAGATAAAAAAGCAACAATCAGAAATAGTTATGCTGAAGGAAATCTTAATAATGTAAAACATTTTGGTTATGTTGGAGGAATAGCTGGGAATCTTTGGGATAGGGATACTTCAGAAGTAAGTAACTCTGGTAACCTTACAAACGTATTAAGTGACGTTAATGTTACGAACGGTAATGCTATTACGGGTTATGATTTTATAGGTATAAAAGCAATTGACACATACAGTAATAAAAAAATAATAAGGTAGTTAATGTAGAGCAAGTAGATGATGAAGTATTAAGTATAGATTCAGAAAAACAAAGAGGTATTGTATTAGAAAATAATAAAGTTCTTGAGAAAAAAAGCTGAACTTGTTCCTAAGAAAAAAATACTAAGATAGAAGATTTTAACTTCTCTTCTAGATATGAAACAGATTATAAAAAAACTTAAAAAGATGCTGATGTTTCTAGATTAAGAGTATATAAAAAAATATTGAAAAACTATTACCATTCTATAATAGAGAGACAATTGTTAAATATGGTAATCTTGTAGATAATAATAGTGAGTTATTTACTAAAAAAATCTTTTTATCAGTAGTTCCAATGAGGGATAAAGAAGTAATTTCTGATGTTAATAAAAAAATAAAGCTACTATTAATAAACTATTACTATATTATTCAGATAATTCATCTCAAATATTAGATATAAAATATCAACAAGATTTCTCTAAAGTTGCCGAGTATGAAATAGTTAATACAAAACTTATTTATACACCCTAATACATTATTACATAATTATAATAATATTGTAAAAAGCTGTTTTAAATGATCTGAAATCTGTACAATACAATTCTGATAGGGTTAGAAAAAGTATTAGATATTTCTAATGATATAAAATTAACGGAATTATATCTAGATGAACAATTTGAAAAAAACAAAAGCAAATATAGATGATACTTTATCAAAACTTCTCTCAGCAGATTCGACGATAGCTGAAAATAATAATTCAATAATAGATAATTATGTAGTAGAAAAAAATTAAGAATAATAAAGAGGCGTTGCTTTTTAGGTTTAACATATCTGGAACGTTGGTACAATTTTAACTTTGAGTGAAACAAGTGCTAAAAGATTTAATTATGTACAAGTTAGACTTCTTTGGTAAATCTAATAGTTCTGCATTAGATAATGTTATTGAGCTTGGTAAATCTGGCTTTTAACAATTTATTAGCTAAAAAAATAATGTTATTACATATAATGTATTATTATCGAAAAATTATGGAACTCAAAGTTTATTTAAAGCATTAGAAGGTTATAGAAAAGTATTTCTACCAAATGTAACTAATAACGACTGGTTCAAAAAACAATCAAAAGCTTATATTGTTGAAGAAAAATCTACAATTCCAGAAGTTAGTTCTAAAACAATCAGAGCAAGGAACAGAACACTCTATAGGTGTTTATGATAGGTTGACTAGTCCGTCATGGAAATATCAAAGTATGGTTCTACCGTTATTAACTTTACCAGAAGAAAAAAATGGTATTCATGATAGCAAATATTTCAACTATAGGATTTGGTGCTTATGATAGATATAGAAGTCCTGAACATCCTAAGGGAGAGAAATTAAATAAATTTGTAGAAGATAATGCAAAAGAAGCGGCTAAACGATTTAGAGATCACTATGATTATTGGTATAAAATTTTAGATAAAGAAAATAAAGAAAAAAATTATATAGAAGTGTTCTAGTCTATGATGCGTTTAGATTTGGTAATGATACTGATGATAAGATACAAGAAGCGAATTTTGAAACTAACAATTCAGTTATAAAAAACTTCTTTGGACCAGCTGGAAATGATGTTGTTCACAATAAACATGGTGCTTATGCAACGGGGGATGCATTTTATTATATGGCTTATCGTATGTTAGATAAAGCTGGTGCAGTAACATATACTCATGAAATGACCCATAATTCTGACAGAGAAATTTATCTTGGAGGGTATGGAAGAAGAAGCGGTCTTGGACCGGAATTTTATGCAAAAGGCTTACTTCAAGCTCCTGATCATTCATATGACCCAACAATTACAATTAACTCTGTATTAAAATATGATGAATCAGAAGAATCAACAAGACTTCAAGTAGCTAATCCAACTGAAAGATTCAATAGTGCAGAAGACTTACATAAATATATGCATAATATGTTCGATGTAATTTATATGTTAGAATATTTAGAAGGAAAGCTGTCGCTAAGTTAAATGCAAATCAAAAAAATATGATCTTTTGAGAAAAGTTGAAAATAAATTCAAGCTCGATCAAGATGGTAATGATGCATATGCAACAAATGTAGTTCGAAGATTGACTATTGATGAGATTAATAAATTAAATTCATTTGATAGTCTAATCGAAAATGATATTATTACAAGTAGAGGATATAAAGATCAAGAATATATGAGAAATGGTTATTACACAATTAATCTATTTTTCACCAATCTATTCGGCTCTTAGTGGAGAGAAGGGAACTCCAGGTGACTTGATGGGACGCCGTATAGCGTTCGAACTGTTGGCTGCTAAAGGATATAAAGAAGGGATGGTTCCTTATATTTCTAATCAGTATGAAAAAGAAGCGAAAGCTCAAGGAAAAGTTATCACATCATATGGTAAACAAATAGGTTTAGTGACTGATGATTTAGTGCTTGAGAAAGTATTTAATAAAAAGTATGTATCTTGGAAAGATTTCAAGCGAGATATGTATAGAGAAAGAGAAAAACAATTCAATAAATTAAATAGAGTTAGCTTTTTTCAATCCTAATGAGCCATGGGGACGTCAAAAAAATGTAACAGTTAATAATATAAGTGTACTCGAAAGAATGATTGATGATGCGGTTAGAGAAGATGCTGAAGATGAAGTAGCAAAATTATTCTCTGATACGAATAGCAGAGTTCTTAAACTGAAAAAGCGATCTTTTAAAAAGCATATCTTGATAAAAACGAAAGATTTTTAGAACTTCTATTTTTGGAGAAGAATAAAAATATTTTATAATACATTAATAATAAGGATATGAGATATTATGTCTCGTATCCTTATTTATATAGAAAGAATAAAATTCTTAATGTTTTTTTGAAGTGTGATATAATAGAGTCAAAGAGTTAAAAGGAGATTTTAATTATGATAAAAGTTGAAGTATGTTCAAATAGTGTTCAAGATTGTTTAATTGCTCAGAGTGAAGGTGCCGATAGAATAGAATTAATAAGTGCAAGTTACTTGGGAGGGTTAACTCCTACTACTACAGTTTTGGATATGGTACTAGAAAGTGGAGTAGAAATTCCTATAATGGCAATGGTTAGACCAAGGGGAGGAGGCTTTTGCTATTCTAGGTTAGAAAAAGAACAAATGTTTAGGGAAGCAAGAGAACTTTTAAAACATGGAGCAAATGGAATTGTTTTTGGATTTCTTACTGAGGATAGAAAGATAGATTGGGTAGAAACAGAAAAAATGATAGATCTTTGTAATAGTTTCGGTGCTGAAAGTGTCTTTCATAGAGCGTTCGATTGTTCTGATGAACCAGAATATAATCTGCAACGTTTAATAGGTTTAGGCTGTACAAGAGTTTTAACGAGTGGACTAGGAGCAAATGTTAATAGGGGAGCTAAGTTGTTAAAATATATTCAATCAAAATATGGACAACATATAGAGATACTTGCCGGTGCTGGGATTACAACAGATAATCTTGAAAAAATAATTGAAAAAACAGGTGTTACTCAGGTTCATGGTACTTTTAAAAAATATGGTGTGGATGTAACTACAACTGCAGATGATGTAACATATAGATATACAGAAAAAGGAGACTTTGAAGAAGTAGATCCTGTAGAATTAGCTAAAGCGATAGAAATAGTTAGAAATATAAATAAGGAAGAAATCAATGTTCAGTAACGTACATCATGTAGCGATAATTGGAACAGATTATCAAAGAACAAAAGAATTTTATGTGGATAAATTAGGATTTAAAGTGCTAAGTGAACACATAAGGATTGAGAAAAAAGATATTATCTTAAATGTACAACAAGGAAATTTAGTATTAGAAATTTTCATAAAAGGAGATGCTCCACCTAGACCTAAGATACCTAATCCAGAACATACAGGATTAAGACATTTGGCGTTTAGGGTAGATAATGTCGAGAGAATACTAGAAAAATTTGATGAACTTGGTATAGTTCATGAATCGTTAAGGTATGATGATTTTGATAATAAGAAGATGGCATTTTTCTTTGATCCAGATGGATTACCTTTAGAAATACACGAATAATAAAATAAACTCCTAAACCTCTATAGGCAAGGAGTTTAATTTTTATGTTATATTATTTTATATATCAATTTTTTTGTTCCAATATTTAATTTTATTGCTTCTTTTATTATATAGTCGGCGCATGCTATATCAAATACGGCACTTCCAACTGATTTGAATATTGTAATTTCATCTTTTCTAGTTCTACCTTTAATAGAATTTAAAACTAACTCTCCAAGTTCTCCTTTAAAAATCTTCATGAAAAAAATTAATTGATTTTTCTAGAGGGCGGAGTATATCACCAGCTTCACTAAGGACACCGTCTTTTTGTATCAAAGTATATTTTATTGTTAGAATTTATAATTTCAGAAGGAAGTTCAACCATATCGTAAGTGAAAGAACCTATTCCGTTAATATGGACTCCTTGTTTTAAGTGTTTAGCAGAAAAGGTGGGTGTTGTAGAAGTTGTTACTGTAGTTATTATATCAGAATCAATTGTAGCTTCATTAACATTTTCGTATGCGATAATGTCGGTAGAAAAATCAATAAGTTCTGCTTTTAGTTTTTCTATAAATTTCTTAGTTTTCTCGAAGTTTCTTGCTACGACTCTAAGTTCTGATAGATTTCTGATTGTTAGTAAAGCACGAGCTTGTTCAAATGCCTGACCACCTGTTCCAATTAATGTTGCGATCTTGCTATCTTTATTTGCTAATAAATCAGTAGCGGCACCTTGTAAAGCAGCTGTTCGTAATGCTGTTAAATATGTACCATCAATAATTCCATTAACTATACCTGTCTTTTCATCTATAGTAATCATAGTAGAAGGAACAGAAGGTAAGTTTATTAAAGAATTATCAGGATAGACAGATACTATTTTTATACCTATTTTATCTGATTCTGTAGATATTTTTCCAGGCATAAATAGTACTTGACCATTATTGTTTTCAGAAATAATAGGAGTTCTCAACGGAATATTTGTCTTATTTAAACAATAGTTTTTTTGTAGCTTCTTTACAAATTTCAATCGCCTTTTTCATAGTAATACATTTTTTGTACATCTTCTTTATTTAAAATAATCATAAGTGTATTCTCCCAGTTTGTTTTTATATAATTTCATTATATCATGTTGAGAGAAGTATAGTAAGAGATAAATAAAATATAAGATTATTATAATATAGTAAAAAGATGAATTAGTCGATATATAGTAATAAAAACTAAATATATAGGGTTAAATCTATAGTTGTATTTAAATGTATTATTAATTAAGATTATTAATTCCATATAATTTTTGAATTTAATTATAAAAAAATATCTAAAAAAAGTTCTTGACATAATTTGATTGAAAATGTATAATAAATATTGTTGTTAAATATGGCGGCTGTGGCAGAAGTGGTTAACGCATCGGATTGTGGTTCCGACATTCGGGGGTTCGATTCCCCTCAGCCGCCCCATTAAAATTAAATAGATTTAGGCGGCTTAGCCAAGTGGTAAGGCACGGGTCTGCAAAACCTTGATCACCGGTTCAAATCCGGTAGCCGCCTCAATTTTAATCATCTTTTCAAAAGGTGTTTTTTTATTTCCAAAATTTGTATATAAGTTAAATGGATTGATCTATTTCATCAGTCCGTTTTTTTAATGAATTGAGTTGTAATAGTTCTTTATTATTTTAGTTAAATATTTGAAATATTTATTAATAGTTTTCTAAAAAAATTTATGAAAAAAATCATGAAAATTTATATTGAAAATTGCTATTATTTCTATTTAAAAAGGTAGATATATTATTTTTTTATGTTAAAATGATACCAAAATATAATATAAATACCGAGGAGGTAATAATATGAAGAAATTATTATTAGCACTATTCAGTTTTGTTTTTGTTTTTTCTATTGTAGGGTGCTCTGCTAAAACAGAAACGAAGAAAGAAGAAAAAGTTATTAAAATGGGATTTGTTCCTCTAAAAAATAGTGAGAAGCTGGTTGAAGATCTTAAGCCTATTTCGGATTATCTATCTGAAAGATTAGGTGTAAAAGTAGAAGCCTTTACTGCAAGTAATTATATTGGAGTAGTTGAAGGTTTAGGTAGTGGAAGTGTTGATTTTGGTATTATCCCTCCGTTTTCATCTTTACTTGCTCAAAAACAAAGTAATGCAAAACCAATTTTAACATCTAAAGGGAAAACAGGGAAACCTGGTTATACTGCTGAATTATATGTAAGAAAAGATTCAGGAATTAAATCACTTCAAGATGTTAAAGGAAAAAAAGTTGCATTTGTTGATCCTTCATCTTCTTCAGGATACATTTATCCAGGTGCTATGTTAGTTAATGCTGGTCTGAACTTAGACAAAGACATTAGTTATCAGTTCAGTGGTGGACATGATAAGAGTTTACAACTTCTTCTTAACAAGGATGTTGATGTAATCGCAACGTTTGATGGAGTTGAAGATAGATATGCTAAAGACTTCCCTCAAGCTAAAACAGATATTCAAAAATTAGCATCAAGTGATATGATTCCAGGTGTTATGGTTACGACTTCTAGTAAGATGGATAAAGAGCTTCAAGAAAAATTAGAGAAGGCTCTTAGAGATATTGAAAAAGATCCAAAAATGAAAGAACTATTCACTAAGATGTTCAGCATTACTGGATTTACGGATGTGGATCAAGATGCATATAAAAAAGTTGAAGCTACAGCGAAAGTGATGAATGTTGATTTAGATAAAGTAAAATAATAGAATAAACTTGGTACTGCGTGTACCAGGTTTTTTCTTTTTTCACAGATATAATATCTTTCATTTAAATAAAACACTTGAGATTTTTTTCGTTTAATTTTATAATTAAATAATCAATCAGGAGTGTGAATATAATGTACGCGTATATTAAAGGTAAAAATTTCGGAAGTTAAATCCGACTAATATAGTGGTAGATAATAATGGAATAGGCTATGAAGTAGTGGTAGCTAATCCATATGAATATCATTTAAATGAAGAGAGAACTGTATTTATTAGCCAACAAGTAAGAGAAGATTCAAATGTTCTTTATGGTTTTTCTAATAAGGAACAAAAAAAAGTGTTTCTTCTTTTATTAAAAGTTAAAGGAGTAGGTCCTAAAAGTGCTTTAGCTATATTAGCCGGAGGAACTAGTGAAGAAATAATTAGTGCAATTGAAAATCAAGATGCTGTTTATTTAACGAAGTTTCCAGGGATTGGAAAAAAATCTGCTCAACAAATCATCCTTGACTTACAAGGTAAGGTTGATTTTAGTTTGACAAATATAAGTAGTGCACCTAAGGCTGTTAATAATTTCTTAAATGATGCAATCTTAGCTTTAGAAGCACTAGGATATAGTAAAAAAGAACTTGCAAAAATTGAGAAGAAACTTGCTACACATCAGTTTGACGGTGTAGATGAATATGTAAAACAAGGATTAAAACTATTGATGAATGCATAGTAGATGAAAGGAGGAAATTATGGAAGATAGAATGGTATCAGCTAGTCAAAACTTTGGTGAAGAACGTGAAGAACAGTCTTTAAGACCAAAATTTTTAAGTCAGTACATAGGACAAGAACAAATTAAGAGTAACTTGAAAATATTTATAGAAGCTGCGAAATTACGTGGTGAGGTGCTAGACCATTGTTTATTGTATGGACCTCCAGGATTAGGTAAAACAACACTTGCAACAATAATTGCAAATGAAATGGAAGTGGGTATTAAGTATACTTCTGGACCTGCAATAGAAAAATCTGGGGATTTAGCTGCAATTTTAACAAGTTTAGAACCAGGCGATGTTCTTTTTATCGATGAAATTCATAGGATTAGTAGATCTATAGAAGAAATATTATATTCTGCCATGGAAGACTTTTATCTTGATATTGTTATAGGAAAAGGTGAAGAGTCACGTAGTATTAGAATTGAACTTCCTCCATTTACTTTAGTAGGAGCGACAACTAGAGCTGGGGCTTTAACAGCACCACTGCGAGATAGATTTGGGGTACATTGTCGTTTAGAGTTCTATACTATTAGTGAACTTCAAAATATAATAGAAAGAACTTCTGATATTTTTGAATGTGATATTGATGAAGAGAGTTCATATGAAATTGCTATGAGATCTCGTGGGACACCTCGTATCGCAAATAGACTATTAAAACGTGTTAGAGACTTTGCACAAGTTAAAAATGACGGTGTAATAGCCAAAGATTTAGCGATAGAATCATTAGACTTACTTCAAGTTGATGCTAAGGGACTTGATAATATAGACTATAAAATCTTAGAGTGTTTAATAAAACGTTATGATGGTAGAGCTGTTGGATTAGAAACAATCGCTGTTACTATAGGAGAAGAGAGTATAACTATTGAGGACGTATATGAACCGTATTTAGTTAAAGAGGGATTTATTGAACGAACTCCTAGAGGACGTCGTGCAACACCTAAAGCATATCAACATTTAGGAATTAGTTATAAAGGTGAATAATAATAATAATAATAAAACATGGATGTAAATTGCTATGAGCTTAAAAGTATAAGTAATTAAAATCCGTGTTTTTTTAATTTATTGATAATGCTTTTTTAATTAGTAATGATATTAATTGTAAAAAAAATTAAAAAAAGTATATTAAACTTGTTTAGTAAAAATATTATAAATATTAGAAGGATTGAATTCGTATGATCGATAGTAAACAATTTATAAACACAAGACATAAAAAAATCAAAAAAATAAATTATGATAATGTCTTGAAAGAACTTATAAAAGAATGGGAAAAAGACTAAATTTTCAGTCCTAAAAATCTTAATACACTCTTGTTGTGCTCCTTGTAGTACTATATGTACTTGAGTATTTATCAGAGATTAGTGATATAACTATATTCTTTTCTAAATTCAAATATTCATCCAAAAGAAGAATATATAAAACGTATGTTAGTACAAAAAGATTTTTGTTGAAGAATTTAATAAAAAGAAATGATAAGAAAAATTAAATTTTTTTAGCGGATGAATATGCACCGAGTAAATTTATTAGTGCGGTAAAAGGTCACGAGGAAGATAGAGAAGGTGGAGATAGATGTCATATTTGTTATGAAATGCGTTTAGATTCATCAGCTCAAAAAGCAGAGGAGTTAGGATATGATTATTTTGCATCTGCATTAACTCTAAGTCCTAAGAAAAAAATGCAACTGTAATTAATGAAGCTGGATATGTTCTTCAGGAGCAAGTGTCAATTTATTATTTACCTTCAGATTTTTAAAAAAAGAATAATGGATATAAGAGATCTGTAGAAATGTGTAATGATTATAATATTTATAGACAATGTTATTGTGGATGCGTCTTTGCAGCAAAAAGATCAAGGAATTGATTTTTAAAGAAGTAAATAAAAAAATGCTCGTGAGTTTAATAGAAAGCATGAAGATTATGAAAAAAATTTAAATCAATTATTAAGCTTGGTGGAGAGTTAGTATAATAAATTTGTTATATAGTTTACAATATAACAATAAATATATAATGATTTTTAAATTATTTCAGCATAATATAATATAAAAAAAGTATCGTTACTTTCTCTTGTAATTGATACTTTTTTTAATTATTTTCAGTCAATTTTCTAATATTTAACATTGAAAAACTGTTTTTCATATTTTTTTCAAATAGATAATGCAGCATTCGTTTTACTATAGAAATAAGAAACGGTTTTCTTTGTTATAGAATAGAATGAGTATTGAGTTTGAAATAAGTACAAAAATACTTGTAAATATTGCTTTCATATGTTATTATTTGAATGTAAATATTTTTTTAAATAAAAGGAGACATAACTATGTTACAAAAAAAGAATTTAAAGTAATCGACGAAACAGGAATCCACGCTAGACCAGCTACTTTATTAGTACAAGCTGCTTCTAAATTCCAATCAAACATTGAATTAGAATTCAACGGACGTAAAGTTAACTTAAAATCAATCATGGGTGTTATGAGTCTTGGAGTTGGAAAAGACGCTGATATCGTAATCTACGCTGACGGAGCTGACGAAGCAGAAGCATTAGCAGCTTTAGAAGAAACAATGAAGAAAGAAGGATTAGCATAAAATGTTACAACTAAAAGGTATTGCAGCTTCTCAAGGGATATCTTTTGCTAAAGCATACATTTTTGTTGAGCCTGATTTAACAGTTAAAGAAGTTAAAGTTCAAGACGTTGAAGCTGAAGTTAAACGTTTTGAAGAAGCTATTGAAATTTCTAAAAAAGAATTAACTATTATTAAAGATAAAGCTCATGAAAATCTAGGTGCTGATAAAGCAGCGATTTTTGAAGCTCACTTATTAATTTTAGAAGACCCAGAATTTATGGGAACTGTTAAAACTGATATTCAATCAAAAGAAATTAATGCTGAATATGCATTAAAAGAAACTTCAGACATGTTCGTTTCTATGTTTGAAGCAATGGACAATGACTACATGAAAGAACGTGCTGCTGATATTCGTGACGTTTCTAAACGTATATTAGCTCACTTACTAGGTGTAGATTTACCAAACCCAAGTTTAATTGATGAAGAAGTAATCGTTATTGCTGAGGACTTAACTCCATCAGATACTGCTCAACTTAACAAACAATTTGTTAAAGGATTCGCAACTAACATTGGTGGACGTACTTCTCACTCAGCTATCATGGCAAGATCATTAGAAATTCCTGCAGTAGTAGGAACTAGTACAATTACTGAAGAAGTTAAGAATGGAGATATCTTAATTCTTGACGGATTAGAAGGTGTTGTATATGTAAATCCAGATGAAGCTATTACAGCTGAATTAAAAGAAAAACACGCTAAATTTGAAGCTCAAAAAGCTGAGTGGGCTAAATTAGTAACAGAGAAATCTGTAACTCAAGATGGACACGAAGTTCTTTTAGCTGCAAACATTGGTACACCTGCTGACTTAGAAGGTGTAAACAACAATGGTGGGGAAGCTGTTGGTTTATACCGTACAGAGTTCCTATACATGGGACGTGATCAACTACCTACTGAAGATGAACAATTCGAAGCTTACAAAGCTGTGTTAGAAGGAATGGGTGACAAACCTGTTGTTGTTCGTACTTTAGATATCGGTGGAGATAAAGAATTACCATACTTAGATTTACCAAAAGAAATGAACCCATTCTTAGGGTTTAGAGCTATTCGTCTTTGTTTAGAAGAAAAAGACTTATTCAGAACTCAACTTAGAGCATTATTACGTGCATCAGTTTACGGTAAACTTTGTGTAATGTTCCCAATGATTGCAACAGTCCAAGAATTCAGAGCTGCTAAAGCTTTATTCTTAGAAGAAAAAGAAAAATTAGTAGCTGAAGGTGTTGCAGTAAGTAACGATATCGAATTAGGTATCATGGTTGAGATTCCATCAACTGCAGTTATCGCTGATATCTTTGCTAAAGAAGTTGACTTCTTCTCAATCGGTACTAACGACTTAGTTCAATACACTATGGCAGCAGACCGTATGAGTGAAAAAGTTTCATACTTATACCAACCATATAACCCAGCAATCTTACGTCTTGTGAAAAATGTTATTGAAGCATCTCACAAAGAAGGTAAATGGACTGGAATGTGTGGAGAAATGGCTGGAGATAGCTTAGCTATTCCATTACTACTTGGAATGGGATTAGATGAATTCTCAATGTCAGCTACTTCAATTCTTCAAGCGCGTAGCCAAATCAAAAACTTATCATTAGAAAAAATGAAAGAGTTAGTTGATAAAGCTATTATGTGTTCAACAACTGAAGAAGTATTAGAATTAGTAGAAGAATACACTAAATAATATAGTTTAGAAAGGTTTTTGGTTATGCCAAAAACCTTTTTATATTTTTTAAACTATGTAATCAATAATATATTTTTAAATAATTAATGTTTAGATTTTTAGTGCATTATATTTTTTAAAATTGTTTAATTTTCAATGAAAATACCCTTATTTCTTGACATTAGAGCATATTTATATTATCATTTTAAATATAAAAATTTTTTTCAAAAAAACGATGATTAAGACGGTATATTGGATGTTTTTTTAACAGGGAGCAACTACGTGACTGAAAGAGTTGTACTAACTGAGAATATATTTTCAGCTTATGAGTAATTGTATAAGTAGACTATGAGTACAATCGGTTGGTACCCGTTAAAAAAACCATATTAAGGAAGCGAATGCTTTAAAATACGGGTGGTACCACGATATATTCGTCCCTTGAGACTTAGTCTCGAGGGGCTTTTTATTTTGGATAAATAATGGAACTTATACCAATGTCTTTATATTAAATTTTTAAGGAGGAACTTATGACTTTAGAGAATATAAGAAAAGAATATTTAGAATTAGTTAAAAACAATTAAAGATGAAAAAGAACTTTATGACCTAAGAGTAAAATTTTTAGGGAAAAAAGGTGCATTAACAGAAGTTATGAAAGGTGCACGTGATTTATCACCAGAAGAAAGACCAACTTTTGGGAAACTTGTAAATGAAGTTAAAACATTTATTAATGACAGTTTAGAAGAGAAAAAAGCTGAACTAGCTAAAGTAGCATTAGAATTAAAATTAGCTAGCGAAGAGATTGATGTGACTCTTCCTAGTAAAAAGGTGCAACTAGGTGGATTAAATCCATTAAATAAAATTATTGAAGAAATTGAAGAAATTTTTATTTCAATGGGATATTCTGTTGCAGAAGGACCAGAGGTTGAAACTGATAAATTTAACTTTGAGATGTTAAACTTACCAAAAGATCACCCAGCTCGTGATATGCAAGATTCATTCTATATTACAAATGAACTGTTAATGAGAACACAAACTTCACCTGTTCAAGCTCGTGAAATGTTAAAAGCTAATGGTGAGGGACCAATCAAGATTATTTGTCCTGGTAAAGTATTCCGTCGTGACAATGATGATGCTACTCACTCTCACCAATTTACACAAATTGAGGGATTAGTGGTAGATAAAAATATTACATTTAGTGATTTAAAAGGGACTTTAGAACACTTTATTAAAGCTGTATTCGGTGAAAACAAAAAAATCCGTCTACGTCCAAGTTTCTTCCCATTCACTGAACCGTCTGTAGAAGTTGACGTATCTTGGGGTAATGAGGATGATGAAGAAAATATTAAATGGCTTGAGATTTTAGGAGCTGGTATGGTTCACCCTAATGTTCTAAAAATGGCTGGATTTGATCCAGAGGTTTATACTGGATTTGCCTTTGGTATGGGACCAGAACGTGTTGCGATGTTAAAATATGGTATTAGCGATATTAGAAGTTTCTACACGAATGACGTAAGATTCTTACAACAATTCAATAGTGATAGAAACGATTAATAGGAGGTAGTAATGTTAGTAAGTTATAATTGGTTAAAACAATATACAAATGTTGAAGATAATGCTAATGCATTAGCTGAAAAAATCACTCGTGGTGGTATTGAAGTTGAAGGTGTTGAATATTTAGCAGAAGAAATTTCTGGCGTAGTAGTTGGTTATGTTGAGTCTAAAGAAAAACACCCAGATGCTGAAAAATTAAATGTATGTCAAGTAAACGTTGGTGAAGAAGAAAACTTACAAATTGTTTGTGGTGCACCAAATGTTGATGCCGGTCAATTTGTAATTGTTGCTAAAGTTGGAGCAAAATTATCAGGAATTAAAATTAAAAAAGCTAAACTTCGTGGTGTAGAATCACAAGGTATGATTTGTTCATTAGGTGAATTAGGATTAAGTAAGAGTGTAGTACCTAAAAATTATCAAGAAGGTATCTACGTTTTTGAAACTGAACAAGAGCTTGGTTCTGATGTTGTTGAATTATTAGGATTAAATGATTACATCTTAGATCTTTCAATTACTCCAAACAGAGCTGATGCACTTAGTATGCGTGGTCTTACTTATGAATTAGGAGCTTTATACAATAATAAAGTTGATTTTAAAGATGTTGAAAAAGAAGAAAACTACGAAGCAACTTCATTACAAGTTGTTATTGAAAGTGATTCTTGTAGAAACTATGTAGGTCAAGTTGTTAAAAATGTAGAAGTTAAAGATTCTCCATTATGGTTACAAACAAGACTTATGAATTCTGGAATCCGTCCAATCAATAATATCGTAGATATTACAAACTACGTACTTTTAGAGTTTGGTCAACCAATGCATGCTTTCGATAAAGATTTAGTAGGAGATAAAATTGTAGTTCGTGATGCTAAAGAAGGTGAAGTTCTTGAAACTCTTGATGGAGAAGAGAGAAAATTACAAACAACAGACTTAGTAATTACTGATGGAACTCGTGCTATTGCTCTTGGTGGAGTAATGGGTGGTAAAAATACAGAAGTAAGTGAAGAAACTAAAAACATTATTTTAGAATCTGCTTACTTTAATCCAACATCAGTACGTCGTACTTCAGCAGCACACGGATTAAGAAGTGATTCTTCTGCAAGATTTGAAAAAGGAATTGATCCTAATATGCAAAAAGCAGCCCTTGCTCGTGCAGTAGAATTAATTTTAGAATTATGTCCGAATGCTGTAGTTGAAAGTTCTGTTGGGGTAGTAAAAAAAGAAGAAGAGAAAGTTGTAGAAATTTCAACTTCTTATATCAATAACTATCTTGGAATTACATTATCAACTGAAGAAATAGTAGCAATTCTTGAAGGATTAAGCTTTACAGTAGAAGTAACAGGAGAAACTTAGTTGTTAAAGTACCGACAAGAAGACCTGATATCTCTATTAAACAAGATTTAGTAGAAGAAGTTATTAGAATTTATGGATATGATAATTTAGCTTCAACATTACCGAAATTCTCTAAAACTACTAAAGGTGGTTTAACTTATTCTCAAAGAATGGTACGTGATCTACGAGGGCTATATGCTAGCTTAGGATTCAATGATACAATTAATTACTCATTAGTATCTGAAGAAGAATCAACTCAATATACTTTAGAAAATCATCACAAAGTAAGATTATTAATGCCTATGACTGAAACTCACTCGACATTACGTCAAAGCTTAGTTCCAGGATTATTAAATACAGTTCAATATAACGTAGCTAGAAAACAAAAAGACCTTAAATTATTAGAAATTGGCCGCGTATTCTTCGGAAGTGGTGATGACAATATTCAACCTAAAGAAACATTATATTTAAGTGCTGCGTTAACTGGAGAAGAAAGAGCAACTAAATGGCTTAAAGAAAGCAGTACTCTAGATTTCTTCGCAGCTAAAGGATACCTAGAAGTTGTATTTGAACGTTTAGGATTGGAAGAAAAAGTTACATATAAAAAATCTACTCTTGAAGGAATGCACCCAGGCCGTTTTGCTGAAGTACACTTAGGAGAAAAACGTATTGGTTTCATCGGAGAGGTTCATCCACAAGTTGCTGATAAACTTGGTCTAAATACTACTTATGTATTTGAAATTAATTTAGATGAGGTAATTTCAGAAAGTAAAGTTAAACCTAAATATGAAGAAGTAACGAAATATCCTGAAATTACACGTGATATAGCTATGTTAGTTGATGTTAAAGACGAATATCAAAATATTTATAATGTAATTGAATCTGTTAATAGTAAATTGATTACGAATGTAGAACTATTTGATTTATATGCTGGTGCTGAATTATTAGCTGGTAAGAAATCATTAGCTCTAACGATTACTTATAGCGATAAACAAAAAACTTTAACAGATGAAGAAGTAACAGCTGTACATGAAAAAGTACTTGCTGCACTTACAGCGTATGGAGCAATAATTAGGTAGGTAGTCTATGATTACACAAATAATATTATTTTGCATTTTAGCATATGTAATTGGTTCTATACCATTTGCATTAATCGTAGGAAAAGTATTTTATAATACTGATATCAGAACATTAGGAAGTGGAAACTTAGGTACAACAAATACTTTCAGATGCCTTGGTAAAAAGGCTGGAGTAACGGTTTTTATCTGCGATGTTTCTAAGGGGATAGTAGCGACATTTCTTCCAACTTTGATGCTTGGTAGAGTTGATTATTTATCAATATTTGGAGCTTTTGCAATGATAGGGCATGTGTTTCCTATCTTTGCGAACTTTAAAGGTGGAAAAGCTGTTGCGACTGGATCAGGCGTGTTTATCTTCCTATATCCAATGTTAAGTTTATTATTATTAGCTATATTCTTTTTCAACACTATTTTTTTAACTGGTTATGTTTCATTAGGAAGTATTCTAATCAGTTTAACAGCTATCGGATATCTTGGCTTTTTTGAAGCTGGTATTGATAAATGGGTTATGATGGTTATGTGTGTATTTGTAATTTATATGCATAAAAAGAATATAAAAAGATTATTAAACGGAACAGAAAATCAATCGAAATTAAAAATAAAAAGAGGAACAAAGAATGACAAAAAAATCATTAGTGGGACTGAACTTGCTAAGAAATTGCGAGGAGAAATTAAAGAGGAAGCAACTGCTTTTAAGAGAAAAAAAGGGATTGAACCAACTCTTGCGGTTGTGTTAGTCGGAGATAATAAAGCGTCAAGAAGTTATGTTAATTCTAAACATAAAGCTTGTATTGAAAATAATATTAATTCAATAAAAAAATAGAATTACCTGAGGAAATTTCTACTGATGATTTATTAACAGAAATTGAAAAATTAAATAACGATGAAAAAGTTCATGGTATTTTAGTGCAGTTACCATTGCCAAAACACATTGATGCTGAAAAAGTATTAAATGCTGTAAGTCCGGATAAAGATGTTGATGGATTTCATCCAATTAATATAGGTAAGTTAGTAATTGGAGAAGCTAAGTTAATACCATGTACTCCACTAGGAATACTAGAGATGATTAAATCAACTGGAGAAGAAATCTCTGGTAAACTTGCATTAGTAATCGGTAGAAGTAATATCGTTGGAAAACCAATTTCAACTTTACTTTTACAAAACAATGCAACTGTAATAACAGCTCACTCAAGAACTAAAGATTTAGAATCTTTAATTGAACAAGCTGATATCATCGTGAGTTGTGTAGGAGTTGCTCATTTCTTAAGTGGAAAAGAAAAAGTAAAACCAACATGTACTATTATCGATGTAGGAAACAACTATAAAGATGGTAAGTTGGTTGGAGATGTAAATCTAGATGAATTTATTGATAAGGTTGAATATATTTCTCCTGTTCCAGGAGGGGTTGGACCTTTAACAATCACAATGTTAATGAGAAATACATTAACTGCCGCTTATGATTTACTAGATAAATAATGTCAACAATATATAGTACTTTTTGAGATTATATTTAATTGAAATGTTTATGAAAATAATGATACAATAATATATTGAACAAGAATGCATTGTTTTTATAGATATATAGACTTATATATTATACTATGTTATAATTTATAAAATGTAGAATAGTAAAGAAATTTATGTGGGAGGTTTGTAATTAGATGATAAGATTTTTTAAAAAAATGTTGTTGCCGAAATGCATAAAAGTAAGCTGGCCAACTTTTAGTGAACTTGTTAGAAAAAAACATTGATTGTTATTGTTGTAGTTGGAATATTAATGTTATTTAGCTACGTAGTTGATTTAGGAATAACTGCTGGAATTAGACATTTCAGTAGATAAGAGAGGTTATTATGAGCGATACAGTAAGTAAAGAGTGGTATGTAATTCATACTTATTCTGGATATGAAAACAAAGTAAAAGATAATATTGAAAAAAGAGTTGAGTCTCTTGGAATGGAAGATAAGATTTTTAGAATCGTTGTTCCAGAAGAAAAAGAAACTATCTTAACTCCAACTGGAAAGAAAAAAGAAGTAAATAGAAAAACATTCCCAGGTTATGTACTTGTTGAATTAGTAATGACTGATGATTCTTGGTTTGTTGTTAGAAATACTCCTGGTGTAACTGGATTTGTTGGTTCTCATGGTGGTGGATCAAAACCAAGTCCATTATTACCAGAGGAAATTAACTTTATTTTACAACAAATGGGATTATCAAACGTTGTAGATATAGATATCGAAGTTGGAGATTACGTACGTGTTATTTCTGGTCCATTCGTTGATATGGAAGGAAAAGTTGTAAACTTAGACTTACATAACTATAAAGCTGATATTATGATCGAGCTTATGGGTAGAGAAACTAAAGTGGAGCTTGAACTTTATAATATAGAAAAATTCTAAGAAAGGAAAAGCTATCTTTTTGAGATAGTCGGATAGAATGTGGAAAAGATTGCAATAATTGTGGATTCTACAGCATATTTATCAGA